>Ga0307287_10000682_pt1 | contig 11736 bp, 12 predicted proteins | sample ER_DNA_141_FD_194485 | JGI IMG/M metagenome (GOLD analysis project Ga0307287, IMG submission 194485) | Bulk soil microbial communities from the East River watershed near Crested Butte, Colorado, United States - ER_DNA_141 | ecosystem: Environmental > Terrestrial > Soil > Floodplain | place...
TGCGCGGGAGCTCCGTCATCAGGCGGGCCGCGGCACGTCGCCGCCTCGGCACGTCCCATCGATCCGCCTGGCGCGAGGGGATCGTCGAGACCTGCGTGCTCCGGATCTGCAACCGGCGCCGATGGAACGCGCCGCCGAGCGGGAGCGCCACCTCCTTGTTCCCGTACCAGCTGCAGACCAGCGCCTCTCCCTCGTGCGCGAGCAGCTCGAGCGCGAGCGGAAGGGCACCGGGGGTCCCGGTGGCGTCGACGACCAGGGGCACGCCCGCGCCCGAGGTCGAGATCTCCACGTCTCGCCGGATCTCCGAGGCGTCCACGGCCCAGACGCCGAACCGGATCGCGGTCGTGCGACGGTCCGCCCGCGGATCGACGCCGACGACGTCGGCTCCCGAACGCTGCAGCAGGGCCGCCGTCAGCACGCCGACCGGCCCGAGCCCCAGGACCACGACCGGCTCCTCGATGCGCGGGCCGGCGTCGAGTGAAACCTGGAGCGCGGTCTCGACCAGCGGGAACAGCGTTGCCACGCGCTCGTCGACGGCGTCCAGTGGCACCGCGTCAGCGGCGCGCACCGTGAACCGGTCCTGGTGGGGGTGGAACGCGAAGACGCTCGAACCCTCCTCGAACCCGTCCGCCTGGGATCGCTCTACCTCGCCCACGCAGCTGTAGCCGTATGCGAATGGGTAGGCGAAGCTCCCTTCGAACGCGGAGAGCGACTCGTCGAGCTGGAGATGGGGGTCCAGCTCCCCACGGTAGGCGAGCAGCTCCGTCCCGCCGCTGATGCCGGACCATCGCGTGTGGACGAGGATCTCCTCGGGGCCCGGTGGGCGAACCTCCACGCGCTGGATCTCGACACGGCGGGGGGCGACGAACCGGAGCGCGCGTCCCTCCACCCGGTTCCGGTACCCCTCGGCGCCCGCGACCAACCACGTCCGCGATTGCGGGGAGACCCGGATGGGAACATTCCTGCCGGTGTCCGCAACCACGATCGTCCCGAGAGAGATCGCGAGCCTCACGCTGCCCACGCCGTTCGGCGGATGGGAGACGCACGCGTTCGAGTGGGCGGGATCGGTCCATCTGTGCCTGTGCCGGGGTCGAATCGGCGACGGCGAGGACGTCCTGGTCCGGATGCACTCCGAATGCGTGACGGGTGACTCGCTCGGTTCCCTGCGCTGCGACTGCGGGGTCCAGCTCCGGCATGCGCTCCGGACCATCGCCGCCGAGGGGCGTGGCGTGCTCGTCTACTCGACGGGGCACGAGGGGCGGGGGATCGGGCTCGCGAACAAGCTCCGCGCCTACATGCTGCAGGATCGGGGGTTCGATACGGCGGAGGCCAACGAACACCTGGGGTTCCGCGTGGACGAGCGGAACTTCGATGACATCGCGGCATGCCTTCGAGTTCTCGGCGTCCGCTCGGTCCGGTTGATGTCGAACAACCGGGACAAGGCGGCCGCGTTGGAGGCGGCCGGCATCCCGGTCCGAGCGGTCGTGGGTCTGCCGACGGCGGCGCACGCTCGCAACGTCCGCTACCTCTCGACGAAGCAGGCCGTCATGGGACACCACGCACCCATGGGGGTGCCACTCGCCGAGGGCTCGGGACCGCCTCCCGACGTCGCCTCCCTGCTCGGCGAGGTCCGCGCTCGGAGCTCGCGCCCCTACGTCGTCGTCAAGTATGCGCAGACGATCGATGGGCGGATCGCCACGGCGACGGGTGACGCGAGGTGGATCAGCGGTGAGGAGGAGCGCAGGACCTCACACGCCCTCCGGGCCGCCTGCGACGCGGTGCTCGTGGGCGTCGGAACGGTCCTGGCCGACGATCCGCGGCTCACCGTCAGGATGGTCCCCGGCGCCTCGCCGATCCGCATCGTGCTGGACGGGCGCCTGCGGATCCCGGATCGCGCCCGCGTGCTCGACGACGATGCCGTGACCACGATCGTGACGACGAGCGCCTCGTCGGCGGAGCGGCGCGCCGAACTCCGTCGTCGCGGTGTCGCGGTCGTCGTGGTGCCGGCCGCTCCGCTCGGGGTCGATCTGCCAGCGGCGCTCGAGGCGCTGTTCGACGACGGGGTCCGGTCCGTCCTGGTGGAGGGAGGAGCACGCGTGATCACGTCCTTCCTCTCCCAGGGGCTCGCCGATCGGCTGGTGGTGGCGATCGCGCCGCGCCTGATGGGGAGCGGGACCGACGCGGTGAACGACCTCGGCATCACGGAGGTCGCGAGCGCGATCCGGCTCGAGCGCCGGGCCGTCCATGTCGCGGGCGAGGACGTGCTCATCGTCGGCGACCTGGCGCGCTGAGCCCATTCCCCTCAGCGCCGCAGCGCGCGCTCCTCGAACCTCGGACGGAGCGGCAGCCCTGAACGGCCGCGGTCGGATCGAACCGCCAGGACCTGATGGACCTGCGTCCGGCCGGCCTCGAAGTTCAGCGCCGAGGCCGCCATGTACAGCCGCCACACCCTCGCCCGGCCCGGGCCGACCTCGGCCACGGCCTGGTCCCAGTTCGCCTCGAGGTTCGACACCCACGCGCGCAGCGTGAGCGCGTAGTGCTCGCGCAGGCTCTCGACGTGCCGGACCTCGAACCCGGTCCCCTGCATCGTCGAGACGACGCTCCCCACCTCGTGCAGCTCGCCGTCGGGGAAGACGTAGCGGTCGATGAAGCTGTTCGGCTGGAAGCGCGTGCGGCCGGCGCTCGGCGGGCCGGCGATCGCGTGGTTCAGGAGCCGCCCGCCCGGACGGAGGAGTCGCCGCAGCCCGCCGAAGTACACCCGTAGCTGCGAAAGCCCCACGTGCTCGAACATCCCGATCGAGCTGATCGCGTCGAACGGTCCGTCGCGCACGTCGCGATAGTCCTGGTACCGGATTTCGACGCGATCGGCGAGGCCGGCCTCGGCCACCGCCTTCTCGGCCCACTCGGCCTGACGCCGCGAGAGCGTCACGCCCACCGCCCGCACGCCGTGGTTCGCCGCGGCGTGTAAGACCATCCCGCCCCAGCCGCAGCCGACGTCGAGCAGCCGCATCCCCGGTCGAAGCCCGAGCTTGCGGGAGACGAGCTCGTACTTCGCCGACTGCGCGTCCTCGAGCGTAACGTCCCCGCGTTCCCACACGGCGCACGAGTACGTCATCGAGGGGCCGAGCACGATCCGGTAGAAGGCGTTCGAGACGTCGTAGTGGTGGGCGATCGCGGCCGCGTCTCGTTCCTTCGAGTGCGGGACGCCGCTGAGGTGTGCCTCCTCCGGCGGGACCGGGAGCGCGCCGAGCCCTGTCCGCAGCACCGACGAGCCCGCGAGCCGGAGCACCTCCGCCCACTGCCGCGGGCCGAACGCCCGCACGTCGGGCATCCTGTCAGCGAGCGCGGCGAGCGCCGAATAGAGGTCGCCCTCGACGTCGAGCTCGCCCGCCACGTACGCGCGACCCAGACCGAGCTCGCCCGGCGCGGTGATCAGACGCCGGAACACCACCGGCGAGCGGACCAGGAGCGTGGCCGGCGCGTCGGCTGGCCCCAACCGGCTCCCGTCGTACGCGCGCACGGCGATGGGGAGGTCGGGGCCGAGGACGGCCTCGAGGGCACGAGCCACCGTCACCGTTCCAGGGTACGGCGGGTGCCGGTATCGCACTCCAGTGTTGGGTCAGCGCTTGCCGCGGCCGGAGGCCGCGAGCAGGATCTGCGTCACGAGGTACGAGCTCACGCCGAGCTTCTTCCCGATCTGGTCGGGCGTCATCCCCATGGCCCGATAGGTGAGCGCCAGCCGTTCCTGCGGCTGGCTCCATCTCGGACGCGACGGCCGGGCCGAGGAGCGGGGGACCAGCTCGGGAACCGGCTGGGGGGTGTGGGCCAGAGGCGTTCGCGGACGCCTCCGGGACGGGTCCGAGGCCTCCGGCTCCTTCTTGAACCGGCCCCTCGCCATCTCCTCCTCGGTCCGCTCGTCGAGCACCACGAACTGGTCTGCGGCCTTGTTCACGCCGACCGAGGCGATCGTGAGCCCCTTCGCCGCGCGCTCGCGGCACGAGCGCTTGGTGCAGTAGTCGTACTTCTCGGCTCGTTCGGGATGCAGCTCGTCGCCGCAGATCGTGCAGGTGGCCAAGGCTCTTGTTCCTTCCAGGTTTCGTCCGGTGGCTCGGCGGGCATAAGTGCAACAGACAACCGGCCGCCGACATTCCCGCCGGGACCGAGGGAGCCGGTATACTTCGTCCGGCTCACGACCCGTGGGGAGGTACGCGGCCCCAAACCCACGGCCGCGCGCGTTCAGCCCCAAACACTCGGCTGAAGGCTTGACGCTGGAGGCTCGAGTGCTCTCGAACGCAGGCACGAAACCGACCCCGCCCGCCGAGATGCTCGCGCTGCTCGAGCCGACCATGGTCCGCGGCCTCGAACGGCACCTGTCCGCCGCCACTGAGTGGTTCCCGCACGAGTACGTCCCCTACGAGGTCGGCCGCAACTACGTGGACGAGCCGTGGGAGGAGACCGACAGCGCCCTGGGGATCGTCTCGCGCACGGCGCTCGAGGTGAACCTGCTCACCGAGGACAACCTGCCCTACTACCACCTGGCGCTGTGGGAGATCTTCGGCCGGGGCGGCGTCTGGGGCGACTGGGTCCGCCGGTGGACGGCCGAGGAGGGCCGCCACGCGATCGTGCTGCGCGACTACCTGACCGTCACGCGCGGCCTCGACCCGGTAGCTCTCGAGCGCGGGCGCATGGACCAGGTCTCGCGCGGCTACTACCCGGACGGCGACGGCGGCGCGCGTGCGCTCGATCCGCTCGACGGCGTCGTCTACACGACGCTGCAGGAGCTCGCGACGCGGATCGCCCACCGCAACACCGGGACGTTCACGCAGGACCCGATCATCGAGAAGCTCACCGCTCGGATCGCGACCGACGAGAACCTGCATTACGTGTTCTACCGCGAGCTCGGCAAGGCGGCGCTCGAGATCGCGCCCTCCGAGATGATGCTCGCGATCAACCGGCAGGTGACCGGGTTCGCGATGCCCGGGCTGGACATCCCCGAGTTCAAGCAGAAGGCGATCGAGATGGCGAAGGCGGGGATCTACGACCTCCGGATCCACCACGACGAGGTCGTGCTGCCGGTCCTGTTCACGCACTGGAAGATCGACAAGGTGACGGGGCTGTCCGACGAGGCCGAGCAGGCCCGCGACGGCATCACGAACTACCTGTCGATGCTCGACGCGATGGCGTCGCACTACGAGGAGAAGCGCGCGGCGCGCACCTCGGGCTGAGTCGGGGCGCGTCCTCGCGAGCGGCACCGATACCGAAATCGGTATCGGTCGGCTTGGGAAGTTCAACCCCCTCCACACGAGAACCCTAGACCCACCCGCCGACACGTCCCAGCCTCGGGGTATCCTGCAAGCGATGGCCGCGTACGAGTATCTGTGTATGGCATGCGAGCACCGGTTCGAGGATCGGCGCCCGATGACCGCCTCGGTCGACACCGCCCTCGCCTGCCCGTCGTGCGGCAGCGAACGCGTTCGCCGGCAGTTCTCGTTCGTCGCGGGAACGGCGTCCTCGTCCGAACCCCGCTTGGACGGGCCCGGAGGCTGTGCCTGCGGCGGCGCCTGCGCCTGCGGCCACTGAGAGTCGTCCGGAACCACCCGTCCACCGAAGAGCACCTGCGACGAACCCGACCAGGTTCCGTTGCGTTTCGGTAGCAGCCCTTGCCCGGCCCGGCCCGAACGAGCAGCATCGCGTGCATGGACGCCCAGATGAAGACGACGCTGGCGCTCTCACTCGTGGGGATCGGCGCCGTCGCCACCGGCACGCTCGGGATCGTGCTGCCGGCGGGGGAGCGGATCGCCGCCGGCCTCGCCTTGGTCGTCGGCGCCGGGATCGGGGTGGTGGTGCTCGCGATCGGGACGCAGATCGTCAGCGGCACGCCCGACGACAGCCCCGAAGGCTACGCGAGCGTCTTCCTCGTGGCCGCGGCGCTCGGTCTTGCCGGCACGCTCGTGAGCCTCACCCTGCTGTGGCGTCGCACCGCCGGCCAACGCGCCGCGGACGGACACGCCGACGACCAACGCGCCGACGCGGCGCGAACCTCAGCGCCAGGCGAGGGCTAGCGCCAGCCGCTCGAGCGACGCTTCGGTCATCGGCTGCAGGACCACGATGAGGTGGCCGATGCCGAGCTCGCCGTACGCGGCGATCGCCTCCGAGAGCTCGTCGACCGACCCGCCGAACGCGCGATCCTCGCCGTCCTCCCCATCCCCTGGCTCGACCGCCCCGAGCGACGGATCCCGCACCTCGATGCCGACGGTGCGTTCGAGCGTCGCGGGGTCTCGGCCCTCCGCCACGAGCGCCGCGTCGAGCGCCTCGAGGCGCCCCCGCAGACGCTCGTCGGGCTCGCCGAACCAGGCCGTGTTCCACGCGTCCGCGTGGCGAGCCGTCAGCCGCAGCATCCGCGGGCCGAACGCAGCCACCAGGATGGGGATGTCGCGCGCCGGCGCGGGTTCGAGCACCGCGTCGCGCGCCGTGAAGTACTCGCCGTCGAATGTCACCGTCTCGCCGCCAAGCAACGGGACGACGATCGCGAGCGCTTCCTCGAACCGGTCGACGCGGCGGTCCTTCGGGAACCCGAACGCGTCGTATTCGGCATCGTGCCACCCGGCCCCGAGGCCGAGGATCAGACGACCGCCGCTCACCTCGTCGGCGGTCGCGGCCATCTTGGCCACCATCGAGGGGTGCCGGAAGCTCGAGCACAGGACGAGCGTCCCGATCTCGACGCGCTCGGTCGCGGCGGCGAGGGCGCTCACGACGGTCCACGCCTCGAGCTGCCCGTCGATCGGTCCGCTCGACGGCTTGTGGAAGAAGTGGTCGAACATCCAGACCGAGTCCAGGCCGTGCGCCTCGGCGGCCCGTGCGAACGACGCGATCGCCGGCCAGGACGGCCTCCCGCCGTCCGAGTCGCTCGCCGCCGCCGGCACGATCACGCCGATCTTCACGAGCGGAGTGTATGAAGGATCCGATGCCCGGTCCGTTGCGCGTGACCCGCTCCGTCGTGATCCCCGAGCGCGAGCTCACGTGGCGGTTCAGCCGCTCCTCGGGGCCGGGCGGCCAGTCGGTCAACACGGCCGACTCGCGCGTCGAGCTCAGCCTGGACGTCGCGAGGACGAGCGCGCTCGGGCCGGTCCAGCGCGCCCGGGTGCTCGAACGGCTCTCGCGCCGGCTCGTCGATGGCGTCCTGACGGTGAGGGCCTCCGAACATCGCTCGCAGCTCCGCAACCGCGAGGCCGCGCTCGAACGCGTGGCCAAGATCCTCGCCGATGCGCTCGCCCCGCCGCCGCCTCGCCGGCGCCCGACGAAGCCCAGACGCGGGGCCGTCGAACGCCGGCTGGCGGACAAGAAGCGTCGCTCGCGGACGAAGCGGCTCCGGCGCAGCGATGAGGACTGAGGCCGTCGTCAGCGGTTCGAGACCCGGAACCGCTGACCGCACGTGGTGCACTTCATCGACGTCCGGGCCGCGGGTCCGGCGTGCGTGTACGGCTGCGTCTTCGTGGAACCGCAGAACGGACAGACCGGCCTGGTCGCGACCGGTCGAGGGGCGTCGCGCGTGACCCACTCGTCCCGCAGATCGACGGACCCACCGGCCTCGACCAGAAGGTCTCGAGCGGCCTCCGCCTTCTCGAGCGTGACCTTCGGGAGCGCCACGAAGGGGAGCTCCACGTCGTCGAGGTCGACCGGCCGCGTCGAGATCGTGCCGAGCGCCTCGGCGATCTCGCGCTCGCGCCCCTGCGACCACCCGGTCAGCAGGACCGTCGCTCCCTTGATCTCGTCGTGCCGGCGCGGTCGCTCGCCCACCTGCTGCCTCCTTCGCGCCCGAACGACGGCGGCAGTGTAGGACACGGCTGCTGCTCCGATCGGCCGCGTGCCATCATCCGGTTCAGGAGGACCCCCCGTGACGGATGCCACGACCCTGGAACGCGCCCGGCAGGCGCTGGACTCGCACGCGTGGCTGCAGGCGTACGAGGGCTTCGCGTCGCTCGACCCGGGCGATCTGCCGAGCGAGGACCTAGAGCGCCTGGCCGAGGCAGCGTGGTGGAGCGCCCACCCGAACGAGAGCCTCGACGCGTTCGAGCGCGCGTATGGCGGCTTCTCGGCCGAGGGCAAGCGACGCGACGCGGCCCGGGTCAGCCTGCGGCTTGCGCTCGAGTACGCGGATCGGCTGGACTCGGCGGTGTGGAACGGGTGGCTCCAACGCGCCTCTCGTCTGCTGGCGGACGAACCGGAGTCCGTCGAGCACGGGTGGCTCGAGCTCTGCCTGGTCCGCTCGGCGTTCGAGCGGGGCGACATCGAGGACGTCGAGCGGCACGCCGTCGCTGCCCAAGAGATCGGCGCGCGACTGGATGACCGGGACCTCCAGGCGTTCGGCCTGGCCCTGCAGGGCGGGATCATGGTGATGCACACGCAGCTCGAGCAGGGGCTATCGCTCGTGGACGAGGCGACGCTGGCCGCCGTCGGCGGCGAGCTCACGCCGTACGTCGCCGGGAATATCTACTGCCTCACGATCGGCATCTGTCGGAGCGTGGCCGACTACCGGCGCGCATCGGAGTGGACCGAGGCGGCAGCCAAGTGGTGCGAACGCGAAGCGATCACCGCCTTCCCGGGCGTCTGCCGCGTGCAGCGGGCCGAGATCATGCGGCTCCGCGGGTCGTACGCCGAGGCCGAGGACGAGGCCAGCAAGGCGCGGACCGAGCTCGAGGCGTTCGGCCGGCTCCCGCAGGCGGGGGCGGGCGCGAACGAGGTCGGTGAGGTGCGTCTGCGCCGCGGCGATCTCGACGGCGCCGAGGAGGCGTTCGAGCAAGCCCACCGCCTGGGGAACGACGCGCAGCCCGGGATCGCTTTGCTCCGGCTCGCGCGCGGGCAGGTGGACGCGGCGCGTTCGTCGATCGGCATCGCGCTCTCGGACACGGGGGACCCGTTCGACCGGGCGAGGCTGTTGCCCGGGCGCGTCGAGATCGCGCTGGCGGCGTACGACGTTGCCGAGGCGCGCGAGGCGGCGGAGGAGCTCGGCCGGACCGCCGCCGCGATCGGCGCGCCTATGCTGCGGGCGGCCGCGCACCAGGCGCTGGGCGCGACGCTCACGTACGAGGAGGATGCCGCGGCGGCGATAACCGAGCTCCGCAAAGCGGTCCGGATCTGGACCGAGGCCGACGCGCCGTTCGAGGCCGCGCAGGCCCGCCGGTGGTTGGCGGTCGCCTGCCGCGCGAACGGCGACGAGGCCTCGGCCGTCCTCGAGCTCCGGGCGGCCAAGGGCGCGTTCGAACGCCTCGGGGCCATCCGGGACGCCGAGCGGTGCGAGGAGATGATCAGCGCCGGCGACGCGGGCGACGCCGGACGCCGGGTGGTGCGGACGTTCATGTTCACGGACATCGTGGGTTCGACCGACCTGGTCCGTACGATCGGCGACGAGGCGTGGGAGGGGATCCTGCGCTGGCACGACGAAACGCTCCGAACGCAGATCGGCTCGCATCATGGCGAGGTTGTCCACACGACCGGCGACGGGTTCTTCGCCTCGTTCGGCGACCCGGCCGCCGCGGCGAGCTGCGCGGTCGCGATCCAGCGCCGGCTCACAGCCCATCGGCGCAAGCACGGGTTCGCGCCGCAGGTGCGGATCGGGCTGCATTCGGCCGAGGCGACGATGATCGCGGACGACTACGCGGGCCTCGGCGTCCACGAGGCCGCGCGCATCGGCGCGGTCGCCGAGGGCGGCGAGATCCTCGCGACGGCGTCGACCGTCTCGGCCGGGTCGATCCCGTTCGCTTTCGGTGACGAGCGCGAGGTCGCGCTGAAGGGGCTCGACGAGCCCGTGCACGTGGTCGCCATCGACTGGCGGGTCGGCAACTAGGCGGAGCTCGAAACCTGCCGGCGGGCACGCTCCTGGGCTCGCCTCTTGAGCCGAAGGTCGGCGAGGCTCATGACGAGATGCGCGACGAGGGCCTCCCGATACCTCGTGTGCGCGGGGCGCCGCGCCCTTCGGCCGGCGAGCGCGTCGCCCATCCTCGTCCAGGGGGTCTCGCGGCGGGAACTCACCTGGGAAGTTTCGGCGCGATGACCGCGCGGCTTGACCGGAACGGGTCAGGTCGTGGGTTCGAGCGAGATGACCGGGATCCAACGGGCCGTCTTCGTCTTGTACTCGGCGAACCCGGGTCGCCGCTCCACCTGGCGCGCGTAGAGCTCGTCGGCCTCCGGGCCGGTGATCTCGAGCGCCCGCACGGGCACCGTGCGATCGCCGAGCTCGACGGAGGGCTCGGGGTCCGCGAGCACGTTGCGCACCCACATCGGATCGGTCGGTGCGCCGCCCATGGTGCCGAACACCACGAACCGGCCGCCGTCGGGCAGGTACACCAGCGGCTTCGCGCGCGGGAGGCCGCTCTTGATGCCCTTGGTGTGGAGGATCAGCAGCGTGGCGCCGTCGAAGTACCCGCCGACCCTGCCGCCGTTCGCGCGGAACTCCTCGATGATCCCGGCGTTCCAGTCGTTCGGTTCGGGCATGCGTGCCTCCTCCGGGAGCTCGACCACCAGGGTACGGCGCCGGGAGTGGATGGCCGGAGCTAGTCGGCCTGCGAGCGCGGCAGGAGGTTGACGCTCGTCGCGACCGCGTCGGCGACGTCGATGACCTTGCGGTTGGAGCGCCGGGCCTCGTCACGCAACATCTCGAACGCGCGCTTCTCGTCGATCGAGTGCCGCTCCATCAGGATGCCCTTGGCCCGCTCGGTGATCGCCCGGCGGGCGAACGCGCCCTCGAGGCCCTGGTACTCGGCGAACCGGGACAGCACGACGTCGAGCGAGCTCTGCAGCGCGGACGCGTCACGACCCAGGGTGATGTAGGCGAAGATCCCGCGCTTGGCGGCGTCGCGGATGAAGGCCTCGTCCTCGACGTCGAGGATCGCGATCACCGGGCACGCGGCCTCGGTCACGATCCGCCCGATGAGCTCGAGCGCGCGCTCGGTGCCCTCCCCGACGATCACGATCGCGGCGTCCGCACGCACGGACGCGCTGGCCGCAGCAACCTCGCCGAGCGCCGTCTGTCCCACGACCTCGTGGCCGAGCACGGTCACGGAATGCAGGACCTCGTCGAGGCGGTGCCCCTGCCCGTCCGAAACGAGGATCCGGAGCCGCTCGGGGCCCCCTTCGTCCTTCATCGGCAGTCTCTCCAACTTTCAAGCCTACCCCAGCCACCCGCTGGACGAAACCACATTGACGGGCACGATCGGAACGCCGCCGTGCCTGAGCATTGCGTGTTCGGCCCGTTCGTCGTACCGTGGGTGGGCGACCCCAGCTCCCGGCCGCGACGCGCCCGTGTTCGGCGCACCTCGGAGCCCAACGGCACGCTCCTCGAGGGAGGATCCGATCCTCCGGGAAGCGAGTCGCGATGCAGGTTCCCTCCGAAAGCTTCTCGGTCCTGATGGAGGAATCCAACGGTGCCCTCCACCTCTACCTCGACGGATGGCTCGACGCCTCCGCGGTGCCGGCCCTGTTGCGATCGGTGATGCGAGGCCGGCCCGGCGACGTCGTCCTCGACATCGACGGGCTCGACCACATCGACGGGGCCGGGTGGCTCGGCGTGATCTCGTGCGAGCAGCGCGTGACGAACTGGGGCGGCCGGCTCCGGATCGACCAGGGCATCCGGAAGATCCTCGAGCTCGCCTCCTCCATCCCATGATCGCCTGGACGGGAGATCGTATGAGCGACTGGCGGGACCAAGAGGTCCGCAACGAATCGAATTCGCGCGACCGG
>Ga0307287_10000685_pt1 | contig 11689 bp, 9 predicted proteins | sample ER_DNA_141_FD_194485 | JGI IMG/M metagenome (GOLD analysis project Ga0307287, IMG submission 194485) | Bulk soil microbial communities from the East River watershed near Crested Butte, Colorado, United States - ER_DNA_141 | ecosystem: Environmental > Terrestrial > Soil > Floodplain | place: USA...
CGAAGCCTTCGCCGGATGGGACGTCTACTACGCCGCCAAGTCCTTCCTCTGTACGACCGTGGCCCGCTGGGTGACTGAGGAGGGGCTCGGCATCGATGTCTGCACCGGCGGCGAGCTGGCTGTGGTGCAGCGAGCTGGAGTTGATCTTCGACGGGTAGGGCTGCACGGCAACAACAAGAGTGTCGAGGAGCTGACGTACGCACTGACCGCTGGGGTCGGAAGGATCATTCTCGATTCCTTCGACGAGATCGACCGACTCAGTGCTCTCGCGGAGCGGCTCCAGATCCGGCCGCGGGTCATGATCAGGGCAACCACTGGGGTTGAGGCGCACACCCATGAATACATCGCTACGGCTCATGAAGATCAGAAGTTCGGCTTTTCCATCGCCGGCGGCAGCGCCGCGGCCGCTCTACTGACTTGCCACGAGAATGCCTGGTTGGACTTGATCGGTATCCACTCCCACATCGGCTCCCAGATCTTCGATGCGGAGGGATTCGAGGTGGCGGCACGTCGTACCCTCCGCCTGCACGCTGATTTCGCCGCGGAGACGGGCGTCGAGCTCGGCGAGATGGACCTCGGCGGTGGATTCGGCATCGCCTACACCAGTGCCGACAGCCCGTCGACGCCCGCTGCTCTGTCGGAAGATCTTCGGGCGATCATCGACCAGGAATGTTCTGCGCTCGGTATCGCCGTTCCACACCTGTCGATCGAGCCGGGCCGTGCGATCAGCGGTCCCAGCACATTTGCCCTCTACCGGGTCGGCACCGTCAAGCCCGTCGCACTGGACGGCGGCGCCAGCCGCCTCTACGTCGCGGTCGACGGCGGAATGAGTGACAACATCAGAACTGCCCTCTATGCCGCCGAGTACTCCGCCACCGTGGCTTCGCGCCTATCCACCGCACCTCCAGTGCTGGCCCGCGTCGTCGGCAAGCACTGCGAAGGCAGTGACATCTTGGTGCGTGACGAGTTCCTGCCAGCTGACATCGCCGCAGACGATCTGCTCGCAGTGCCGGCCTCGGGCGCGTACAGCCGATCGATGGCGAGCAACTACAACCACGTTCCGCGACCGCCCGTGATCGCCGTGCGTGACGGCCAGATCAGCACACTGATCCGGCGCGAGACAATCGAGGATTTGCTGGCGTTGGATGCTGGCTAAGAGCTACCTGAGGTGAAGCAAGCCCGGCTCAAGAAAAATTTAAGTTTCGCCGACACCGTGTCAATGAGGAACAATAAGAGCGCCACGATTCGGGGTCGTGGTGTCGTTGTGTAAATGAGGTTTCCGTGACTTTGACCAGCGTGCGGCCTGCGCCTCTACTTGACGTCTCTCCATTGACACCGCTGCGGGTAGCTCTCCTCGGCTGCGGCGTGGTGGGCTCTGAGGTGGCGCGGTTGATCATCGAGCAGGCAGCCGATCTACGCGCCCGGGTGGGCCGACCGCTGGAGCTGGTCGGCATCGCTGTGCGACGCCGCGAGCGCGACCGCCCGGGGATCGATCCAGAATTGATCACTACCGACGCCGAGACGCTGGTCAACCGGGAGGATGTCGACCTGGTGATCGAGGTCATCGGCGGGATTGAGCCGGCGCGGTCGTTGATCCTGTCCGCGATGCGGCACGGGGCATCCGTGGTGACCGCGAACAAGGCGCTGCTGGCCGAGGATGGCGTGACGCTGTTCGAGGCTGCTGAACGGGCCGGTGCGGATCTGTACTTCGAGGCCGCAGTCGCCGGCGCCATCCCGATCATCCGGCCACTTCGGGAATCGCTGGTCGGTGATGAGATCACCTCGGTGATGGGCATCGTCAACGGCACGACCAACTACATCCTGGACCGCATGGATACCGGCACGATCAGCTTTGCCGAGGCGCTCCAAGAGGCTCAAAAACTGGGCTATGCGGAGGCGGATCCGACTGCCGATGTCGAGGGGTTCGACGCCGCCGCCAAGGCGGCGATACTGGCGAGCTTGGCATTCCACACCCGGGTCACGGGCGCCGACGTGTACCGGGAGGGCATCACGAGCGTCACCCCGGCTGATGTCGCCTCGGCGCACGACATCGGCTGCGTGGTCAAGCTGCTGGCGATCTGCCAGCTGTCGCCGCCCGGTCCAGCTCCTGCCGAGCGGACGGTTTCGGTACGCGTCCATCCGGCGATGATTCCGCGCTCCCACCCGCTGGCCGCGGTAGGCGACGCCTACAACGCGGTCTTCGTCGAGTCGATGTCTGCCGGCCGGCTGATGTTCTATGGTCCCGGCGCCGGCGGCTCCCCGACCGCGAGCGCAGTGCTGGGCGACCTCGTCACGGTTGCCCGGAACCGACTGCGCGGGGCGGTCGGTCCGGGTGAGTCCAGCTATGCGGCGCGCCCAGTGAGCAAGATCGGCAGCGTGATGACGCGTTATTACGTGTCGCTCGAGGTTGCCGATGTGGTGGGTGTTCTCGCCACGATCGCGGATGTCTTCGCCGAGCACGGCGTGTCGATCGAAACCGTACGCCAAAACGGGCGAGGTGCCGACGCTCAGCTAGTGCTCGTGACCCACCCCGCGCACGATGCTGCGCTCAGTGCCACCGTGCAGGCGCTGCGAGGCCTCGACGTGGTACGGCACGTCACCAGCGTGATGCGAGTCGAAGGCGATTGATGTGATCCCGGAGTCCTTCGTCGTGGACCGAAACACGGCTCTCAAGCACCGTCCGGGATACGGCGTGATCGCTCGTTATCGCGACTGGCTGCCGTTGGCGGACAGTGATCCGGTGATCACTCTCGGTGAAGGCGGCACGCCGCTGGTTGCGGCTGAAAAGTTGTCAGAAATCCTGCGTTGCGAGGCATGGATCAAGGTCGAAGGCGCCAATCCGACCGGCTCGTTCAAGGACCGTGGCATGACGGTTGCGCTCAGCGTCGCCGCCGGACACGGTGCCCAAGCGGTGGTGTGCGCCTCGACCGGAAACACCTCCGCATCGGCTGCTGCGTACGCCGCACGGGCAGGCCTAGCCACCATCGTGCTGTTGCCCGCCGGTCGAATCGCGACGGGCAAGCTCGCCCAGGCGATCGTGCATGGCGCCAAGGTCGTGCAGGTGGACGGTAACTTTGACGATTGCCTTGAACTCGCCCGCAAGCTGGCCGACGACTACCCGGTCGCGCTGGTCAACTCGATCAATCCCAACCGGATCGAAGGTCAAAAGTCAGCTGCTTTTGAAGTGATCGACGAGCTGGGCGACGCGCCGGATGTACATGTCATCCCGGTTGGCAACGCCGGGAATATCTCGGCGTACTGGCGTGGTTATGTGCAGTATGCGTCGGCCGGCAAGGCGATGCGGACCCCCAGAATGTGGGGATTCCAAGCAGCGGGCGCTGCTCCTTTGGTGCTCGGGCACCCAGTCTTGCAGCCCGAGACCGTAGCGACGGCGATCCGGATCGGTAATCCGGCATCTGCTGAGCAGGCACGAGTCGCGCGGGACGAGTCGGGTGGGTTGATCGAGGCTGTCAGCGATGACCAGATCCTCGACGCGCAAGCCTTTCTGGCGCGTGAAGAGGGCATTTTCGTCGAGCCAGCCTCGGCTGCCGGGGTCGCCGGCCTGCTAGCCAAGCACGAGCGCGGTGAGATCGAGTCGGGTCTGCAGATTGCGATCACCGTGACGGGTCACGGCCTCAAGGACGTGGATACCGCACTGTCGCGACTTGGTCCGATTCGTGCAGAGGTCGTGACTGCCGATCTGCTCGCTATCGCGTCGGTCTGCGGGCTGGCGGACTAAGCATCCAGCGGGTGCTCGATCAAAGGAGCAGACCATGCGTCCTGACCTCACTGAGCAGCGGGTCTTGAGCCGCGGTAGGTCGGTGACGGTGGAAGTTCCAGCCACGAGTGCAAATCTGGGTCCAGGCTTTGATTGCTTCGGGCTCGCGCTCGACTGGCGGGAACGGGTCCAACTCGCGGTGATCGACCATGGCTACCAGATCGAGGTCTCCGGAGAAGGCGCAGCAGAGCTGCCGCGGGACGAGAGCCACTTGATCATCCGCGCGGCGTTGGTGGGTCTGGCCGATCTTGGTGTGCGTGCACCAGGCCTGTGGCTTGGCTGTCGCAATACGATTCCTCACGCTCGAGGCCTGGGATCTTCTTCGGCGGCAATCGTGGCTGGCCTCGTGGCTGCTGCCGGATTGGCGGGGACCGACGCCAGGCCGGAGTGGCTGCTCGGACACGCCAATGCCATCGAGGGTCATCCGGACAATGTGGCTGCTGCAATCTACGGCGGCTTCGTGCTGGCGTACGAAGGCCGAACCGGCGTTGCCGTGGCGAAGGGAACCGTCCATCGCTCAATTGCGGCAGCGCTGTTCATCCCCAAAACCTCGGTAGCTACCGAGGCTGCTCGTGGACTGCTGCCCGGCACGGTGCCGCATGTCGAGGCAGCCGCCAACTCGGGGCGAGCGGCTCTACTGGTTCACGCCATGGCCTCCGAACCAGATCTGCTCTATGACGCCACCTGCGACTGGTTACACCAGGGCTACCGGGAAATCGCCATGCCACGCTCCTACGAACTGATGAAATCGCTACGCGGGCAGGGCTTTGCGGCCATGGTCAGCGGCGCGGGTCCGAGCGTTCTGGTACTAGGTACCCGAACGGATCTGGCCGTGCTTCAAGATCAGCAAACAGCAGGATTCTCGGTACGGCTTAGTCAGATTGGCTCGGCCGCGTCGATTATCGAGGCGAGCGACGCTCCAGGTTCTCAGAATCAGACTGTGATGGAAAGTCCCGGTGCAAGTGCTAGCCTTGGCATGCCGACACGGTCAGGGCAGCTGCGGCGACCGGCTCCCAACACCAGCCAAGTCACAAAAAACGCACATCTGACCGAGTAGCGCCTCAAGGTCAGGTGCGACGCCGACGAAGCTCTAAGGCATCTCCCGTCAGCCACATCTCGAGAACATTTGTCGCGATGCGCTGAAGACCTCAAGGAAGACCCGCTGGTCGGGGACATCACCCCGCCATGAATGGGCACCGATGACGTGCCCGAACTGACAAGGACACACGTTGACAGATATCGCCGAAGTGACGAGCGCATCTCCGATCCAGGAAAGCGCCGGCGAGCAAAGTACGCAACTCACCAGTGATCGTCGCAATCGCAAGGGCGCGGGCTTGGACTCGATGGTCCTCCCCGAGCTGAAGCAGCTGGCTAGCTCCCTGGGAATCAAGGGCCTTGGCGCAATGCGCAAGAGCCAGCTGATCGAAGCCATTCGCGCTGCCCAGCGTGGCTCCGGCGCAGCCGGGCATGAGGGCCGCGCCGAGCAAGATAATGGCCACCGCAATCTTCCCCAGCATCCCCGGGACAACCGGGATGTCGCCAGCGCACTCGATGAGCTGCAGCAGGCGCCGCGCGAGGCACGTGGCCCACGCGAGGAGGCACACATGCTTGAAAACCCTGTACAGCCGGAGTTGGTCGAACCGACCCGGCCCGCCGACACGTCGTCGGGTGAGCGGCAAGAGCCGGTTGAGAGCCGCGCCGGAGGGGTTCGCGAAGAAACGCCCCAGGTAGCCGGCGACGGGCAGCGGGAGCCCAATCGCTCTGACCAGCAACCTCGTACCGATGAGCAGGCTCGTGAGAGCCGGCAGGGTGAGGGCGGCGAGCGCGACGGTCGGCAAAACGACCGGCAGGATCGCAGGAATCGCAACCCTCAGGCCCGTGAGAACCAGCAGCGTGACAACCAGCAGCGTGACAACCAGGGCCGCGAGAACCAGCAGCGAGATAACCAGAGTCGAGACAACCAGGGCCGCGACTGGGAAGAGGAAGGCGGCAATCGCCGCGGTCGCCGGCGCCGCAGTCGCGACCGACAGAATCGCCGTAGCCGTGGCGGTGGCGGCAATCTCGAACGCTACGACTCCGAGCCCGTGGTCTCTGAAGATGATGTGCTCGTTTCGGCTCGTGGGATCTTGGACGTCCTCGACAACTACGCGTTCGTCCGCACCAACGGCTACCTGCCAGGGCCAGACGACGCGTACGTCTCGTTGTCGATGGTCAAGAAGCTCGGCCTGCGTAAGGGTGATCTGGTCACCGGCGTCATCCGTACGCCGCGTGAGGGCGAACGCAAGGAAAAGTTCAACCCGATGGTGAGGATCGACACCGTCAACGGTGGCGAGCTGGAATCCGCCCGGCAGCGACCGGACTTTGCGAAACTCACCCCGCTGTATCCGCAGGACCGGCTGAAGCTCGAAACGACGCCGAACCAGATGGCTGGCCGGATCATCGATCTGGTCGCCCCGATCGGCAAGGGTCAGCGTGCCTTGATCGTCTCACCGTCGAAGGCCGGCAAGACCCTGATCATGCAGGCCATCGCCAATGCCATCGCGATCAATAACCCTGAAGTGAAGCTGATGGTCGTGCTGGTGGACGAGCGGCCGGAGGAGGTCACCGACTTCGAGCGCTCGGCCAAGGGCGAAGTGATCTCATCGACCTTCGACCGGCCGGCCGAAGATCACACCACCGTTGCCGAGCTGGCTATCGAGCGAGCAAAACGGCTCGTCGAGATGGGTCACGACGTGGTGATCTTGCTCGATGGCATCACCCGGCTGAGCCGGGCGTACAACCTGGCGGCTCCGGCGTCCGGACGCATCCTGTCCGGCGGGGTGGACTCCGCTGCGCTCTATCCGCCTAAGAAGTTCCTCGGCGCTGCCCGCAACATCGAGGGAGGCGGCTCGCTCACGATCCTTGCGACCGCTCTGGTCGAGACCGGCTCGAAGATGGACGAAGTGATCTTCGAGGAGTTCAAGGGCACCGGCAACTCCGAGATCCGGCTGCGCCGCGAGTTCGCCGAGAAGCGGATCTTCCCTGCGATTGACGTCGACGCGTCGAGCACCCGCCGAGAAGAACTCCTGATGAGCCGCGAGGAGCTGGCCATCGTCTGGAAGCTGCGCCGGGTTCTTTCCGGACTCGAGAGCCTGCAGGGGCTGGAGATGCTGCTGGACCGGCTCCGCAAGACGCAGAGCAATGCAGAGTTCTTGATGGCGATCACCAAGAGCATTCCCGCCCAGGATTAGGCGCTCAGGACTAAAACGGTATTGCCCACTGTTCTGCATTTGGTGCCGCAGTCGGCCTGCGGCAGAATCACCCCTTGGTGCCGGTTCACGCCAGATATCGAACCCAGGCGACCCGGCACAATGAGAAGGAGGCAAGCATGAAGCCCGACATTCACCCCGCGTACGTCGAGACGCTGGTGACCTGTACGTGTGGCAACACCTTCACTACCCGGAGCACCGCGCCGAATGGCGTGATCCACGCGGATGTGTGCTCGAACTGCCACCCGTTCTACACAGGCAAGCAGAAGATTCTCGATACTGGTGGCCGTGTTGCTCGCTTCGAGAAGCGGTACGCGGCTCGGCAGCCGGCGGCTAAGAAGAAGGCGTCCACATAGCGTTACACGCGGCGCCGGGAGGCGGGGATACCCCCCGCAGCCCGGCGCTTGCTGCGTCTCGATCACCGAGGAGTGTGTCGAATGTTTGAGTCGGCCGCTCCGCTGCGCGCCGAGTTCCAGGAACTGGAAGCGGCGCTCGGCGACCCGGCTGTTCATGCCGATCTTGCTCGTGCCCGCAAGGTGGGCCGCCGCTACGCCGAGCTGATACCCATCGTCAAGGCTTTGGACGAGTACAACCGTCTGACAGATGATCTTGCGGCAGCCAAGGAACTCGCTGCCGAGGACGACTCGCTCGCGGCGGAGGCTGTCGAGCTTGAGGCGCAGCTAGGTCCTGTGACTGATCGGCTGACGCGCTTGCTCGCCCCGCGTGACCCCAACGACTCCTCGGATGCGCTGATGGAGATCAAGTCAGGCGAAGGGGGCGAGGAGTCGGCGCTGTTTGCCGCTGACCTGCTGAAGATGTACTCGCGCTACGCCGAGAACCGCGGCTGGAAGCTCGAGGTTCTCGATGCGCAGGAGACCGATCTCGGCGGCTACAAGTCGGCGACCATTGCGATCAAGGCGGCTGCCGCGGGAGAGCCCGACTCGATGCCCTACGGCGTGCTCAAGTTCGAGGGTGGCGTGCATCGGGTGCAACGGGTGCCGATCACCGAGTCGCAAGGTCGGGTTCACACCTCTGCAGCCGGTGTGCTGGTGATGCCCGAGGTGACCGAAACAGAGATCCAGATCAATGAGGACGACCTACGCATCGATGTCTACCGCTCGTCCGGCCCCGGAGGCCAGGGCGTCAACACCACCGACTCGGCGGTCCGGATTACCCACCTACCCAGCGGGATTGTGGTGTCCTGCCAGAACGAGCGTTCGCAGCTGCAGAACCGCGAGCAGGCGATGCGAATGCTGCGATCTCGGTTGACCGCGGCCGCGGAGGAAGAGGCTGCCACTGCGGCCTCGGCGGCACGCCGCAGTCAAGTGCGTACCGTCGACCGCTCAGAACGCATCCGCACCTACAACTTCCCGGAAAACCGGATCTCTGATCATCGGATCGGCTTCAAGGCCTACAACCTTGATCAAGTTCTGAATGGGGACCTGGACGCGGTGATCAACGCGCTGCAGGAAGCCGACACCCGACTGCGGCTGTCCCAGGTCACCGGCTCGACCCCATGAGCAGGGCTGTCCGGTCTCTGTTAACTGAGGCCGCAGGTCAGTTACGCGCTGTTGGTGTCGAGTCGCCGGAGCAGGAGGCTCGGCAGCTCTTGGCATACGCCGCAGGAGTCGAGCTGGCTCGTCTTCCACTGCTCGACGCAGTAGCAGACGGCCAGGCCGCGCATTTTCAAGCGTTGATCAACAAGCGGTCACGTCGGATTCCCCTGCAGCACTTGACCGGTCAGGCTCACTTTCGCTATCTGGAGCTGGAAGTAGGCCCCGGAGTCTTCGTGCCCAGGCCCGAGACCGAAGTCATGACCGGCTGGGCGATCGAAGAGCTGCGTCCGATGGTCTACGCCGTCGCTCGCGGGAAGTCGCGACACCTGCCCGTTGTAGTCGAGCTTGGCACCGGATCTGGTGCGATTGCCAAGTCCGTTGCCACGGAGTTGACCGGGACTCGGGTCTATGCCATCGAGGTATCTGAAGACGCGGCCGCGTACGCAGCGCGGAATCTCAGCGACACGACCGTTGAGCTCCACGTGCAGGACATGATCGGTGTACTGCCGCACCTGAACGGCGCCGTCGATCTGGTGATCTCCAACCCTCCCTACATCCCCTTGGAGGCATTCGAGTCGGTGGTGCCGGAGGCACGCGATCATGATCCGCTACTCGCGCTGGTTGCGGGTGAGGACGGTCTGGATGCGATCAGGGTGGTGGTCGCTGAGGCGGCGCGCCTGTTACGCCCGGCGGGTTTGTTGTGCTTCGAGCACGCTGATGTGCAAGGCGAGTCTGCCCAACAGATCGTCGTGGACCACGGTGGCTTTACCGGCGTACGCGATCATCCCGATCTCGCTGGCCGCGCGCGCTTCGTCACGGCCGTCCGGCGCGCTTAGTTCGGTTACCGCACGGACCGCGCGCCGCCGTGGCGAGGAGGAGCGAGGGGACACGCTCTTCGTGCCGGAGCGACGACGAACTAAGTGGCTATAGAGCGCGATCCGCGCTGAGCGAGCGCAGCGAGCGAAGCAATCAAAACGCAATTAACACACCCAACTCTGGCAAGATTGACCGGTGACCACGACTGCCGTGCCCGGTGAACCTGAACCCGGGGAGGCGGCGGAAAACGAACTCCCCGCGAATTACCAGCGGTTCGACTGCACGGCCGGCGATCTGGCGGGGAACGCGGAGGCCACCGAGGCTGCTCGCGAGGCCGTCGAGGCTGGCGAATGCATCGTGCTACCTACCGACACCGTCTACGGGATCGGCGCTGACGCGTTCAGCGCCCAGGCGGTGCGGCGGTTGCTCGAGGCCAAGCACCGTGGCCGTGACATGCCTCCTCCCGTGCTCATCGGCGAGCCGACCTTGATTCGTGCGCTCGCGGTGAACGTGCCCGAGCCGGCCAAAGATCTTGTTGACAAGCATTGGCCGGGAGCACTCACGGTGATCTGTCGTATCCAGCCAAGTCTGCGAATGGATCTGGGCGACACAGAGGGCACCATCGCACTTCGAGTTCCCGATCATGAACTGGCCCGGGAGATCTTGCGCCGCACCGGTCCGATGGCCGTCAGTAGCGCCAACATCAGCGGCCAGGCCGCCGCCTTGAGCTGTGACGAAGCAATTGATCAGCTCGGCGGCGCGGTCACGGTCTATCTCGACGGAGGTCCACTTGGTGACGCCGGCAGCGCACCATCGACCATCGTGGACTTCAGCCGACATGACGACGGCGAGGTCGTGCGGCGAGGCGCCATCAGCGTGGAGATATTGCGCGAGACGGCCCCGAATCTTCGTGATCTGACCGATGAAACCGACGGCGCAGAGGATGGCCCTGCGACACCGTCCGGGGACGCCCCCGCTGCGGGAGGCTGAGTGCGCGAGTACCTGTTGGTCCTCTGCATTGCGGCGGCGGTGACCTATCTGCTGAGCGGTGTATGCCGTCGCTTGGCCCTGCGGACGGGCGCACTGGCCAGAGTCCGGGATCGCGATGTGCACACGATCGAGATCCCCTACCTCGGCGGCGTTGCCATGCTGGCAGGCGTTGCGGCAGCGATCTTGATCTCCTGGCAACTGCCGTTCCTGGGCCGGCTGGTGACCGTGCAGCAGGACTCCTGGGCCGTCCTGGTCGCAGCGGTGGTGATCTGTCTGGTGGGCGTGCTCGATGACGTTTTCGAGCTGCCGCCGCTGACCAAATTCGCCGGCCAGGTCTTCGCTGCGGGCATTGCCGTCGCGCTCGGCGTCAAGATGCTCTGGATCCCCTTGCCCAATCGTCTCGTGTCCCTGGACGGCACGACGTCGGTGGCGATCACGGTGTTCTTCATCGTGCTCTGCTCGAACGCTGTGAACTTCGTCGACGGCCTGGACGGATTGGCTACCGGCGTGGTCGGCATCGGGGCTCTGGCCTTCTTCGCCTACTCCTACCTCCTCACCGTCACCGAGGGCCTGACCAGAGCGACGACCTCGAGCCTGGTGACAGTTGCGATCGCCGGAGCCTGCCTGGGCTTTCTGCCGCACAACTTCTTTCCCGCGCGGATGTTCATGGGGGACTCCGGCGCCATGCTGCTCGGCCTGTTGCTGGCCACATCCACCATCAGCCTGACCGGACAGATCGATATCTCCCAGCTGCAGGACGGCCGCGGAGGATTGGTTCCGACGGTTCTTCCGCTGGTGTTGCCACTTGCCATCCTTGCCCTGCCGTTCCTCGATCTCATGCTGGCGTTCGTCCGGCGCACCTACGCCGGCAAGTGGTGGTTTCTGCCCGACAAACAGCATCTGCATCACCGGCTCCTGGAACGCGGACACAGTCAACGCCGGGCGGTGCTGCTGATGTACGTCTGGTCAGCGCTGGTCTCATTTGGAGTGATCATCTTGGGGCTGGTCCAGACCGAACGACAGTGGACAGTGGTAGCCGTGGTCACCGCCTTTGCCCTGGTTCTGCTGGTGGTCACTCTGGGTCGTCCAGTACGCAGCAAGCAGCAAATACGCCGGGGCGAGTCGCTCTAGTCGGCCCGACAACCTCCGGACGCCCCCCGATCGCGCTCCGCCGTGCTGAGGAGGAGGGAGCAGACACGCTTTATCGTCTGCGATCGACAACCAAGTAGGCGGACACGCAGCCGCGATCCGCGCTGAGCGAGCGGGAGCGAGCGAAGCAATCAAACTTGTGTGTTAGTTTT
>Ga0307287_10000687_pt1 | contig 11644 bp, 6 predicted proteins | sample ER_DNA_141_FD_194485 | JGI IMG/M metagenome (GOLD analysis project Ga0307287, IMG submission 194485) | Bulk soil microbial communities from the East River watershed near Crested Butte, Colorado, United States - ER_DNA_141 | ecosystem: Environmental > Terrestrial > Soil > Floodplain | place: USA...
AGCATGCCGCCAATGCGGGTCGTGATCGCCGAGGACGCCGCCCTGCTGCGCGAGGGGCTGATCCGGCTCCTCGAGGACCGCGGCCACGAGGTGCGCGCCGCCGTGGCCGACGGCGACGCCCTGCTCGCCGCCGTGGCCGAGCACCGTCCCGACGTCGCGGTGGTGGACATCCGCATGCCGCCGACCCACACCGACGAGGGCCTGCGGGCCGCCCTCGAGCTCCGCCGCCGCCATCCCGGCACCGGCGTGCTGGTGTTCTCCCAGTACATCGAGACCAGGTACGCGACCCAGCTGCTGGCGGGGGGCGCCGCCGGCGTCGGCTACCTGCTCAAGGACCGGGTCGCCGACGTGGCCGAGTTCGCCGACGCCCTCGCCCGGGTGGCCGCCGGCGGCACCGCCCTCGACCCCGAGGTGGTCGGCCAGCTCCTCGGCGCCGGCCGGCACGCCCAGGGCCTGGCCGCGCTGACCCCGCGCGAGCGCGAGGTGCTCGCCCTGATGGCCGAGGGCCGCTCCAACGCCGGGATCGCGGCCGCCCTGGTCGTCTCCGGCGGGGCGGTCGAGAAGCACGTGGCCAACATCTTCGGCAAGCTCGGCCTGCCGCCATCGGAAGGCGACAACCGCCGGGTGCTGGCCGTCCTGCGCTACCTCGGGTCCTGAGCACGACGCCGAACCTCGTCTGGCCGCGGCGGCCTCGGGCTCTTATCCTGCGGCTATGGCCGAGATGCGGTCTGCCGGGACGCTCGGGGACCTGCTGATGGCCCGCCGGCGGCGGCGGTTCGTCGGGCGGGCATCCGAGATCGAGCTGTTCCGGGCCGCGCTCGACTCGACCGAGCCGCCGTTCTCGGTACTGCACGTGCACGGCCCACCGGGCATCGGCAAGACGAGGCTGCTGGACGTCTTCGCCGCGCTGGCCGAGGACGGGGGCGCCGGCGTCGTCCGCCTGGACGGGCGCGACCTCGTCCCGTCTCCGCCGGCCGTGCTCGAGGCGCTGCGGGGCGCGCTGGAGGTGCCCGAGGGGGATGGCGCCATCCCCGGGCCGTCCGGCTCGGGCCGGCTGGTGGTCCTGCTCGACACCTACGAGCGGCTGGCGCCGCTGGACGACTGGCTGCGGGCCCGGCTGCTGCCGCGGCTGCCGGCCACGGCCCTGACGGTGGCCGCCGGGCGGATGCCGCCGGGGTCGGCCTGGCGTGCCGACCCGGCCTGGCGGGAGCTGCTGCGGGTGGTGTCCCTGCGCAACCTGAGCCCGGAGGAGAGCCGGCAGTACCTGCACGCCTGTGGCGTGGACCCCGCCCGCCACGACCAGCTGGTCGAGCTCGCCCACGGCCACCCGCTGGGGCTGTCGCTGGTGGCCGACGTGGTCGCCCGCGGCGGCGAGGCGGCCGCCGATCCGCTGACCCCGGACCTGGTCGGGACGCTGCTGCGACGGTTCGTGGAGGTCGTCCCCAGCGGGCTGCACCGCCGTGGGCTCGAGGTGTGCGCGCTGGCCAGGGTGACGACCGAGGCGCTGCTGCGGGAGGCGCTCGAGGTGGAGGACGCCCACGAGCTGTTCGCGTGGCTGCGGGAGCTGTCCTTTGTCGAGTCGGGACCGGAGGGCGTGTTCCCCCACGACCTGGCCCGCAACGCCTTGGAGGCCGACCTGCGCTGGCGTGACCCCGACGGTCATGCACGGGTGTTCCGCGAGGTCCGCGCCCACGTCCAGGGTCGCCTGCGGTCGTCCCGGGGCCGCGAGCAGCAGCGCGCGATCTCCGACGCCAAGTACCTGTTCCGGCGCCTCCCCGGCGTCCTGTCGCCGGTCGACTGGGATGCCTGGGGCCAGCAGTATCCCGAGCCGGCACGGCCAGGGGACCGGGAGGCGATCCTGGAGCTGGTCCGGGCATGGGAGGGTCGGGAGTCGGCGGCGATCGCGGCGCGATGGTGGGAGCTGCAACCCGAGGGCTTCTTCGTGGTCCGGGGCGAGGACGGTGCGGTCGACGGCTTCCTCGGCCTGCTGGAGCTCACCCGGGCATCCGCCCAGGACATCGCGGCCGACCCCGTCGCCCGGGCCGCCTGCGACTACGCGCGGCGGCAGGCTCCGCCCCGGCCCAGCGAGGCGGTGACCCAGTCCCGGTTCATCATCGACCGGGAGACCTACCAGGGCCCCTCCCCGACGCTCAACGCCACGCCGATCCTGACGTTCCAGCGCTACCTGGGCACCCCCCACCTGGCCTGGGACTTCCTCACGCTGGCCGAGCCGGAGCGATGGGACGACTACTTCGCCCTCGCCGACCTGCCCCGCGCGGTCGGGGCCGACGCCGTGGTGGGCGGCCGCCGCTACGGGCTGTTCGCCCACGACTTCCGGCGGGTCCCGATCGACGCCCTGCTGGAGCTGGTGACCGAGCGCGCCCTCGCCGAGGACGTCACGCCGCCCCCGCCGGCGCGACCGCCGCCGCTGGTCCTCTCCCAGCCCGAGTTCGACGGCGCGGTCCGCCAGGCCCTGCGTGACCTGCGCCGGCCAGATCTCCTCTCCCGCAACCCGTTGCTCCGCACCCGGGTGGTCGGCGACCGCGCCGGAGACGAGGAGCCGGGCGGGGCGGCGCTGGAGGCGCTGGTGTGCGCGGCCGTGGAGGCCCTGCGCGCGCACCCTCGGGACGACAAGCTGTGGCGCGCCGTCGAGCGGACCTATGTGCATCCGGCCACGACCCAGGAGCGGGCCGCCGCCGCGCTCGGGCTGCCGTTCAGCACCTACCGCCGCCACCTCACCCAGGGCGTGGACCGCGTCGTGGCCTGGCTGTGGGACCAGGAGGTCTACGGCGGCGGCGAGCAGCACTGAGCACAACCGAACAGCTTCTGGTCTGGCAACCGGGCAACCTCCGGGCGCAGGCTCCCCCCAATCGAGGAGGTGGCCGCGATGGACAGGCAGATCGGAGAACGCGCGGTGGTGCTGGGGGCGAGCATGGCGGGGCTGCTCGCCGCCAAGGTGCTCAGCGACAGCTACGGGCAGGTGACGGTGATCGACCGCGACGAGCTGCCCGAGGCGTCCATGCACCGGCGCGGCGTCCCCCACGGCCGCCACATCCACGGGCTGCTGGCCCGCGGCCAGCAAGCCCTGGAGGAACTCTTCCCTGGGCTCACGGCCGAACTGGTCGCCCACGGGGTGCCGGCCGGAGACATGCAGGCCGACACGCGTCTGTTCTTCAGCGGTCACCGGCTCCGACAGGCGCCCGCCGGACTGGTCGTCTTGTGTGCCAGCCGGCCGGTCCTCGAGGGCCGCGTGCGTGCCCGGGTGCGGGCCCTGCCGACCGTGCGCCTCGTCGACCGCTGCGACGTGGTCGGGCTGGCCACGACACCCGATCGCCGCCGCGTCACCGGGGCGCGCCTGCTCCGCCGGGCCGACGGCAGCGCCGAAGAGACGCTCGGCGCCGACCTGGTGGTCGACGCCACCGGCCGTGGCGCCCGCACCCCGGCGTGGCTGGAGGCTCTCGGCTACCCGCGGCCGGAGCGGGAGCAGGTGCGTGTCGGGCTGGGCTATGCCTCCCGGATCTACCGGCTGCCTCCCGACGCCCTCGGCGGCGACCTGGCGGTCCTGCACGCCGCCACCCCCCGGCATCCACGGGCCGGGGCGCTCCAGGTGCTCGAGGGCGACCGGTGGATGGTGACGCTGGCCGGCATCCTCGGTGACCACCCACCCACCGACCCGGTCGGCTTCCTCACCTTCGCCCGGTCGCTCCGGTTCCCGGACATCTACCAGGCGGTCCGCGACGCCGAGCCGCTGGACGACCCGGTCGCCTTCCGCTTCCCGGCCAGCGTGCGGCACCGCTACGAGAAGCTGGACCGCTTCCCCGACGGGTTGCTGGTGATGGGCGACGCGGTCGCCAGCTTCAACCCGATCTACGGCCAGGGCATGAGCGTGGCCGCGCTCGAAGCCCTGGCGCTCCGCCGCCACCTCGAGCACGGCACCGCGCCGCGGCCACGCAACTGGTTCCGCGAGCTCGCCCGCGTTGTGGACGTGCCCTGGGACATCGCGGCCGGCGGCGACCTGGTCTTCCCCGGCGTCCAGGGCCGGCGCACCGCCAAGGTCCGGCTGGTCAACGCCTACCTCGCCCGGCTCCACGCCGCCGCCGCCCACGACGCCGACCTCGCCGGCGCCTTTCTCCGGGTCGCCGGCCTGGTCGCGCCACCCGGGTCGCTGCTGCGCCCCGGCGTCGCCGCTCGCGTCCTCCGGGGCTAGGCGCCTTCCTCGACCTGGAAGACCCGCTCGGCGAGCTCGTCGGCCTGCGCGACGAGGTTGGGGGCCTGGATGTCGGCAGCGCCCTGGCGTACCTGGTCGAGGAGCTGCATGGCCCGTGCGCGGCGGTTGCCGGCCGGTCGTCGCAGCAGGACCTCGGCGTAGGTCAGACGGAGGAAGGGGAGCAGGCCATGGCACCCGAGCTCGGCCAGCACCCGGTCGCTCTCCTCGAACAGCGCCACGGACTCGTCGAGGTCACCGGTGGTCGCCGCGCACAACGCGAGATAGATGGTGACCGGCCCGAGGACCGTGCTGTAGGGATGCGCCCAGTAGTCCCGGTAGGGGCGGAGCGTGGCCGCGATCCGGCCGGCCAGCCGAGCGTCGTCGAGGTGGAAGGGGACCCACGCGAGCCAGGAGACCGCCATGAAGGGCAACACGTCGTCGATCAACTCGTCAGGGTCCGGCGAATGCCGTGCCAGCACGTCGCGTGCCTCCTGGGCTCTGCCGACCATGGCGAGGACGACGGCATGGGTGATCCACCAGGCTGGGAAGTCGGGATACTGGCTGGAGATGTCACCGATCGCGTCGACGACCGCCGCGATGCCGCCTTGCAACATCTCGTGCGCCATGGCGATCGATGCCCACCAGCTGGGTCCGTCGGGTTCCCCGAGATCCTGCGCCTGCCCGAAGACGTCGTTGTTGATGCGTTGGGCTTCATCGAACCGGCCGTCCATCAGGCTGACGCGGGCCTGGACGAACTGGGCGAACCGCTGGACGGTCGGTGCGGCGTCGCTCGACACGGCCAGCATGGCCTCGGTCACCGCTCGGAAGCCGGGGAGGTCGCCGGCGGTGAGGAGCGCGCCCGACCAGTGGTAGCGGCTCAGAACCCGTTGGGCAGGGTCACCGGCGGCGTCCGACAGCCTGGTCGCTTCTTCACCCCTGGCGACGAGGCGCTCGACGCGGTCGGGGGCGAAGGCGGCATAGCCGGTGCGGTTGAGCACCCAGGCGAGCAGGTCATGGTCGCCAAGGCCACGCGCGATGGCTTCGGCCTCGTCGGACAGGGCCACGCGCCGCTGGTCGTCGCCGGCGAAGCAGAGCTCGGCGGCCAGGTGGGCGACAAGCCGCGCCCGCTCCGCCGTCGGGCGCTCGCCGACCGATGCCAGGGCGGCTTCGGTGATGGCGACGCGGTCGGTGTCGACGGCACCGATCATGCTCGGCAGCCCCCGCGAGTTGGCCAGGGCGGCCCGGACCAGCGTGGAAGGGTCGCCGGAAGCCTGCGCCAGCCAGCCCGCCTCGAGAAGGGTCGTCCGGAACTCCGCGTTTCCCTGGTCGCGCTGTGCCTCACCCAGGCCGCACAACGCCGCGACGCGTGCTGGAGCCTCGCGGTCGGCGGGACCGTCCAGCAGCCCCAGGACCTGGTGGAAGCGAGCCTCCGCGTCGCCCAGGGCGCGAGCCTGGAGGGCCTGTTCGGCGGCGGCCAGGCCGTAGCGCACCGCTCGGGACATCCCTTCGCCGTCGGGGCCGGCCTGGCTGAAGTGGTGGGCGAGGGCCGCGACATCGTCGGGTCGGAGCTTCTCGAGCGCCTCGCCCACCCGCCAGTGGAGACGCCGCCGGCGGGTCGCTGACAGCTCCTCGACCAGCGTGGCACGTACCAGCACGTGGGCGAAGCGGTAGCGATCCGCGCCGGTCTCCTGGACAAGTCCCGCCCACACCGCCTCATCCAAGGCGTCGAGCAGGCTGTCCTCGGGGACGTCCCGCAGCGCGGCCAGGAGCTCGACGTCGAAGTCGCGGCCGAGCACGGCCGCTACCGACAGCATCTGGTTGGTCTGCGCCGACAGGCGTCCGAGACGCCGCCCGACCACGTCGCGCACGCCTTCGGGCACCGCCACCGAGCCACCGCGGGCAACCACCCAGCGGTCGTCCTGGCGGCGCACCATCCCGGTCTCGGCCAGGTGGCGGAGCACCTCTCCCACGAAGAACGGATTGCCTTCGGTCTCGGCATGCAGGCTCTCCGCCAAGCGCCTGCCGTCGTCGTCGAGCTCATGGCCCGCCGCCTGGGACAGCAGCTCGGCCACCTCGACCGCCGACAGACCCGCCATGGCGAGCTGCTCGACGCCGGGCAGGCGCCGCACATCGGCCATCACCCCGGCCAGGGCATGGTCGCGGCCAAGCTCGGTGTCGCGGTAGGTGGCCAGCACCAGCAGACGCACGCCCTCCCCTTCGGCCACCGCCGCCCGCAGCACATGCCGCAACAGCAGCAGCACCGGTTTGGACGCCCAGTGCAGGTCGTCGAGCACCAGCACCACCGGCTGCTGGCGGCTCAGCTCGACCAGCCATGCCCGGGTTGCCTCGAAGAGGAGGAACTCCTCAGAGCGCGGATCCGACGACACCGGCGCCGCCAGCCCCGCCAGCCGCGACCCGAGCAGCGGTTGGAGACGGATCAGCTCACCCGGGTGCCGGCCAAGGACCGGCTGGTCGACGTGGCCCGTGTACCAGTCCAGTGCCTCGGCGAACGGCTGATAGGGCACGCCGACCTCCTCGTCGCAGCGCCCGTACAGCGCGATCGCGCCCTCGTCGAAGGCGGCCTGGGCCACCTCGGCGGCCGTGCGGGTCTTGCCAATTCCCGGCTCCCCGCACAGCACGACAGCCTGGCACCTCCCGGCGGCCGCCTGCCGACGGGCCTGCCCCAGGCGCCCCAACAGCTCCTCACGGCCCACGTACCCGGCCGAGCGCCCAACCGACAGCAGCCCGGGAAACGGAACCCCGGGTTCGCCTCGACCCTCGACTTCCGCCGTTGGCTTCCACCATGAGCCGCTGGCCCCGTCGTCGCCCGGCACCGTCGCCGGGTCGAGGGCGAACAGCCGCCAGCGCTCGGGGAACCCCTTGAGCTCGCGCACTCCCAGGTCGACGAACCCCAGCCCGCTTCCGGCCATGAGCTCGCGGACCGTGGCACTGACCAGCACCTGCCCGGGACCGGCCTGGCCCATCACCCTTGCCGCCAGGTGCACCCCGACCCCGGTCATCGCATCCCCGTCGAGCTCCACCTCTCCGGTGTGCAGCCCGACGCGGATCTCGATCGGCAGCCCCCCCGCCGCCGCCAGCGCCGCCACCGCCGCCCGCAGCGCTGAGGCCGGGGCGTCGAACCGGGCCAGAAACCCGTCCCCCGCGGTGTCCACCTCGCGGCCACCATGAGCCGCCACCGCGGCCCGGATCACACCGTGGTAGCGGACCAGCAACCCGGCCCAGGCCGCGTCCCCCAGGTCTCGCAGGCGGTCGGTCGACCCCACGATGTCGGTGAACAGCAGCGTCTGCACCCGACGAGGCACCGGCTCACCTCCACCCGCTCCGCCCCTGGGGTGAGCATGACCGGTCGGCCCGCCTCCCGCATCATCGACCTGCCGATGCGCGGCTAGGATCGTGCTGAAGATGCCTGCTCCTGTCAGGACGGTCGGATGGTCCCCAGCGCGTCAGGCCACGACCCAGGCGCCGCGGTCCGGCTGCGGCCGCGCGGCGGGAGATCAGGTTGGTTCGGTTGTCAGCGCCGTCCCCGGATCGTGCGGTACCGCACCGGTGGATGACCGGCGCCGCGGATCGCGGGCAGCCACGCGGCCGCCTCGGCCACGCTCGCAGCTCCGCCGAGCTCGGCGGCAGCCAGCCGGCTCGGCGTCCAGCCGGTGCGCAGGAGCTCGGCCCACTGTCGGGCGTTGAGGCTGAGGACGCGCAGCGCCGGGAACGCGGCGATGGAACCGACGTCGGCGACGGCGGCCTCCGACAGGTCCAGCCGCACAAGCTTCGGCAGGCCCGCGAGCGCGGCGACCGGGACCGGTTCGCTGTTGCCGCCGAGCGTCACGTACGCCAGCGTCGACGTCGCGGCGAGCCGGTGCGGCTCGAAACGCTTTGCCATGATCTCTACCTGCTCGACCGGCAAACCCGGCGGCACCGCCAGGTCGACATACTCGGCCTCCTGCCGCACGTCGAGCATTCGGATGGATCGAAGGTGCGACAAGCCGGCCAGGTCGGCGAGGCGGACCTGGTCGACCTGACGCAGGTGCGCCAGCTGGACCACCGACGCGTCGGGAACGGCTGCCACCTTGTCGACGAGGGCGGCATCACCGACGTCGACCAGCCACTGGTGATCCGGGGTGCGCCATTCGCCCGCGTTCCACTTCCAGTCCTCGTCACCGGGCGCTGCGCGGCGCATGGCGGCCAGGACCGTGCGCATGAGGTGCCGGACCGACGCTGCGACGTAGACGATCGGGCCGTGCACGTCCCGGCCGTACATGAGGAGCTGGCCGTAGGCCCCCAGCCCAGCCGGATCGAGGTCCACCGCGGCGTCGTTGCCGCCGTAGTCGGGCGCGAACGTCACCCACCAGTCGTTGCGCGACAGCCGGCGGACACGCCCGTACGGGTGGGTCTCGAAGACCACCGGGTCGTACTCGAACAGCCCGTCGTCCCACCGGTACGAGCCGGGTCCGCCTTCGTGGTACCAGGCGACGACCTGCTCCAGCGGAGCTGGGCTGAACCGGCCCAGGAGCCCGGACTCCCCGTTGTCGTCATGGATCGTCCGGTAGAGAGCGCGAAGATCCTCGGGGAGGCGTGCGCCGAGCCGTTCCTCGACCGCGAGGATCTCCGCCTCGCTGTAGCCGGGGGTGAACTGCGGTGGCTCGCCGTGCAGGTAGGTGGACCGCTCGACAAACTCCCTGACCAGGGCCTGCACCTGGGCGAGCACGGCCGGATCGGTCGGACGCCCGTCGTTGACCGCGGCCGGGGGCTTGTGCATCCCGGGCTTTGGATGGTTCGGGTAGCGGTAGCCGTCATCGAAAACCACACGGGCCGGTAGCGACGGCAGGTCACCGGAGAAGCTGACCGCGTAGTCGCCCGCCCGGGTCGCGGTCAACTCCGCAACGAACACACCGTCCACACCCAGGCGGGACCTGAGCCGCGCCATCAGGGCGAACAGGCCGCGGCCGAACGGATCGCTCCAGTGGCCGATCAGGGCACGGTTGCCCGCCGCGTCGTACGTCTGGCTCCACCGGCCACAATCCCATAGCACGGCCTGCATCGAACCGGGCTGAGTGAGCCCCGCGGCGAACGCCGACCCGAGCTCGTGGATGACAGCTTCGATCTCATCCACGCCGCGATCCTGTCACGGGACGTCCCGGATCAAATCCTCGCTGACCAATGTCAAGCCAATCCCCTTCTGCTGTGATGCGGGCGCTTGTTGTGGTGCTGGACGCGAGTACATGATGCTCGTGTCGATCCTGTAGTTCGCACTGGTGGCCATGACTGGGCAGACTGCCCGGCATGTCTCCCGCAGGCCACCCAGCCGATGACCAGTTGGACGCGGCGACCTGGTGCGGTCACCTGGTCCCTGACGGGTCGGTGTACGCCTTCCTCGCTGACCACCGCCACCAGCTATTCCCACCCGAGCTGTTCGCCGACGTGACTCGTCACGGTGGTGGGCATCCGTCGGTGCCGGCCGAGGTGATCGCCGCGGTGATGGTGCTGCAGGCCCTGGAGGGCCTGAGCGACCGGGAGGCGGTCAGTGCGCTGCGGCGCGATATCGCCTGGAAGGTCGCCTGCGGGCTGCGGCTGGACGACCAGGGGTTCCACCCCACCGTGCTGGTGTACTGGCGCAACCGGATCCGCGCCTCACAGCGGCCGCGGCGGATCTTCGAGGCCGTCCGCCAGGTGGTGGAGGCGACCGGGGTGCTTAGGGGACGCGGTCGGCGGGTGCTGGACTCCACCGTCTTGGAGGATGCGGTCGCCACCCAGGACACCGTCACCCAGCTGGTCGCGGCGATCCGCCGGGTGCGCCGGCTGGTGGCTGCGGCCCGCGAGGTCGAGCTGGCCGCGCACGACTATGACCGTCCGGGCAAGCCCCAGTGTGCCTGGGACGACCTTGAGGCCAAGCAGGCACTGGTGTCGGGGCTGGTCAACGACGCGCTAGCGCTGTTGGCGGCGGTCGCCGACCGCGGGTTGGAGGCCGAGCAGGCCGAGGCGGTCGCGCTGCTGGCCCTGGTCGCCGGCCAAGACGTCGAGCCAGGCCAGCGGCCAGGAAGCTGGCGGATCGCCCGCAAGGTCGCCAAGGATCGGGTCATCTCCACCGTCGACCCCCAGGCCCGCCATGCCCACAAGACCACCGCGGACAAGCGTGACGGCTACAAGGCCCACATCGCCGCCGAGCCAGCATCAGGGCTGGTGACCGCGTGTGCGCTCACTGCCGCCAACGTCCCTGACGGGTCCACCGGGATCGGGCTGCTGGCTGGGGAGCAGCCGGGGCTTGAGGTGTTGGGTGACTCAGCCTACGGCGGCGGGGCGACCCGCGCGGCACTACGGGCTGCCGGTCACTCCCAGACGATCAAGCCGATCCCACTCCACAGCGCGGTGCCGGGCGGGTTCACCATCCACGACTTCCGCATCGACACCCAGGCCGGCATGGTGAGGTGCCCAGCTGGCATGACGGCGCCGATCACCAGCTCCGGCCGGGTCAGCTTCGCCCGCCACTGCCAGGGCTGCCCGCTGCGCCGGCGCTGCACCACCGCCAAGCGTGGCCGCACCATCCACCTCCACCCCCACGAGGACGAGCTGCGCACCGCCCGCCGCCAAGCGGTGACCCGGACGTTCCAGCACAGCTACCGACGCTGGCGGCCGATGGTGGAGCGATCGATCGCCTGGCTGGTCGCTGACGGCTGCCGGCGGGTGCCCTACCGCGGGATCCAGCGCAACGAGCTGTGGTGGTCGCAGCGGGCCGCCGCGGTCAACCTGCGACGGCTGCTGGTGCTTGGCCTTGCCCGCCACGACGGTGCCTGGGTCGTGGCCTGACACATACTGTGACATCCGGGCCAACCCGGGTCTCGGGCCCGCTCCCTACAGCCATTCGACACTGCCCGTCGGCCACCTCGAGCCCTGTCACAGAAACTACCGTCCTGACAGGAGCAGGCATCTTCAGCAGGCTCCTAGGGCCGGCGACCCTCGCAGACCCAGCCCCATTTGGGCATGGCGAGGAGCTCCCGGCACGATGGATCGATCGGAGGTGCCTCAAGGCGCGACTCGACGACCGCCGCCTCGGACGCCGTCGGGCGGTCCGTCACGGCGACGACGGCTGCCACCAGCGCCGAGACCATGGCCGCCACGATGACGATCTGCCGCCAGACCTGCCCGGAGAGGTGGGCGGTCGCTGTCTCCCGCTCCATGCTGCCCTCCGTCCTCGTTCTGGGCGATCGGGGCCGACCTTCGACCGCAGGCTAGCCCTCGTGAGGCGGTGAGGAATCGGGGGAAACCCTATGGGTGGCGGCGATCCGGCGGGTGAGTTCCGTGCGCGAACGAACCCCGAGCTTGTGGAAGATCCGTGACAGGTTCGCCTCGACGGTCTTCACGGAGATGAACAGGGCATCGGCGACCTCGCGGTTCTTCTTCCCCTCCCCGACCAGCTGGGCG
>Ga0307287_10000694_pt1 | contig 11548 bp, 14 predicted proteins | sample ER_DNA_141_FD_194485 | JGI IMG/M metagenome (GOLD analysis project Ga0307287, IMG submission 194485) | Bulk soil microbial communities from the East River watershed near Crested Butte, Colorado, United States - ER_DNA_141 | ecosystem: Environmental > Terrestrial > Soil > Floodplain | place...
AGCGAGGGCACGATCTATCCCTTGCTCAGCCGCCTCAGGCGAGACGGATTGGTCACCACCACCTGGGAGGAGTCGCCGAGCGGTCCGCCTCGACGCTACTACCGCCTGACGCCAAAGGGCCACAAGTCCCTCGGTGAGTTCGTGCAGGAATGGCAGCGGTTCCGCGATGCCGTGGACCGCTTCGTAGAAGGAGGGAAGACATGAACGGGACCAGGCATCGCGAAGTCGGTGAGTACCTCCGGCGCTTGCAGCGATCCATGGCGGACCTTCCGGCAGAGCGTCGAGACGAGATCCTCGCGGAGATCGAAGAGCACATCGCAGAGGACTTGGCAGAGCGGCCCGGGGCGACCGAGTCAGATGTGCGCAACGTCCTGGAGCGCCTGGGCGATCCTGCAGATATCGCGGCCGAGGCTCGCGAGCGCTTCGGGATCAAGCCCACGAGGCGGAGTTGGACCGACCCCGCGGCGATCATCCTGCTCCTGATCGGTGGGTTCACGATCATCGGCTGGTTCGTGGGGGTCGTGCTGCTCTGGATCTCGGATGCGTGGACCACACGCGACAAGATCATCGGCACGCTGGTCGTGCCCGGTGGACTCGCCGGCGCGCTCGGTGTCGCGCTCAGTGTCGGCTTCATGGCCAACACCGTGTCGTGCCAAGTCCCCGGGCCCGGTATGGATCCTGTCGGCTCGTGCGTCTCCAATCCCTCGACATCCGGGAACGCGGTCGGGGCAATTCTTGCTGCGCTCGTACTGATCGCTCCGATCGTCACGGCTATCTATCTGAGCCGGAGGCTGCGTCAGGCTCGCCTTGCGAGCTTCGAGGAAGGACAGGCACAGTGAACCGGGCCAGGCATCACGAAGCGTCGCGCGGGCTGCACGCGCGGGGGCGCGCGACAAGTTACAGCGCTAGCGGTCCGGGAGAGCGCCCTTGCCTCGCGAGACAACGTTCCTTATGCGTACACCGACCAGGAGTCGCAAGAATCCGTCGACGTGCCTTGACTGACCCAGGAGGCGGTCCGAGAATCAGGCAATCGTCGACTTCGAAGGAGTCGATGCGTATGGCTTGGCCGTGATGACGACCTGATGTAGTCGCAACGGCTCGGTCTCCGCCTGGAAGCCGAGCCCTCTGCGTTCCTGGAGACCCAGTCGTGCCACGATGCGTTCGATTCGCATGGAGGACCGCCTCCTGCCCTCAAACAGACGGCCCGCCACCCTCTCGATCCGCGGACGAGGTTCCTTTCTGCGTACACCTTGATGTAGAGCCACAATCGTCAACTCCAGATTGACGAAGCCGCAGTCGTCAACCTAGAGTTGACGACCGTGGGAGAGAGCGAGCCTCCGATCAAGCTGAACGACCTCATAAAGAGGGTGCAGGACCGGACACGGTCGTGTACGGAACTGGAGCGGCTCGCCATGGCGGTCGAGTACGGGGAACTCCTCAAAGTCATGGGCGACGACCTCGTGGGCCACTTCGTCGAGCAGGCTCGCGGGGCCGGGGCCTCCTGGGCTCAGGTCGGAGAGCAGTTGGGCGTCACGAAGCAGGCCGCTCATCAGCGCCACTTCAGCAGACGGCTTAGCTTCCACTTCGGTCGTGAGGTCAAATCCGGGGGCCGCGGGCCATTCGAGCGGTTCACGCAGGAAGCCAGAGAAGTGATCGTCACGGCACAGGAGGAAGCGCGAAGCCTTCTTCACAACTACCTCGGTGTAGAACACCTGCTGCTCGGATTGAGCGCGGACCGCGTCGTCGGTCCCCTTCTTAGCGCTGTTGGCGCGTCAACAAATGCAATCCTTGACCAGGTCAGACAGATCGTGGGCGAGGGAAGGGACACTCCGGCCGGAACCATCCCGTTCACGCCACGAGCGAAGCGGGCTTTGGAGGTAGCGGCTCGTGCCGCCGGTCGGTCCGGTGAACAGATCGAGCCCGCACACATCCTGCTCGGCGTCCTTGACCTCCGTGAAGGAGTAGGTGCCCAAATTCTCGATGTGCTCGAGGTCTCGCGGGATGACCTTCGACGCAAAGCCAAGGCCGTCCCGCCGAGTCGGGACTGAGTCGAACGCCTCGGCGCTGCACTGGAGGCGAACCGGTGCGACGAACTGATCGACGCCTGGGAGGAAGGTGACGGGCGGCGCGCACGTCAGTCGCGCTTCGAGATCGTTTCGCCGTACTGCGGGAAGTACTGGCTGATCATGCCGAGGTCGAACGAGGCAAGGATGTCTTCCTTGGGCTCCCACTCCAGGAGGAACTTGAAGCTCGCCTCGACCAGCTCCGCGCGGCTGGCGTAGCCGCTTCCGAGCCGCTCCCAATCGGAGTTATCGACGGTGACCTCGTGGGTGGTCGCCGAGCCGTCCTCGTCTCGAACCTCGACCGAGAACCGGTTCCCCGATTCGTCCTTCGGCGTCACTTCGACTGTCGGCATGCCGCGATGATCCTACTCGCCCCAAGTTCAATCTCGGATCCGCGCACGATCTCATCGAACTCGCGGTTGTCCGCCGCGCTCATCGCCTGGTCCTCGCGGATGCGATGCAGGTGAAACCGCGGGCGATCAGCGAGCCGCAGGAGTTCCCGACCTTTCGCGAGCCATAGCAGGCGCTGTCGCATTCAGGCCAGCTCCACGACTTTGTCGATTCCGAGGTCCCCCCGCTCGACGAGGCGCTCGTGAGCGGGAGCGCCTCGAGCGCCCTGGCCGCAGCGTTCACTTATTTCGGTCAGGCTTCAGGCGCCGGGTCGCAAGCGGGAGCCTCGGTGCCGCACAGGACTAGATCCTCATCGCGGTCGACCGAGGCGACCAGCTCAACCCGGTCGGTGAACGCGAGGCCACCACCTTCGTCGAAGGACGGCACCGACCCGGCCTCGGTTCCGGGCGGCACCTGGTAGGTGACGCAGCCACCATCGACAGGGATCGTTTGGAGAGCGGTGTCCGCCGGGCAGGTCTCGGTCAACGTCACGGTGACCGGGCTCACCATTTCCACCAACCCGATCCGGAGGGTGAAGCTCGCGCGGCCCCGGACGACCGACGCCTGCTCCGTGCCCCACCCGAGCGGCAGTTCCTCGATGCACGGCAGCTTCGTCGCGGTCGGGACCGCCTGTGCCATCAGCTGCATGGTCCGCCCGGTGCCGCAGTCCGCGTTCCCGACGTCGCCACGCGACGGGATGAACAGCGCGATACCGGCCAGGAGGGTCAGGAATAGCAGGAACACGGTGGCGATGATCAGCAATACGCGGCGCATGCTCCAGCGTTGGATCCCGATGGGCTTGCGCGGCGGGGCGAGCTCGCGGAACGTCTCCAGCAGACCGCGGCCATCCGCCTTCATCGATGCCCGTAGCTGCGTCGGGCTGGCGACGCCCCGGGTGGCGGCGAACGCCTCGGATAGGTCCTCCGGCGTGAAGTAGGCGAGGGCGCGCTCGTACACGTGCTCCGGATCCGAGCGGAGGGCGAGCACCAGCATCATGTTGCCGAGGTCGACCGCCTGGCGCCACGGCGATGGCCGTACCTGCACGAAGAAGACGTCGATCAGACGCAGCCGCCCATCCTGAACCATTAGGTTCGCCGGCTTGATGTCGCGGTACGCCAGCCCAACGTCCCACATCCGGCGGATCAGCTGCAAGCCCTCGTCGATGATCTGGTCGTCGACCTCGGCCTCGCTGATCTCGACTGCGTCCTCGAAGAACTCCATCGCGATCAGGTACTCGCTCTCGGGCGTGATCTCGACGATGTCGAGCGGCTCGGGGGTCGAGAAGCCTTTCTCGCCGAGGAGTCGCAGCGTGTAGTCCTCGTACTCGACGAAGCGCCGTACCGTGCCGAAGGGAGTCTCGTCCTCGAGGCGACCGTAGAGCATCGTGCGTCCGAGCTTGTACCAGCGGTCCGCCCGCACATGGTTCTTGGCGTACAGCTTCGCGAAGATCGACCGCTCGACACCATGGTCGTCGACGACCCGCATCTTCAGCGGTGTGGAGCCGCCGGATCCCTCGAGCCCGACGGGCTTCATGCTCAGCACGTCGTAGCCGAGCTGCTCTTTCATGGCGAGCTTGATCGCTTCGCCACGCCTACCGGTGACATCGAGGTGCGCCGCCTTCGCGTGGCGTCCGTACTGCACGGGATACACGTCGTTGGGCGCCCAAGCGCGGAAGATCGCGACCGGGATGGAGATGCCGATGATCACACCGAACAACGCGTCGGTGAAATGGTCGATCCCGAGGTAGACGCGCAGCAAGGCTGCCGCGAGCAGCACGGCGAAGCCGACGTACTTCGCGTACATCCGGGGTCGGCCGGGCACCACCAGCATGTACACGATGCCGGCGATGACGACCGCCAGACCGCCGATCGGCAGCGAGGGTGCCGAATAGCCCTCCCACGTACCGATGATCGTGACGTCGAACGGCCGTGGCCGCGACGCCACGAGCAACAGCCCCTCCGCCACCAGACCGGAGAGCGCCACGCTGATCAAGAACAGGATGAGGTGTCTCCACCGCTTGAACCACACGACGCTCGCGATGGTGAGCAGCATGAAGAGCGCGAGCCCGTAGCGCGAGGCCACCGTGTTGACGGAGCGGGCCAGGGTATCGAGCCACCCCACGCGTAGCGCGGCCACGGCGTCGGTGATCGCCGCGTCGAATCGGTCCAGCGGCGCAGGGTCGTCGTGCAACCAGATGCACCCGGGGATCACGACGAGTACGAGCAAGGCCAGCCGGAAGACACCGGTTGCGCCGATCTTCTTCGGCAGCGGAGGTGGGGCTCCGGTCGGGCGGCGTACGCGCCCACGGGCCGGCGACACGTTGATGACACGGTCGCGGCTGGACGCTTGTGCACGCTGGTCCATAGTTTCGTTCCCCCTGGGTGATCCTCGCATGATCGTCGTCTACGGGAAGGCCGATACCCAACGGGGACGCCGGGTCGGCGAGGCAACCCGAGGTAGTTCAGGTTCCCAGCCAAGGCGTCCGAGTCGTACTCCTCCTTGGCCTTCTGCGCCTTGTACCTGATCCAGTCGTGCCTCTTCGCCTCCTTGCAATCGGGGCAGCGGCAGCCCTTCCGGTAGCCGTACGTGGTGCCGTGCCTCACGTCCATGCCGGTGCCTCCCCGTGTGCCCACGCCGCCGACGGCCCGGTGTATGCGTAGCGCCAGACCATGAGGATGCCCTCGTTGTTTCCCGCGCCGGACGCGAACGCCCCGGTGTGCCAGCCCATCGCGTAGGGTCGGTACGATCCCTGCACCGCCACCGCCCGGATGTACGCGGACTGGGACGAGGACCGCGGACCGGCCGCCAGCGTCTTCCACGAGATGTCGGCCCCGGTGCTGGGGTTCGATTCGAACGAGGGGATCATCTCGGGCACTCCGGTCGATGGTGTACCACCAGTTCCCGAGTAGCCGTTGTTCCCCATGAAGAGAATCCAGAGCCGCCCGTCCCCGTCGTCGTGGGACTCGCCCGCTTCGATGTAGTGATCGAAGTTGGTGTCGAGTGATGCGTACGACATCTCGTGCTTCGGCGGGGACGAGACGAAGGTGGGCGTGTCGCCACCATGTTCTTGCACTCCACGTAGCAGGAGTTGCGGCTGACTGAGTTGGTCCACGTCACCGTGTGGTTCGTTCCGACGTACGTCGTGGTGAGCCGCTTGTAGTAGCAGCGAAGCGTCGAGTCAGCGTATGCGAGCGTGAACCCATCGGTTAGCCAGTCATCGCTGACGATGGCACCCATGTCCCCGTCGGTCGCGACGCAGGCCAACAGTAGGTTGCCCGCTGCCCCGTTGCTGGTGCTGAGCGACGTGCTGGTGCCAGCGCCAAATACAGAGGTGCCGCTGTCCCTGACGTGGATGAACGTGTCGGGGTTGTCGGTCCCGTACTCGGGCGTGTCGAAGTGGAGCGCACCATTCGAGAAGGCGAGGGCCTTGATCCCGTATCCACCCGGAGCACCGACGTATCCCGAGTTGAGGATTGACACGTAGTCGTAGATGTGGTGGTAGTGCGAGTACTTGTAGGTGCCCGCCCACCCGAGCCACGCCTGGACATCTCGAACGGGTCCTGCGCGCCTACGCCCGCCACTACAACGACCGGAGGCCACATCGCGGGCTCGATCTGGCAGCGCCGGGTGACCGGGAGTCGCCTCCCTCTAAGTCGATCCGCAGCACCCGGCTGGACCGCCGCGATCTGCTCGGCGGGTTGATCCACGAGTACGAGCTCGCAGCGTGATCGAGTCCGAATATTGGCATCCTTCAGGCTCCCGATGGGATGCGACTGAACCCATGCTGGCCGGAGACGACCCGGGGCAACATCGGGTTCATGGCTCGCGACGACGACATCGACTACATGATCCTGGGGCTCCACGTCCTCGAGAGTTGGGGGTCGGGTGAGGGGTGCGCTTATTGAGATCGGGCCGCTGACCTAGTGTCTTTCGAGGCGGGCGGGCAGCTCATGGGATGGGGGGCGAGTTCCTCAACGGGGGCGACCACTGGCCCGACTCGGCCGGGTCCGATTAAGGGACTTGTGTGAGGACTCGCGGACCAACCCCGAGCGCCTCCCGCTCAACTTCGAAGGGGTGCCGTCTGGTGCGTCGGCGAATCTCCGGCGCTTTCCACGGCCCGAACCCTGGTTCGGCCAAGGTCCAAATGCCCTGCTCACGAGGGTGAACCGAATAAATGCACCCCACAGGATCCGGTGACCGTCGTTCACGACCCTATCGGCCCGATCGCATCCGCATAGGCTCCCGACTCGACGGCACAGAAGGCGATCTCGCGCAGCGTGTAGTCGTCCCCCGCCGGAGCATCCATCTCGCGCTCGGGAACGGAGCGCAGCCGGATCCTCCATATCTGCGCCAAACGCCGCAGCCGGCTGCGTGCCTCGTCGAGATCATCTATCGAGAACGGAGCCATGTCACCGTCGGTGGTGATGGCTGAAGCATGCCACTCATCCGGCAACGAAGGGACCCCGGCGAGCCGGGCATCGAGCTGTGCCAGGTGGTCGATCATGTGATCAGCGACCCGTCTGACCGCCTTGTGCGGTGTGTATTCGCGACCAAGACCCCAAACGGGCTTCCCATCCCACCCCAACCAGGTCTCGGCGAGCCCGAGGACGTGCTCGACCATCTCCTCGATCGCCTGGCCGGGGTCACGGCCGTCCACCCGGGGGCGCTGCTCGCTCATCTCGACCTCCTTCACTGGAGACACCCTACGCCCACAACACTTCGGTTACCATCGAATCGTGGATGAAAGCCGGCACCTCGCGTCGATCGGGAGGCTCCTCGGGAGCGACGCCCGGTCGGCGATGTTGGACCTGCTGATGGACGGCACCCATCACGCGGCCAGCGAGCTCGCGAACGAAGCAGGCGTCGCACCGTCGACGGCGAGCGCGCATCTATCTGCGCTGGTAGAGGGCGGGCTCGTCACGGTCGACCGCCACGGCCGGCAGCGTCACTTCCGGCTAGAGGGCCCAGCCGTTGCGCGCGCGCTGGAAACCCTGGGCGGGCTAGCAGCCGCACCGGCTTCGATCTCGTCCCTTCGGGAGTCGATCGCCCGACGCCAGCTCGCGACCGCCAGGACCTGCTACGACCATCTTGCGGGGCGGCTGGGTGTAGCGATCGCCGATGCGCTGGTGAAGCGGGGAGCCCTCCTCTCGAAGGACGGCGTATTCACCGTCTCGGAGGCCCGGGAACTGCTGATCTCACGGATCGGCATCGATGTCGACGAATTGAGGAAGGCGAGGCGAGCACTCGTCCTCTCGTGTTCGGATTGGACGGAAGGTCGGCCTCACGTCGCTGGCGCCCTTGGGAGGGCGCTGAGCGCGTTGTTTCTCGAGTCCGGCTGGATCCGCAGACGCGGAGGGACTCGAGCCGTCGCGCTCACGGAGTCTGGTGCTGCCTGGCTGCGCGAACACCTCGGCGTCGAGCTTCGGTGAAGAGGGTGCCAGATCCCACCCCGGCATGGCCGCCTTCAAGGTCGAGTGAACAGATCCTTGCATGCGGGGCAACCATCCGGGGAGGTCGCCCGCCGTCTCCGGGTGTCCCGCCAGAGAGCGTCCACGCCTGGATCGCCCGCTACGAACGCGGTGGTCTGGTTTCGCTCAACAGCTACGGTCATGCGCGTGAGCATCTGGCTCAGCTTCAACTGACGAGCTCTTCCGCGAGACCCATCAGAGCGACCTGCTGACGGATAGGGACTGGAGAGCCGGATGAGCCGAAAGGCTGGCGTCGGTTCGGAGGCGGTCGTCGCAAGACCCGAGGGGGTGATATTCGCACTCCCGGCGAGACCTTGTCGTGCGTCTCCACAGTCTCCTTGAAGGACGTGGATCCGGAGGTTTGAGCGCGATCGCGGCAACGGACGGGACAAGCTACCCGTTCTGCGTGTCGGGAGCTCAGGCGGGTGCAGCGCCGATATCGAACTCCGCTGCCTCCGTCGCCACCTTGACCTCCGCCCCATAGGTCATCCGAGCAAGGCGGATCGCCTGTTCTGGTGAAGCAGACGGGCGGAGGTGCGTGAGCACCAGTCGCCGGGCGCCCGCGGCACGGGCGATCTCGCCAGCCTGGCTCGGATTGAGATGGAGGGGTGAGGAGTCGGCCATCGTCCCCGCCTCGCAGAGAAAGAGATCAGCATCACGTGCGACTCTGAGTAGCGCCTCGCAGGGCGCGCTATCGGCCGAGTACGCGAACGTCGCGTCTGCCATGCTGATCCGCAAGGCGAAGGTCTCGAGGCCATGCTCTACCGCGACGGCCTCGACCTTTACCTCCCCCAGGTCTGCCACGAGGCCGTTGCTAAGTTCGCGCGGGTCGAAGACTGGCTCGCGATCCTCCAGCCGCCACTGAACCGGCGCCCCCACAGACACGGCCCAGCCCTGTGGCCCGTGGATCGGAAGCGGCGTCGTCCTGTCCGCCGCACCGAGTGCCAGCGCGTGGATCGCGAGGGGGATATCCGTCCAGTGGTCGGGGTGGAGGTGCGTCAGCCACGCGCCGGCGAGGTCAGTGAGCGAGCAATGGCGAAGGAGACGCGCGAGCGTTCCGCTCCCTGCGTCTATCCAGAGTCGGAGTCGGCCCGCTTCGACCAGATATCCGGAGCACGAGCGGTCGGGACCGGGATAGCCGCCGCACGAACCCAGGATCACGAGGCGCACGTTTCAATCTTGCCGTACATCGCCGTCCGGTTCGACCAGGTTCTCGAAGTCGGTTGGTTCACCAGCAGATTGCCGTGGCGGCGGCGATCGCGGGCAGCGCTCCGAGCCGGATTGTGAGACGCCTTCGGTCGGCATTATCGGCCAAACACGGGCAATCGAGGGCGGGAGCCAAGGGATGTCTGTCGCTTCGTTCGGAATCGGCCCGAAGCCTTCCATCGATGATCGAACAGACGGATAGTCTGTGCTCCTGGATATCTTGAATAAACTGCTGAAGCTCAGACTTCCCGCCTGCGGGGAGGAAATGCCATCCGGGATGGCACCTTGTGCTGTTCGGCCTCCGACACCACAGAAGCTTCTCATCAGCCCGTCCACGCGCGACTGAGCCCCGGACTGCGGCCCGGGCTGATCGGCGCCGTTGGGGACCGAGGCTTTCTACCAGTCTAGAGAGAGCCGGCATCTACCAAGACGCTTGCCTTCGAAGAGCGTCAAGGAGCGGTAGGCGGTTCACACATCGTCCAGGTTCCACCATCGAGCCCTTGTGTGAACCGAGAAGCGACGCGAAGGGCTCCTCGTACCGAGCTCGTGGGGGATCTTGCCTCCGCTCCAGGCCGTCCTGCTCGAGGTCAGGCGGGAACGGTTCGGGACTCGACTGCACGAGGGTACTGCTCCTACATTTGCGGTCGACGGCCGACCGATGATTGACGGGCTTGTTTGGAACCGACAACCGGCCTAGCGTCGTCGTAACGATCAACTGGCCTGGATCCGGGAGAGTCAACTGGCCTGGATCCGGGAGAGAAGGTATGAGGACGCACGGGGAACGAAGGAGATTGAGCATGGCCCGCAAGTCAAGCGTCGTCGCACCCACAGTAGCTCTGGTTCTCGGACTCGGGGTTCTGATCGGCGGGCTGGCCTCGGCCCAGGACAGCACGGAGTATCTGAGCTGTCGATTCCAGGAGGAGACCGATCCGTTCACAGTGTCGAGCTTCACAACGCAGGAAGAGGCGATTCGAGAAGTGGTTGGCCGGGAGGTGGACCTCGGCGACGGACCGCTGGACATCACCGTCCTGAGAAAGACGGTGAGCGAGGACGGCGACGTGCTCTTGCTCCTCGGCATCAACCGGATTGCGACTGCTCAAGTCGCAGTTACCTCAACCGGGCTTGCCGTGGCGGCCTACCGCACGTGCGCACTGAGTGCTCCTCCTGGATCCGAGGCCAGCTCGTAGGAAAGGGCGTGAAGCGATGAAGGGCACGCGTGTCGCTTGGTCCTCAGCGGCCATCGTCTGGACCGCTGTCCTAGTCCTGCAGGGGTCCCCGATGGCATCGAGCCATCCGGTGTCCGACTTCTACACGGCGTTTTGGAACTCGGCGGACTTGCCAACGATCATGTGGGGTTTCGATGCAGAGTTCCCGACGGGCAACAAGCGCGCGCGGGTGGCGGAGGCAGCGCTGGAGTGGACCAACGTCGCCAACGCAGACATCACGCTGCCCCAGGGTCTTGGCTACCCAACCTTCCCTTCCACCAATCCATGCAATCAGCCTGAGGACAAGAATGCGATCCACTGGGAGAGCCTCACGGACTACGGAGTGACCAGGAAGTGCATCGACACAGCACCGAACCCAGACAAGATGTTCAACTTCCAGCTAGTGCTCGACTCAACGGGTCAGACCTGGAGCGACAGCACGGGCGCACCGGGAAGTGACAAGGTGGACACTCGCCACGTCGCTACCCACGAGTTCGGGCACGCGACCGGCTGGACGGGTCACTATGTCAATGTGACGAGATGTCCGCCTGCAGGTCCGTTCTCAGACTGGGAGACCATGTGCGACTCGGTTGATGTTCTCGCGTCCACGTCCGACACGGAGTACGGGAAGACGTTTCGTCGCTCGCTTGACGTTCACGATATCGATGTTCTGCAGGCTGCCTACTAGACTTGAGACAGTAGGCGGGAGAGGATCGGACGGGGACTGAACCGGATTGGCTCATTGCCCTCACGTCCCTCCCCGTAAGTCCCTCAAGTGTCGTTGATGAGGCCGTCCAGCAGGGCGCCGATGTTCTGCCACGGGTTCGAATAGCATCCCCTTGGGTCCACAAGGATCCCTCCTACAGAAGGACGTTCCGGAACATCGAACGGGCGCTAGCTTCCCGGCCGACCCTCATCGGGGACGATGTGGCCACGTTGCTCGCGCGTTGTTCCTCCGTGGCCGCGGTGAGAGAGCCGAAGCTGAACCGTCAGCTTGATTCGCTTGCCTCGGGCGTCCCCGCGATCCCGACGCCAGGGCTTGCCGCTACTGCCCAGCCTCGGCCGCCGGCTCTCCATATTTCGCCGGCGTTTCATCGGCAGCATCCGTACCTGCGTCTCCGACGGCAGAGCAACGAGAGAAGGTCGGGAGGCCCCGAAGCGTTTGCGTTGCGAGACTCCGTGTTGCTGGCCGCACCGGGAGCCCGCGCCGCACGGC
>Ga0307287_10000698_pt1 | contig 11535 bp, 9 predicted proteins | sample ER_DNA_141_FD_194485 | JGI IMG/M metagenome (GOLD analysis project Ga0307287, IMG submission 194485) | Bulk soil microbial communities from the East River watershed near Crested Butte, Colorado, United States - ER_DNA_141 | ecosystem: Environmental > Terrestrial > Soil > Floodplain | place: USA...
CAAGAGCTCGACCGCTTGCACCTGCCGCTGTGCCGCGTTCTGTTCGGTGGAGTACTTGAGCTTCTCGTCGGCCTTGATGATGAGTTCGAAGATCTCGCTCGGCTCCATGTTCACTCCATCCCCTCGCGCTCCAGCCGGTCGAGGTATCCGCGGATCTGGATCGCCGCGGCCGCACCTTCCCCCACGGCGGAAGCGAGCTGCTTGGTGGACCCGCCGCGAACGTCACCGGCCGCGAACACCCCCGGAACGTCGGTCATGAACGTCGGATCGGTCGCCACGAACCCACGCTCGTCAAGCGTGACCTGCCCCTGCAGGAACTCGGTGTTGGGATCGAGCCCGATGAACACGAAGGCGGCCTGTGGGTGTCGCTCGACCTTCTCCCCGGTCTTGAGGTCTTCGAGCTCCACGGTCCCGAGCTTGCCGGAGCCGCCGTCCTTCGCTCGGAAGGCCGCGACCCCGTGCTCCAAGAGCACCTCCATCCTGGGATGGTTCTCGACCTTGTCCTGGAGCAGCTTGGAGCCTCGCAGACGGTCCGAACGTTCGACGACGACGACCTTGTCCGTGAACTGGGTCAGGAAGAGCCCTTCCTCCAGACCCGAGTTCCCCCCGCCGATCACCATGAGTTCCGACGAGCCTTTGTAGAACGGTCCGTCGCACGTCGCGCAGAAGTGGATGCCCGCGCCGATCAGGTCGTCCTCGCCGGCGGCGTCGGTACGGCGGTAGCTGGAACCCGTCGCGAGGAGCGCGGCCCGTGCGTGGTAGTGGTCGCCGGTCGCGGTCTCGACGTCGAGCTCCCGATGCCCCTCGTCGGTGACCGCGGTGACCGACACGGCCTGCAGGAGCTCCACGCCGTAGCGCTCGGCCTGCTTCACGAACCGCTCGGCCAGCTCGGCGCCGCCGATCCCGTCCGGGAACCCGGGATAGTTGTCCAGCCGCTCGGTGACGCCCGCCTGCCCGCCGAGCCCCTTCGAGTCGATCACGAGCGTCTCGAGGTTCTCCCGCGCCGCGTAGATCGCGGTCGTGAGCCCGGTGGGACCACCGCCCACGATCACCAGGTCGTACACGTGCATCATCGCGGAGCGTGCCAGACCGATCTTCTCGGCGAGCTCCTCGTTCGTCGGCTCGGCCAGATGCGAACCGTCGGCGAACAGGAGCGTCGGGATGATCCTCTTGCCGCCGTTCCGTTCCTCGACGAGCCGGATCCCCTCCTCATCGCCGTCGATGTCGTGCCAATCGAACGACACCCGCTGATCGGACAGGAACTTCTTCGCTCGACGGCAGTCGGGGCACCAGCTGGCGCCGTAGAGCTGGATCTCGGCCACGCGGCAACCCCCTCGTTCGGATCGTCCGAGCGTAGTGGGTCGGGCGGGATCGCGCGTTACGCGCGCGCGGAGGATGGATCCACCTGCAGATCGGCGAAGGAGGACGACGACTTACCGAACTCCCACCACCCGTGGATCCAGGGCTTCACCATGGCGAGGCTCCGCCCATACACGAGCGGGATCACCGCGACCCGGTCCACCACGGCCATCCGGTCGGCCTCGTGGAACAGGTGGAGCCTTCCCCGGTCGCTCCGCTCTTGCCGCGCCCGCTCGATCAGCTCGTCGAACGGCGGGAACGCGAACCCACCTTCGTTCGTCCGGCTGTCCGACTGGAACAGCAGGCGGAGGAAGTACTCGGGATCGGCGTAGCCCGGGAGCCATCCCGTGAAGTAGATCGGCGCGATCTGGCGCAGGGGCGGCAGGGTCGCCACCTCGGCGAGGGACCAGGTCCGAACCCCGATCGAGATGCCGAGCACCTCGCGCCATCCCTGCACGACGGGCTCGAGGAAGGAGCGATCGTCGTCGAGGCACCCGAGCGCGAGATCGCGAGGGAGTTCGACATTCCTCAGCAGCCCCCGGGCCGCGTCGGGGTCGAACCGCAGGGCGATATCGGGCGTGTGACCTTGCAGCGCCGGAGGAACGATCCCCCCGGTGGCGACCGCGAGGTTGATCGGCGCGACCGAGCCCAGCGCCTCGCGGTCCACCGCATGCGCCAGCGCGCGACGGACCGAGAGATCGCCGACGACCGGGTGCGCGTGGTCGAACGCGATGTAGCCGGACCACGCGGCGGCACCCAAATGCGTATCCGCGACGGCGTCCGGCACGACATCGACGAGGCGTGGCGTGTAGCGGACCGTCACCATGTCGAGCTCGTCGCGCTCGTACGGCTCGATCGCATCCCGGATCGGCGTTCTGACGTACCGGACCCGCTCGACGTTGCCGGGCCGAGCCGTGTTCGCATCCGTGCGCCGCTCGATCTCGAGATGCTCGTCGCCGCGATCGGCGAGCCGGAACGCGCCGCTCACCACCCCTCGCTCGGTCCAGGCGTCGCCCTCCGCCTCGATCACGTGCCGGGGGAGCGGTCCGCCGTCGGGCCGGTTCATCACCGAGAGGAAGTAGGGGGCCGGCGCGACCAGCCGGAACTCGAGCGTCCGGTCGTCGAGGGCGCGCACGCCGATCCGGTCGGCGTCGGCGTTCCTGCGGAGGTAATAGTCCTGCCCGTTCTCGAGCACGAAGTAGATCGCCACCGACGAGCCGGGCACATCCGGGTTCAACACGCGTTTGATGCCGAACTCCACGTCGCGGGCCGTGAGCGGCGTGCCGTCGGACCAGGTCAGCCCGTCGCGGAGGTGGAAGACGTAGCGGAGACCGTCGTCGGCGATCTCCCACCGATCGGCGAGCGAGGGAACGATCGTGCGCTCGGGCCATTGCTCCACCAGCCGGTCGAACAGCTGCATGCAGAGCTGGATGTTGGGCCAGGCGATCGCGGAGCGCGGGTCAGGGTCGTTCGGCAGGAAGCTGGATGCGACCTGGAGGACGGCGGCCGGGCGGACGGCGGGCGGCTCCGGCGCCGACCAGAGCGGGAACGCTCGCTGGTACGCGTCGTTCGCCTCACGGAACCGGAGCGACATGTGCAGCGCGAGCGCGAGCTTGAACAGGACGAGCGCCATCTCCTGCGTGGCGCCCCGCCGTTCCAGGATCGGCAGCAGCTCGCGGTAGTACCCGACGGCCTCATCCAGCGCGTACTCCCGGCGCGCGCGGTCCCCGGCGCGTGCCAGGTACGCGACCGCTTTGTCTTCGTCCGCCGCGGCGAGCCAATGATGCGCGAGGAGCCCGGCGACCTCGTCCTCGCGGCCGGCGTAGCGGGCTTCCAGCCACGCCGCGGCGCGCCGGTGCAGCGCGCCGCGACGAGCCTTCGCCAGGGTTCGGTACGCCGCGTCTTGGATCAGCACATGTTTGAACCGGTATTCGGGCTCGGGCCACCGGCGTCCCTCGCGGACGAGGTCGAGCCGCTGGAGCTCCACGAGGGCGCGACCGATATCGCCGTCGTCCGCGACGGCCTCGAGGTGCGACAGGCCGAACGAACGGCCCAGCACGGCCGCGGCCAGCAGCGCATCGCGCGCGCCCGGATCCAGCCGGTCGATCCGCGCGACGATCACCTTCTCGACGGTCGGCGGGACCTCGACCTCGCTCTCGTGGTCGAACCGCCAGCCGTCGTCCCCGTGCACGAGCGCGCCCGCGTCGACCAGCGACCGGACGATCTCCTCGAGGAAGAAGGGATTGCCCTCGGCCGGCTCGAGGATCCGCCGCTCCATCTCCGGCGCGAGCTCGAGCCCGCCGATCAACGAGCGGAGGAGGTCCCGCCCGCCGCCGCCCGATAGCGCCTCCAACCGCAGCTCGCGCGTGCGATGCGGGAGCGTTCGCGCCGCGGCCTCCTTCAACCCCCAAGCGGGATGATCCTGCTCGGGCCGGAGCGTAAGCACGAGGAGCAGTGCCGAGGTTTCGGTGTCCACCAGGAGTCCCTCGAGGAGCTGCAGTGACGTCGCGTCCGCCCAGTGCAGGTCCTCGAAGGCGGCGACGATCGGCCCCTGTTCGGCGAGCCGCGCGAAGAGTGCGCGGATCACCTCGAACGTGCGGTACTGGGCGGCCTCGGGAGACAGCTCGGCCAGCCGCGCGCGAGCGTCGGGCTCGAGGGTCAGCCCCAGCATCGCACCGAGGTACGGGTAGTACTCGATCGCGCGATCCCCGAACAACCGGTCGACCTGCCGGCGAAGGGTGACTCGAACGCGGAGCTCGGGGTCATCTGCGAGGACGCCGAGCCACGACCGCAACAGGTCGCGGAACGGCCAGTACGGCATCGCCTCGCCGTACGACACGCACCGGCCCTCGAGCCAGACCGGGGTCCCGCGGGCGGCGTTCATCGGCTCGAAGCGGGTTCGAAGCTCGGCCAGCAGGCGGCTCTTCCCGATCCCGGGCTCGCCGGTCACGACGAGGACGCCGCCCGTTCCGGCGGCGACGTTCTCCAAGAGCTCGGCGCCGTGGGCGAGCTCGGTACCGCGTTCGATCAGCTCCGCCTGGACACCCTCGAGCCCACGGGGGACCACCGTGGCACGCCCCGCCCCGACCACGGCGAACGCGGTCACCGGTTCGGTCTTCCCCTTGAGGTCGAACGCCTCCGGATCGCTCCACCCGAAGAGCGGCTCGACCAGACGCTTGGTCGCATCGCCGACGAGCACCGTGCCCGGCGATGCCGCCCCTTGCAGCCGCGCGGCGACGTTGACCGCGTCGCCGAGGGCGGCGTACTCCACCCGACCGCCGCCGCCGATCTCTCCGACGACCACCAGACCGGTATGGACCCCGACGCGGACGCCGAACCCGGCGACGTCCCATCCGCGCTCGACCTCGCCTGCGTACTCCTCGATCTCGTCCCGGACGCGGATCGCGGCGCGGACGGCACGCTCCGGGTCGTCCTCGTGCGCGGTCGGCGCGCCGAAGAGCGCGAGCACCCCGTCGCCGGCGAGATCCTTGATCGTGCCGCCGAACGACTCGATCGCGCTGATGATCCGCGAGATCGCCTCACCGACGATCAGCTTCAGCTCCTCGGGATCGAGCCGTTCGGCAAGCGCCGTGGATCCGACCAGATCCGCGAACACCGCCGTCACCACACGGCGCTCGTCGCGGGTCGACCCGTCGGAGCCGCTCATGGCGAGCATCCTCCCACCGTCGGCCGGTCCTCAGGCGACGAGCGATGCCAGCGCGCCGGCTTCGGCGTCGATCGCCTCGCCGTCGGCGAGGCGATCGAACCAGGCGGACGGGATCGCGCCGCGGCCGTGGCGGGCGCCCAGCAGGGCGCCCGCTACGGCCGCGTTCGTGTCGGTGTCGCCACCGAGTCCCACGACGTGGCGAAGACCCTCCTCGAACCCGAACCCCTCGCCGGCGACCTGCAGCGCGATCCCGGCCGTGAAGAGCGCGAACCCGCGGTCGGGCCCGTCGATCGGACGTGACCTCCCGGCCTCGTCCACCAGGTGCTCGAGCTCGTCGGCGCCCTCCCGGCCGCCGACCGCGCCGACGGCGCCGGTCACAACGGCCGGCGGGTCCTCGCCTCGGACGAGCGCGGCGACCGCCAGCGTTACGGCGAGACAGGCCGTCGCGCACCGCTCATCCCAATGGGTGAGCCTCGAAAGTCCCGGCGCCTCAGCGAAGAGGCGCTCGGGGTCGCCCGCCCGCGCGACCCCGAGCGGCGCGCAGTACATCACCGAGCCGTTGCCGGCGGAGACCTCCGGACCTCGGCGCTCGAACACGGCGCGGGCCGCCTCCGGCGTCCCGCGCCTCGCCTCCTCCAGCGCCAGCCTGGTCTGAGCGCCCACGTCGGGGGGGCCAGTCTCGAACCACGCGAGGTGCCGCGCCAGCACGTCGGGCAGGACGAGCACGCCGCGGTCCGCGATCAGGGAGCTCCACAGGTTCCGCGCCATCGCCGTCGCATCCCCTCCCACCCCGGCACCGTGAAGCTGCGGGAGCGGCGAGGGAACGCCATCCCGGCGGAGCGATCTGAAGGGAGCACCGAGCGCGTCGCCGATCGCGAGACCCACGATCGCCCCCGCGGCGCGTCGACGGATGTCCTCGCCCACGGCGGCGAGGATACGTACCATGCCTCCGTGCGGATCGCGCTCGGCCTGCTGTTCGTCGTCCTCGGGCTCGCCGCGCTCGCGCGGGCTCGTTCTCGGGCGGGTTCGGCGACAAGGACCTGTGGTGGCTGATGGTCGGCGGGCCGTCCTGTTCTTCAGGGTCGGCATGCTGCTCCGAGGGGCGATCCGGATGGCGATCTGGGCGCTCGCCGCGGTGATCTTGGTCGTTGGCGGCGGCCTCGCGCTGTTCCGGAACATCTTCTGACGCATCGCCGCAGGTCACACCATATGAGCGTCTGGTAGCCTGGCCAACCGCATGGACAAGAACGGCCCCAAGCACAAGATGTGTCGACGTGTCGGCGCGCCGCTCTGCGGGCGTCCCAACTGCCCGTCCAACAAACGACCCTATCCCCCCGGGCAGCATGGCCGCGGCCGGAAGCGCATCTCGGAGTATCAGACGCGACTGTTGGAGAAGCAGAAGCTTCGCCACATCTACGGCGTCAACGAGAAGCAGATGCGCCGCTACTACGAGCGCGCCAACCAGAGCAGAGCGGTGACCGGCGAGGAGATGATCCGTCAGCTGGAGACCCGCCTGGACACGGTGTGCCTGCGGCTCGGCCTCGCGCTCACCACCAGCCAGGCCCGCCAGCTGGTCTCGCACGGCCACGTCGCCATCGACGGCCGCCGGAACGACGTCCCCAGCGCGCAGGTCAAGCCGGGTCAGACGATCACACTCTCACCGAAGGCGCGGAACTTCATCTACGTCCGCGAGGCCCTCGAAGTAACGCCGGAGCCGCCCGTGTACCTCTACCGGAACAAAGAAGAGGTCTCGGGGGTGCTCTCGCGGCACCCGGAGCGTGACGAGATCCCGCTCCCCGTGACCCTCGACGAGCGCCTCATCGTCGAGTTCTACTCCTAAGGAACCCGTTCGGCGGCACCTCCAGGCTCGACCCTGTTCCAGATATCGGAACCGAGTTCCACTATTCGGAACAACCCGGGCCGCGCGCCTGGCGATGTCACGACCTATCGGGTTCGATACCTTCTTTGTTATCATGGATGCAGCCAGGACCCTTCGCGATGCACGGCGGCGCGCGGGGCTCACGCAGCGGGCGCTCGCAACCCGCACCGGGATCCCCCAGCCGGCGATCGCACGGATCGAACGCGGCACGGTCGTCCCCCGGGTCGACACCTTGGACCGGCTGCTCGCCGGGTGTGGAGAAGAGCTCGGCATCGAGCGACGCCCGGGCCTGGGGATCGATCGCACCTCGATCCGCGCGCTCCTCCGACTCACGCCGGCCCAACGGATCCATGTCGCGACCCGCGAGGGTCGGAACCTCGAACGGCTCGAACGGTCGGCGTCGGCTTGACCCCGGGGCCGTTCGATCCGCTCCGCGCACTGCGAACCCTCTCGCGACACGACGTGCGCTTCGTCGTGATCGGTGGCCTCGGGGCGAGGCTCCACGGGTCGCCCTCCGTCACGAACGACACCGACGTCTGCTGCCAGCGCGCCCCCGCGAACCTCGAACGACTCGCGGCTGCGCTCCGCCAGCTCCACGCCGGACTTCGCGGCGCCGACGGCGATGCACCGTTCCAACTCGACGCGAAGGCCCTGGCCGCAGGAGATCACTTCACGCTCACGACGGACGCGGGCAACCTCGATATCCTCGGGACGCCCGCGGGTGTGGATGGGTTCGACGCCCTCGAACGCGAGGCGAAGGTGTTCACGATCGATGGCCTGACGGTCGCAGTCGCCTCGATCGAGGATCTGATCTCGATGAAGCGCGCTGCCGGCCGGCCGAAGGACCTGATCGAGGTCGAAGTGCTGGGCGCCCTTCGCGATGAGGTCGCGCAGCGGGCCCGCGAGCCCGGCGCCTAAGCCTCGGGCGGCCGGAGCGCGGCTCGAACCAGCTCCACCACCTCGGCCTCGCGACGCTTCAGCGACGAACGGGCATCGTCGGCACCCACGAACGACGACAGGACGCTCGCCTCCGTGAGCGACCCGATCACGGCCGTGTAGAGCGTGAACAGTAAGAGCGCCGGGTCTTGTTTGCGGATCAACCCGGCATCCATCCCCGTTCGCAGGAACTCGGTGGCGCTCACCCGCAGCGGTTCGAGGAACGCGCCGAACCGCTCGAACGCCTTCGGGCCCAACCGGCCGGCCTCGCGGATGAACATCGGGAACTCGGGCCATTCCTCGGCCAGGGAGTAGACCGCGTGGATCACGCGCTCCGCTCGTTCGCCGGGCGTGGCCGGCCCCTCCAGGGCCGACGCGATCTCCTCCGCGACGCGCTTCCCGGCGGCGGCGAGGCACGCTTCCAGCAGGTCGTCCTTCGTCGGGAAGTAGTAGAGCAGCGTCTGCTTCCGAACCCCGACGGCCTGCGCGATCCGTTCCAACGACGCGCCGTTGTACCCGTCGCGGCCGAACTGGCGGATGGACTCCTCCACGATCGTGGTCCGCCGGCCTTCCCCACCCGTCCTCGGCACGGCGCTACTCCCAGGCCTTGGCCCGGCCGCGACGTGCGACCGGCCGGGATCCTTCCCACGTGCGGCGCCAGGCGGGTGCGGCCGGGCCAGCCAGCGATGGCGTCTCGCTGCGCTCGGCGCGGGAGATCGCGTCGAACCACGTGGTCCGATCCTCGTCGAACAGCTGCGCGACCGCCTGCTGCATCCGCAGCGAGAGGCTCTGGTGGGTCTCTCCCTCTTCCGGATAGATCGGGTCCCCGTACCGGATCGTCACGACCGGACGGCCGGCGCCCGGCCACCACCTGCCCTTCGGCATCGCCTGGTAGGCGCCCACGATCGCGATCGGCACGAGCCCGACCTCGAGCTCGAGCGCGAGCCGTGACGCACCGTGCCGGAACCGCTGCATGTGGCCGTCCGGCGTGCGGGTCCCTTCGGGGAACACGACGATCGACCATCCCTCGCGGATCAGCTGTCTGGCCTTGTCGATCCCCTTCCCGCCCTTGGCCCGGTCGATCGGGAACCCCGCGTAGACGAGGGCGGTGAACGCCTGGCGCCACCACACGTCGAAGAAGTAGTCGCGGGCGGCGCCGACGGCGGTCCTACGCTGCCAGCGATCCGGCAGCGTGCACAGGATCAGGGTCGCGTCGAGATGGCTCGAGTGGTTCGAGAAGAACACGACCGGTCCGCGCACGTCCTGGAGATGATCGAGCCCGTACACGCGGAGCGAGAGCTCGTTGCGGACCAGCGGGTGCATGATCCCCTGGAGGATCGCCTGCCGCGCAGCAACTCCCGCCTCGCTCCGCGCCCAGTCCGTTGGGAAGCCGACGTCTTCGCGTTCCTCGGTGTGTGGCTCGGCCGACCGGGGCACCATCGGACGCCGTCCCCACCGGAACCCCCGGGCCATCTCCTTCAGCTCGCCGCGGACGCTCATGACGGGTCCCTCAGCGAACGTCCGCGATCATGATCGGCGGGGCGTGGAAGTACGTGATGGATGGCGACGGGCCGACCGAGTCCTTCGCCATCTCCAGGGCATCCCGCAGCGAATCGGCTCGGCGATACCCCAGGCGCGCCACGCTCTTGGGCTCGCCGCCCACGAAGATCACGTCGCCGCAGTGATCGCGGCCGTGCGCTCCCCAGTACCACATGTAGAACGGATGCACGCCGTGATACGCGTTCGACGTCCGATACAGATGCACGTACCAGGGATCGGTCGCGTACCGCTCCTCGTACCGGTCCTCGATCTCCTTCGGATCTGTGGTGTCGGCAAGGACCTCCTCGAAGAAGTCGATGTAGCTCGGGTGGTGGATCGTGTGGAACTCCCACGGGACCGGGTGGTACATGATCGCGACCCCGCCCTCACGCACCAGCGGCTTGTTCCGGTACATGTTGAACAGGTAGCCGAGCCCGAGACAGTGCACCAGGATCGGGTTGAGGATCGAGTTCACGTTGTACGGACCCACGTACGGGATGCCCATCACCACGATGTCGGACTGCCCGTCGACCTCGACCAGCTGCTGCCGGTGCAGGTTCTCGAGGGTCCGCTCGTGAACGGCCTCGACCTCGCCGGCGTTCACGCCGGTCACCTTGTAGGACGCTTCGATCCGCCGGAAGAACTCGCGACGGACGCGCGGGGGCGCGACCTCGTTCGCCTTCTTCGCGGCCATCATCAGCGCCTGGTCCTTCGTGGACCACTCCCACTCGCGCTTGTTGAGGAAGCCGAGCTGGGAGGGGAACGTCTCGCTGTTCAGCGTGGTCTCGATCTGGAAGATCTTCAGACCGTTCGACGCGAGCAGCCGGCCCATCCGGACCGTGGAGTCGTTGATCGCCGAGTGTCCCGGGCGCGGGTCCATGTAGCTCTTCGAATGCAGCATCGTGTGGACGTTGTGGTGGTGGCGGAGGCTCTTGTAGCTCGCCAGCCCGACCGCGACGGACTTATGCCCCCCGTCCATCGCCACGAGGTTGATGTTGACGTAGACGATCAGGTCGGACTCCGCGGCCCGCTTCATGATCTCGACGTCTTCGCCCTCGTCGGTCTGCCCGATGTGGGCGACCCCGTCCTTGTCCTCCGCGTCGAAGTTGTAGAGGCGCGATGGCCAGAAGGAGCGGTACACGCGCTCGCCGACCATGCGGCGGATCTCCGCGGCCGTCATCCGGCGGTGCAGCGCGGTCGCGACCACGATCTCGAGGTCGTCGACGCCGGCGCGAGCGGCCAGCTCGATCACGTGCTCGAGGATCCGTTGCCGGATGTCGGGGGTGACCATGGGCGGGAGCGGGATCGAGATGTCGTCGACGGCGATCGTGAGCTTCATCCCGGCGAACAACAGCTCCGGAAGCGGTTTGGAGTCCCCGACGGGGTTCAGCAGCGCGCGGCGGATCTGGGCGTTCAGATCGCGAACCCCCGGCAACGCGTCCGGCGGATACACGACGCGCGTCCCCAGCGGGAACTTCTGCATCCGGTACCCCTCGCCCTCGTGGACGATGAGCGGCGGGGTCCGTTCGTCTACCTCGAGGACGAATCCTGGCCGTGGCATGGTGGGTCCGGTCTCCTCTTCCCCTAGGTCTGTGGCGCGAACGCCACCTTGAACGTGCCGAGCTTCCCCGCCGACATCGCGTGATCGATCGCCTCGTGCCACCGGTCCAGCGGGTAAGTGGCGCCGACGAGTCGTTCCAGGATCGGGAGGCCCTCGGACGACCGGATCGCCAGATCGAACGTGGGCTCACGCGTTCCGTCGGGGAGCGTCTCTGTGCCGCTCGTGTACGCGCCCACCAGCTCGAGCTCGCGGAACCACAGCGGCGTGAGGTCGGCCCCGGTCGACGGGATGCCGGTGACGACGACCCGCCCTCCGGCTCGGACCGACCGGAGCGCGATGTCGAGGCTGCTCCGTGACCCGACGCATTCGATCGCCACGTCGGCGCCGCCCAACAGGAAATCCGGGCCCCGTTCCGGCGTCAGCTTCAGGGCGCTCGTGTGCCGGCGCACCGACTTCGTGACGTGCTCAGGGCGAACGACCTCGTCGGCCCCGGCCAGTCGTGCGGCGACCCGCTGCTTCTCGTGCTTCGCCGCGACGGTCACATGACCGGGCTGCGCGAAGAGCCGGAGCGCGATCAGGGTCAGGATGCCGACG
>Ga0307287_10000703_pt1 | contig 11473 bp, 15 predicted proteins | sample ER_DNA_141_FD_194485 | JGI IMG/M metagenome (GOLD analysis project Ga0307287, IMG submission 194485) | Bulk soil microbial communities from the East River watershed near Crested Butte, Colorado, United States - ER_DNA_141 | ecosystem: Environmental > Terrestrial > Soil > Floodplain | place...
AAGGTCGGACACGTCCGGCCCTACTTGCTTGCCGCGCATCGGCAATTAATGGTGGGAGACAGCCACCCTATGGAGGAAACTGGAAATCATGATCACCGTTTCACTCCCGGGACCGAATCGCGTGCCATCAAGGTGAATTGATGGGCCATTCCGCGCACCGCCGCTGACGGACGGTCCACTCCATTCGCCCTCTTGCCACCTCAGCGAAGCTGCCGTCAAGCACGACAACATCGACCGCGAGGTTGCCCACCCGGTTCGACCGCAGTGCCGCGAACAAGTGAGGCAGCTCGGTGGCGAGCGAGACGCCGACAATCACAGAGGTCCGGCCGGAAATCGCTACGTCCAGGTTGCGCTTTGTGGGCCTGATGTCCAATCCCAGTAGGCGCTCCGCGAAAAGCTGACCCAGTGTGTTCGCTGCGAGCGTGGCCGCCGTCACAACCTCGGTCGTCGCGTCGGTGACGTCACCGAGGTCCACTTTCACCGTCGCCACACCAAGCTCGGCATTGACGTCCAACAGCTGTGTGGTTGATCTCAAACCGCGACCAGTTCCCTGGCCGCCGTGGCAACACTGTCGTACTCATACCATCATCCTTTTCCCGGCGAATGGAGGCGCTTCTTCCGGCACTCCTACGGTCGCCCTCAAGCTGGCTTGACCGATCTGGCAAAGCGCTCGACCCATCCCTGAGAGCGCCATTACCCAGGCTGCCCGGCCGACGCAACGCCATCATCTGCTGAGGCTCGCCAACTTAACGGCGCTCGATTGCCGGCTGTCGGCAAACGGAACTGGTGGGTTCAAGGAGCTCGACGCAGGGGAGTATGCCGTTAGCTGATGCCATCTACCGTTGACGACTGATGAGGGTAGGCGCATTAGTGGGTCGCCAGAAACAACTGGCCGGTTGTTGGCATTGTTGGCGCTGGCTGCCCTCGTGGCGGTGGCGTGGGGGGGTGCTGCAACGGCCTCAGGCGCCGTCGCCGACATCGGCACCGGCTGGAGAGTTCAGCGCTGAGCGCGCGTACGCCGACGTGCAGCGGATGGCCGGCGGCGGCCCGACACCAATCGGCAGTGTCGGCAGCGACGCCATTCGCGACCATCTGGTGAGCACGCTCTCAGCGGGCGGACTCAACGTCGAGGTGCAGCGAGGAGTTGGTGCGCAAACCTTCCGTAACACGACGGTCGCGGGGCGCGTACAGAACGTGGTCGCCACAATGCCTGGATATGACTCGACCGGCCAGGTCGTCTTGGTGTCCCACTACGACACCACCTTCGGCAGTCCCGGGGCGTCGGATGATAAGTCGCCCGTTGCGGCAATGATGGAGACGGCACGTGCGCTCGACGGCAAACCGTTGCGCAACGACATCGTCATGATCTTCACCGACGGGGAGGAGCCTGGGCTGCTCGGCGCTTCCGCATATGTCGCCGAGCACCGATGAATAGCCAGGGCGGGGTCGTGCTGAATTGGGAGGCCACCGGCAATGCGGGCCCATCGGTGTTGTTTGAGACGTCAGCTGACAATGCGGAGTTGATCAAGAAGTTTGGGACCGCGGCAGCGTTGCCGATCGGCGATTCCGCATTGGCTGCGCTTTACCAAGCTGGCAACCAGAACACCGATTTCACCGTGTTCCGTCAAGCGGGCTATCTCGAGCTCAACTTCGCGTTGATGGATGGCACCGCGGCCTATCACAACAGCGTTGACACCGCAGAGTGCCTTGATAAGGCCGGGCTGCAGCACTTGGGCTCGAACCTGCTCGGCCGTACCCGGGGATTCGGCGATCGTGATCTTGCGAGCACGCATTCGCAGGACGACGCAGTGTTCTTCACCGTCTTTGGGCAGCTAATCATGTACCCAATGAGGCTGGTGTGGCCGCTGGCCGGGCTTGCGATTGCGATCATGGTGGTTTTGGGTGTGCTGGCGCGCCAGCGGGGAGAGGCGACCGTTCCCCGGATGCTGGCCGGCGCCGCGGCAGCGCTGTTGCCGATCATGGTGGCACCGCTAGCCGCGATCGGCCTGTGGCAGCTGCTGATCATGGTTCGACCGGGTTACGCGACTCTATTTATAGGCGACCCATACCGGCCGGATTTGTACCGATGGGCACTCGCGGCGCTTACCGTCACGATCTTGCTGGCGTGGTATCTCACATTGCGTCGTTGGATCGGAGCGACATCCTTGGCAATCGGTGCGTCGTTGTGGCCTGCGATTTTGGGGCTGGTGACGGCCTGGCTGCTGTCTGCCATGTCGTACTACGGTTCGCTGGCGGTGATAGGAGCCGGCGGCGGCGCCCTGATCGCACTGCTGCTCCGCCAGCGATGGCCTGGATGGAGCGTGGTTGCCCTGACTGCCGGCGCCGTGCCCGCGCTTTTGGTGCTGGTACTGGGCGGTTGGCGGCTGCTGGGTGTGCTCGGCAGCGCAAACGGCGCGGCGGTGGTGTTCCTCTTTGTTCTCGCTACCCTAACGATCCTGCCGCTGATCGAACTCGTCCTTCCCAGCAGAACCGCGGCCGATTCGGCGAAGACGCAGAGCCGTTGGCCCAGCCTCCTGGTACCTGTGGGTGCCCTGATCATCACTGTGACGCTGGTCGGTATGGGTCTTGCGGTTGATCGTTTCGATCCGAGTCATCCGCGGCTGACGCATCTGATGTATCTGATGGATGCCGATAGCGGGACCGCCATGTGGGCCAGCGATGATCAAAAACCAGCTCCGTGGATAGCGGCGTATGTGCCGAAGGCTAACGGCAATCCCGAAGCGCCGTTTCCCTTGCCGTACGGGAACACTCCGAGGTGGCTGGGCCCTGCCGAGCCGCTGCCCGTCAGTCCACCTCGGATCGATTTCCTGGAGTCCCGCAGCGACGGCGACGCCACTCTTGTTAAGGTGCGGGTCACATCCCCCAGGCGTGGGCAGGTGATCACCCTGAACACCGATCGTCCAGTCCAGAACACGATCATCACCGCCGACGGCGAGCCCCCGGCGACAGCGTCGCCGAGCTATCCCGATGACGCCGGTACGCGTCCGTGGCCGTACGAGCTGCGCTTCTACGACCCTCCGGCGGACGGGTTCGTCGCAACACTGCGACTTCCCGGTGCCGGACTTCCTCGGATCTACGTCAGCGACTACACCGTGGGCCTGGAACAGATACCCGGGTTCACGCCGCGGCCAGCTGATCTTGCCCGATCGCCAGCCCACAACTCCGACATCGTTGTCGTTGGCCGCAGCCTCAAACCATGATCAACGACGCTTTGCGGCTAGCCGAGGCTGGGTAGCTGCTGCTCGGGCCAGTTCAGGGCCTTGGCGCCGAGAACCGCCGCCTGCAGGGTGAACCGGTGGGCCGGGTCGGCCGTGTCGTAGCCGGTCAATGCCTTGATCCGGTCCAGTCGGTAGGTGACGGTGCGTACCGACAGGTGCAGCCGTTTCGCCGACTCGGTTGCCACTCCACCGGTGTTGAAGTAGGCATCCAGGGTCGCCAGCAACGGTCCGGCGCCGCCGCGGGCCTGCACGAGGGGGCTAAGCACAGCCTGTACTAGGTCGACGATGGCGGGTTGGTCTCGCAGCAGCACCCGGTAGATCAGCAGCTCGTGAGCGTGGACGACTGATTTGTCAACGTGCAGCCGCCCGGCCATGGTGAGCGCCTCGCGGGCCTCCTCGTAGGAGCGAGCGATGCCGTACAGTCCAGGGTGCGCACGACCGACCGCGACCCGCCAGGGGCGCCCGCGGGGCAGCCGGCTTAGTTCGCGGTGCATGAGCTGCCCGAGGTCGTTGACGGCTTCCAGCGCCGGTGAGGTCCGCCCGACAGCGGTGGCGTTGGCGGGTGCCAGCACGACGAGCAGCCCGTCCTTGGTCGCGACGAGGACGTCGCGGTCGCCGAGCCGGTTGAAAATGACCGCCTCCAGAGCACTGATCGCCGCGTCGGCGTCGGGCAGCCGTTGGTTCGGCGCGGCCAGCGCGACCTGGTGGACCCGCGCGAGGTCGAGCCCGAACGGTTCGGCGCGTTCCACCAAAGTCCTCAGATCGGAGTCACCGCGCAACAAGTCGTCGATCAGTTCCCTACGCAAACTCTCCTCGCGGCGGACCAGATCACGGCGGGCGACGGCATAGCCTTCGGCGAGCGTCGCGACGGCGTCGTCGACGACGTGGAAGACCGCAGCTGCCGCTGCGCGTACCGCCTCGCGATCACGGGAGCGCACCACCATCGGCAGTTGCTGCCACAGCCGCCGGGCTGTCGACAAGTACAGCTGCACCAGCCGTCCCGCTGAGATGCCCTGCTCCGCCGCCCGCCGACCGAGTAGACCTACCGCGTCCAACTCACTGCGCTTGGGCCGGCGTCCGTGGATAGCCGCGTCGGCAAGCAACGGCAGGTATTCGCCGAGCAGTTCCACCGGCACACCCCCGGCGTCCCGGCTAGCGCCTTCGGCGACCTCAACCAACCAAGCGTCGTCATCAGACGTTGTCGAGGGCGGCGGCCCCCCTCGTCGCCGGGTACTGTCGGCCACGCGCGACCTCACCTCCGATCCGCTGTCCCCGCAATCCCCGTTCTGGTCTCTGGCGACCTTTGCCGGACGTCGGCAGTTTAGACCCGTCTGTGTCTGTGCGCCGCACATATGTGCCTCGGGCGTCGGTGAGGCCACCATGGATGAAACCCCGGGATACGGGGGTTGGTTTGCCGCCGACATGTCGATAGCCACCGGCCCGGCTGTCGTCGGGTACGCAAAGTCGAGGGCCGTGTTGCGGCAGTCGACGCGAAAGGAGAAGCCAGTGCGGTCCAGGAAGCTCCAACTCGGGCTGGCCGCGGCGGCCGTTATCGCGCTTGCGGTAATGCTTGGCGTACGCCGCGGCGTCATCGATGTCCTGTTAATGGTCGGGATCGCGGCCGCGGTGGCCGGTATGTACCTGCTGCGGCGCTACGCCCGCGCAGGGCTGGTCTACAACCGCCATGTCGAATCGCCAGCGCCGATCAGATTGCCTCGAACCGAAGAAGGCAGTCGTTCCTGCCAACAATCCACGAGCCAACTGGCGACCAAGGGGCCTCACCGGAGGTGAATGACACTAAGTCACCTATGCTCGGATCCGACTTCCTGCCAATGTTTGCCAGATGTCGGCAAACATGTCACATCGACCTTGGCCGTCGCTTCTGCTAGAGGTTTGTGCCCGCAGCGGTTGGCTGCGATCGAGGTCGCTGGGGAGCCGGTCCGCGCCGCAGGTGCGGCCTGTTCGAGGACACAGGGCCTGGACTAGCCTTTCTTTGATGGCTGAATGCACTACCGCAGGGCAATCAGCCTGTCAGCGTCGGCGAAGCGTTAGCGGAAATCGAGATGGTTAGCGGTAATACCGCTGGTGAGAAACGGGCGCGATCTTGGTCGCGAGCCACGTCCCCCAACGAGCGAATCACCAAGCCACGCACCGGCGAGCCAAAACGTGCCAGTCCCAACATCGACGAAATAGTCGACGAGTGGGGTCGGCAATCGTTCCCCGCAAGCGATCCTCCATCCAACTGGTGAATGGCAACTCGCTATGCATAACTGCCCGTGAGTCACGCGCGTTGGTCCTCACCACCGCAGGAGCGCGCGCCGATCCCGGCAGCTTCACTCAGTACGCCACGGGCGGCACCCTCGACAGGCTGACCCGCGCTCCGGTGGCGAGCGCCCGCTCGCCGAGCCGCTCCGTCAGCCGGGGCTCGCGTGTGGCCCTCATAGCTGGCCGGCTCCAGGCTCACGGCGCCATGGGTAGCCGCCCATCGCACGCCGCTGATGTGCGTCGGGTCTTCGGCGCGGAAAATGCCGGCATCGATGCAGTTTGTGACCAGTTTGGTGTCCTTGCTATCAAGCTCTGGGGTGACCATTGAGGAGATCGCACATTTGGTCGGCCATGGAAGTACAAGCGTCACTGAGCGCGTATACCGGAAGGAACTGCGCCCAGTCATTACACGTGGGGCGCGCGCAATCAACGAGCTCTTCGATGGCAACGCCAAGCGTTAGGCCGACAGGTCAACCGATCCAAGCGCCAAACGCGGGGTCACGGCCGCAAAAGAATCGCTGACTAGGGCTTTCATGGTGGGCGATACTGGATTTGAACCAGTGACCTCTTCCGTGTCAGTGATCTCTGGCACGCCTGACAACGCGGCGGTAGGCGTAAGTGAGGTCCGTGGGTGTACCCAGCTGACCGCCGGGTGCTGGACCGATTGACTAGCAATCTGACTGGCAGGGCGAGCCGAGGGTCCACGGTCGACGTTCCCGCTGCGATCATCCGCGCGGTGAAAACCACCCAGCTGGACCTTCACCACTGATCGGCGATGGGTTCGTCGTGAGGAGTGACAGTTCCGGTGGAGCGGTCGACGGTCACTAGCTGCCCCTGAGTGCAGGCGCACGGTGGCGTCGCCGGTGCCGACGACGGCGGGAATGGCGTACTCGCGGGCGACGAGGGAGGCCTGCGCCGCGAGGGTGCCGGCGTCGGTGACGATGGCGGCTGCTCGTGTGAACATAAGCGTCCACGCCGGTGCGGTGGCTTTCGCGACAAGCACATCGCCGTCGCGGAACTCGCCGAAGTCTTGCGGGCGGTGCACGATGCGTACCGGTCCGGTGACGCCGTACCGCCGATGCCGGATGGCCGATGATCACAGCTTCGCCGACCTTTCGCTCGGCCTTCTTGCACGGCGCGGTCGATCACGTCCCCGATCAACCGGACCGGCAGCCGGAGGGTCAACGGCGCGGCGAGCCTGCGCTCACGCTGCCACAGGTGCGGCGCTCACCCACGATGTCGACCAGCGGCTCAGCCCTGCCAGCTGGACGGGGGTCACTTCGTAGCGGGTGCGGAAGAACACGTCATCGGCCTGCTCGACCGCACTTGTCGCGACCAGCTGCTCGCCGAGAAGGCGGACGCAGGTGCGCAGGACCGGCAACGCCAGGGTGAAGTCACGGGCCTGTTCCTCTCTGGTGACCGCATACCGCTGATTGACCTGCAGCAGCTGCTCGGACTGGGTCAGCAGCCGCAGTTGACCGGCGAGGGCGGCTGGTCCGTCTCGAGGACAACCACAACACTCGGCTGAGATCTTTATTGCCGAGATGTTGGGTGATGCAGCAAATCGCGGCTTCGGTCGATGCCGTCTGCGGTGCAACTGGGAGGGTGGTCGGGGCGTCAGCTAGTCGGCGCCGTCAAGTAGGAACGTCGCCATGGGTCCCTTCCCCTTCAGGTCGCTCGTTCCGCGCGGCCGTACGGCGAACCCCGGACCGAGCGCGGCCGCGACGCGGTCGGTGACCTGGATCTCCCCGGGCAGCCCGTGGGACTCCATCCGGCTCGCCGTGTTCACGGTGTCGCCCCAAAGGTCGTAGATGAATTTGCGCCGGCCGATCACGCCCGCCACCACCGGTCCGGTGTCGATCCCGATCCGGACGGCGAGCCAGTCCCGTCCGGTCCGCTCGGCGATCGCCGCGATCTCGTCCCGCATCGCAAGTGCCATGCGGGCAACCGCCTCGAGGTGGTCCGGACGTGGCTCTGGCAACCCGCCCGCCACCATGTAGGCGTCGCCGATCGTCTTGATCTTCTCCAGGCGCTCCGCATCGGCGAGCCGGTCGAACGCGGAGAAAATCTGGTCCAGGAGGGCCACCAGCTCGTCGGCGGCCATGACCAACGACCGCTCGGTGAAGCCGACGAGGTCCGCGAAGAGCACGCTGACGGTGTCGTAGTGATCCGCGATCACCCCGGTCCCGACCTTCAGGCGCTCGGCGATCGGCCCCGGCAAGACGTTTAGCAGGAGGCGCTCAGACCGCTCCCGCTCCGCCTCGAGCGCACGATGAGCCCGCTCACGCTGTTCCACGAAATACCCAAGCATCACATACGCGCTCAAGGTGAGCCCCATAACGTTGAGCACAAAGAACGTGATCACAAAGCCCGTCGGGAGCGCCGCCGGGTCCTGCGAGAGGCGCGGGTCGAGCAGCGCGAGCACCACGAGCTCGGCGAAGAACGCCACAAACCAGATCACCGAGCGCCGCAGCCCCTGCAGGGCGAGCGCCGCGAGCGGTGTCAGGATCGCCCACAAGATCATCGCGCTCGATGCGACGAAGCCGCCGAGCGAGGCCTGCAGCAGGGCCGGCAGCACCAGAAACGCGAGGAGCTGCGTGGTCCGAAACACTCCAAACCGCCGAGTCCGCGCCAACACGACGAGCCCGACCACCGTGATCAGCTGATACACGGCCGGAATCGCCGCCGACATGGGGTAGCCGTAGGCGAAGTAGGTAACGACCCAAATCAGGGAGATCAGCACGATCAGCACGGACGCGAAGATCAGCGTCCCATGGCGCAGGCGCTCGTCACGAGGATCCTCAGGTCCGGCGCCGAGATCGGACAATCGATCGAGCAAGCGCACGATTGACCGCAGCGATCCGCGCCGGGGAGGACCCGGAAGAACCTGCGATGCGGCCACGCCGCCGATGCTAGCTAGCTACCACCGAACCCCCCGACATTGTGCTGCTGCACGGGCCTCCAGCGCCGAGTGTCTGCGAGCCTCGAAGGCTCGCATATGTGGCTTCCTCAAACCTGCCGGCGCTGATCGATGTGCTGGGCCACTCGCAACTGGCGATCACAACCGAGCTCTATTCCCACATCCTGCCCAACTGCTTTGCATGTGTCACCCAAATTGAGGTCAGTGACTCTGAAGCTCACTGCGGTTGGTGCGTGGCGAGCACGCTCAGGGAAATGGCACGCATGACAATGCGGCGGTTGGCGTAAGTGAGGTCCGTGGGTGTACGCAGATGATCGCCGGATGCTGGACCGATTGGCTAGCAGTCTGATTGGCAGCGCGAGCAGCTTGGAAGCAAATCTGCGTTGCCCTGAGTCAGGCGAGAGCAGCCGTTCACCGCCAACGCCTGACCTCAGTCCCAAAGGAGTGGAGTCTTAGGCGCACCGGCATCTCGATCGCCGCAACTGTGCCGGCATTGACGTTGACCGAGACGGGCTATTGTCGCGCCTTGGCGCGCCAACTTCGCCGCGAGGCGTGCCGTTGGGCCTCATTCGGTCACTATTGGAGGGCCCATTCCCCCGGGACTACGCTCAGGAAGTCTGGGTTGCTGTTGGAGGACTGTCATGGCGGGCCGAGCCGCGATCGATGTTGTGCTTGAGGAGGTTCGCTCCGGCCTCGACCGCGTAGAACCCGCCGACCTGGCATCCGAGGTCGCTGCGGGCGCCTTGGTCATCGACACCCGCCCGATCGAGCAACGGCAGCGCGACGGGGAGTTACCCGGGGCGTTGATCATCGACCGCAACGTCTTGGAGTGGCGCCTGGACCCTACCTGCCCGCACCACATTGCCGAGGCAGACAGCGCAAACCTGCGCATGATCATCGTCTGCGACGAGGGGTACAGCTCGAGTCTGGCGGCCGCATCGCTGCGCCAGCTCGGGATCGAACGCGCCACCGATCTCATTGGCGGATTCCAAGCCTGGAAACGATTCTGCGATCAAGCCCAAATGGGTGCAGTGGAGGATTGACCTCGCGGCACCCCGGCTTCGGCGACCCCGTGTCTAGGTGGGTGCTGCGGCGGTGGACGCCAGGGTGAGCTGGCGTCGGTGGTGATCGTAATGCTGGGTGGCGTAGTGATGGACCTCCTTTACAGTCATGTAGTCGGTGAAGTACGGATCCCAGCCAACGGGAAAGTGCATGCCCCGATCGAGGCTCTCCTCGCTGGCACGCGACAAGGACCGTTGCAGGCTGGCCACCACATGATCCATCAGCGCTTCATGCGCTCGTGGCCGAGGACTCGTGCACCGCCCAGAGAGCCGATGAAGTTGACCTTGTGGAACGGCTTGGTGGCCGCGTTCAATGCTGCGGCGAAACCTCGAGAGACGCCCCGGGGCAACCGGCTGAGGGTTTTGACCAAGGGCAGCAGATTGCGGACCAGCAGGTAGCCGAAGAGCATGTGAAACAGCAGCTGCTCGTTGGTCCACTTGGTGCCGTGTGTCGGCGCCCGGAGTTCTGCGCTGGTGGCACTGTCGAGAAGTTGGTGGAGGTCGGCGCGAGCACGCTTCATCTCTGTAGTGATGGCGCGTCGCTCCATGCGGTCCTCCAGGGGAACATGCGGCTTGTGTCAACGGTAGGCCGGATTAAGACGGCGGCGGGAACGGTTCAGGCGCATGTACGACCGGCACGGCCCGGCGCTGTTCTCGGTCGAAGCCGGTGCCTCGGGGGTCAGTCTCGTGGTGTCGAGCGTCGGAAGGCCGCCCAAGTGAAGGGCTGGGTGGCACCGCGGGGGGGGGTGTTCCTCGCGTTCGGTGGCTAGGAGGGTCCACTCGGACCCAAGTCGCGGCCAGCTCATCGGCGCTGTACGGAGCGGGGCAAGATGGTGTACGCACAAGGAACTCTGTCCGCGGATCGCAACGATTAGCGAAGAGAGTCCGGACCAGCTGGGGGAGCAGCGCGGGGATGGTTCATGTGCTCGAATACCAGGAAAGGGTCCAGAGCCTCCTTCGGGGGATGGCTGGCCCGTCGGCACCAGGGCCTCGTGGCAAGAGGCGGCGGGGACCCTTGCAGGCCTGAGTGGGTCGTTCGCGCCAGGAGGTCAGATGGCAAGCGTTGAGATCCAGCTGCTCGGTCGGTTTGAGGTCATGGTCGGCGGCCGTCCGGTGCCGGCTCCCGCGTGGCGCCATCGTCGCGCCGCCGGCCTGGTCAAGCTGCTCGCGTTGGCGTCGGGCCATCGGGTGCACCGCGAGCAGGTGATCGAAGCCCTGTGGCCGCATCTGCCTCCAGTGGGCGGGGAGCGGAACCTGCACAAGGCGATCCACCTTGCCCGGAGGGGCATCGGCGATCCGTCGGCGATCACGCTTTCTAGCCGGGAGGTCGGGCTCGGCGGCGACGTCGCAGTGGATGTCGACCGGTTCGAAAGGGAGGCCGAACTGGCGCTCGGGTCACCTGGCCAAGGCGGGTGCGCGTTGGCAGCCTCCCTCTACGCGGGTGAGTTGCTCCCGGAGGATCGATACGAGGAGTGGACTCAGCCGGCGCGCGAACGCCTCTGTCTCCTGTACCTGGGGTTGCTGCGCTGCGCGGAGCGCTGGGGCGACGTGTTAGAGGTCGAGCCCCTTGACGAGGAGGCTCATCGTGCCCTGATGCGGCCTACGCCAATGCCGGGAACCGCGCAGCGGCCCTGCGGCAGTTCCGGCGCCGCAAGGATCTGCTCGGGAAAGAGCTCGGGCTTCGGCCCGACCCCGAGTCGGTGGCCCTGTACGAGGAGATTGTGCGGGGACCCGCGGCCGTGGCGCCGGTCGAGTCCACGGCGCCCATGGTGGGCAGGGCGCGTGAGCTGGCGGCGGCCCTGGCGGCGCTTGGGCGCCTCGACGCCCGGCGCGGCGGCGGTCTGCTGGTGAGTGGTGAGGCGGGGATCGGCAAGACACGCCTGTGCGACGCGTTACTCGCCCGCGCGTCCGCCGCCGGGCGTACGACGCTTCGGGGCGCGACTCGTGTGGAAGAAGGCGCCCTGCCCTACGCCCCGATCGTGGAGGCG
>Ga0307287_10000704_pt1 | contig 11463 bp, 8 predicted proteins | sample ER_DNA_141_FD_194485 | JGI IMG/M metagenome (GOLD analysis project Ga0307287, IMG submission 194485) | Bulk soil microbial communities from the East River watershed near Crested Butte, Colorado, United States - ER_DNA_141 | ecosystem: Environmental > Terrestrial > Soil > Floodplain | place: USA...
CCGGAACGATCATGAACTCCTGGAGATCGAGTGAGTTCTTCGCATGCGCACCGCCGTTGATCACGTTCAGCATCGGCACGGGCAGCACATGGGCGTCGGCGCCGCCGATCCACCGGTAGAGCGGCATTCCGGCCTCGGCGGCGGCCGCCTTGGCCGACGCGAGCGACACCCCGAGAACCGCGTTGGCTCCCAGGCGGGACTTGTTCTTCGTGCCGTCAAGAGAAACCAGAGCAGCGTCGACCGCGCCCTGATCGGCAGCGTCGAGGCCGGTCAGCGCCGGGCCGATCTCCTCGCGAACGTTGCGGACCGCCTGCTGAACGCCTTTGCCGAGGTACGCCTCGGGATTGCCGTCACGTAGCTCGACCGCCTCGTGCTTGCCGGTCGATGCCCCGGACGGCACGGCCGCGCGTCCCACCTCGCCGGAGCGAAGCTCGACCTCGACCTCGACGGTCGGGTTGCCGCGGGAATCGAGGATCTGTCGTCCTCGGACAGCAGCGATCTCTGTGCTCACAGCTCCTCCTTGGCGCGATCGAAGTAGCGATCTTGCCTCTCGAGCTCGAGGTCGGCGAAGCGCTCTCCCGCCTGGCCCGCAAGCTGTTCCGCTCGCTCGACGCGCTCGACGAAGCGATCGCTCGCGCGGCGGAGCTCCAGCTCGGGGTCGACGTTCAGGCGCCGGGCGACGTTGACACTGGCGAAGAGGAGATCGCCAATCTCCTCCGCGATGCGCTGGTCGGGCGGTGTCTCGGGCGCCGGGTCCGCCCCACCGAGCTCGCCCTTCACTTCTTCGAGCTCGCTCTCGAGGTCGGCCAGCGCCCCCGCCACGTCCGGGTACTCGAACCCGATCGCCGCGGCGCGGCGCTGCACCTTGCGGGCGAGGAGAAGCGCGGGGAATGTCTCAGGCACGTGGTGGAAGATGCCCTCGCGGCCTTCCTCCTCCTTCAGTGCCTCCCAGTTCTCGCGGACGCGGCCCGGAGTGCGGGCCTCGACCTCGCCGAAGACGTGGGGGTGACGCCGAACGAGCTTCTCATGGACGGCGCGGGCCACCTGCTCCAGGTCTCCGTGCCCGCGCTCCGAGAGGAGGAGGGCCAGGAAGTACACCTGGAAAAGCAGATCGCCGAGCTCGTCGAGCAACTTCTCAGGCTGGTCTGCCAGGGCTGCGTCCGCGACCTCGTAGGCCTCTTCGACCGTGTGCGGCACGATCGTCCGCTCCGTCTGCTCGCGGTCCCACGGGCAGTCGCGCCGCAGGCGCTCGGTGAGCTCCTGCAAGTCGAGGAGCGCGTCGGCCAGCGCCAACGCTACTGCTGCTGCGTGCCGGTCTTGCCGGTCTCAGGCGGCGAGTAGCCGACCTGGTAGGTCGTCTCGTCGGCGAAGTCCTTCTTGATGCCGTCGACCCACGCGGTCATCTTCTTCTGCTTCTGCTCCTGGACCAACTGCTGGCGAATGGCTTCCTTGACGTCCTTGAGCGGGGTCGTCTTCGTCTTCTTGACGGCGCTGAGCGGCTGAATGATGTGGTACCCGTACTGGGTCTTGACCGGCTTCGAAAGCGCCATGGTGACCATCGAGAACGCGGCCTTGTCGAACGGCGGCACAGTCTGGCCCTTCGAGATCGTCAGCTTCCCGCCCTGACCCTTCGAGCTGGGGTCTTGCGAGTACTTCTTGGCGAGCGCTGCGAAGCTGGCGCCGCCTTGCAGCTGTGAGTAGAGCGAGTCGGCGAGAGCCTTCTTCTTGACGAGGATATGCCGCACGTCGCGCGTCGCCGGCTGGACGTACTGGCTCTTGTTCTTCTTGTAGGTGGCCTCGATCTCCGTATCGGAGACCTCGACGCCCTTCGTCACCTCGGCGTAGATCTTCTCCTGGATCAGCTGGGCGCGAATGTCGTCCTTCACCTGGTCCTCGTCGAGCCCCTGCTGCTTGAGCTGCTCCGCATACTTCTTCTCGCTGCCCTTGAAGTACTGCTTCTTGAGCTGCGCGAGGCGGGCGTCGACGTCCTTGTCCTCGACCTTGATGTCGAAGTCGCCGGCCTTCTGCTCGAACTGCGCGCGCTGGACTAGGAACTGCATGGCCTGTCCGCGCAGCGCCTGGTACTCCTGCGAGCCGGGCTTCGGGAACGGACGCTTCTGCTGCGTGTAGCTGCCCTTCGCCTGGTTGATCAGCTGGTCGAACTCGTCCTTGGTAATCGTCTCGTCACCGACGACGGCGACTGCGTCCGACGGAACGGCCTTCTCGTCGCTGCCGCAGCCAACGAAAGCGAGGCTGGCAAACGCAGCAAACAGGACGGTGATTAGAACGGTTCTTTTCATAGGAATAGCGCCTGGTGCAGCAGTTTTTACCTTGGCTGCCTGGCGCGCGGCCAGTATAGCAGCGAGTTGTTGGGTCGCTCCGAGCACGCCGCGGAATTCATCGTCCCTTAACGGAGACCTTCCCGACTCAGGCTGCTCGGCGCGCGTCGAGTATCGCGTCAACCAGGCGAATGGCTCCGGTGAAGTCCCCGTCGCGGAGGGACACCTCCTTGCGGCCGGTGGCGTAAATCGCCGTGTCCACGCGTTCTCGGAGCTCCCTCAGCTCGTCGGAGCCCAGCACGAGCGGCCCGACGGTTGAACGCCCGGACCGGAAGACCAGGTAGTCCGCTCCGAGCTGCGCGAGCTTGAGCTTCGCCTCCTGAATCGCGAACAGGTTCTCGACGGGCTCGGGGAGCGGGCCGTAGCGGTCCACCGTCGCGGCCTCGAGCTCGCGCAGCTCGTCCTCGGACTCGCCTAGAGAAAGCCGCCGGTGGAGATCGATTTTCTGCGCCTCCGAGTCGATGTAGTGCGCGGGCACGTACGCATCGATGCGCGCGTCCACACGCACCGGGCGCCCCACAGTGCGGCGCTGGCCGGAGAGCTCAGCGACGGCCTCGCCGAGGAGCTCGACGTAAAGCTCGAAGCCGAGGGCGGCGAGATGGCCGTGCTGCTCGGCTCCGAGGAGCTCCCCCGCGCCGCGGATCTCGAGGTCGCGCATCGCGATCGCGAACCCGGCGCCGAGCTCCGTGTGGTCTGCCAGCGTCGAGAGACGGGCTCGCGCCTCCGGGGTGAGCTCCGACGCGTCCGGATAGAGGAGGTACGAGTGGGCGAGAACATCGGAGCGGCCGACCCGTCCGCGGATCTGGTAGAGCTGCGCGAGGCCGAGCGTGTCCGCCCGCTCGATGACGAGGGTGTTCGCCTGCGGGATGTCGAGCCCCGACTCGATGATCGTCGTCGAGACGAGGACGTCGGCGTCCCCGCGCAGAAAGCCGAGCATGTGCTGCTCCAGCTCTCGTTCAGGCATTTGCCCGTGTGCCACGATCAGCCGCAGGCCGGGACACAGCTGCTGCAGGCGCTCGGCCGCGTCCTCGATCGACTCGACACGGTTGTGCAGGTAGAAGGACTGGCCGCCGCGAGCCGTCTCCCGCTCGAGAGCGGTCTTGACGAGCTCCTCGTCGTACTCCCCGACATGAGTGCGGATCGGGCGGCGGCCCTCGGGCGGCGTCTCGATGACCGAGATGTCCCGCAGGCCCGCCAGCGACATGTGCAGCGTCCGCGGGATCGGTGTAGCCGTCAGTGCTAGCACGTCGACCTCGAGCCGCAGCGAGCGCAGAAGGTCCTTCTGCGCGACGCCGAAGCGCTGCTCCTCGTCGACGATCACGAGGCCGAGCTCCTTCGGGATCACGTCGCGCGAGAGCACACGGTGTGTGCCGATGAGGACGTCCACCTTGCCCTCGGCGAAATCTGCGAGCACCTGCTTCACCTCCGCCGGCCCGCGGAAGCGGGACACCATCTCGACCCGCACGGGGAAGTCGCGGTACCGCTCGCGGAAGGTGTTCCAATGCTGCTGGGCGAGGATGGTCGTCGGGACGAGCATGAGCGTCTGCTTGCCGTTGAGCGCGGCAGCAAACGCCGCCCGGACGGCAACCTCCGTCTTGCCGAAGCCGACGTCACCGCACACGAGGCGATCCATAGGGCGCGGCGCCTCGAGGTCCTGCTTGACGGCTTCGATCGCCCGCTGCTGATCCTCGGTCTCCCGGTAGGGAAATGAGGCCTCGAGGCGCTCGAGCCACTCCTGGTCGAGCCCGAACGCGAAACCGGGAGCCGACTGCCGCTCGGCATAGAGCCGAAGAAGCTCGCCTGCCAGCTCGCGCACGCTCGCCCGGGCACGCGTCTTCAGCAGGTGCCACGCCTTACCGCCGAGCTTGGAAAGTGCGGGCGCCTTTCCGTCGACTCCAACGTACCGCGACACCTTTCCAACCTGCTCGTGCGGGACGTAGAGGCGGTCGTCTCCGCGGAAGCCGACGAGCAGGTAGTCCCGCGTCACCTCGGCGACCTCGCGGGTCTCGAAGCCGAGGAGCTTGCCGACGCCGTGATCTTCGTGGACGACGTAGTCGCCCGTGCGCAGCTCGGTGAACGACTGCAGCGCGCGGCCCACGGAGGGGGCGGTGCGGCGGGGAAGCCGCTTGCGAAAGACCTGCGTATCGGGGAGCACGACGATCCCCAGGTCGCGCCAGACGAAGCCGCGCCTGGCCGGGCTGACCGCGAAAAGGACCTCAGCCTCGGCTGGGAGCTCCTCGTCGGTCTCGACGACGCGCGCCTCGGCCCGGCGCAGCATTCCCTCGGTGCGGAGCGCTTCGCCGCGGTGCGGGAAGGTCACGAAGACTCGCTGTCCCGCGCGGACGAAGGCACGGAGCTCGTTCTCGGCCTCGGCCAGTCCGCGGGCGGCGATGGCCGGTCGCTGCGCCTCGAACGAGAAGGGCTGGCCTGACGGCAAGGGGTCGAGCTCGGCGACGCCCTTCAAGATCGGGAGCTCCTGGCCGAGCTCCTCCTGCCAAACCTCGCGCACCGCATCGGGCTGCCAGACGAAGTCAGGCCCGCTCGGAACGACCGGAACCAGGTCGGCGGGAGCCTTCGGAAGCTCCCCATCATCGAGCAGTCTGGGCTCGACGAGATCGGCCCGGCGCTCGGCGGCGGGATAGACAAACGCGCCGTCGACGGGATGAAGGGTTCGCTGCGTGAACGGGGAGAAAGCCCGGATCCCTTCGATCTCGTCGCCGAAGAGCTCGATGCGTAGCGGCTCTCGCCCGGTCGTCGGGAAGACGTCGATCAGGCCGCCGCGAACGGCGAACTGGCCGCGCTCGTCGACCTGCTCGACCCGCTCGTACCCCGCCAGCGCCAGTTGCTCGGCGAGTGAGTCGAGCCCAGGCTCGTCGCCGACGGCAAGCGAGATCGGCTCGGGCCGTGCATCCGGAGGCGGCATGCCTTCGGCGATCGCGGTCGCAGATGCGCAGACGAGGCCGCCCGCAGCGAGCACGTCGAGCGCACGGGCCCGCTCGCCCACGAGGTGCGGCGGTGGCTCGAGCCCGGACTCCCAGCCGACACCGCGGCTGGGCAGGAGCGCAACGCGGTCCTCACCGATGTACCAACCGGCGGCCTCGGCGGCGTCCCTGGCATCAGCGTCCTCAGGCGCGAGGACGAGAAGCGGCTTCTCGAGCCGTTCGTGCAGCGCGGCGAGGACGAGCGGAAGCGCCGGCTCGGACACGCGGGCGCGAGCCGGAAGGGCCTCGACGAATGCGGAGAGGCGCTCGCTTTTGGCGAGCTCGAGGGCCAGCGGGTTGAGGACGGGACGGTCCATGACGACTGACGGAACATGCGTTCCGCGGGGGCCATGGTACTCGTGCCGTTCGGTGCCCTGGCGGCGCGGTACGCCTCGTTTCCATCCCTAGCCCCCACCCACCCACGGGGTCGAGATGATGGCGGATCAATCCGCGCCGGTTTGTGCCGGAGCCGGGTCGAGATACGCGCGGGCCTGGAGCGTGAAGAGCTCCGCGTACAGGCCGCTTCGCTCCATCAACTCCTCGTGCGGCCCTTCCTCGACGATCCGCCCTTCGTGCAGAACGTAGATCCGGTCGGCCGAGCGGACACTCGAGAAGCGATGCGAGATCAGCACGACCGAGCGCCCCTCGAGCAGCTCGCGCATCCGCTCGAAGAGACGGCTCTCGGCTCGCGCGTCGAGCGCGGCGGTCGGCTCGTCGAGGATTACGAAGGGAGCGTCGCGGAAGAAGGCACGGGCGAGGGCGACGCGCTGCCACTGTCCGATCGAGAGGTCGAAGCCGCCCGAGAACTCTCGTCCCAGCATCGTCTCGTACCCGTCGGGCAGAGTCGCGAGAAACTGATCGGCGTCCGAGCGCTGCGCTGCCTCGACGATCGCGTCCACGTCGTCGATTCGCTCCCTCCGCCCCAGGCCCACGTTCTCCCGGGCGGGCAGCAGGTACTTCTCGAAGTCCTGGAAGATCACCGCGACCGAGCGGCGCAGCTCGTCGGCATCGACATCCGCCACGTCCGTTTCGTCCCACAGAATCCGACCTGAGTCCGGCCGGTAGAGGCCCGCGAGCATCTTCGCCAGCGTGGTCTTGCCCGATCCATTCTCACCGACCAGAGCGATGACCTCGCCACGTTTGATCTCGAGCGAGACCCGATCGACCGCGGGCTGTGTCGCTTCGGGGTAGGTGAAGCTAACCTCCTCCGCCGTCAAGCGCTCGAAGCCGCGCGGCGCAGGTTGCGTGCCCTCCTCGACGTGATCCCCCAGCGTGAGGAACGACGAGTAGTCCCGGATGAACAGCGTCGCCTCGTACAGCGAGGTCGCACTGAGGTGCAGCCCGCGGAGTCTCCCGCCCAACTGGTAAAGGCCGAACACGGCTGCGCCCGTGGCGGACAGGCTCATTCGATCGGTCACGTAGAGCCACGAAAGCATCGCAATCGTCCCGACGGTCACTGCCGATGACGCGAGTGATCCAATGAGCGCCCGCCCGGTCCGCCGACGCGCGAGCAAACGCAGCTCCGAGATCCGCTCGTCGTACAGCTGGTCGTAGCGACGGCGCAGGAGCGCCGGTAGATCGAAGGCGCGAACCTCCTTCGCCGCATTGCGGCTCATGAGCACGTTCCCGAGGTAATTGCGCTGCCGCTCGTTTGGGGTCATCTCGCGGCTGAACCGGTAGAGGTCGCGTGTGTTCAGCGAAGCGACGATCCACAGCGGCACGTAGCCAATGAGGATGAACGGGAGCAACAGCGGCTGGAGCGCGGCCAGGGCGACGATGAGTGCCACAGCGGTGATGGACGCGGAGACGATGCCGAGCAGCCCGTTCACGGTCTGGAGCGCGCGGTACTGCCCCTGCGCGCGGGCGCGCTGGAGCCGGTCGTAGAAGTCAGGGGACTCGAACGCGAGCAGGTCGACCCGCGTGGCGACGTCGAGCACCCGATCGAGCGCGCGCCTGCCCACGAGCTCGCCGAGCACGCGGCTCTGCTCGTTCTGGATCGCCTGCGAGAGGTCGAGCGCGACGGTGATGGCGACGAGCGCCGCGAGCACTGGGGCGAGCTCGGCGAACGAGGGGCTCGCGCCCGCACCGAGCACGGTGTCGAGCACCGCCTTGCCGATGAACAGCTGCACGACAACCCCGACCGCCGTCAGGAGCTGCAGTACGGAGGTGACGAGGAACACGTTGCGACCCGCGCCCCACACGAGTCTCAGCGAATCGGCCAGCAACCCCGGGAGATCTCGCCACGTGCCCTGCGATCCCTCCGGGTGCTGCACCTCCCACCAGGTCCGCCCGCGCCGAGGCCCCGGCTGGACTCCATCGCCGCGAGCGATCACGTTCATGCCTCTAGTTGTACCGGGCTTGTGTCTCCTCGAGCCCGTCGCGGGCGAGCACCTCGACGGCATCGGCGGCGCGCGCGACGAGTGCGTCGACGTCGAGCTCGGGCTCGAACTCCGACAGCACGTAGTCGGCAACGGGGCGGGGGTCGCCCTTCCCGGGGCGGCCAACCCCGACCCGCAGCCGCAGGAAATCCTGGCTCCCGAGCGCTGAGGCGATCGACCGCAGTCCGTTGTGGCCCGCCAGCCCACCGCCGAGTCGAGCCTGCAGGCGACCGGGGACGAGGTCGACGTCGTCGTGGACGACCAGCAGATCCGCCGGGTCGACCTTGAAGAATCGCTGCGCGGCTCCGACCGACTTGCCCGACACGTTCATGTACGTCTCGGGCTTCAGGATCCCGACACGCAGCCCCTCGAGCCGGACCTCGGCAAGCTGCCCGTTGAACTTCGAGCGAAACACACCGTCGTGCCGGCGCGCGAGCTCGTCTGCAACGAGGAACCCGATGTTGTGGCGGGTCCGCGCGTACCCCCCTCCGGGGTTCCCGAGACCCGCGACGAGCAGGTCGAGCGTCGAGGCGCGCTCGCCCCGACGGAAGAGACGCATCTAGCTCTCTTCGGCCTGCTGGTCTTCGCCGCCGGCGGCTTCGCCCTCGGCGGTCGGCTCCGCGCCTTCCTCGCCCTCGGGTGCCTCTTCGCCCTCCTCGAGCTCGGCGCCCTCCTCGCCCTCCTCGAGCTCCTCTTCCTCGGGCTCGGGCTCGACGATCACTGCCGGCACCTGGACCGATGCAAGCACGGTCTCTTCCGGATCGTCGAGGTAGGTGACGCCCTCCTGGGCCGGAAGGTCGGCGAGACGCAAGGTGTCCCCGATGCCCATTCCGCTCACGTCGAGCTCGAGGTGGTCGGGAATCTCCATCGGCAGCGCCTCGATGTTGATCTCGCGCGAGATCTGGGAGAGCACTCCGCCCTCCTTCACGCCCGCGGGCTCGCCGACGAGGGTGACGGAAACCTGGGTCTGGATCGGCTGGTCGAGCCGTACCTCGTGCAGGTCGATGTGTGACAGGCGCCCGCTAGGGACGTGCTGCTGGTAGTCCTTGAGCACGGACGGGCGAGCAGTCCCCTGCCCGTCGACCACCACGTCGAGAATGGCGTGCAAGCCGCTGTCACCGGAGAGCACCCGGCGCAGCTCCCGTTCGGCCACGGCGAACGGATGCGGAGGCTTGCCGCGGCCGTACAGAACGCCCGGGATCAAGCCTTCCCGGCGCAGGCGGCGCGAGTCGGCAGAACCGCGCCCTTCGCGCTCCTTGACTTCCAGCTTGATTCGCTCACCAGCCATGACGGCGGAGAAGTCTAGCCAGAAGAACGCTTACTTCTTGATGTGGAGATCGATCCCGAGCAGAACGAGCGGCCAGAGGGCGACCGCGAGCAGGGCCGAGACGACCCGCCGCAGGGTGTTCAGGCGCTCGAAGTAGTCGTTTGAAGCGGCGACTGCAACGCCGATGACGATGTAGACGATGCCTAGGAGGCGCGGTCGGAACATCTAGAAGAGCTGATTCCCACCAGGGAAGATCCCTGAAACCGATTCGTCCTCGAAGACGTTCAAGATCGTCTTGGCCAGGATCTCGGACACGCTGAGCACCTGGATCTTCTCGGGCTTCGTGACGGGGTCGATCGGCACGGTGTCGGACACCGCGATCTCACTCAACTGGCTCTCCTGCAGCTTCTCGAACGCGTCCCCGGGGAGCAGGCCGTGCGTCGCGCATGCGTAGACCTCCTTCGCGCCCGCCTCGAGCAGCGCATCAGCTGCGGCGATCAGGGAGCCGCCGGTGACGATCATGTCGTCGCTCAGGATCACGGTCTTCCCGCGCACACGGCCGATCACCTCAGTCACAGCCGCTACATCGGGCGCAGGTCGAGTCTTGTTCATGAACGCGAGCTCCGAGTCCAGGAGCTCGGCGAAGCGACCGGCCATGCGGGCTCGACCGAGGTCCGGCGAGACAGCAACGACATCGGGGCCGTGGAAGCCCTTGTCGCGGTAGTACTGCGCGAAGAGCGGCAGCGCCGTCATGTGGTCGACCGGGATGCGGAAGAAGCCCTGGATCTGTCCCGCATGCAGGTCCATCGTCAACACGCGGTCGGCGCCGGCGACCTGAAGGATGTCGGCGACGAGCTTGCCCGTGATCGGCTCGCGCGGCTTCGACTTTTTGTCCTGCCGCGAGTAAGGGAACCACGGGAGGACGGCTGTGATCCTCTTGGCCGACGCGAGGCGAGCCGCGTCGATCATCACGAGGAGCTCGAAGAGGTTGCGGTCGACCGGCTCGCAGCCGGTCTGCACGAGAAAGACGTCGGCGCCGCGGATCGACTCCTCGTAGCGGCAGTAGGTCTCGCCGTTCGCGAACGTGCGCAGCTCGACGGCTCCAAGCTGGACCCCGATCCGCTCGGCGATCTTCTCGGCGAGCACCGGGTGCGACCGCCCCGAGAACAGCATCAGGCGCTTCGAGGGGCCACGCTCGATGAAGTGGCCGTGCACCGCCTCCGGCTCCAGCATGGGCTCGTTGGCGGTCTCGAGGCCCGGGAGGGTGGTGGTCAGCTCAGTCATGCCGCTTTCGATCGTCATAGCCCTCCTTGTTGACCTGGCGCGCGCGCCCGAGGGCAAGCGCTCCGGGCGGGACGTTTTTGGTGACGACCGACCCGGCCGCAACCCAAGCATTGTCGCCAAGCGTGACCGGAGCAACGAAGACATTCTGGCTCCCGGTATGGACGTTGCGGCCAATGGTCGTTCTTTGCTTGCCGCTACCCAGCTCGGGCCGGTAGTTGGCGGTGATGGCCCCGGCGCCGATGTTGGTGCCTTCGCCGACATCGGCGTCGCCGATGTAAGACAGGTGCGGCACCTTCGCACCTTCGCCGATGTGCGAATTCTTGATCTCCACGAACGTCCCGGCCTTCGCGCCCGCCTCGAGCACGGCTCCGGGGCGAAGGTAACAGAACGGTCCGACCGTTGCGCCGGGGCCGATCGCCGCGTCGATCGCGACCACATGCGGGCCGACCTCGGCTCCCGTGGCGACACGCGACTTGCCGCGTAGGACAGTGAACGGGTGGATCACGGCATCGGGCTCCAGCTCGACGTCGGCGTCGATCCAGGTTGTCGCCGGGTCGACGATGGTTACTCCGGCGAGCATGTGCTGTTCGTTGACGCGATCGCGTAGCGCGGCGGCCGCGGCGGCCAGCTCGACCCGCGTGTTGACGCCCTCGGCGTCGAGTGCCGGGTTGGCGACGTGTGCGGCGACGCGTTCGCCACCTGCGACGAGGTGGCGCACGGCGTCAGTCAAGTAGAGCTCGCCCTGCGCGTTCGCAGCTTCCAGCTTGTCGATCGCGGGCCAGACGCGATCGGCGACGAAGACGTAGATCGAGGAGTTCGCCTCCACGATCTTCAGCTGCTCCTCGCTCGCGTCGGCCGCTTCGACGATCTCGGTCACTCCACCGTCCGCACCCCGAACGATCCGTCCGTACGCGCCCAGATCGTCGGGCTCGAAGGTCAGGACGGTCGCGGCGGCTCCGTCACCCCGGTGAGTCTCGACGAGCCGCTCCAGCAGCTCGGAGGTGAGCAGCGGCGTGTCACCCGAGACGACCAGCACATCGCCTTCGAACCCGTCGAGAGCGTCGCGAGCCGAGGCCAAGGCATCGCCGGTGCCGCGTGGCTCGGCCTGCACCGCGACCTCGACGTCGTCGAATGCGTCTTGGGTGTGCGGCGAACTGACGACGACGAGCTTGACCGGGTCGAGGGCACGAGTCGCCTGGAGCACCCAGTCGACC
>Ga0307287_10000705_pt1 | contig 11463 bp, 11 predicted proteins | sample ER_DNA_141_FD_194485 | JGI IMG/M metagenome (GOLD analysis project Ga0307287, IMG submission 194485) | Bulk soil microbial communities from the East River watershed near Crested Butte, Colorado, United States - ER_DNA_141 | ecosystem: Environmental > Terrestrial > Soil > Floodplain | place...
TCGGACGATCAGCACGGAGCATTCGGCGTGACGGCTTACCTTCTCCGCGGTGGTGCCCAGGAATCGGCCCCAGGCACCCGATCGGCCGCTGTGGCCCAGCACAATCAGATCGGCCTGGTGGCTGCGGGCCGCAGCCAGGATCTCCTGGGCGGGATGCCCGGTGCGTAGCTCGGTCGACAGCCGCACGCCGAACGCGCCGGTGTGGGCCGCGATGATCTCGACCAACTTGGTCGACGGCGCTTCAGTATCAGCGTCGTCGGTTGGCGCCCGGACGGTCACCCCGATGACCTGGGCGCCCTCGCGGGCGAAGTCCACGGCTGCCTGCACCGCTCGCTCGCTCGCCGGCGACCCGTCGTAGGCCACCAGCACCGTCTGGTACTTCAACGTCGCCCCTCGTCGCGGTCGGTCGGGTCCTCATCCAGCCAAGGGGCGACCGCCTCAAGGTCGCGCAGGCGGCGCAGCAGCCGCATCTTGGCCTCGCTGATGGTAGGGGCGGCGTACACGCCGATGGCGACGCCCACCAGCAGCCACAAGAGATAGCCCAGCATCGGATCGTCCTCCAGGTTGGTCGTCCTGCAACGGCAGGAGCCATCAGCCCGGAGGGTCGGGCAGTCGCAGCGAGCTCCATCGCTGTCGTTTCGCCGGTCAGTATGCCAACCCGTAGGGCAGCCCGTTGCCGGAGGTCGCCTCGATCTCGAGCAGCCGGTTGTACTTGGCGACCCGCTCGCCGCGGGCCGGCGCGCCGGTCTTGAGCTGGCCGACCCCAGCGGCCACGGCCAGGTCGGCGATGAAGGTATCGCTCGTCTCGCCCGACCGATGGGAGATCATCGCGCCCCAGCCGGCCTCGCGCGCTGCGGCCAGCGCCGCGAGGGTCTCGGTAACGGTGCCGATCTGGTTGGGTTTAATCAGCGCCGCGTTGGCCAGCTGGTCACGGGCGGCCGCCCGGATCCGCTCCGGGTCGGTGACCAGCAGGTCGTCGCCGACCACCTGCACCCATTCGCCGACAGCGGCGGTCAGCATCCGCCAGCCCCGCCGGTCGCTTTCGGCGAGCCCGTCCTCGATGCTGCGGATTGGGTAGGCACTGATCAGCTGCTCATAGCGGTCGATCAGCTCGCTGGTGTCGAGGGTGCCGTCGCCGGGATGGTAGGCGTCGCCGGACAGGAAGCCGTTGGCGGCCGGGTCCAGGGCCAACTCTACGTCAGCTCGTGGTTGGTAGCCGGCCCGCTGGATGGCGTCGACGAGCAGGTCGAGGGCCTGTTCGGGGGTGGCGATGTCCGGGGCGAAGCCGCCTTCGTCGCCGACACCGGCGCTCTTGAACCGGTCCACAACCAGCCCCCGGAGGGCCGCGTAGATCTCGGCGCCGCAGCGGATCGCCTCGGCCATGCTGGGGGTGCCGGTCGGGGCGACCATGAACTCCTGGAAGTTGAGGCGGTTGGCGGCATGGGCGCCGCCGTTGATCATGTTGAAGTGGGGCACCGGCAGCCGGGCCGGAACCCCAATCTGCGCGCTCAGATACTGGTGCAGGGGCTGGCCAGCCTGATCGGCCAGCGCGCAGGCGACGGCCTGGGAGACCGCCAGCAGCGCGTTGGCGCCAAGTCGGGCCTTGTTGGGAGTGCCGTCGAGTTCGACGATGGCCCGGTCGAGCTCGGCCAGGTCGGCGAAGGTCCGGCCGGCGACGGCCTTGGCGATGTCAATCTCAACCGCGCGGCAGGCGGCGGTCACGCCCAGGCCCCCATATCGGGAGGGATCGCCGTCGCGTCGCTCGACGGCCTCGTGCTCGCCGGTTGAGGCGCCAGATGGGACCTGGGTGATGCCCACGCCGCCCCCGTGGAGGGTGGCGCGGGCCGCGACCGTCGGCCGACCGCGGCTGTCGAGGATCTGCCAGGCGGCGAGCTGGTCGATGGTGAACATCTGCGAGCCTCCCTCTGCTCGTGGTCAGTCTGGGTGGTGGCCGTCGCCGGGCATGGCGTCGATGACCAGCACCCGCCATTGGCCGCCGGCCTGGCGGAGCCGGTTCCAGCAGCCGGTCCGCTGGGGCACCAACTCGGGATCACCGAAGCGGCCGTCGACCCGAGCAAGCAGGACCCGGTTGACCGCGTCGTGGGCGACGACAGCGAATGCCCGGCCGGCGTGCTCCTCGGCGGCGACCCGCAGCCCAGCCAGGACGTGCCGTTCGAGATCCGGCCGGGTTTCCACGCCCGGGGCCATGTCAAGGGACCCGTGGCTGCGTTCCACCTCGGCCCGAGGCCGTCCGTTCCAGGGGCCGTAGTCGCGGTCAAGGAACGCGGCCGTCGATTGCAGCCGGGCGTTCGTGTTGGCCGCCAGCGACGTCGCGGTCTGGACGGCGCGTTGCAGTGGGCTGGTGAGGACCGCATCCAGCTTGGTCCCGGTGAAGAGCACGGCGAGGCGATCGGCCTCGACTCGTCCGACCTCGTCCAACGGCGGGTCGATCCGGCCCCGCAGCCACCCACGGGCGTTGAGCTCGGTGCGGCCATGCCGGATCAGGTACACCGTCGTGACCGCTCCACTCTCACCTGGGCTGGTCACGAGGCGACTCCGCGTATGGTGACCGCGGCACGCAGCCTCGCGCTGTGCGTCGAGGGGATGCTTGGCTCACCGAGGCGCAACCGTCGGCTCCTCGATTGAGCCTCCGCCGAGGTCGCGCCACAGATTCCCCAGGTACGGTGCCGTTGACCGCAGCTGGGTGCGGTGCAGGCCCCGCAGGTAGCCCGCCAGCGGAGGCCGTAGGGTCAATCCTGGCGTGTCCTCGACTGGCACGAAGACCGCCTGTGCCCCCGGCTCGGTCGCTCGGGGGTCGGTCCGTCCGTCCCGCTCGTCGGCCAGGAACACGACTTCGATCAGGCGCCGATCGCCAGCCGGATCGGTGGTCTCCAATACGAAGGCAACCCGGGGGGCCTGGATGCGGATGCCGGTTTCCTCGAGCACCTCGCGTTCGACACAGGCCGCCACTCCCTCCCGCGGCCTGGGATGGCCACCCGGAAGCACCCAGTCCTCGGCGCCATCGCGGCGTCGCCGCAGCAAGAGCAGCCGGTCATCGCGGAACACGATCGCCGAGCAGCGCAGCTCGACCAGGGTTCGGTCGGTCATGGCAGGCCTCCACCGTCGGGACGTCCAACAGGTAGAGGCCATCAGCGTCGGCGACGCGGTTATGCGAGCCTCATCGCCCTGCGATCGTCGGGCACCTGGTCGCAGTGGTCAAGTCACGAGGTACCTCGTTACGCCACCGGGATTGGTCACCCTGTGGCTTATCCCCATTTGAGGTCGGACCAGGTATGGTGGGCGCTCGAAGGGGAGTATCCCGCGTGCGGTCCACCGTCATCACGGCCTTGTGCCCGGTGCGACCGGCCCGGCAGGGCGGAGAGACCTTCGGCTGACGATCCGAGCACCACCAGCCGAAGGAGGACCAATGGCATCGGTCACCAAGCTCATCAAGGACTTCGCCCGCAGCCCCAAGGGCCAGCAGCTGATCGAGCAGGCCAAGGAACAGGCCAGCAAGCCCGAGAACCGCCGCAAGCTCGAGGAACTGCGGAGGCGATACGCCAAGCGGCGCTAGCGCGCGTTATTGACGACCGCCACCTCGGGCGGCCGAATTCATCTCGTCACTCGCGGCTCACGGTGGCGAACCACGATGGCCGCGGCGACCGCGAGGATCATCCAGGCCGCCGCGTAGGCGAACCCGACGGCCGGGGTAACCGCCACATAGAGCACGCCCACGATCGTCGAGGACAGGAAGTCACCGGCCGATTGGAGCCCGCCCAGCAGCCCGAACCCGCTGCCGCGGAGCCGATCGGGCAGCAGCTGAGCAACGAGGGTGGACTCGGCCGTCTCGGCCAGCCCGATGCCGGCCCCGGCAAGGCAGAAGCACCCCGCCAGCAGCAGCCAGTGGTGAGACGGGAAGGCAAAGCCGCCGTAGGCCAGGACATAGGCGGCGGCCCCGGCGGCGAACACCGGCCGCTGCCCCCACCGGTCAATCCAGGCCCCACCGACGAGGGCGACGATGGCGGCGGTCGCGTTGTGGCCGGCGTACAGCAGGATGGCCAGGGACGCTGCGGCGGTCGCCGAACGACCACCATGCTCGAGCAGCTGGGTGGCCCGCAAGATGAGCAGGGTGGTGGTGATGTTGCCCAACTCAAACAGCGCGACCGGTAGCAGGGGACGGAACAGCCCGGCTCGGCGCAGACTGCCAAGCTCCAGCCGAGCCCGCTCCCGGACCTGGACGGCTGTGGTCATGCGGCGCGCCCGGGCCGCAGCCACACTGATCGACAGTGCCGCTAACGTCCCTGGGACCAGGGCGAAGAAGAACGAGGTGCGGATGCCGACCGTTGCCACCAGGATCGAGGCGAGCAGCGGGCCAACCACCGCGCCCAGGTTGTCGCCGGCGCGCTCAACCCCGAAGGCACGCCCGTAGGCATCCGGCGGCGCCAGGCCGGCCAGCATCGCGTCGCGCGCTGGGGTGCGCGCGCCCCGGGCGATCCAGGCGGCCGCCCGCAGCACCCCAGCCTGCCAGACCGTCGTGGCCAGGCCGATGGCCGCAGTGAAGACGGCGGTCAGCAGGTAGCCGCCGCGGGCCAGCCGGACCCGGCGGGCGGGCTGGTTGGCCAGCGGGCCGCTGAGCAGCTTGGCGATGCCCAGCAGCGCGTCCGACAGCCCCTCGATCAGTCCAAGGGTGGCGGCCGACCCCCGCAGCACGCCGGTCAGGAAGCTGGGCAGGACCGCGGTGGCGATCTCGTGGCCGGCGTCGCTGAAGAAGCTGGCGGCGCCGATACTTGCCACCTCTGGCGAGACCCATAGGGGCCGCCGCTCGGTCGATCCGGGCGTGGTCTGAGAGGCCCCGTCGGTCATGCCGCTGGTCCGGTGCCTGCTGACCCGGCGCGTTGGCCGACGACCCTCAGGTCGGCGGTCGCTCACGGCCTGATGTCGGCGACGGTTGCCGGGGCAGGATCTGGGGCGGCGCCGAAGATGCGCCGGTAGGAGTCCTCGCCGTAGCTGGTGGGAAGCGGCTCGCCCTCGACGAGCCGGAAGGTGCGCCGGCCGTCGGGCTGCCGCTCGGCGCGAAGGAACAGGGCCGTCGCCAGCTCCTGCTGGTAGAACCCGTGCGCAAGATCGAAGAGATGTGTCACAAAGTAGACCACGACGCCGCTGTCAAGCAGCGCGCGGATGACCTGCCGGGCGATCTCGGAGCCCTCTCGCTCGTTGGTCGCCGCGAACGACTCGTTGCACAGCAACATGGAGTAGGGCGTGATCGCATCGGCGATCTCGCTCATCCGGCTGAGTTCTTCGTCGAGCTTGCCGCTTTCCATGGTGGCGTCTTCTTCCCGCTTGAAGTGGGTGAAGACGCGGTCGACGACGCTGGCACAGAGCGAGTGGGCCCCCACGAACATGCCGCACTGCAGCATCAGCTGCGCCACCCCGACGCTTCGTAGGAAGGTCGACTTCCCGCCCTGGTTGGCGCCGGTGATCATGACCAGCGATCGGTTGTCGGCGTCCACCTCGTTGCCCACGACGCGCGCGTTGATGTGCAGCGCGAGACAGACGTCGTACAGCCCTTGGGCGGCCAGCGCGCGTGTGTCTGATGCGACGGGCTGCGGGAAGCAGGTTGGCTCGCCTTTGTCTGCTAGTCGTTCGTGCAGGTTGAGGCAACCGACGTAGAAGCCGAGTTCGGTCCGTAGCATGGCGAAGAAGCTGCGGATGTGATCGGTGGATTGGGCGAGGGCGTTGGCGACCTGGTTGATCCCCCTAGCCCGAAGGTCCTCCAAGGCCTTGAACCCGTTCTCGTCCCGGTCAGGGATCGTGAAGCCGTAGCCGGAACGCGTTCCAAGCGAGAGCCGCTCCATCCAGCTCAGCTCTGGAGTACGTCGCAGGATGTGGTGGATGCCCTTGTTGCCCTTGCCGAGCTCGGCGCTGACCAGTACGCCACGGCGGAATTTGAGCTCCTGGAGGTGGGCCTCGACGATGACGAAGTACTCGTTGTCCAGGTCGGCGGCGAGCATCGCGAAGAACCTTGTGAACCCCTCCGACCGAAACTTTCCGGCGTGGCTGTCAGCGATCGTCCGGAGCCGCTTGAGGATGCCCACGAACAACTCCAGCACCTGCATCGAGTGGTGGAGGATCGTGTCTGGGGAGTTCATGAACACTCCCCAGATCTTCTTCTCGCGTTGGAGCGCCTCGACCGCGATCCCATAGAGTTCCCTGACGATCGCCGGCTGCTGCAGACAGTCGGTGAGTACCTGTTGGCGATAGATGATCGCCTCGGGGTCCTGCAGGCTCGACAGGACAGCCCGCTCGGCCACCTGGAACAGGAACTGGTCGCCGCGCGCCATGGCGTCGAACAGCGTGTCCAGCTCGAGGTCTTGGGTCAGCGCCGCCTGGTGTGGCGGCAGTTCCCGCTGCAGGTCGAAGTCCTGGTCGGGGTGCATGAGGAAGGCCTTCATCGGGTGATGCGCCTCCTCAGCGACCTATAGGTGAGGCCGTACTTCTCGGCGATCGCGGCGGCATAGGCCAGCCCGTCGGCCGGCGTTCTGATGACCTTGTAGGTCCAGAGCGCGGGATTCTCGGGGTCGACCATGCTGACCATGCTGACGGTGGCGTCGTCTAGGGAGGCCAGCTCGTCGACGAAGGTCACGTACACGCTCAGGCAGCCGAGCTGGATCAGCCGCTGCAGCACCGCCGTCCCGAGCACGAGGGCATCGCGGAGGGTTGTCGAGGCGAAGCTTTCGTTCATGACGATGACGCTGCTGGCGGTGGCCTGTCCCAGGATGTCGTGGATCCTGACCAGCTCGTCCTCGAGGTTGCCTCTAAGGTTGGTGAGGTCTTCCTCCCGTTCGAAGTGGGTGAACACCTTGTCGGGGAGGAACAGTCGTGCTCGCCGGCCGGGAACGGGATAGCCGAGGCCGGCCAGGTAATGCAGTTGGCCGACCATGCGCGCGAAGGTGGTCTTGCCGCCCTGGTTCGGGCCGGTGACGACCAGGATCCGCTCCGGATCCTCCAGGGAGAAGTCGTTGGCCACGACCGCCGAGCGCTCGGGCAGGAGCTTGTTCGCCAAGGCGAGATCGAAGGCGTCCTCGGCGTAGACCTCCCCGGACTGGGCGGTGACCTCGGGATAGCAGAATGGCAGGCCGGCTGCCTGGAACCGCTCGATGTACTCCAGATATGCCAGGTAGAACTGCACTTCGCGGTCGAAGGTGCCGATCGTGGAGTCCATGAAGTCGACCTGGCGGGTGCAGAAGTCGTCCAGGGCCAAAAAGATATCCGGATGCAGTTGGGCGACCAAGTGGAGGATCTGCGCCTCGACGTGGTTCATGTCGGCCCAGAGGGGCAGCTTGACCCGGTAGTCCTTCGCGGCTCCTTGCTGGAACTTGGCAAAGGTGTCCGTGACCTCGGCGCTGTAGTCGGCCTCGTCGTCGTACTTGCTGACCTTGACGCGGTTGCCCCTGAGGTGGACGCAGTATCTGACCCCGGCGAGACCCTCCTTGAGGCTGCCGATCTTGCCCACGAGCAGGGTGAAGCGCTCGGAGTCGGTGTAGTCCGTGACGTGTTGGCGAAGCGCTCGGAACCCGCGTGAGTCCAATGGTGCTTGGGTGAGCTCGTGTGCCAGCGCACCGACCGCGTCGCAGTAGATGTCCACCGCGTCCAGGAACCACCGTTGCTTCTGCTGTCTGTAGCGGAGCTTGTTCGCCTGGGCGAGGTGCTCGCGCATGCGGCGCATCTTCTCGGCGAACGCCCGGACGGACCCGAGGACCTCGGGCTGCTCCAGGTCGCGGGCTATCTCATGGCGGTAGCGCACCACCGCGACGTCTCGCAGCCGGGTGTAGAAGAAGGGCTTGAGGTCGTATTCCTCGCGGCCCGCGACCATCGTCGCCAGCACCTGATCCAGATGCAAGTCGCCAAAGCAGGCCGGCTCTTCCGGCTTATCGACGTCGATACTGGTCGGCCGGTCAAAGAGGATGCCGTTGAACCGCACCAGAGCGCTCACCTCCCGGCGCCGGGGGCATGCGCGGGGCAGCCCAGTTCGACCGCTGCCGGGAAGAGCGTGTCCAAGTCGAGGTGATCACCGCACATCATCAGCTTTCACCGGTTCGATGTTCGGTAGAAGCCATCAGCCCTGGAGGGCGGTTCAGGCGGGCTTCATCACCTACCGACAGTCTACCGCTCGTGAGTCGGCTTGCCGAACCGTGACGGTGTTGCTGGCTAGCGGACGATAAGCACCGAGCAGGGACCGGACCACCCGGGAAGGCTCAGCGGGCGGTGCCCCCTAGCCCGAGCCCTGTGGCGGCTAGGCGGCCAGCGCTGCTCGACGCCAGTACCGGGCCGGCGACCGCTCGGCGGGCGCCGCCGGCGATCCCAAGGCCGCCGGTGGGCACGTACATGGCCTCGTCGAAGAGGCCGCCGCTGGGCGCGTTGGCGACCGCGATGACCGGGAAGGCCCTGGCGCCAGGCCGGATGGAGGTGGAGATGTAGTCGCCGACCATTCGGCCCTGGGAGGTGTTGGCCAGCCACGACAGGGTCATCGGCCCGGCCAGCTGTGTCGCTGCGCTCCAGCTGGTGCCGCCGTTGGCAGAAGAGATGAAGCCGACGTCCAGCTGGCAGGTCGCCGCCGTGCAGCTGCGGTTGGGATAGAAGTAGTAGGTGAGGCCGATGCGGGCGCTGGCGCCAGAGGTGTTGCGGTCCACCCCGATCCCGGGAATGAAGTGGTCCACGGTGCTGGTGGTGGCGTCGATGGGGATCCGGGTCACCGGCCCCCAGGTCGTCTCGCTCGTTGACTTGCTCATGACGATGTCGTTGGCCGTACAGCCGGAGCGGAACCGGCAGTCCTGCCACACCACGTACACGGTCCCGGCAGCGTCGACCTCGGCCGAGGGCAGGGGGCTGGTCCGCAGGCCCCCGGCGACGGTGTGGGCTTGGATGGTGGAGACCAGCACCGTGGCCCGCCAGCTGGCGCCACCGTCGATGGAGCGGAACGAGCGGATCTGCCCAGAGTTGCTCTGGAAGGGGACGATGACGGTGCCGTTGGGTCGCACCACCGGCTGGCCGCCCAGGCCGCCGGCGGCATCACCGGTGTTCAGCGCCGGACCCCAGGTGGACCCGCCGTTGGTGGACCGGCTCATCTTCATGCGGTTGCCGGCCGCGTTGTCGTCGAACTGGGTGTAGCAGTTCCCAAAGAACGGGCTGCTCGCGGAGTTATCACAGACAATCCAGTTCTTGTCCAGGTTGCTGCCGGTCGCGGTGGTCACCGGATTGCTCCAGGTCAGGCCACCGTTGGTGGAACGGCTGGTGACCACGGCCGCGCCGTGGACCCCACCGGCCTCCGACAGCGCCAGTGAGGAGATCATCCAGATGTTGTCTTGGGCGTCGAAGGCGACCGCAGGGTCGCTGGCCCGGTCGAACAGACCGCCGCCGTGGAACTTGGTGATGCCGGGCAGGAATCCGCTGGTCCAGCTGGTGCCGCCGTTGGTGGAGGTGGTAAAGCCGATGGCCGACCCGCCGCCGTCGAAGAACCGCCCCACCTGGAAGGCGCTCACGATTGTGTTACCGAAGGCGAAGGTGTCGGGCTCGACCTCGGTTTGGTGCTGGCTGGAGGAGTTGGTGAACGTGTCCCTACTCGCTCTGGTGAGCGGCACGTTGGCGACCGCCGGGCCGGCGACGAGCACCAGCAGCGCGGCGACAGTCAGGACGGCGGTCAGGCGCAGGCGCCTGCTGGCCAGGAGGGCGGACCCCATCTCGACCCCTTCCCGAGGAGAGCGGCAGCACGTGGTCGAGGTATCTAACAGCAGAAAAACCACCAAGAACAGGGCGAGATTCCCCTAGGCGCTCGAACTGCCTACACTCAACTCAGCGGCCGAGCTTGCCAGTGGCCATCGACCGGTCGTCGACGTCGGCCAAGCAAACAGATGTCGCGAGCGCCGCTTGGTGGAGGGCAGGCAACGGGTGCGCTCAGCTCCCAAGCGTACCGGGCCGAGCAGGTGCATCTCCCACGACATGACGGAGGAGCCGGCGGGCGGCAGGTCAGCCGTTGCTGGTTCCGGTGGCGGTGGCCCGCCAGCCATGTCCGTCCCAGTGCATCTTGACCAGGACCTGCTGGGGATCGGGCACGCAGCTGATCACCATCACCGTGCCGCGCTGGTCATCTAGGAGCGGCCGGGTGGCCGCCAGCACGAGCACTCCGGGCTCACGCTCGCGCAGCCCGGAGGCCGGGTCACGGACGAAGGAAACTCTTCGGCCATGGAAGCCAGCCCGGATCGCGGCAAGCTCGGGTGCTGTGAAGGGCTGTCCGGGCGGCTGGGCGCACGGGTTGGCGTCCCCACCAGCCAGATCGATTGGCTGCTCACCACGCTGGACCGCCACTGGCAGGGTGACATAGCCATCCACCACTGCGACCTGAGGGTCGCTGTGGGCCGCAAAGGCTAGCGCAGCAGCCACAGCCTGGACAGCTTCTCCCGAGTCGCCGGTGATTGGTTCGGAGTTGCCAGTGTCCCGGTTGGTGCCGGGAGAGCCGCAACTGACCAAGGCAACCATCCCGACTACGGCGACGGCCACTCTCCACATGTCCTGCCTCCAACGTGCTGCTGATCACCGTACCCGGCACGGGTCGTCCGGCTCGATCCGCTCTGGCGAGTGATCGACGTGGCTGGTTGGCTGACCTCCTCGGCGGACGTGGTGCGGTCTAGCGGACGAGCACGGCGATGCTAATGACACCATCCCGGCCGGGGATACGAACGTTGGCAGCGCCGATGGAATCGTCGGCGGCGACTGGACAAAGCCGCGGTGGCCGGCACACGCCGGCGGGGCGCAACACCACGTGCCCGGACCCAACGGCCCGAGTGACGAAGGTCCAGTGTCCTGTGCGGTCGTCGCGTGAAGCCAGGCGGAGGGAGCGGGCCGGCCAGTTGGCCAGCTGCCAGGTCGTGTCGGCGGTCGGTGGAAATCGGAGCTCGAGGCGGTCCCCGATCGACAGCTGGACCAGCCGGTTGGCATCGCGTGCGGTCACCGTTACCGTTTTGGGCGCTCGCGCGACCGGTGTGGGATTGCCTCCGGCCGCCTGGCCGGGATCGGTGGCAGACTGGGCACAGCCGGCCACGGCAACCGCCAGCGCCAGCAGCATCCACCTGCGCATGGGTTCTCCTATCTTGGGATGCCCGAGGGATCCGACTGGTTGGACGCCTGCGGACGAGCGCAGGTTCCCGCAGGAATCCGGTCACCTCGCCCCGCGCGGGACCTGCCAGCTCACGATCGGCACGCCGAGGTTGTTCGTACTGCAGGGCCACGACACCGATCCGCCAGTGCCCAGCAACGGCGGGGCCCCCGCACGACGGCGGGGGCCCCTGGTTGATCGGTTGGCTAGGGTGTGGGCACCGCCACCTCGGCGGTGTAGATGTCCTGGTCGTTGGCGACCGCCGCGTTGGCCGCCGGGGCCTGGCAGAGCTCGGGTGGGACCCCGGGTTGCCC
>Ga0307287_10000706_pt1 | contig 11443 bp, 17 predicted proteins | sample ER_DNA_141_FD_194485 | JGI IMG/M metagenome (GOLD analysis project Ga0307287, IMG submission 194485) | Bulk soil microbial communities from the East River watershed near Crested Butte, Colorado, United States - ER_DNA_141 | ecosystem: Environmental > Terrestrial > Soil > Floodplain | place...
CGATCCATGCGCCGGATCGGCCCCGCCGACACCGTCGTCCTCGATCTCCATCCGGACCCAGCCGTCGCCGGACGTCACGGCAACGGCGACGTGCTCGGCGGCGGCGTGCTTGGCGACGTTGGTAAGGGCCTCGGCACAGACAAAGTAGGCGGCCACCGCGACCCGCTCGGGCACCTGGTCACCCATGACCGTGACCTGGACCGGGAGAGAGAGGTCCCTGGCCAGTGCCTCCAGCGCGCCCTCCAGGCCATGCTCGGACAGCACGCGCGGATGGAGCCCGTGGGCGAGCCGGCGCAACTCCTCCAGGGTTCGCGCAAGCTGCTCCTCGGCACGGGCGATCTGGTCCCTTGCACGCTTGCCCGGTGCCGACCGTCGGCCGCGGCGCAGCATGTCCGCCAGCTCCCCGAGCCGCCGCTCCGCCCCCTCGTGCAGGCGACGCTCCAGCCGCCGGCGTTCCTCGTCTCGCGCCGCCAGGATCCGTTGACGCGACGCCGCAAGCTCCACGACCCGGGCCTGCACCTCGGCCCGGAGTCGGGCGTTGGAGGCCGCGAGCTGGGCCGCGGATGCCACCGCCTCCAGCAGGCCTGGGTCCTCCAGCACCGCCGGGTCGTGGACGAGGGCGGCAACCGGATGGCCCTGGCGCTCCACGACCGTCACTGAGCGCCCCGAGCCGGGCGCGGGCAGGGAGAGCGTGCGGCTCTCGGCGTCGATGAACACCGCCCGCTCGGGCAGCCAGTAGCCGATCTCAAGGGAAGGGTCGCCAAGCGCCCGTGACAGTTGGCCGCGGAGCGTCCCGGAGCGGGCCTCACCGAGCTCGACCACCAGGTCGGCGATGGCCGTCCGCTGCCATGGGGCGACCAGGAGACCCGCCAGCAGACCGCCGGCAAGAACGCAAAGCCACACCTCATACACAAGCAGCGACAGACCGCTGACATCGCCCGGCGGCAGCAGCAGCCGAGCCGCCGCGGTTCCCGCGAGCACCAGGCTGAGCCATGCGGCGGCCTCCAGCGCGATCAAGCACGCCCGTCGCGTTGGGCCGACCGCCTCGACATAGCCGCGGGCGGAGACGGCCACCAGCAGCCCGGCCAGCACGATGGTGGCGCCCGCACTTCGCCAGATCGGGGTGATGACCGCCGCGGCGTAGCCGACCGCGATGGCTCCTCGGACGAGTCGCGACCCTGGCCGCCCGGATGGATAGGCGAGTACCAGCTGTACCAGGGGCCCGCGATGCAGATACACCGCGTGGGCCGCCACCCAGGCCACCGCCGCCACTCCGACACCGGCGAAGTTCCCCAAGAACCAGGTGAAGCCCGTCGCCGCCATCAGCGGGCCGGTACGGCTCTCCGGCTGCCGAGCCCAGGCGACCAGCCCGCAGCCGATGAAGGTCCAGCCGACGGCCAGATCGGGGATCCAGTGGCGCGGATCGCCCCAGCCGAACCCGACCCATTCGGCGGTCAGGCCGAGTGCAGCGCCGGCCATCCCGACCAGGCCAAGCCGCCGCACCGTCGCCCTCAGCCGATCAAGGCGGCGAGCGCCTCCCCCGACAGCCCGCTCTTGGCGATGAACCCCCGCGCCGGCGTGTCACGGAGGCGGGGCCCATAGGCGGCCGCGTCACGGCTGGAGATCAGCACCACCGCGGGGGGATCTGGTGCCCCGGCGAGCTGCTCGGCCACCGTGAGGCCGTCGATATCCGGCAGCTGGATGTCGAGCAGGACGATCTGGGGCCGCATGACGGCGACTGCCTCCACCGCCTCCGCCGCGTCGGTCGCCTCACCGATGACCTCGAAGCCCTCGGCCTGGAGCAACGCCCGCGCGGAGGCTCGGAAGGCGGCATGGTCGTCGACGATGAGCACGGTTGGACGCATAGGGGCTGATCGTCCCACATACAACCCGGGCACACACTGTGGCCAGCACCAATATCGCGCTGGGAACTTGCCGGCCGCATTTCAGCATCGCTGACCCGGCGCCGGGCGGTCGTTTCAGCTTGTCGAGGACTGTGGCCAGCCGCAACCACATCCTGAAGCCACCTCGGATGTTCCGGCCTGCAGACGGGCTGAAGCTTCTCAGCTGAGAGAGCCGTCGAATCCCCAGCCAACTGGGAGGAGAATCACATGAGGCATCTGTTGAACTGGCTCATTGTCAGTGTCGTATGTGCCGGTATAGCGATCCCGGCGGCGCCTGCCCGGGCGAAGGTGCCCGGTCCGAACGGCCAGATCGTGTTTCAGCGCATCGACCGCAAGCTGGGCGGCACGGTGATCTACACGATGAATCCTGACGGAAGCCACCTGCGGCGGCTGTTCACCCGTGGCGCCGAATTCCCCCACTGGTCGCCGGATGGCAGGAAGGTTTCAATCTTCTGCTGCGATGACGGCATGGCCGCCCACATCGTCGACGCCGACACTGATAGCTTCCGCGAGCTCGCGCCGCCAGACCCACCCTCGAAGTCCACTGCGGGCTCTGGTCCCCAGATGCGCAGCGGGTTGCCTGCGAGAGCTACGGCATCACCGATCCGGGACGCAACGGCATCTATTCCATCCGCACCTCCGACGGAGGCGGCCTTAGGCGGATGACGACGAACCCCGGTGGGTCGGACACGCCAGGCGACTACTCGCCCGACGGAAAGCGCCTGGTGTTTGTCCGCCAGGATCCGACAGGTCGGGTGGGCCTCTTCATGACCAAGATTGACGGCAGCGGCCTCTTGGACGTGCCTACGCCAGGCCTGATCCTCGAGTTCGGTTTCTTCGCCGGCAGCTGGTCGCCGACTGGGAACAAGATCCTGTTCGTCGCCCGCCCCGCCCCCGACCACCATCGTGCGATCTGGGTCGTCAATGCGGACGGCAGCGGGCTGCACCAGCTCCCAATCGCGCCGTCATGCGGCGGGGTACTCGCAGATCCAAGGTCGATCTCCTGCTTCGACCCGGGCTGGTCGCCGGATGGGACCAAGATCGTCTTCACCGGCGTGACCGCCAACGGAACGCAGTCCAACATCTACACCGTCAACGCCGACGGAAGCGGCCGGTTCCGGGTCACGCGCGGCCTCACCGACAGCCTCCCGGACTGGGGGCGGCACGCGCTGGCAGCCAAGCCGAGGGGATACGATCCGGAGCGGTGAGATCGGACGACCGGTGATGAGGGACGTGTCTGCGCCGTTGGGCGTCGTCTGCTGGCCTGACACAGAACGCATAACTTCGGCGAGCTAGAACCGATAACTTTGGGTCCTACGGTCGCAGACGACCTGGGAAAAAGGGCGGTCGCACAGCGGTTCCTGGTGGTTCCATGGTAAGGATGGGGTCGCCGGTTCGATTCCGGCGGGGGCTCCACACCAAACCAGCAGGTCAGGCGGGATCTGGCACGCGGCCTCTTCCAAGCTCGGAGGTCGGCAACTGCCGTTTGCCAGAGATTTGCCAGTCCGATTTGTACACTGTGAGTCGATGCGGGCCGGCGGCTAGGACCATGTCACCATCCCTGCCAGGTGCTCGGCCGCCAGTTCGACCCACTCGACCTTGCGGACCATGCGCTGGGGTGATCGCTTTGGTACTCCTCGGAGATCGTCCCTCGGGCAGCGCCCTGGGCAGGTTGCAGACGATGTCGGCCTCCCGGCCGGCAATCCCGAGCACCCATCGGCTGCCGACACCGACCAGGATCGGCGGGTGCGACTGCTGGAGCTGCATCGCCCGGTCGACCCTCGACGGGTCAGGTGGGCCTGTCGCAGAGACCCTCGCTTCTGCGACAGCGACCTTGAGGCAGACGCCGTCATGCTCCCAACCCTCGCGGTGCAGCTCGCGGTTCGAGAGCTCAACCGGGACGCGTGTCGACCAGCGGTTCAAGACGCGGCGTCATGAGCGCTCCCTTTCAAGAATCGACTTCAGTCGAGCGAGGTCTTTGCGATTCGCCCGCTTTATTGCACCCGCCATCGCGGGGGCGACGATGGTCCCGAATCCCGACGGGCGGCCCCGGTTGCGCAACGCCACGATCGTCGCGCCGCTCGGCGTCTCGGAGAACGTGTAGCTCGTCTCCATCGGGAAGGGTCCTGCCGCCGTGCTCATCACCAGCGATTGGCCTGGCACGTACTCCTTGATCTCATAGGTGTACGCCATCCTTCGGCCCATGAATCGGGCCTCGAAGGCCACCTTGGCCCCTACCTTCAGCGCCTTGGGCGACTTCCACTCGACCTTCTTGATGTTCTCGTACCAGGCCGTTGCGTTGTCCGGGTCCGAGACGTAGTCGGCCACCTCGGAACGAGGTCGCTCGATTTCGATGTCGGTGAGGACCTCGATATCCATCAGCTCCTCCTTTCATTCGGCTACCGCCGAGCCGGCTCGCCCATCCGCAGCCCGTCCTGTTCGTACAGCGGCAGCAGCGCCGACCATACGGCGGCCGAATGGCGGGTTAGTAGCTGAAGAAGGGCGCCGGCTGGCCGCTGTCCAGGTACTGCTTGAGGTGGAGCAGCATCTGTGCCCATCCGAGGGTGACGATGCGGAACATCTCGTCGACCTGTGCGAAGCCGGTGTGGTCGAGCAGGATCCTGGTGCCGCCTTGCGGCGCCGGCTCGAGGGCGAGGCGGACGTCGGTGCCGATCCACTGCGGGGGGCCGCCGATGCAGTGGCGGGCCAGGACCTTGCCGGGGACCGCCTCGTCGACCCGGAGCTCCCACGCCATGGGGGCGTCGGGGAACCACATCTGGTCGACCTCGCCGACCGTGCCGCTGGTCTGGTTGCGGGTGGTCCACCAGCCAGCCACCCCGTCGGTCGTGGTCAGCGCCGTGTAGGTGGCGGCCGGGTCGGCGGTGGTGTCGATCTGGATGGCGATGTCGGCCATCAGCGCCTCCTTCGTCAGGGTGCCTCAGGGGCCCCTTGGTCAAAGTTTTAGTAGCCACTAAAATAGTTGGGTGGAGGCCGAGATGCAAGCTTAAGCCTCTGCTAAAGTTGCCTGCATGGACGCGGTATCGCTGATCACTGAGCCGCGCCGCCGGGAGATCCTGCGGCTGGTCTGGGAGGAGGAGCGCTCGGCCTCCGACATCGCCTCGCACTTCGCCATCAGCTTCGGTGCGGTTTCCCAGCACCTCGGCGTGCTGCGCCGGGCCGGCCTGGTCCTGGTGCGCCCTGATGGGACCAGGCGGTTCTACCGGGCGAACCGCGAGGCCCTGCAGCCGTTCTCGGTGCTGCTCGAGCAGATGTGGACCAACCAGCTGGACCGGCTCGCCGAGCTGGCCGAGGCGGTCGAGCCCGAGCGGCCACGATGACGCCAGCCGACGGACCGCTCGTGGTCGAACGCCGCATCCAGGCCTCCCCAGAGACGGTCTTCGGGTTCTTCGCCGACCCGCGGCGCTGGCTGCAGTGGCAGGGGCTGGAGGCCGAGCTCGACCCACGCCCCGGCGGCCTGTTCCGCATGAACGTCCGTGGCGACGGGTGGGCCGTCGGGCGCTTCCTGCAGGTCGACCCGCCCCGGCGGATCGTGTTCACCTGGGGCTGGGAGATCGAGCGCAGCCCGCTGCCGCCCGGCTCCAGCATGGTCGAGGTCGAGTTGATCCCCCAGGGCGACGGCACCCTGGTCCGCCTCACCCACCGTGACCTCCCCCCCGGCGAGATCCCTGCCCACCAGGCCGGCTGGTCGCACTACCTGGATCGGCTGGCCGTCCGCGCCGGTGGCGGTGACCCCGGCCCAGACCCCTTGCGGCTCGGCCCTTGAACCGACGCCGACCCGAGTGGCCGTAACGGGTCCCGGCTGCGGCGAGAGCCGTCGGAGGGAGCGCTGGCCAGTCGCTGGACGTTGGGAATGGTGGAGGCGTCCAGGCCGAGGCGCAGGGCCGCGACACAGAAGGGATAGGGGGCTGGCGTGGTTACTTGGGCGGCAGCGAGCTGGCGTAGGCCAGGCCCCGGTCGATCCAGCGGCGCAGGTCGTCGTCCTCGGCGTGCCCGTCGGCGTCCACCAGGAGCCAGCCCTTCATCGGTCGACCGGTCAGGTCGAAGGGCCGGGTGCCCGGCTCGCCCATGGCCGTCTCGGCGTCGTCGGCGGCGACGCGGACAATCAGGTCGTCGCCGCGCACCCCGCAGGCCATGTTGCCGTGCAGCAGGAAGGCGAGCCCGCCGAACATCTGCTTCTCGGCCATTCCAGGCCGATCGCCGAGCGCCTCCCGGACCCTGGTGGCCAGGCCTTCGTCGTATGCCATGGCGCGATCCTCGCATGATGTGAGCCGGGGCACCGTCGCAGCAAGTACGAACGCCTGCTGGCGACGGTGCGCCTCGGCCAGCGCCCCCGCGGACCTCGGTCGACGCCCGGGCCCCGGTTACGCGCTCGGCGGAGCTCCGGAGGTGTCCATGATCGGCCGCAGCTCGACCCCGCCGCCGGGAGCCGGGCACAGCTTGGCGAACGCCAGGGCTTGGTCCAGGTCGGCGGCCTCGATCAGGTAGAAACCACCCAGGGCCTCCTTGGTCGCCACGAACGGCCCATCGGTCACGGCCTGGCCGTCGTCGCGGACCGACATCGCCGTGGCCGTCGGCTGCAGGGCCTCACCGCCGAGGATCTTGCCGCCCTGCTGGTCGACCGCCTGGGCGAACCGCCCGTGAGCCTGCATCATCCAGTCCCACTGCTCAGATGTTGGCGCCGCGTCGGACTCCGGCCCGTAGATGAGGATCAGGTACTTCGCCATGTGGCCCTCCTCGGCCTCGGGTGGCTCTCTTACCTGACCGACGAACGAGCCTGGCCGAAATCGACAGCCGATCGCCCCTCGCGAACAGTCGGGACCGGCAATGACGCTGTAAGGAGGCCGAAACAGGTGAAGCCGGCGACTGCCTAGCGCCCGGCACGCTTGATGTCGCGGTTAAGGTCGGCCAGCTCACCGGCGATACGCTGCCCCAGGCCGTGGAGACGAGCCATGAGCTGGGCGAGCGCGCGGGCGGCGCGGATGGCTGAGCGCTCACTGCTGACGGCTTCGAGCAATGCGAGAATCTCGAGCTGCTCGTTGTCGCTCAGTCGTTGGGGGTCGCCCACCGCTGCCTTCCCCTTTTGAGGGCTCGCTTGGTCGGCATGATCGACCTAGCGCGCCCGGATGGGCAAACCTTCCCTGCCCGTCGCCGGATGCGATCGATCCTGGTGCTAAGGGTCTACGCCATCGTCGCTGGACGGGTTTCTTGGGTCCGCGTGTCAATCTGGGCGGGCCCTGTTCGTAGTTGGGGTGAGGGCGGGAAGGGCCCGCCCACCAGCAGGAGGACACCATGGCGCACTACCTGTTGTCAGTCCATAGCGTCGAGGGCGAGGCCCGCGAGCCCATGACCGATGAGGAGATGGCGCAGTCCCACAAGCAGCTGGGCGTCCTCGAGCAGGAGATGAAGGCGGCTGGCGCATGGGTCTCCTCCGGCCGGCTGCACGACCCCGCCACCGCCACCGTCGTGCGGATGGCAGGCGGCGAGGTGGTGACTACCGACGGCCCCTTCGTGGAATCCAAGGAACACCTCGGCGGCTTCTACATCGTCCAAGCCGAGGACCTCGATGGCGCGCTCGGTTGGGCGTCGAGGGTCACCGGCGCCATCAGGGTGCCGATCGAGGTCCGTCCGTTCGCGGGATTCGAGGCCTGAGGCGTGGGCGACGGCGACGCCGCGACCAGTCTGGAGGGAGCCGAAGTGGGCCGCATCTTCCGGGAGGAGTCCGGCCGATCGCTGGCTGCCCTGATCCGCGCCTTTGGCGACATCGACGTCGCCGAGGACGCGGTGCAGGAGGCCTTCGCCGTCGCCCTGGGCAGGTGGCCCGCGACGGCGTGCCGCCCAACCCGGGCGGCTGGATCACCACGACCGCCCGCCACCATGCCATCGACCGCCTGCGCCGCGAGTCACGCGGGCGGGAACTCCTCAGCGAGGTGGCGGTGCTGTTGCCCGGCAGCGACGATCCCGGCAAGCCCGAGGTGGGGCCCGTACCCGACGACCGGCTTCGGCTCATCTTCACCTGCTGCCACCCGGCGCTGTCCACCCAGGCGCAGATGGCGCTGACCCTGCGCCTGCTTGGTGGCCTGTCGACCAGACAGGTAGCAAGCTCCTTTCTCGTAACCGAAGCGACGATGGCGCGACGCCTCGTGCGCGCCAAACACAAGGTCAAAGCCGCCCGCATCCCCTACCGCGTGCCCGAGGCCCACGAGCTGCCCGACCGCCTTCGTCCCGTGCTGGCCGTCATCTACCTCATCCACAACGCCGGCCTAAGCGGCTCAGCCAATCCGGAACTCTGCGGCGAGGCGATCCGGCTGGCCCGGATCCTGGCCTCGCAGATGCCCGACGAGCCGGAGGTGGCCGGCCTGCTGGCGCTGCTGCTGCTGACCGAGTCCCGCCGCGCCTCGCGAACCGGGCCCGACGGTTCCCTGGTGCTGCTGGGCGAACAGGACCGCACCCAATGGGACCGGGCCCTGATCACCGAGGGTCAGACGATCCTCCGCCGCTGCCTTGGCCGCAACCAACCCGGTCCCTATCAGATCCAGGCGGCCATCAACGCGGTGCACGCGGACGCCCTGACGGTCGAGCAGACCGACTGGCCACGGATTGTTGCCCTGTACGACCAGCTGCTCGGGGTCGCCCCCACGCCGGTGGTGGCCCTCAACCGGGCCATCGCCATCGGTGAGCTCCAGGACCCGGCCGCGGTGCTGGCGCTGGTGGAGGAATTGGAGGAGCTGGACAACTACTATCCGTTCCACGCCACCCCGAGCCGATCTGCTTGGGCGGCTGGGCCGGCACCGCGAGGCCGCGGCCGCCTACCAGCGTGCGGCGGCCCTGGCCCCGACCGAGGCCGAGCGGGAGTTCCTCAGAATGGGTGGCCGAGCCTCGCGCCGAGTGGAGCGGTGACGTCCTACGTGAGCATCGCGGCATCGGGATCGCGACCGAGCCCGGGGACACCGTGCTGCTGCCCGCGGTAGGTGCCGGGGGCAATGCCGAAGTTCCTCTTGAAGGCCTTGGCGAAGGAGAACTCGCTGCCGTACCCGATCCTGAGGGCGATCTCCGCCAGCGACGCGTCGGTCTGGTGTAGCAGGGTGGCGGCATGGGCGAGGCGGGTGCGGGTGATGTAGCGCTTGGGCGACTCGCCCACCACTTGACGAAAGCGTGCCGAGAAGGCGGATCGGGAGAGCGCGACCTCGGCGGCGAGCTCACCGACGGTCCACGGGTGCTCGGGGCGGCGGTGGATGCGCTCGATCGCGGCGGCCATCTGCGGATCGCGCAAGGCGAGCACGCCGGCGCCGTCGGAGGACTGGAGCTCTGTGAGGGCGACGCGCAGCGCCTGGGCCAGCAGCGCGTCGGCCAGGCGGCTGACGACCTCCTCGGCGCCGGGGGCGGCCGAGGAGGTCTCGGCGCTCAGCAGCGTGAGGGTGGCGGCCAGCCAGGGGACGGGGTGGCCGTTGACGCCGCGGATGAGCACCCTCGCCGGGAGGACCCGCATAACCGGGTGGGCGGCGCCGCCCTCGAGCGCGAACCCGCCGCAGAGCAGCCCGGTCCCCGGCCCGTGGCCGCCGTAGCGCAGCCGGCGGTGCTCGTCGGGTGGCGTGTCGGCGAGGAGCTCCTCGAGCTCGGTCGCGCGGGTAGCTGGGTCGTCGCGCAGCCAATGCCGCCGCCCGGTCGGCAGCACGACGAGGTCTCCGGCGGAGAGTGGGACCTGGTCGGGCTCGCCATCGACCTCGAGCCAACAGGTGCCGGCGGTGACCACATGGAAGGCCGGGTTCCCGTGGCCCGTGACGCCAAAGCCCCACGGCGCCCCCAGCACCGAGCGGCAATAGACGGTGCTGCGGATCCTGACGGCCCGCAGCACCTCACTGACGGGATCGGGGGCATCGAAGTCGCTAAGCAGGTCCATGGTCGCCACTCAGCCTCGTAGGCTCGGCCCGAGCACGTCCGATGATATGGGCGCCCTACGACAATGGCCCGCGGCGGCCGTCATCGCGATCTGGACAAAGATTCAAGACGCCTGGCCATTCCGGGCCCGCGTCCAGCGTCGTAGCTTCGCCATCGTCACGGCGAGGGACCAGGAGGCAACGGCATGGCGGACGCAGGGCAGGTCGCTGAGGGCTTCTTCGACGCCTGGACCGGCAAGGACTTCCAGCGGGCGCGTGGGCTGCTGCACGACGACGTCTCGTTCGAGGGACCGATCGACAGCTTCAGCGACGCCGACAGCTACCTGGCGTCGCTGCGGCAGCTGAGCGGCATCGTTACCGGCGCCGAGAAGCGCAAGGTGTTCGTCGACGGCGACGACGTCTGCGTCATCTACGACCTCAAGACCGCCCCGGTGCCCAGTGCGCGCACCTGCGAGTGGTACCAGGTGCGCGACGGCAAGATCGCGTCGGTGTCGGTCGTATTCAACGCGCGACCGTTCGCGCCGCTGTTCGGAGCCCAGCCCGGCGGCTGAGCTCCCGGGAGATGGAGGGCCAGCCGCGACACAGGCCGGGTGACCATATGCGATGAGGCCGGTGCCGCGACAGTGCTCAGATCGCCCCCCAGACGCCAGAACAGCGGTAGTCGACCACCATGACCAGCCCGATGCCGCACTGGGCGACGCCGAGCAGCCCCTGGTACAGCACGTACCAGGCTGGGGCGTGCGCGGCCAGGACCCCGGTGAGCTGCAGGACGGCCACCGGCACGCGAAGCACCCCGAACAGGAAGGCGACCAGGATCAACCAGAACGTCCATCGCCAGCGCCGTACCACACCGACCACCAGCAGCCCGATGAGGCCTGAGAGTGCCGCCAGGAAGGCAAGTTCGGTGCCTCGGCCACCGGGCAGGCTCAAGGCTTGGTCGTAGACGTCGGGGGCCGCCACCAGGATCACCAGCAGGCTGACCCAGACCACTAGAAAGAAGCCGAGCACGAACGCCTGGGTCCTGGTCACCATGGCGAGCAGGCTACCAACCCGACGGGTACCGCCTGGCGAAGCACTCCCCAGAGCCCGGGGGCGAGGACGCCCAGCCACACCACGGTGAGGACGCCGGCGAGGGCGAGGGGGTAGTGGCCGGGTAGCACCGAGGCGTTGCCTGGCTGAGTGCGGCGTCCGACGCCGACGAGGACCGGGACGCTGGCGAGGACCAGCACGCCGGAGGTGACCAGCCCGAGCTGGAGCGGCCAGCTCCAGGCCTTGGGCGTCCGGTCGCGCAGCCGACGGCCGACCAGGTGCACGAGCGGCCCGACCGGCGTCGTCAGGCTGCCCGATGGTCGCTGGGCACTCGCCGAGAGCGGCCACACCAGGCTTACGGTCCTCACCGGCGGTCGCTCGTGACGGCCCGACCTACATGGCTGACTTGCTGGCGTTGCTGGAGACGGCTTTGCAGGGATATGTCCAGGCAGAAGTGTCCAGGCAGAAGCCCTTGCCAGAAATTTGCCAGAAACTGCGCTACACGCATCCTCACGCTGCCCCACGTTCCCACTCTTGGAAGCGCCTTCCCACCTGCGCGGTTGTGTGGCGACGTGGGGTGCTGCATAGCGTCGT
>Ga0307287_10000711_pt1 | contig 11355 bp, 14 predicted proteins | sample ER_DNA_141_FD_194485 | JGI IMG/M metagenome (GOLD analysis project Ga0307287, IMG submission 194485) | Bulk soil microbial communities from the East River watershed near Crested Butte, Colorado, United States - ER_DNA_141 | ecosystem: Environmental > Terrestrial > Soil > Floodplain | place...
CATGCCTTCCGCGCGGGCGGCGGCGTTGATCCGCTGAATCCACAACTTGCGGAAGTCACCCTTACGGGCTCGGCGGTCACGATAGGCGTAGACCAGCGAATGGGTTACCTGTTCTTTGGCTTTGCGGTACAGCCGGGAACGCTGACCGCGGTAGCCGGACGCCTGCTCGAGAACTTCCCGGCGCTTCTTGTGTGCATTGACGGAGCGCTTAACGCGTGCCATCGCAGTTACTCCTTTATGTTCCTGGCGTGCTGCTGCACACCTCGGGGTCCAAGGGGGTCGTCCCCCTTGCTTGCTTATCGCGCGGGGCTCTCAGGCACTCTTGCCGAGGAGTTTCTTGGCCTTGGCAGCATCACCGGGTTTTAGTACCTTGTCGCCATCCAGGCGTCGGGTACGGGTGCTCGGCTTGTGCTCGTTCAGGTGCATCTTGTTTGCCTGACGATGCATGAGCTTCCCCGTGCCGGTAAACCTGAATCGCTTTTTGGCACCGGAGTGCGACTTCATCTTCGGCATGTCTGATCCATTTCCTCTTCTGTATTGCCTTCATCTCGCGCCTTGCTGGATGGGGCGCGACTAGCTCAGATCAATATCGGGATCGAGGTTGTCTGCTGGCCCCCGACGCTTCTTCGTTGCAGGCTGAGCGGCAGCCTGCGCCCGGCGATCCGCCTGCTCGGTTCGCTCCGCCTGTGCATCAGCGAGCCGTTCCGCCGCGCGACGATCGCGCTCCGCCTTGATCTCGGCACGGGCCTCGGTCTTCTTCTTGAGTGGACCGAGGACCATCAACATGTTCCGCCCGTCCTGCTTAGGCGCCGACTCGACGAAGCCGAACTCGTCGACATCTGAGGCCAGCCTCTTCAGCAGGTTGTAGCCAAGCTCGGGCCGCGACTGCTCGCGTCCCCGGAACATGATCGTGATCTTGACTTTGTCGCCCGCTTTCAGGAAGCGTACGACGTGACCCTTCTTGGTCTCGTAGTCGTGGCTGTCGATCTTTGGCCGCAGCTTCATTTCTTTGATTACTGTGTTGGTCTGATTGCGTCGGCTCTCGCGTGCCTTCTGGGCGTTCTCGTATTTGAACTTTCCGTAGTCCATGAGCTTGGCGACCGGGGGTCGTGCCATCGGGGCGACTTCCACCAGGTCAAGCTCTGACTCACGTGCCAAGCGCAAAGCGTCCTCTATGCGTACGATGCCGACCTGCTCCCCGGCCGGTCCGACGAGCCGGACCTCGGGGACGCGAATTCGATCGTTGATTCGCGGTTCGGTGCTGATATGTCCTCCAGTTGGTTGTAGGTGGTTGACCAACCAGACGGCACCGAATCCGTGCGCGGCGACCCCAATAACGAAGGGTCTCCGCGTAAGCGAAGACCCCGAAACCCGCAAGGACAGCCCAAGCATGAGCAAGTCCTCGCAGACCGACCCGACAACTGTCACTGGCTGACGCTGTGCGGGTGGGAGATCAGGTCTCCACTTGCGGATTCAGTGCACGACTGAATCGGTCGCAGTCAAGATATCACCGGGCGCCATATTGGCCACAAGTTCACGATCTCGACTTGAGGAAAACGTGTAGCCGGAATCGGCTATTCCCCGATCGCGCGTCGAACCTGCACACACGCTCAATCCGGAGCGGGAAGGATCCAGCCGAACTGGCCGTCGGGCAGCTCGACGAGCCGATGACCAGATGCCAGTTCGGCAAGCACCTCGCCTTCGATGACGAACGGGTGTGGACCCGCTACATCAATGAGCACGACGGTCAACTCCTCACTCCTCGCGGCCTGCGCGGCGATGTCGATCGTGACCGGTACCGGGCGTGCATCCTGCTGCCAACTCTGCAGCGCGTCAAGACCTGTGAAGGCCAGTAGCGCTCGTCGGCCGTCCCGCACCTGGAGTATCACGAGCGACATCTCCGCCTCTTTGTCCGATGTCAGCCCGCCGACGGTTTCTCCTAAACGGGTGGTGGTGGCCACCACTGGCACGAGCAGGCGATCACCACAGATAGCGGCAACGGCTCGCAAGTATGCGGCCGGTGTCGCTTCCGACGCGGCTGTGGCAATCAGCCGACGGGTGTCATCAGACGCTGCGCCCGTGTCGGAAGGGAACGGGGATGTGGCCAGCCGCCGTTGATGATCCACGCCTGGTTCACCTCAATCCGAGTTGTCAGGGGCAGCCGGGTGCTCTCCCCCATCGCCTGCCCTGGCGCTCCGTGGCACATTGGGAGAATGCCTGCTGTTGACACGGTACTGCTGCCCTTGTGCGTTGGACTCTCGCTGCTCGGCGTGATCGCAACCGGATTGGCCTGGCGACGAGGCAACAAGGGTCGGGTCATCCAAGGCGTTGGCCTGGCACTTGCTCCCATTGCGTTGTACTTCAGCGGACTTCTCAGATTGCTCTGGAACGCCGCGATAGCCTTCGGCACCTGGGCTTCCAAGATCATCTTCTCGCCTGCGGTCTGGTTTGGCTTGAGCTTGCTCGGCTTCTGCATCGTTTTGTGGGTGGTAGGTGGAATGGTCGCCCGCCGATCTCCCGCGGCTAAGAGCAAGGACGTGAATGCCCAGTCAACAGCCAACGCCTTGCCAGCCAAGAAGGGCACGGCCAAGACAGCCCGCACTCAGCCACCGATCGATGAGGAAATGGCCGAGATCGAGGCCCTGCTGAAGTCCCGCGGTATCGAATAACTGCGTCGTTAGGTGGCTTCGAGGAAGCGGCGGTGGCGTACCCGGAGCTCTTTGACCGCAGCAACAGCCAGCGGACCGTCAACAGTCTGAATGCCCATGAGTTGACGCTTTTCAGCGTCTAGGTCGGCCTCAAAGGGACGACCATCCGCAGGTTTGAGCAGCAGCTGCGCCCACGGATCGCCGGGGCGGAGGATGATCTTGTGAACACGCTCCCAAGGCATGGCGTACACGCGTAGTGCGTTGCGAATCCGGAGGCCCGACCTGTCCGCACGTACATAGCTGCTGGCCAAGACCGCCATCACCGCAATCGGGAACGCCAGGATGCCAAGCAACCCCAACCGATGGGACAGCGGGAACAGTGCGCGGACCTCGGCCGGCAGCAGCAGCCAGCCGATGGCGGCAAGTATGCAGAGTGCGACGCTGGAGACGATCGCGATTATCCGCACGCGGCGGGGTCGCGCGACGTAGAAGCCGTGATCCAAATCTTGATCAGCCACTGGTCACGACGTTAGATGCGGCAGGCGGCGATGTCGGTGACCAGAATCGCTCGCGCACCCAGGGCCCAGAGGTCGTCCATGATCTGCTGGGCATCGGCTCGCGGCACCATCGCCCGCACGGCCCGCCACCCTTGTTTCGCCAGCGGTGACACGGTGGGCGATTCCAAACCTGGGGTGATCGCGCACGCTTCCTCGACGAGAGCGTCGGTGACGTCGTAGTCCATCATCACGTAGTTGCGAGCTACCAAAACGCCGTTGAGTCGGCGTTCCAGTTGATCAAGGCCTGATGGTGGCTCGGCGCCTGCCCGACAGATCAAGATCGCTTCTGAGTCCAAGATCGGATCGCCGAACAACTCCAGGCCAGCTGCCCGCAGGGTGGTGCCGGTCTCGACGACATCGGCGATAACGTCGGCAACTCCGAGCCGGATAGCGGTTTCGACGGCACCATCCAAAGCGATCAGCCGAGTACTGACACCAAGATCACCAAGATAGGACTCGACCAGTCCCGGGTACGACGTCGCCACCCGTAGGTCATGCAGCCGCTCCACCGACATCCTGCTGCCCAGCTGGGCCGCAAATCGGAACTTGCTGCGGCCGAACCCGAGCGGCAGCACCTCGATGGCGTGCGCACGGGAGTCGAGGAGCATATCCCGGCCGGTGATGCCGACATCGAGAGTTCCCTCACCGACGTACACCGCAATGTCCCGCGGGCGCAGATAGAAGAACTCGACGCCGTTGGCCTCATCGAGGAGCGCCAGTTCGCCATCCGAGCGCTGCGCATAGCCAGCTTCCCGCAGCATCTCTGCAGCGGGCTCGGACAAGGAGCCCTTGTTGGGCACGGCCACCTTGATCAGAGGTTTCTCCATGCCGGGCAGGGTCGAATTCACGGCCCTCATCCTAGGTGGAGGCTCACAACCGCTCGTAAATGTCTTCGAGATCAAGATCAAGGGCCAGCATCAGCACCTGGATGTGATACAGCAGCTGGCTGATCTCGGTGGCCGCTTGGTCCTTGGACTGGTACTCCGCGGCCATCCACACCTCTGCCGCCTCTTCGACGATCTTCTTGCCAATCTCGTGTACGCCAGCCTCTACGCGGGCGACGGTCGTGGAACGAGGGTCGTGATCAGCCACCTTTGCCGTCAACTCGGCAAAGAGGCTGTCGAATGACTTCTGGATGGTCACGGCAGTCAGCGTAGTGTCGCTGAGCGCACCGAAGCGCATAGCTCCGGCGCGCTCAGCGCTTCGAGGCTCAGCCGACGGTCTCGACCACTGGAGTGTCCACGCCTTCCGCGAGCGCATCTGTCCGCTCGCGACGTTCAATGCGCAGCCAGGTCATAAACCCGACAACGCAGAAGCCGCCATAGACGATGTACATGATTGCGGACGGGTAGTAGCCGGCGACCAGGAGCAGCGGGACGCCGACCAAGTCAACGGCGATCCAGATCAGCCAGAATTCGACCCAGCCTCGCGCCATGCCGTACGTCGCCAGGATCGAGCCAGTCAAAATCCACGCGTCGGCCAGCGGACCCCAGGACCCCAAAGCCTGCAGCACGAAGTAGAAGATCAACGTGAGAACCGCGGCGCCGACCAGAAGCTGCAGCCGACCACGCGCGCCCGCCCACTTGGGGCGTACGCCCACGCCCTCTCCGGCGTGCGCCTTTCGGTACTGATACCAGCGCACCCACCCGTACACGCTGACGATGATGAAGAAGATCTGGCGGCCGGCCTGGCCCCACAGATCCAGCTTCTGGGGAGTGTCGAACGGGCCACCGATGGCCGTTCCGACAAAGACCGTGAACAACAACACGTTGCCCACGATGCCGACGGGCCATGCTGCGACCTTGCGCCACATGCCCAGCAGAGCGCTTGCCAAACCGAACCCATTGCCGATGATCTCCCGCCACAGAATGACGCTCGAACCAATCTCGATATGGGCCTTCAGCAACCGCAGGAGTACTTCTTGGAGATCCATTGATCCTCCACTCATCCGGTCGCACGAATGCCGGGGTGGAGAGCGCCCATCGTCGTGCATCTGCACAACGGTGACGCGCTCGCGTGAACCTCCCATCCGGACTTTCACCGTCGGTTGTGGAGTTTCACCACATCAACCCTCGGCTGGAGGCAGAGGGGTCGCGGACTATCACCGCCGGTTCGGACTTTCACCGACCCCGGTACACGCGCGAGTTGTCAACTCGTCACCGGTACTTTACTCCGACTTGTCAGCGTCTCAGAGTGCTATAGCCCCTTGAGACGCTGACAAGTCGGGGGCAACTACAGCACGACACCGAGGAGGGCATCGCACGCGCGAGCAACCAGCGCGGGCGACTCGGCGTCATCGCTGTCGATCGCTGTCGACGCCCCAGCCCACGCGTCCACAGCGGCCAGCGCCGATGGCGCATCCAGATCCTGGGCGAGCGCAGCTCGCACTTGAACCAAGACCTCGTCGGCATTCAAAGCGGCATCCAAGCGCACCGCTTCCCGCCACCGGCTCAGGCGGTCCTCGGCGGAGACCAACAGGTCGTCGCTCCACTCCCAATCGTCGCGGTAGTGGTGCGCGAGCAGGGCCAGCCGGATAGCCATCGGGTCGACCCCAGCCGCCCGCAACGCGGATACGAAGACCAAGTTGCCCTTCGATTTCGACATCTTCTCGCCGTCCAGGCTGACCATCCCGCTGTGCACATACGCCTGGGCAAAAACTCGATCAGTAGCCACTCGGCCGTGCGCGGCAGTCATCTCGTGGTGCGGAAAGATCAAATCGGTACCGCCACCCTGAACATCGAAGCCCGACCCGAGTCGGTCGAGGGCGATAGCGGTGCATTCGATGTGCCACCCAGGCCGACCGGCACCTAGCAGCGACTCCCAGCTCGGCTCGGCCGCCCGGCCATGGTGCCAGACCAGGCAGTCCAACGGAGCCTTCTTGCCTGGTCGATCCGGGTCACCGCCACGCTCGGCGAACAGCGCAATAGCCCTTTCCTCCGACAGGTGGGAAAGCGAACCGAACTCCGAGTCGCTCGCCTGCGCAAAATAGAGATCGTCGAATTCGTTGTCCTCCACCGGATAGACGGCTTCGCGTCGCTGCAGGTGATCAATCAGGTCCACGATCAACGGAATCGACTCCACGGCACCGACGTAGTGCCTCGGTGGCAGCACGTTGAGGGCAGCCATGTCTTCACCGAACAGTTTGGTCTGTTGCTCGGCGAGTGCCGCCCACTCCACGCCGATTTCCGCCGCTCGTTCCAGCAGCGGGTCGTCGATATCGGTGACGTTCTGAACGTAGTTCACATCCAGGCCGCGATCGCGCCACACTCGGTTCAGCAAGTCAAAGGCGATGTAGGTGTTGGCGTGGCCGATGTGCGTGGCGTCGTACGGGGTGATTCCGCAGACGTACATCCGCGCAGTCCCGGTGTCTGGACCGATCGGCACCAGCTGTCCTCGTGCGGTGTCGAACGCCTGCAGCGGGTGGGGGGCCGATGGCGGTGGGAGTGGAGGCAGCGGACGGGAGCTCCAAGCCTGCATGGCGCCACACTATCCGGGGCAACTCGGCTCACTGTCGAAGCGGAGAGTGATCCCTCCTCAGAACGGAGGCCATGGGATCGACGGCCACTCGCCACGAGGCCGGGGCATTCGGCGCCGAGTGAGCAGCAGGTCTGCGCGGCGTACGAGTGCTGCTATCTCCCGGTGAGCGAGCAGCGTGCCGAGCTGGTCAGGCGCCTCGTCGCGAGCCTTACGAACCGCTGCCAGCTCCCGTCGAGTGAGTTCACAACCTGCCCACCCCCACAGCAGAGTGCGCAGTTTCTGATCGGTATGGAAACTGACGCCATGATCAACTCCTAACACCCGGCCAGCGCTACTGAGGATGTGGCCGCCTTTGCGGTCGGCATTGTTGATCAATACGTCGAAGACCGCCAGCAACCGGAGATCAGCAACATCGGCATGGACCACCGACACCGGACGATCATCGCCATCGAAGCCTTCTACCGAGGAAAACCAGCCCGGCATGGGTAGTGCCGAACTCGGAACAAGATCAACAAGCTTGGTACTTGCCGTCTCATCCACCTCTACCCAGACCTGCAGCGACCCGGGTCCAAATGGCCCATCGATGAGTACGGTGACCGGCACACAGTCGAATCCGCCGATCCGGGAGACCTCGTACGCGGCTACCTCGCGGAGCCCGAGAGTGTGGTGCGGGAAATCCCAGAGCGGCCGTTCCCCCTCGAATGGCTTGTAGACACACTCGATCGGTGCGCCGGCCGTCTGCAGTTCTGCCAGGAACGTGGCGTTGGAGGCCTGGAGCAACCGGCCGGTGATCTGCAACTCGGCCTGCGCCAGCTCTGCAGTGAGCGCAGGATGAGGCGGCCGGGCATCACCATCGTCGGTTAGGCCAAGATCATCGACAGTCACCGCAGAATTCAGTCGAACAGCGGCCGGAGATAGCCGTTCGCCCGTGGGCAGATGTGCCCGTGCGGGTCTAGCGGCTGCAGACAGAACGGACAAGATGGTCGGCCCGCAGCGACGAGGGCTTGGGCGCGGGCCACGAAATCTCGGGCGTACGAGGCCGTGATCTTGACGACAAAGACCTCGTCGGCGTCGATCTCGTCCGGCTCGCTGGGGGCGGTTGTCGACGTCGCCTCCTCAGCGGCGTCGTCGTCCTCATCGACATTGGAGAACAGCTCGATGACGATCCGGTCAATGCTCGGATCCCACGCAATCGTCATTGTCCCGACCCGGAACTCTTCAGTGATCGGAGCATCCAGCGGGTCGGTGTCGCGTGCCTGAGAGGAGGCAGGTGGGACGTCGACGACGCCGGCACTCCGCCGCAACACCTCGTCAAGCACGCGATCCAAGTGTTCAGCCAGCACCGAGACCTGCTGCTTCTCGCACGCGACGCTGGTAATGCGATTTCCCTCCCGCGCCTGCAGGAAGAAGGTCCGTTCGCCAGGCTGACCAACTGTGCCTGCGACGAACCGATCAGGCGCGTCATAACGGTGCACCAGAATCGCCATGCGTAACAGGGTAAGTCAGGTGCTCAATCAGCTGCGAAACATTCCCGCGCGGGCGACTGCACGGCCTTGCCGTTCAGCTGCCCGTCTCCGGCACTCCCGGCCCGCCTCCCAGCACTGCATCGTCTGAGGTCTTCGTACGACGGCTGCGCGCCTTTCGCTGCGGCGGCGACAGATAGGCAGCGAGATCAACCATCGTGGAGTTTGCTGTGATCAGGTACGGGCGCACTGCGGTATAGCGGATGATCGAAATGGATGCCGGATCGACGACGATCCGCTGGAAACTGTCCAGGTGCAGGCCCAGCGCGTCGGCCACGATTGCCTTGATCACGTCGCCATGCGACACCGCAGCCCACACCGCGTCAGGTCCGTGATCAGCCTCAACGCGCGCGCCCCAGGCCCGGGCGGCGCCAATGGCCCGGGCTGACATCTCCGCCATCGATTCCCCACCAGGAAAACGCACAGCTGAGGGTTGCTGCTGGACAGTACGCCAGAGCTTGTCTTTGCTGAGCTCTCGCAACGACTTACCAGTCCATTCGCCGTATCCGCACTCCACCAGGCCCTGCTCGATGGCGAACACACAGCTGTTGGACTGGGCTGCCAACACCGGTTGAGCCGTTTGCCGGCAGCGGCGTAGCGGTGAGCTGACAATGGCCCGTAGCTGCACTCCCGAGAGTCGGGTGGCGAGCTCGGCTGCCTGCTGTACGCCAGTCTTGTCCAGTTCAACGCCCGACGAACGACCAACAAGAATCCCAGCCGTATTGGCTGCAGTGCGGCCGTGCCGGATGAGCAGGAGGGTGGTCATGGCGCCGAGGCTACAGAGGCCTGGCTAGAGAGGCTGGGAACGGTACCGGCCGCGTACGTAATACAGCAGTTCGTCAGCGGGATCGGGTTGGATCTCAACTCGCTCCACCACGGCTCGGAGCAAGAGACCCCAGCCTGCATGATCTGGGGCAGGTTTCAGCCGCGCGCCGATCCAACCGAGCGAGCCCTCCAGCACCGGCCCCCAATCGGTGTCCCGCCAAGCCGCCAGGGTGAACGGGCCGCCAGGCGCGGGGGCAACGCCGGCGAACGCATCGGCCAGTTTCCGTTGCCGCCATCCCGGCAGGTTCACGGTCAGCGTCGCGGTCTGGGTCAGCACGTCCGCCAGCGCCGACTCTTCGTCGATCAGCCCGATCACCTCGCCGGGATCGCCATCGGCGACGAAGAACGATGAGAGCGTCCAGCCGGCGCGCTGACCGTCGGCACCGGCCGCCCAGATGCTTACTGGGGATGCCATCCGGCCCCGAAAGCGACGCAAAGGCTTCCGGTCATTCTCGCCCACGGCAAACGGATGGCTGTGATGGATCGTCACCTAGACAGTTCTACATGGCGCGGTTGAAGCCGCCGATCCGATGTGGTGTGGATCACGGCCCGAGCGAAGATCCGACCAGCAGTTTGCGGTTGCCAGCCCCTACGGTGGACCGAGTGCCCGCGCGAGCGAGGCGATGAGGTGAGGGAGCAGTATCCATGGGCTGGCTAGAGGCACTGGTGCTTGGCATCGTGCAAGGCCTCACGGAGTTCCTGCCCATCTCCTCCAGCGCTCATCAAGCGATTGTGGGTCAATTCTTCGGAGGCGAAGATCCGGGCTCCGCCTTCACAGCCATCACCCAGCTCGGCACTGAGACCGCTGTGATCATCTACTTTCGCAAGGACATTTGGCTGATCATCAAGAGCTGGGCGCTCTCGCTGACCGGCAAGATTCCGCGCAACGATGCGGAGGCAAGACTCGGCTGGCTGGTGATCATTGGCTCGCTTCCGATCGTGGTTCTCGGGCTGATCTTCCAGGACGCTATCGATCATGGTTTGCGAAACCTCTGGACGACAGCAGCAATGCTCGCCGGCTTCGGCATCATCATCGGCGTGATCGATCAAATTGCCGCGAACGCCCGCCCGATGGAGTCCATGACGTGGCGGCACGGTCTCTTTCTCGGACTAGTGCAATCACTTGCCCTTATTCCTGGCGTCTCCCGATCCGGTGCAACTATCGCAGGCGGACTCGCTCTCGGGTATCAGCGTGTGGCGGCAGCAAAATTCTCCTTCCTGCTCGCCATTCCGGCCGTCGTCGGCTCCGGGCTGTTCAAACTCGCGGACATCTCTGCTGACCCAGTCCGTCCCGCCTGGGGGCCGATCGCGCTGGCGACGGCGATCTCTTTTGTCATCGGTTACGCGGTGATCGCCTGGTTGCTGCGTTACGTGAGCACCCACACGTTCCTGCCGTTCGTGATCTATCGCATCGGACTGGCCGGTCTGGTCGCCCTCTTGCTGATCACTGGGGTGCTCACTCCATTGCCGCCGACGTTGGCGGGATGATCAAACTAGGACGCTACTCCTGAGCGGTTCAACGCCTCGGCGGCGACAGTGAGTGTGTTGAGCTTCTCCTCAACCGAGTCGCCGTACGGCACCACGGCGCAGGTCGTCACTCCGGATGCAGCGAGCAGCGCGAACCCTTCAGCAATGCGATCCCGATCACCCAGCAGTGAGGTCTGATCGATGAAGTCGAACGGAACAGCGGCCATGGCATCGCGTTGCCGCCGGGCCAGAAAGAGGTCCTGAACCGCCGCCGCGGCTTCGCCGAAGCCCATCCGCACGGCGAGCGCGTTGTAGAAGTTCTGCTCACGGCTGCCCATGCCACCCAGATAAAGCGCCGCATAGCCTCGGACGTGATCGGCGCAACTGCGCGGGTCGGCGCCGACGACTAGTGGCACGCTGGGTACGACATCGAAACCATCGAGATCCTTACCGACCCGGGCACGGCCTGATCGCACCCGCTCTAGCTGCTCAGTCGCGAACTGCGGGGCATAGAAGATGGCCAGCCAGCCGTCGGCCAGTTCGCCGGCCAGCTCGAGATTCTGGGGTCCGATCGCCGCGAGGTAGATCGGAATGTGCGTGCTGATGGGCCTGATGGTCAGTTTGAGCGGCTTGCCGGCGCCATCCGGCAGCGGGATCTGGTAGTGCTCGCCATCGAAGCTCACTGTGGACCCGGACAGCGCTGCATTGACGATCGCGAGGTATTCCCGGGTACGACTCAGCGGCTTGTCGAATCGCACTCCGTGCCAGCCTTCGGAGACCTGTGGTCCGGAGACACCGACTCCCAGCCGGAAACGGCCACCAGTCAACACATCCAGGCTCGCCGCCGTCATCGCTGTC
>Ga0307287_10000713_pt1 | contig 11347 bp, 8 predicted proteins | sample ER_DNA_141_FD_194485 | JGI IMG/M metagenome (GOLD analysis project Ga0307287, IMG submission 194485) | Bulk soil microbial communities from the East River watershed near Crested Butte, Colorado, United States - ER_DNA_141 | ecosystem: Environmental > Terrestrial > Soil > Floodplain | place: USA...
CTGGTCGCCGAGATGCCCCACGGCGGCTTCAAGCACTCCGGCTACGGCAAGGACCTGTCGCTGTACGGGTTCGAGGACTACACCCGCATCAAGCACGTCATGTCGAACATCGAGGGGTAGGTCAGGCCTGGACGGGCCTGCCGAGCTCGTCGATCGCGACCCGGATCGGGACGGTGACGGCGCCGTCGGCGGAGGAGAGCTCGCCGGCGTAGATGTCGTTGGGGGCGCCGACGCAGTCCACCGTGACCTCGACCGTGACCTCCGCCGCCGGCTGGGCGGCCACGGCGACCGGCGCGAGCCGGATCTTCGAGCTGGGGATGCGGTACCTGAGCAGCTGGCCCTCGAGGTCGGAGGGGGTCAGCTCGAGGTCGACGCCGTCCGGGACGGCGACGGCGACGGCGAAGCGCCGTGGCGGCGGGGCCGCGCCCTCGGTTCCGTACGACAGCAGCGCCAGGTTGTCGGAGAGCACCCCGGCGGCGTTGAGGCTGTTCTTGACCCAGATGCGGAGGAGACCGACCTGCGCGGTGGCGAGGTCGTTCAGGCCGTAGTCGCCCGAGGCCAGCAGGTCGGCCTGGCTGCTGGCGAACCGGGCGACGTCGGCGATCCACATCGTCGCCGCGTCGGCGGCCTGCTCGACCGCCTCGGAGAGCAGCGACTGGGGCCGGTCCGAGCCTGCCGGGGGACCGTTCTCGCTCATGTGCCGCCGCCTCTCTGGCGAGCCATCGCCCTGACCACGTCGGCGGTGGACAGCGCGAGGTCCAGCTGGTCCTGCACCGACCGCGCCCCGTCCCTGAGCCCGCGCGCCACCAGCTCGCCCCAGTCGCCGACGTACTCGTCGAGGCTGTAGCTGCCGTCGCGCACCTTGGCCAGCGCCCTGCCGAGCTGCGCGTCGGCGTCCGAGGCCGTCTCCAGGAGGTGGGCCTGGCAGCGGTCGAGCACCGCCTGGATCTCGGCGTCGAGGCCCGTCTCCTCGGGGGGAGCCGTGACGACCGGCTTCCGCTCGCCGCCCAGGTCGCTCGCGCACGCGGTGAACTGGTTGATCGAGCAGTCGAGCCAGCCGAGCTGACAGGCCGCCTGGGCCAGGGTCTGGCCGCCCCCGGGGATGCTCCGGTCGTCGAACAGCAGGTACTTCACGGTCGACACCTGGTAGACGTCGGGTAGGCGGTCGACCTGGATGTAACCCTGGTCGACACGGAGGACCGTCCGGTCCCTCCTCCGGCGCGGCGCCAGCTCGTAGCCGAGGATGAGCTGCCGCTCGGAGCGGTCCCAGGTGAACAGCAGGAAGGTGTCCGGGAACCAGCCTCCGGGGCAGTTCCCGACCCGCTCCTCGTACACGCCCCGCCAGTAGTCGGCCGCGGCCGTCAGGTCGCCGCCGGTCGCGCCGGGGCATCCTCCGTCCCGGGCGGGCACCCGGATGAGGTCGCAGAAGAAGTCGTTGCAGCGCTTCCAGTTGTCGGGGACGACCGCGGGCGCGAGCTCGTCGAGGCTGCGCTGGTCGTCGACCACGAGCCTGGTCTCGATCCGCGAGACGACCTCGCCGCCGACCTGGCGCAGCGATGGACGGCACCACGCCTCCTGGATGATCCGCAGCTCGGGATGGAGCTGCTCGCCCACTGCCGCGACCACCTGGGCCCAGCGCTTCTCCTCGGGGACGTCGGGGCCGGCCGCCCGCTCCAGCGCGGCCGCGACCGCCGTGGTGGCGGCGATCTCCTGGTCGCCGGGCTCCGCCTCGGGATCGATCAGCCTGGCCGCGACCCGCCGGAGGTTGTCGCGGGCCCGGGGAGGCCCCGGCCCCTCGCGCAGGACCCGCATGGCGGCGAAGGCCAGGTGGAGCGGATGAGGTCGGGGACGGTCGGGCTCGTCCGGCTCGTCGGCCGCCGCCTCGAGCTGGGTGAAGGGGTCCATCCCCTCGTCGAACTCGACGCCGACGGAGCGGAGCTCCGCCCGCAGCTCGGGATCCAGCGCCGCGTAGACGCCGAGCAGCGCCCGTCGCTTCCTGGACAGGCTCCGAGGCGGTTGGGGACTGTCCTGAGACACCTCAGGCCCCCTTGGGTTGGGACGTCAGCGCCGACGCTACCGGATGCCGCGCCCGACCACCAGAGCGGTCAGCGGGTCCGCTCGACCACATAGCCGATCAGCTGCCGGATCACCTCGGCCCGCTCCGGCCGGGTCGCCGTCCTGAACGCCTCGGGGAAGGCCGCGGCCGCCGCGTCGGCGACACCGCGGGCGAAGTCCCGCGCGAACGAGATGCTGCCGTACCGCTCGAGCAGGTCGGCCAGCCAGTCCAGCCGGTCGTCGGTCCGCTCGGCCGCCGGGCCCCGCAGCAGGGCGGCCACCGCGTCCCGATGCGGCGGCTCGGCCACCGACAGGAGGTGGATGACCATCAGCGTGCGCTTGCCCTCTCGGAGATCGCCCCGGATCTCCTTGCCGTAGGCGCCCTGGCCACCGGTGAGGTTGAGGACGTCGTCGGTGATCTGGAAGGCCGCGCCGAGGAAGAGGCCGAACCGGGAGAGGGCCTGGAGGTCGGCGCTCCCCCATGAGCCGATCAGCGCGCCGATGCGCAGCGGGGCGATCGTCGTGTACCAGCAGGTCTTGCGCAGGATCAGCTCCAGGTAGTTCTGGGGGGAGAGGTTGGTCACGCCGTCGCGGCGCCAGCCGAGCTCCACGGCCTGGCCCTCGAGCGTCTGCCACATCGCCGAGGAGAACTCGCTCAGGATCCGCAGGCCGAGCCGTCGACCGAGGCGGCCGGTGTCGGCGCGCAGGACCTCAAGGCTCAGCACGGCCAGGGCGTCCCCGGCGTTGACCGCCAGCGGCAGGCCCACCCGACGGTGGAGCGTCGGGTGCCCGCGCCGCCATTCGCTTCCGTCCTGGATGTCGTCGTGGACCAGGAACGCGCTGTGGGCCAGCTCGATCGCCGCCGCCGCGGCCAGGGCGTCGTCCTCCTCACCGCCGTGGGCGGCGCAGGCGGCGAGGCACAGCGCCGCTCGGAGCCCCTTTCCGGATCGTCGGGGATAGTCGGCCAGGGGCTCGTAGAGCCACTCGCGCGGCTCGCCGTGGGGGAGGCGGCGTTCGATCTCCTCGGACGCGCGCCGCCGGTAGCTGGCCAGGAGATCGTCGGGCCCGGCCGCGGCCTCCGGGGCGTCGGTCACGCCTCCGCCTCCCGTTGCACCGTCACCTGCAGTGGCAGGTACAGCTCGGGCACGTTCGACACCAGGATGACCGAGACGTAGGTGCCCGGCGCCGCGCCGGGCGGTACGCGGCAGCGCACCTCGATCCCGCAGCTGCCGCGGGGCGGGAGCGGATCGACGACCTCGGGATCGAACCGGACCGCGTCGGCCGCCAGCTGCTGTCCGAGGTGGGACCGGAGCGGGGCGCAGTGCGGGCGGACGCCCCCGACGGCGGTCGCCGAGGTGTTGTGGACGTAGAACACCGCCGTCGCCTCCATGCCGGGCGTGGCCGCCTCCAGCACCACCGGCGCCGGACCCGGCGCCGGCCCGGGTTGCCCCGGAAGGCGGCTCAGGACGCCCACGAGGCTCGCGAAGAGGTCGATGAAGTTGGCCCAGGTGTCGCCGGCGCGGATCGCCTCGGCCTGGAAGCGACGGACCAGCTGGTCCAGCTCCGCGTCGGACGCGGCGGTGCCGGTGGGGGCGCCGTCGCCGTCGCGGCCCGCCAGCAGCCGGTCGGCCAGCTCCTCGGCGGCGATGCGGCCGAAGTCCTGGACGTTGGCCAGGGCGCGCAGGTTCTCGACGGGGTCGAGCGCGTCGACCCACCATGGGCGGTTCACCGACCGGTCGCGGTCGTCGTTGTCAGCCATGACGTCTCCTCGTGGCATGTTCGATAATGGCCCGCAATCGATCAAGCAGGAAATGGACGGCCCCGGCCGTGGGGGACACCATGCCGACCCAGGGAACCGACGAACGGCGCCCGAACGAGTCCAGCCAGCGTCGGTTCCTCACCGTCATGTTCTGCGACGTGGTCGGGTCGACGCACCTGTCGCGCGAGCGGGACGTGGAGGCCTACTTCTCCATCCTCCGCGCCTACTACGATGCGTGCACGCCGGTTGTGGAACGCCACGGCGGTCGGGTCGCACAGCACCAGGGCGATGGGATCTACGTGTGGTTCGGCTACCCGGTGCCGAGCGAGGACGACGCGACCAGGGCCGTCCGGGCCGGCCTCGACCTGCTGGTCGTGCTGCGCCGCCTGTCGGCCAGGCTCGAGTCCGAGTCCGGCGAGCCGCTGGCGGTGCGCATCGCCGCGCACGCCGGCGAAGTGCTGGTCGCCGCCGTCGGGAACGACGCGCCCGTCGCCTTCGGGCACACCCCGAACCTGGCGGCCAAGCTCAACCAGGCGGCCCGGCCGGGGACCATGGTGGTGAGCGGCGAGGTGCTGCGGCTGGTCGGCGACCGCTTCGAGGTCGAGCCGCGCGAGGACGTCGTCCTCCAGGACGGCTCCGCGGTGCCGGTGTACGAGGTGGCGGGGGAGCGGCAGCCGGAGGGCGGGATCGGCCGCAGCTGGCGGACGCCCCTGATCGGGCGGGCGCGCGAGCGCGACCGTCTCGAGCGGGCGTGGAGCTCGGTGCAGGACGGTGAGGGGGCGGCGGTCGCGCTCGTCGGCAGCCGGGGGATCGGGAAGTCCCGCCTGGCTTCGGCGGTGGCCGCCGAGGCCGCATCGGAGCAGGCCACCGTGCTGGAATGCGCCTGCACGGAGCTCGACACCACCAGCGCCTACCGGGTGTTCCGCACGTTGCTGGCGCAAGCCGCCGGCATCGGGCCCGATGACCCGCCGACGCTCGGCGCGGCCCTGCTCGAGAACCATCTCATCGACCGGGTGGGCATGGACCAAGAGGCGGTGGCCCTGCTGGGCGCGGTGCTCGGCCTCGCCGAGGCGGCCGCCGGCCCGCCGCCGGACCTGGCCCCGCCCAAGCTGGCTGAGGTGTCCGCCGGGCTGCTGGTGGAGTGGGTCGCCCGCCTGGCCGCGGCGGAGCCGACCGTCCTGCTGATCGACGACGTTCCCGACGCCGACCCCTCCAGCCTGGCGGTGCTGGGGCAGCTGGTCGCCACCCGGCCGCCAGGGCTGCTGCTGGTCTTCACCGCCCGCTCGCCGGGCAGTCTGGCGCCGCTCCTGGCCGAAGGTCCCGTCGAGCGCATCGAGCTGGCGCCGCTCGAGGACGAGGACGCCGAGGCCATGATCGACGCGGTCGCCGCGGCTCTCCCCCTCGACCTCCGCGAACGGGAGCAGGTGCTCCGGCAGGGCGAGGGCGTGCCCTTCTACCTGGAGGAGCTGGCCAGGGCGGCGCAGCAGGCGGTCGACCGGGCGGCCCTCCCGATCACGCTGACCGGGCAGCTGCAGGCACGCCTGGCCGCGCCCGGCATCGACCGTGACGTCGTCGGCGTGCTCGCTGTCGCCGGCCAGGAGCTCGACGAGCTCGTCCTCGCCTCGGTCCTGCGCATCGGGACCGACGACCTCCATCACCGGCTCGACCCCCTGCTGGCCGCCGACCTGGTGGTGGACACCGGCGCAACCGGGTCGGCCTACCGGTTCCGGCACGGCCTGATCGCCGAGGCCGCCTACGGGTTGCTGCTCCAGGAGCAGCGTACCGAGCTCCACCGCCGCATCGCGGAGGTCCTGGCCGGTCTGGACGGGACGGGCCGTGCGGTCGACTGGAACGTGGTCGGCCACCACCTGCGACTGGCCCAGCGGCCCCTGGACGCCTACGAGGCCATCCTGGCGGGTGCGGACGAGGCCAGGCGTAGCGGGGCCATCCCCGAGGCCCTCCAGAGCTACCGTGAGGCCCTCGACCTGGTCGCCGAGCTGACCGACCCGGGCGTCCGGGACCTGCTGGAGGTCCGCTGCCGGCTCCAGCGGGGCATCACCGCCGTCTCCGCCCGCGGGTTCGCGGCCGAGGAGGCGGTCGAGGACTTCGCGCGCTGCGCCGAGCTCTGTCGCAAGCTCGGGCCCAGGCCGGAGCACCTGTCCGCCATGACCGGCGTCTACTCGTTCTATCTGCTCCAGGGGGACCTGGCCGCCGCCCGGCAGGTGGCAGGGGATCTCCGCTCCTGGGTCGAGGCCGGCCACGCCGACTACCGGCCCGAGAACGCGCTCGCCTTCGGCGTCCTCAGCTTCTTCGAGGGCGACTACGCCGGAGCGGCCGAACGCCTCGGCCAGGCCGCGCGCCAGTTCCGGACGCTGCCCGGCGACGCCCCCCGGGGCGAGCAGAACTGGCTGCTGCCATTCGACCCGCTGGTCGTCACCCATTCCCACCTCGCCCCCGTCCTCTGGATCACCGGCCGTCCACGGGAGGCGCACGAGGCCGGCGACCGTGCGGTGGCCAGGGCGGCCACCCTGCCGTTCCCCGAGGGGCCGTTCAGCATGGCCTACGCCAAGAGCTACCTGGCCTGGATGTACGCCGTCGGGGGCCACCACGAGACCGCCGCCCGCATCGCCGGCGAGGTGCGGGAGATCGGGCGGCGTCACGGGTTCGTCTTCTGGGAGAGCACCGGCGAGATCCATCTGGCCCTGGCCGAGTTCAGGACCGCCGGGCGGACCGACGCCCCCCAGACAGTCGCGGCGCACGCCGCCATGTGGGAGTTCCTCGGGGCCCGCGTCTTCCTGCCCTATGTCCTGACGGCCGCCGCGGAGACGAGCGCCGCGCTGGGCAACGATGCCGAGGCGGTGGCCGGGTTCGCCGCCGCCGGAGCGCTGGTCGAGGAGACCGGCGTGTGGTTCTACGAGGCCGAACGCCTGCGCCTCCTGGCCCAGACGGCGCCGCCGGGCGCCGAGCCGAGAGCGATGCTGCGCGAGGCCTGGGAGCTGGCCCACCGGCAAGGGGCGCTGCTGTTCGAGCTGCGGGCCGCCCTCGACCTCGCCCGTCAGACCCCGGATCCCGACTCGGCGGCGCGGCTGGCCGAGGTCATGGCCCGGTTCCCGCCCGGCGCCGGCTACCCCGAGCTCAACGAGGCACAGGCGCTGCTGGCGCAGGCTCCGACCCGGACATGACGGGGCCGCCACGGGTGCTCGTCCTCGGCGGCGGCATGGCCGGCCTGGTCGCGGCGTGGCGGCTCTCGGAGCCCGGCTGGCGGGAACGGTTCTCCTCGATCACGGTGCTGGAGCGCGGGTTCCGCCTCGGCGGGAAGGGCGCATCGAGCCGGGGCGAGCACGGCCGTGTCGAGGAGCACGGCCTCCACGTCTGGCTCGGCCACTACGACAACGCCTTCCGGGTCATGCGCGAGTGCTACGGGGAGCTGGACCGGGACCGGACCGCCCCGTCCTGCCCGATCCGCGGCTGGCGCGACGCCTTCCTCCCGACCGGTGCCCTCGGGCTCTTCGACCGGGACCCCGGCGGCTGGGAGCCATGGGTGGCGAAGTTCTCGACCAACCGGCTCCTGCCCGGCGAGCCGGACGCGGACGGCCGCGCCCCCTCGGTCGCCGAGCTGCTTCTCCGGAGCGCGCTGCTGCTCCGCGACTTCTACGCCTCGCTCGAGCCCGGCCGGCCGCGGACGCCGGTCCTGCTCTCGCTCTCGCCATCGCCGCCGCCGGCGCCGGCCGTCGCGTTCAGGTCGATCGCCCCGACGCTGCTGGCGGTCAGCCAGCAGCTGCTGCTGCTGGCGAGGCAGGGAGGACGCCGGCTCGCCGGTCCCGGCGGCGCGGCGGCGATCGACGGCGCGTTCGCTCCCCTGCTCGCCCGGCTGGCTCCGGCGGTCGGCACCGACGCGGCCGCCCGCAGGCTCCACGACCTGGTCGACCTCGTCCGGGCCGTGCTTGCCGGGATGGCCGTTGACGGGCTGCGCGGCGACCGCGACGCCTACAACGCCATCAACCACCTCGACTTCCGGGACTGGCTCCGGCGGCACGGCGCGCAGCCGTCGACCCTCCAGTCGGCGATCGTGCGTGGCCAGTACGACCTCGTGTTCTCGCACGAGCACGGCGATCCCTCCCGTCCCCGGTTCGCCGCCGGGTGGGGGGTCTTCCTCTCGTCCAAGCTCTGGTTCCACTACAAGGGCGCGATCTTCTGGAAGCTGCGGGCGGGCATGGGTGAGACCGTCTTCGCGCCGATCTACCAGGCGCTGGTCGCCCGAGGCGTGCGGTTCCGGTTCTTCGCCGAGGTCCAGGAGCTGGTGCCGTCGGGGGACGGCTCCCACATCCGGTCGGTCCTGGTCGGCCGGCGAGCCTCGCTCGCCCCGGGCCTGGGTCGCTACCAGCCGCTGGTGACCGTCAAGGGGCTTCCCTGCTTCCCGGCCGCGGCGGACCGTCGCCAGCTCACCGCCGACCCGCGCCCGCCCGGCGACGGGGAGCAGGAGGAGTTGCGTTGCGGTGAGGACTTCGACCAGCTCGTCTTCGCCATCCCGCCGGCGATGGGCCGCCAGGTCTGCCACCGGCTGGCCGCGCAGCGACGCGACTGGCGCGACATGCTCGGCGGCATCGGCAGCGTGGCCACCCACGCGTTCCAGGTCTGGCTGTGGCCCGACGAACGGTCCCTCGGCTGGGAGCACCCGGGCACGACCATGAGCGCCTTCACCAAGCCGTTCGACACCTGGGCGTCCATGTCCCACCTGATCGAGCTCGAGGACTGGGGTGCCATGGAACCGCCAGCCACCGTCGGCTACTTCTGCAGCACCCTGGCCACAACGGGCCCGGGGGCCGGAGCGGACGCCACCGGCCGCACCCGGGCCGAGGCCATCGGCTTCCTCGACCGGCACAGCCGGCACTTCTGGCCCAACGCCGTCGACCCCGCGACCGGGGGATTCCGCTGGGACTACCTGTGCGCGGACACCGACGCGCGCGGGCCCGACCGCTTCGACACCCAGTACTGGACCGCGAACACCGATCCCTCCGACCGGTACGTGCAGGCGCTCCCGGGCACCGACAGCCACCGGCTGCGGCCAGACCGGAGCGGCTACGCCAACTTGGTCCTGGCCGGTGACTGGACCGACTGCGGCATCAACGCGGGCTGCATCGAGGCGGCCGCGGTCAGCGGCCTGCAGGCGGCCAACACGCTGCTCGGCCGTCCGCGCTGGGACCGGATCGGCGGGCTGTTCCTTCGCTAGCCGGTGAGCTGGACCTGGCGCTGCTCGGCGTCGGGGGCGAGGAAGGCCAGCAGGCGGGCGGCCTCCTCCTCGACCGCTGAGCGGTCGGGCGCGGGGACGGGACCGAGGAGCCTGACGGCCATCGTGGTGGACCTGCGCTCCCTGGTGATCCGCCAGACGCCGTTGATGAAGCCGTCGACCAGCAGGGCCGACCAGTGCAGGTCGTCGCTGGGCCAGGGGGTGGCGGTGTCGGCGGCGATGTGGGTGCGGTCGGCGTGGGAGAGGACGACGTTGTCGAACTGGGGGAGGAAGCGGACCGGGGCCGGGGTGTCGGGGTCGGAGCGGGGGGCGTCGGGGAGGTCGAGCAACTCCTTGCCGGCCTCGCTGTGGAAGGTCCGCAACCCTGCCCGGAGGCGGTCGGTGACCTCGCGCAGGCGGGTCAGGCCCGACCAGGCCTGGACGTCCATGACGCTCGCGGGGCCGAAGGCGGCCAGGTAGCGCAGGACGACCTGGTCGATCGACGGGGCGGGGTCGACCGGCTGGCCGAGCCAGTGCTCGGTGGCGGCCCAGGTGGCCAGGCCCTTCTGGCCCCAGACGCCGCGGGGCGGGACCTGGACCACCGGGAGCAGGTGATGGACGGCATAGGCCAGGGAGGTGCCGTCGAACTCGGGCCACCGCTCGGCCATCTCGGCGCGGAGCTGGGCGGTGGTGCGCGGCTGGGTGTCCAGCAGGGCCCGGCCGGCGGCGAGCACGGCGTCGAGGTCGACCCCCTTGACCTTGCGGCCGAAGGGGCTGCCGGTCCAGAAGTTCCGCTCCAGCACCGGCCGCAGCAGCGGGGCCAGGGTCAGGCAGTCGCGGGCGGTGACCAGGTGGAGGGTGGTGCGCATGAGCGGGCTGCGGACGGCCTGGCGGCCGGCGACAAGGTCGCCCAGCTCGGACGGGTCGAAGCCCTCCAGGCGGGTCCACAGCCCGACGTAGGGGTCGCGGGGCTCCTGGGCCTGCATGCCCACCAGGTGCTCGACCACCTCGGCGGCGGGCCGCCGGGCCCGGCGCAGGAGAAGCTGACGCTCGAGCAGCGCGCGGTTGCGGGCGCGCCGCCCGAGCACCTGGTTCGAGGTCCCGCCGCTCATCGGGTGCGCAGCCCTCCGAAGAACGCGCGCACGTCGCCGGCCAGGAACTCGGGGTTCTCCATGGCGGCGAAGTGGCCGCCGCGCTCGAACTCCGACCAGTGGACGACGTTGTGGTCGCGTTCGGCCAGCTTGCGGATGGCGACGTCCTGGGTCAGGGACACGGCCACCCCGGTCGGCACCGTGCCGCGCTCCCGCGGCGCCCACGCGCTCGGGTCGTGGGCCGTGTCGTAGTAGTGGCCGGCCGACGAGCCGGCGGTGGCCGTGAACCAGTAGACGCTGACGTTGGTCAGCAGGTGGTCGCGGTCCACGGCGTCCTCGGGCAGCTCGGCCGCCGGGTCGGTCCACTCCTTGAACTTCTCGACGATCCAGGCCAGCTGGCCCGCCGGGGAGTCGGTGAGGCCATAGGCGAGCGTCTGCGGTCGGGTCCCTTGGATGTGGCTGTAGCCCATCATCTCTTCCTGGAAGTGCTGCATCCTGGCCATTCGCTGCTGCTCGGCCCCGGTGAGGTCGGCCAGCTGCGCCGGGTCGCCCGAGGGGAAGGTGACCAGGGCGTTGACGTGGACGCCGACGACCTGGCCGGGCGCCAGCCTGCCCACCTCCGGGGCCACGAACGCGCCGACGTCGCCACCCTGGACGCCGTAGCGATCGTAACCGAGCCGGGCCATCAGCTCGACCAGCACCGCCGCGATGCGGCCGTAGCTCAAGCTGGGCTCGGCCACCGGGCCGGAGAACCCGAACCCGGGGAGGGACGGGATCACCAGGTGGAAGGCGTCGGCCGGGTCGCCGCCGTGGGCGGCCGGGTCGGTCAGCGGACCGACCAGCTCCAGGAACTCCACCACCGAGCCCGGCCAGCCGTGGAGCAGCAGCAGCGGGGTCGCCGCCGGCTCAGGGGAGCGGATGTGCAGGAAGTGCAGGTTGGTGCCGTCGATGGCAGTGGTGAACTGGGGCAGCTGGTTCAGCCGGGCCTCGTGCTTGCGCCAGTCGTAGGAGGTCCGCCAGTACTCGGCCAGCTCCCGCAGGTACCCGACCGGCACCCCGCGGCTCCAGCCGACGCCACCGAGCTCGTCGGGCCAGCGGGTCCGGGCCAGCCGGTCGCGCAGGTCGTCCAGGTCGGCCTGGGGGACGTCGACGCGGAAGGGCCGGATCCTGGTGTCGGTCATGGCGCTGCTCCTCTCATGGAACGGACTCTTCCGT
>Ga0307287_10000714_pt1 | contig 11346 bp, 11 predicted proteins | sample ER_DNA_141_FD_194485 | JGI IMG/M metagenome (GOLD analysis project Ga0307287, IMG submission 194485) | Bulk soil microbial communities from the East River watershed near Crested Butte, Colorado, United States - ER_DNA_141 | ecosystem: Environmental > Terrestrial > Soil > Floodplain | place...
CCCGACCTGGCCGGCCGCCCGACCCTGCTCAAGGGCAACTCCCAGATCCTGTTCAGCGGCATGGGGCGGCTGTCGGAGAACTCGGTCATCAACATCAAGAACAAGTCCCACGCGGTCACCGCCGAGGTCGTCGTCCCCTCCTCCGGCGCCGAAGGGGTCATCGTCGCCCAGGGGGGCAGCATCGGCGGCTGGAGCCTCTACGCCAAGGACGGCAAGCCCAGGTACTGCTACAACCTGCTCGGCGTCCAGCGCTTCTACGTCCAGGGAGACCGGCCGATCCCGGCCGGCCAGCACCAGGTGCGGATGGAGTTCGCCTACGACGGCGGCGGGCTCGGCAAGGGCGGCGACGTGGTGCTGTTCCTGGACGGCGACAAGGTCGGCGAGGGCCGCGTAGCCGCCACCGCGGCCATGATCTTTTCCGCCGACGACACCTGCGACGTCGGCACGGAGGGCGGCTCGGTGGTGTCGGAGGACTACGGGCCCCGCGGCAACCAGTTCAGCGGCGAGGTCAACTGGGTCCAGATCGACCTCGGCGACGCCGCACAGGACCTCGACCACCTGATCACCCCGGAGGAGCGGCTCCGGGTCGCCATGGCCAAGCAGTAGCCCCTCCCGGCGAGGGGACGAGAGAGGAGACCAAGATGGGATGCCTGTTCGTGTTGCTCGGCGGGCTGTTCCCGCGCTTCGCCCTGCTCATCCTGTGGATCGCCAGGCCGGAGCGGATCGATGCCGCCTTCACCAGCTGGCTGTGGCCGCTGCTCGGCATCATCTTCCTGCCGTTCGCGACCCTGATCTACGTACTGCTGTACACCCCCGGGCGCGGGGTGACCGGCTGGGACTGGTTCTGGGTCGGGCTGGCCGCGCTGCTCGACCTCGCCCACTGGGGCAGCTCCGCCAGCCAGCGCAACCAGCTGCCGGGCCGGCGGGCCACGGCCTGAGCTCCCACCCCGCAACCCCGGTACCGTGACCCCGCCCGGGTGACCGGTCCCGGGGGTTGCGGGGGAAGAGGCTGTCGTGGCGGGACGCTACCCCGAGGTCGAGCCCTTCGACCAGGGCCTGCTGGAGGTCGGTGACGGCCAGCTCGTCCACTGGGAGGTGTGCGGCAACCCCGAGGGCAAGCCGGCGGTGGTCCTCCACGGCGGCCCCGGGACGGGCTGCCCGGCGGGGATGCGCCGGGTCTTCGACCCCGGCGCCTACCGGGTCGTCCTGTTCGACCAGCGGGGCTGCGGCCGCAGCCGCCCCGACGCCGGCGACCCGGCCACCGACCTGTCGGTCAACACCACCCACCACCTGCTGGGCGACATCGAGCAGCTCCGCCGCCACCTCGGGGTCGAGCGGTGGCTGGTGTTCGGCGGCTCCTGGGGCTCCACCCTGGGCCTGGCCTATGCCGAGCGGCACCCCGAGCGGGTGACCGAGGTGGTCCTGATCGCGATCGCCACCACCCGCCGCCACGAGGTCGACTGGATCACCCGCCAGATGGGGCGGCTGTTCCCCGAGGCGTGGGCCCGCTTCCGTGACGGGGTCCCGGCGGCCGACCGGGACGGCGACCTGGCCGACGCCTACGCCCGGCTGCTGGCCGACCCCGACCCGGCGGTGCGGGAACGGGCCGCCCGCGACTGGTGCCGGTGGGAGGACACCCACGTGGCCATCCGGCCCGACCACCGCCCCGACCCCCGGTACGACGACCCGGCGTTCCGGATGACCTTCGCGCGGTTGGTCACCCACTACTGGCGCCACGCCGGCTTCCTCGAGGACGGGGCCCTGCTCGCCGACGCGGGCCGCCTGGCCGGGATCCCCGGGGTCATGATCCACGGCCGCATGGACGTCAGCGGCCCGCTGGACACCGCCTGGGAGCTGGCCCGGGCCTGGCCCGGCGCCGAGCTGGTGGTGATCGCCGAGGCCGGCCACTCAGCCGGCGACCCGGGCATGACCGAGGCCACGGTGGCCGCCACCGACCGGTTCGCCCGGCGCCGCTGACCCGGCCATGGCGCTGCTCGTCCTCCACCTGCGGGCGGCGCGCGGCAAGGCCCGGGCGGCCGCGGTCGCCGAGGCCCTGGCCCTGCTCCACGACCTGGCGCCCTCCGCCCCGGCGGGCGGGCCGCTGTCGGAGCGGGGCGGGGTGGCCTGGGTCGAGCTGCCCGAGCGGCACCTGGCGGCGGCCACGGCCCGGCTCCCCCGCCTCGGCTACAGCACCGCCGTCGACCTGGTCGCCCCGGCCGCCGGGACGCCCGACCTCACCTGGCGGCGCCGCCCCTGGCGGCTGGAGCGGCTCCACACCGAGGACGCCGCCGGCCACCGGGAGCGGGCCCCGGACCGGCGCGAGTTCCTGTTCCCGGCGGGCGGCGGGCCGGTCCGGCCGGTGCGCGGCTACCGCGGCGGGCCCGGGCCGCTGGCCCGGCGCGGCCTGCCCGTGTGCGACGCCCGGCTGCTGGTCAACCTGGTCGCCCCGGCCGGTCCGGGGCTGCTCCTCGACCCCTTCGCCGGGGTCGGCGGGGTCGCCCTGGAGGCCAGGGCGGCCGGCTGGAGGACCGTCACCGCCGACCTCGACCCGGCCCTGCGCCACGGGCTGGGCCGCCTCGGCGACGCCCACCTGGTCGCCGACGCCCGCCGCCTGCCCCTGCGGGCTGGGGTCCTGGACGCGGTGGCCACCGAGCCGCCCTATGACCGCGGGACCGGGCCGCTGGCCGACCAGGTCCTGGCCGAGCTGCACCGGCTGCTGCGCCCCGGCGGCGCGGCGGCGCTGCTGTGCGCCGCCTGGCAGGCGTCCGGGCTGCGCGCCACCGGGGCCGGGCTCGGGCTCCGGGTCGCGCTCGACTGCCCAGTGGATCGCAAGGGCACCGCGGTGGTGGCGCTGGCCTGGCGCAAGCCGGCCTAACCGGCCGGCCGCTCCCCGCGGACGGCGAAGCCGACGTGCTGGCCGCGGAAGTTGAGGGCGAAGAACTCCGGCTCCAGGCCCAGCTCCCTGGCCCGGCCGACCAGCCACATGAACCAGCTCTCCCCCGGGCCGGGGGCCGCCGGCTCCCCGACCACACAGCAGGGCAGGACCACACAGGAGCTCCCGGCCTGGGCGACGGTCTCCAGCACGGCCAGGTTGGCCCCGTGGGCGTGCAGGGCGACCAGCAGGTCGTAGCGCCGGCCGAGCCCGGGCCCGAACGGCACCCGGCGGCGCGGCACCCGGACCTCGCCGCCGAGCCGCACCCGCCGGCCGCTGGCCAGGTCGCGGTACCGGGAGGGCAGCGGCTGGTCGACCGGGTCGACCACCTCGGCCCGGAACCCGGCCTCGTTGAGCAGGTGGCTGAGCAGCCCCTTGCCCCCGCCGACGTCGGCCACGGTGCACGGCGGGAAGCTCCCGGCGATCCAGGCGGCGAGCAGCTGGAAGCGGAACTTCTTCATCCTGGGCAGCTCGTCCCCCGACCGCCGCCCCGACCCCGGACCCCCGGGCGGGACCAGCCCAAGCTCCTCCAGCGAGGGCGGCGGCGGGTAGCGGTGGGTCATCTCCCGAGCGGGAACGCGCCCCCGGGCGCGGTTGTTCCCCTCAGGCGGCCAGCCGGGGGCTCACGCCCTGGCCCGTCCTGGCCAGGTCGGCCTGGGTGATGAGGCCGAGGAGCTGGCCGCCGGCGACCACCGCGGCCACGGTGCGGCCGCCGGCCAGGCGGACGGCCAGGTCGGCCACCGGCTGGTCGGGGGCGACCAGCAGCAGGGCCGACATGGGGATGGCGACGTCGCCGGCGCGGACGATGTGGCGCCGGTCCCTGGGGACCGCGTAGAGGGCGGCCGCGGTGACCACGCCGGCGGGGCGGCCGTCGAAGGTCCGCAGGGGCACGGTGGCCGCCTGCCAGGGCTCGACGTAGTTGCGCAGGAAGGCATCGACGGTGAACCAGGCCGGGGCGGTCGCCGGGGCCGGGGTCATGACCTGGTCGGCCCGCAGGCCGTCCAGGTCGTTGCGGAGCAGGGCGTGGTCGCGTTCCTGGCGGGCGGCGGTGACCAGGAACCAGCCGATCAGCGCCGTCCACAGGCTCCCGAACCCCCAGCCGGTGAAGGCGCCGAGGAGGCCGTAGGCGACCAGGCCGCCGCCCACCCACACCCCGGCCCGGGTGGCGGTCAGCGAGGCCTGCACCCGGCTGCCGTGGCGGCGCCACAGCAGCCCGCGCAGCACCCGCCCGCCGTCCAGCGGCGCGGCCGGGAGCAGGTTGAACAGGGCCAGGGCGAGGTTGGCGACGGCCAGCCAGGCGGTCACGACGACCGCCACCGCCGGGCCGCCGAGGACCATCAGGGCGGCCGCGGCCAGCCCGAACCCGACGGCCAGGGCCGCGCTCACGGCCGGGCCGACGATCGCGACCCGGAGCTCGTCGCGGGGGCTGGCCGGCTCGTCCTCGAGCTGGGCGACCCCGCCGAGCAGCCACAGGGTGATGCCGCGGACCCGCAGCCCGGCCCGGCGGGCGACCAGGGCGTGGCCGACCTCGTGGGCCAGCAGCGACCCCAGGAACAGCCCGGCCCCGGCGATGCCGGCCAGCCAGTAGGCCCCCAGCGTCAGCCCAGGAGCCTGCGCCGGCAGCAGCCGCCCGGCCAGCGACCAGGCGATCAGCGCGGCGATGAGCAGGGCGCTCCAGCTCGCCCCCACCGGGATCCCGGCGATGCGGCCGAAGCGGAGACTCGCGGTCATCTACAACCTCTCCTCGAAGACTCTTCCACAGGCAGCAGAATACCCCCAGGGGGTAAACGGGACGTAAGCGCGGTTGACCCGCCGGGCCGGGCCGCACATTATTGTCTGAACAGTCAGTCAACATCCTGGAGGACCGATGGGCGCTCCCACCGTGGCCGCGACCCTGGGGCAGGTCGGACTGCCCGCTCCCCTGCCGGAGCTGGCCGCCCGCCGCTGGGACGTGGTGGTGGTCGGCGGCGGCCACAACGGCCTGACCGCGGCCGCCTACCTGGCCAGGGCGGGGCGGTCGGTGCTGGTGCTGGAGCGGCGCGAGCGCCTTGGCGGCGCCTGCACCCTGGAGCAGCCCTTCGCCGACCCCGGCTTCCTGGTCAGCCCGTGTGCCTATGTGGTCGGCCTGCTCGACCAGACGGTTGTGGACGAGCTCGGCCTGGAGCGCTACGGCTACAAGGTGTTCATCGCCGACCCCAACCTCTGGGTCCCCTTCGCCGACGGCACCTCGGTGGCCCAGTTCGTCGACCACGACCGGACCGTGGCCCACCTGCGCGCCAACCGCTTCGCCGAGCGCGACATCCAGGGGATGCTGGCCTACGAGGACATGTTCGACCGGCTGCGCCTGGCCCTGCGGACCGGCCCCGAGGGCGACACCTGGCAGGGCGACGCCCCCACCCGCGACCAGCTCTCCAAGCGGCTCGGCCACGACCCAGAGCTGCTCTCGGTCCTGTTCGAGGAGTCGATCGCCGACACCCTCGACCGCTACGTCGACGACCAGCGGATGAAGGACGCGCTCTACGGCCAGGGGGTCATCGGCGCCTGGGCCGGCCCCCGGGACCCGGGCACCGCCTCCATCAAGCTGATGCACTACCAGGGCGACCTGCTCGGCCAGGGGCCGCTGTGGGGCTACGTCGAGGGCGGGATGGGGCAGGTGTCGTTCGCCATCGCCCAGGCCGCCCGCGACCTCGGCGCCCAGCTCGCCACCGGGGTGCCGGTGGCCGAGATCCTGCCCGGCGAGGGGGTGCGGCTGGAGGGCGGCGAGCTGATCCGGGCCGCCACCGTCGTCTCCAACGCCGACCCCAGTCGCACCCTCGGCCTGGTCGACCCGGCGGCGGTTCCGGGCGCCTACCGGGACCGGATCGACGGCTGGCAGGTCCGCTCGCCGGTGGTGAAGCTGAACGCCGCCCTGCACCGGCTGCCCAGCTTCCCGGCCGCGTCGGGGTTCGAGGCCCACCGGGCGGTGATCGACGTGACCGGCGGCCTCGACGCCGCCCAGGAGGCCTTTGCCGACACCGAGCGGGGCGTGCCCACCATCGGCTTCGCCGAGCTGTACTTCCAGACCGCCTTCGACCCGTCGGTCGCCCCGGCCGGCCAGCACCTGATCAGCGTGTTCGCCCAGTACGCGCCCTACACCCTGGCCGAGGGGACCTGGGACAGCCGCCGGGACGAGATCGGCCGGCAGGTCCTGGACGCCATCGCCGAGTTCGCCCCCGACCTGTACGACTGCGTGGCCGAGGTCGAGGTCCTCGGCCCCCCGGACGTCGAGCGGCGCATCGGCCTCACCGGCGGCCACATCTTCCAGGGCGAGACCATGCCCGACCAGATGTGGGAGCACCGCCTCCCCGCCCGCACCCCGGTCCCCGGCCTCTACCTCTGCGGCGCCGCCACCCACCCGGCCGGCTCGGTGATCGCCCTCAACGGCCGCAACGCCGCCATGGCCGTCATCGCCGATACCGCACCGTTGGGCCGTTAGCCCTTCTCGGCGCCGGCGGTCAGGCCCTCGACCAGGAGCCGCTCGGTGGCGAAGAACAGGATGACGATCGGGAGGGTCAGGATCACCGAGCCGGCCATGAGGGTGGTCTTGGCGACCTCGACCGACCCGGCGAGCTGGGACAGGCCCAGCGACACCGTCCAGTTCTCGCGGTTCTCGACCAGGAACAGCAGGGCGAACAGGAACTCGTTCCAGGCGATCATGAACACGAACAGGCTGGTGGCCATGATCGCCGGCATGGCCAGGGGCAGCGAGATCTTGCGAATGATGGTCAGGCGGCTGGCCCCGTCCAGGGCGGCCGCCTCCTCCAGGCTCTCGGGCACCGTCTCGAAGTAGTTGCGCAGCATGTGGATGGTGACCGGGACGATCTGGGAGGCGTACACCAGGACCAGGCCGAACAGCGACCCGCGCAGGCCGATGCGGGTGAAGAACACGAACAGCGGGATGGCCAGCAGGATGGCCGGGAACAGGTAGACCGACAGGAACAGGAAGTTGACCTGGCGCCGGCCGAAGAACCGCAGCCGGGCGATCGCGTACGAGCCCAGGATCGACACCGCCAGGGTGAGGGCCACGCTGGCCAGGGCGATGATGCCGCTGTTGCGCAGGAAGGTGAGGAAGCCCTGGCCGCCGTCCTCGACGCTGCGCAGCACCTCGCCGAAGGCGGCCAGCGACGCGCCCCGGGGCGGCCACAGGGCCCCCGGGTCGAGGGCGACGTCCTCGATCGAGCGCACCGCCAGCTCGACCATGTAGTAGAAGGGGAACAGGGTGGCGATCAGGAAGAAGGCGATCGTGATCCACTTCAGCACCCCGAGGATGCGGGTCTCGACGATCTCCCGGCTCAGCGGCGGGCGGGGGCGGGATGGCCGCCTGGCCGCCGCCTTGGGGAGCTGGGGCCGCTCGGCGACGCCGGGGTCGGTCTCGGTCCGGCTCATATCGCCTCCGCCTCCTCGCGGTTGACGAAGAACCGGAAGTAGAGGAACAGCAGCACGCCCAGCAGCACGGCGAGCACCAGCGAGAGGGCGGCGGCGGCGCCGATGTCGCCGCGGCCGGTGAGGTAGCGGAACACCCGCACCGAGACCACCTCGGTGCCGGCGCCGCCCTGGGTGAGCAGGTAGACGTCGTCGAACTCGTTGAAGGTCCAGATGAAGCGGAGCACCGTCAGCAGGGCGATGACGCCCTGCAGCTGGGGCAGGGTGATGCGCCAGAACCGCTGCAGGGGGGTGGCGCCGTCGACCCGGGCGGCCTCGTCGAGCTCGGCTGGCAGGGCCTGGAGCCGGGCCAGGATGAACAGGAACGAGAACGGGAAGTAGCGCCAGGCCTGGTAGAGGATGATCACGATGAGCGCGGTCGGCACCCCCAGGTCGAAGCCGAAGATGCTCAGGGTGCCCGACCGCTGCTCCAGGAACGGGATGCTCTCGGACCAGCCGAGCAGGTCGGTGCCGATGGCGTTGACGATGCCGAGCTCGGGGTTGAGCATGATCTGCCAGACGAAGGTGACCGCCACCACCGGGGCCACATAGGGCAGCAGCATCGACGCCCGCACGAAGGTGCGCCCCTTGAACGGCTTGCGCACCACCAGCGCGGCGACCAGGCCGAGGCCGATGGACAGCGCGGTCCCGACGACGCTGTAGATCAAGGTGACCTTGAGAGCTTCGAGGAACCCGGGCGAGCCCAGCACCGTGCTGAAGTTGTCCAGGGTGAACTGGAAGTCGAACAGGCGGGTCCGGAGATTCCGCAGGCGCAGGCTCTGGAAGGCGATGATGATCGTCCACAGGATGGGCAGGACGACCATGACCAGCACCACGATCAGGGTCGGCGACAGCAGCGCGATCCCGGCCCGCGCCTCCTGCCGCGCCAGGGTCCTCCCCCGCCTCGGCATCGGCGCCTCCCTTCCCGGGCCCCTACTCCATCGACCCGCCCCCTACTTGATCGACTCGGCGATCTCCTCGACGTCGGCCTGGGCCTGCTTGGCGGCGGCGTCCGGGGTGAGCTGCCCGTCGAGCTCGGCGGCCACGGCCTTGGGGATCGGCAGCTCGGCCAGCTGGGCGCCGACCAGCGCCCCCTGGCCCTGCTGGAAGCCCCAGCGGTTCATGGTGTCGGTGCTCTTGGTCAGCGCGTCCAGGACCTCGGGCGGGTACAGCTCCGACAGCGGCTTCTTCTCGTCGACCCCGGCCTGGAGCTTGGACCAGGCCTCGTTGTACTCCTCGGGGTTGTCGGCGGTGCCCGAGCGGGTGGGGAACTTGCCCTCGGGGGCGAGGGCGAGCCAGTCGGCGTAGCCCTCGCTCATCATGTACTCGACGAACTGCTTGGCCGGGTCGGTGTTGCCGTCCTTGATGATGGCGAAGCTGGTGACCTCGCCGAACTGGGTCGGCTCGCTGCCGCTGGGGCCGGTGATGGCGGTGACGACGCCGCTGTTCTCGGCCAGGAAGGCCTTGTCCTCGCGGCATTCGGCACAGGTCGGCAGGGCGTCGTTGCGCAGGCCGGCCAGCTCATCCAGCAGGAACGACGACCAGATGATCATCGCCGACTTCCCGGCGAAGTAGGAGGCGCGGGTGGTGTCGGCGTCCTGGCCGCCCTTGCTGGAGCCGCCCGAGATGAGGTCGCCGTAGAACTTGAAGGTCTCGACGCACTGGGGCGTGGTGAGCTGGATGGCGCCCTGGTCGTCGGTGAGCTGGCAGCCGTTGGCCAGCGCGAAGTACTCGAAGGTCTGCTGGGTGAACCCGTCGGCGGCCTTGGTGGCGGCGACGATCCCGTTGCGGCCGGGCTCCTTGAGCTTGGTCGCGGCGGCCAGGATCTTGTCGAAGGAGTCCGGGGTCTCCAGGCCGGCCTCCTCGAACAGGTCCTTGCGGTAGACCAGGAGCTGGGTCCAGGTGTCGCTGGGGACCGCGACCGGCTTGCCGTCGGCCTCGACCAGGCTGATCGCCCGCTCCGAGAAGGTGTCGCGCCCCAGGCTCTCGATCACCTCGTTGGCGGCGTCGGTGTCGGCCAGGTCGTCGGTGGCCAGGTTGTGCACGAAGCCCAGCGACAGCGCGCCCATCACGTCGGGCAGGGTGCCGCCGGCGCTGGCCGACTGGATCTGGGTGGCCAGCTGGTCTTCGGCGATGGCAACGACCTTGACCTGGATGCCGGTCTTCTGCTGGAAGGCGGCGGCGATGTCCTGGGTGGCCTTGACCCGCTCGGCGACGTCCTCGGCGGACCAGAAGGTGATGGACTGGTCGCCGCCGTCGCCGCCTTCGTCGCCACCGCCGCCGCAGCCGGCCACAGCGAGCAGCACGCCGAGAATCACCAGGGCAGGCAGACGTCGAGATTTCATGTGCGCTCCTCCCAGCTGGCAGCACCAGGGGGCTTCCTTCCCACCTATACGGACCACGAACCAGGTAGAACACCCGTTCGGCGAACGGTACCAGGCGGCCCTGACCGGCACCGGCCGTGCCCGGGCGCCCTGGAGGGAGTAGGTTGCTTTGCAACGATTGCCCCAGAGCCGTTTCGTGAGGAGGAGAGCATGGCGACCAAGCTCTGGCATGTCCCGGTGCGGCTGGCGACCGGCGCCATCATCCTGGACCAGGGCCTGCTCAAGCTGGACGCCGACGAGGACACGGCCAAGTGGCTGCACGGGCAGGCCGCGGTCGCCTTCCCCCAGCTCGCCGAGATGGAGCCCAAGGAGTTCGTGCGGCTGCTGTCGACCGCCGAGATCGCCCTCGGGGCGGCGCTGCTGGGGATCGGGTTCGTCCCCTCCGGCCTGGCCGGCCTGGCCCTCGGCGTGTTCGGGGGGTCGCTGACCCGGCTGTACCTCAGGGCCCCGGGGACGCGCCGCGAGGGCACCATCGCCCCCAGCCAGCAGGGCATCATCCTGGCCAAGGACTCCTGGATGCTGGCCATCGGCACGGCCCTGGTCCTGGACGCGCTCTTCGGGTCCGGCCGCAAGCGCAAGAAGTCCTCATAACGCGGGGGCTCCGCGCCCGCGGATCTCAGGGACGCTCTGCCCCCGGTACCCCCTTGTGTGGTAGCTCTGGCGGCATGCGAATGCTGGCGGTGGCGGCCGCGCTGACCCTGGCCGTGGCGGCGCCGGCGGCGGGCGCGCCGTCGCCGGGCTCCTCGGGGTGCCCGATGCTCCCGGCCGACAGCGTCCGGCACGCCGACGTGTCCCGCCCGCCGGTGCATCCCCGGTCGGGCGCGCACCTGGCCGCAATGGGCGCCGGCGCCGGCATCCGCGCCGACCCGGCTCCGTCCCCCGGACCCACCGGGTTCGTCCCTCGGCTGCTGACCGCCGTCCTCGGCCTGGTCGCCGCCGCCCTGGCCGCCCGGGTCGTCCTCCGCACCCGCCGGCTCCAGGACCAGCAGCGGCCCCCGCACCGAGGCGGCGCCCCCGGCGCGGACGCCCCGCCCGATCCCGACCCCACGCCCACCCGGCGCCGATGACCGCTCCACCACCGGACCAGCCGCCCGGGCGGTCGCCGGTCCCCAGGGCGCCGGGGCCGCCCGGGGCGGCCGGCCCGCCGCCTTCCTGGCCGGCCGAGGCGCCCCCGCCCCCCGCCTGGGGTGCTCCCCCGGGGGGGCCGACGTGCTGCGGGGGATCGGGATGTTCCTGGGGACGCCCGGGGTGCGGCTGCTCGGGATTCTGCCCGTGCTGCTGGCCGGGGTGCTGGTGTTGGCGCTGCTCGGCGTGCTGGTGGTCTACCTGGACGAGCTGGCCGACGTTCTGACGCCGTTCGCCGACCGGTGGGACGAGAGCAGCCGGACCCTGATCCGGGTCGGGACCGGCCTGGTGGTCCTGCTGGGCTCGACGGCCCTGCTGGTGGTGTCGTTCACGGTGATCTGCCAGATCATCGGCCAGCCGTTCTACGAACGGATCTCGGACAGGATCGAGCACGAGCTCGGCGGCCCGCCGGCCGGCGCCGACGCCCCCTGGTGGCGCACCTTC
>Ga0307287_10000722_pt1 | contig 11275 bp, 10 predicted proteins | sample ER_DNA_141_FD_194485 | JGI IMG/M metagenome (GOLD analysis project Ga0307287, IMG submission 194485) | Bulk soil microbial communities from the East River watershed near Crested Butte, Colorado, United States - ER_DNA_141 | ecosystem: Environmental > Terrestrial > Soil > Floodplain | place...
GGATGAACCAGGCGTACCTCTGGGGCCCCCGGGTCCACGGCTGGGTGTACAACCGTTGGACATCCACGCCCGACCTCACCGCCCCATGGCTCGACCCACCGACCCCATGACCTCGGACTGCTGAGTTCGGCTCGATAGCGGTGACATCGGACGCGGCCGGCACACCCCGCCGCCCAGCCAGACGTTGTTTGCGGTGCCGCCGAGATCGCGGGGACGCTCTAGAGTTGGCCCATGGTCACTCAACCTGTGCTGGAGCTTCGTGGGATCCGCAAGACCTACGGTGAGCTGGTCGCGGTCGACCTGCTCGACCTGGAGGTGCAGCCCGGCGAGTGCGTCGTCCTGATCGGCCACAATGGCTCGGGCAAGACGACCACCCTGCGGCTGGTCGCGGGCCTGCTGGAGCCTAGCGAAGGGTGGGTGAGGGTGGCCGGCGGCAACCTGGCGCAGGAACGGTCGCGGGCGGCGCTCTCGTTCGTGCCCGACAGCCCGCTGCTGTACCCCGACCTGACCGTGCGCGAGCACCTGGAGCTGGTCGGCCTTGCCCACGGGGTCGGGGACGGCCTCGACGGCCGCGTGGCCGAGCTGCTGGACCTGTTCGAGCTGGCCTCCAGAGGCGACTTCCTGCCGGCACAGCTGTCGCGGGGCATGCGCCAGAAGGCCCAGCTGGCCTGCGCGCTGGTCCGGCCGTTCCAGCTGCTGCTGCTGGACGAGCCCGTGGTCGGGCTCGACCCGCCCTCCCAGCAGGCGCTGCACCGGATCCTGGTGGCGGCCAAGCAGGACGGGGCGGCGATCCTGCTCTCCACCCACCAGCTCGCGTTCGCCGCCGGCCTGGCCGACCGCGCGGTGGTGCTGCATGACGGCCGGGCGGTCGAGCAGGGGGCGTACACGTCGGTGGTCGGCGGGCCCGAGGCCCGCCGACTGGGCCTGCGGTGAACGACGCCTCGGCGGCGACGCTCGGGTTCCTGCGCCGGCGCCGGCGGGCGCACCGCTCGCCGCAGCAGCGCTCGGACCGGTTCACCGCCCTCTACACGGTCGGGCTGTACACCGCGATCGGCGCCTGGGCCGGGTTCCAGGCGCTGCGCCAGGGCCCGGCCCGGGGCGGGTCGGCGGTGTGGCTGACCGGCGGCGGGCTGGCCCGCGTCGCCACCGTGGCCCTGCTGCTCGGGCTGCTGGCGGCGCTGCGGTACGCCACCTGGCAGGGCCCGGTGGTGTTCACCGCCCCGGAGGTGCAGTTTCTGCTGAGCTCACCGCTGCCCCGGGCCGAGCTGGTCCGGGTCCGGCTCGGCCGCGGGCTGCTGGTGGGCGCGGCCGCCGGGGCGGCGCTCGGACTGGCCGCGTTCGTGCTGCTGGAGGCCGAGCTGGCCGTACCCGCCTGGCCGCTGCTGGCCGCGGCGCTGTGCGGGCCGGCGGCATTCGGCGTGCTGGCGGCGGCGCTCGGCTGGTTGGTCGAGTCGTCCCCGGTCACCGCCCGGGTGGTGCTGCTGGCCAGCCCACTGGTGCTGGCGGCGGCCGTGGCCGCCTGGCTCGGCGGTGCCGCAGCGGTCGGGGCCGACCCGTGGTCGGGGCCGTGGGGTTGGGCGGCCGGGCCGCTGGTGGCGGCGGCCGGCGGGCGCGACCCCGGCTGGCCCCTCCAGGCGGCCCTGCTGGCCGTCGTGGCCGTCGCCGCCGTGGTCGCCGCCTGGCGGACCGCCGCCCGGGTGACCCTGGAGGAGCTGGAGCGGCGGGCCGGCACCCGGTCCGGGCTGGGGGCCAGCTTCTTCATGGCCGACCCGCGCGGCGCGGCGTTGCTGCGGCACCAGGCCGTCCGAAGCCTCGTCGGCGTACGGCGGCTGGGGCTGCGCCACCCGCGCCGACGCTGGCTGGCCCTGCCCTGGCGGGACGGGCTCAGCCTGCTGCGCACTCCCGGCCGGGTTGGCTGGGCGCTGGTGCTGTGCGGTAGCGGGGCGCTGGCCGTCGCGGTCACGCCAGGCCGCCGGCTGCTGGCCGCCGGGGCGGTCGTCGTCGCCTACCTAGGGGCAGCCCGGCTGGTGGAGCCGCTGCGCGGCGAGGCCGACCAGCCCGACGCCAGCCGTCAACTGCCGTGGCGCTGGGGCGATCTCATCCTGCTCCACACGGTCACCCCGATCCTCGTCCTCACCGCGATCGGGCTGGCCGTGACCTTCGCGCTGGCGCTGGCCGGCCTGGTGCCGGCGCCGGCCCTCGGCATGGCCGCCGCCGCCTGCCTCCAGGTCGCCGCCGCGCTGGTGTGGAGCGCCGCCATCGCCGGGCAGCGCGGCCGCCTGGGGCTCGACCAGTTCCTGACCGCCTCGGCCATGGGCGAGCTGGCCGGTCCCCTGTACCTGGTGCGCTGGTTCGCCACCGGCCCGCTGGTCGCCCTGGCGGCCCTGCTGGGGCCGATCCTGGTTCTCCAAGCCGCCGCCGGGAGCCCACGCCCGCGTGCCCAGGCGGCCGCCGCCAACGCCGCCTCCCTGCTGGTCACCGCCCTGGCCATCCAAGGAGCCTGGCTCCGCAGCCGCCACCCACCCGACTGACCCGGTCCGATTGACGTGCCCCAATGTCCGGAGGAGTGTCCCCGACCGTCCCGGCACCGTTACCGCGCCCGTGACGGCCGCATCGCATTCATCCGAGAATCCGCCCGCCGGCCGGCCGTCCCGCCGGGTCGGCTGCACCACGTCGCGTCGTTCCGTAACGCTGTCGGGACGCCGACCCGCCAGCATGGCTGGTGATCCGCGACGCCGGAGTGGAAGGTGGCAGTGCCGGTGGTGCGTTGGGTGCGGCAACGGCGATGGCGCTGACCCCGGCCGCCCCACTAGCCCGGCCGCGCTGGTGGCCAGGCGGGCTGGCCTGGGCCCTGTGGGCCCTGGCCGTCGCTGGCCTGGCCGTGGTCGCCTGGCTGGACCGGCTGCTGCGCCAGACCGGCCGGCCAGAGCTGCCCGTCCTGACCCCCAAGGCTCTCCCCCCGGCGCTCGGGTGGGTCAGCGCGGCCATCGTTGGGGCGGTGCTGGCCAGCCGCCGGCCCCGCCACCCGGTGGGCTGGCTGCTGCTGGCCCTGGGCCTGACGGTGTGCGCGAGCGGGCTCGCCTATGGGTACACCAACTACGGCGCCGCCCACCCCGGCGCCGCGCCAGCCGCCGGCCTGGTCGCCGCGTACCTGCCCACCACCCTCGTCATGGTGAACATCTGGCTCGGCTTTGTCCTGCTGCTCACCCCCACCGGGACGCTGCCGTCGCCCGGTTGGCGCTGGTGGGCCAGGGTCACGGTGGCCACGCTGGTCGCCTTGGTGGTGGTCGTGCCGCTGGCGGCCGGGCCCGCTGGCCGGCTCGTCGGGCCGGTCGCCAGCCCCCAGGACCTGCATGCGTTCGACGGGGTGCTGTTGGTTGCCTACCAGGCCGCCATGGCCGTCACCAACCTTGCCCTGGTCGCTGCCGCCGCCTCGCTGGTGGTCCGCTTCCGCCGCGCCCGGGGGGTGGAGCGCCAGCAGCTGCGCTGGGTGGCGCTGGCCACCGTCGTGCTGGCGCTGCTGATCATGGTGGTCGTGGTCGCCTTGACCCAGGGCGCCTTCGCCCTGGCCGGGCTGACCGGGAGCCTGTGCCTGCTGGTTCTGCCGGTGGCGGTGGGCGCGGCGGTCCTGCGCTACCGGCTGTACGACCTGGACCGGATCATCAGCCGCACCCTGGCCTACGGGCTGCTCACGGTCCTTCTGGGGTCCGCCTATGCCGGGGTCGTGCTCGGCCTGGGCCGGCTGCTGCCCCAGGGCTCCAGCCTGGCCGTGGCCGCCGCCACCCTGGCCGTGGCCGCGGTGTTCCAGCCGGCCCGCCGCCACATCCGGCAGGCCGTGGATCGGCGCTTCAACCGCCGCCACTACGACGCCACCGAAACCGTCGAGGCGTTCAGCGCCCGGCTGCGCGATCAGGTCGACCTGGACACGCTGTCGGCCGAGCTGCTGGCCGTGACCGACAAGACGGTGCAGCCGACCAGCGCGTCACTGTGGCTGCGGCCGCAACCACCGTCAAGATCGGCTGACGCCGCCGTGGCCCGGCAACGCACCTGAGGCCAAGGCGCCCGCACCAAGGGCCTACCCCACCCTGGGTGGCAACGAGGCAGGCTTGGATTGCCGCCGCAGGCGCCACGGACCGCAGGGCTCCGTGGCGGAATGACCAGGGGAATGACCCGGTGCCCCTTCGCTGCCTTCCCCGATCCCATGGTCGCCGCACCCACCTGGCGACCCCGTCCGGGCGTCACGACAACGCCGATCCTGGCGGTATGGGGCCGCCCAGTGCATGCTTCGACCTGACGACCCGAGGGCGGTGAGGAAGCCGATGTCAACTGCCAAGCTGTTCCGCGCGGTCTGCCTGGCGCTCGGGTTCGCGCTCCTCGGGTCGGCCTGCACAGGCCGCAGCGGGACGCCGGTCGGAACGGCGTCCGCGGCGGCACGCTCCGGGTGCTGAGCGCCGACGACATCAACGGGCTGGACACGGCCGTCACCTACACCCCGAACGGTATCGCGATCGCGCGCACCTACGCCCGAACCCTGTACAGCTACAACCTTTCAGGACCACCCGACCACGCGACCGATCCGGTCCCCGACATCGCCGCCGGCCCACCCAAGGTCTCGGCCGACCGGCGCAGCTACACCTTCACCCTGCGCCCCGGGGTCCGCTACGCCCCCCCGGTCAACCGCGAGGTCACCGCCCGAGACTTCATCACCGCCATCCAGCGGCTCTACGACCAGCAGACCCCATCGGACGGGCGGCAGTACGCCGACCTCATCGCCGGCGCCGAGGCGTTCGGGGCGAGGAAGGCCAGCCGCATCTCGGGCCTGAGCGCCCCCGACCCCCGCACCCTGCAGATCACCCTGGACCAACCCGCCAGCGACCTCCTGTCCATCCTCACCATGTCGTTCTTCGCCCCGGTGCCTGGGGAGTACGCGGCCGCCTACGCGGTGGGGGCCAACTACGACGGCCATGTGGTCGGCTCCGGCCCCTACAACCCGACCACCTGGATCCCCGGCCGGTTGGTGGTGTTGGACCGCAACCCCAACTGGGACCCGGCCACCGATCCGCTGCGCAAGGCCTGGGTCGACCGCATCCAGATCAAGCTCGACGTCAGCATCGCCTCGATCCAGCGGGCCATCGAGCGCGAGGAGGCCGACCTGTCGCTCGACGGCCACGTGCCTCAGACACGGCTCCCCGCGGTCCGGGCCGACCCCGAGCGATCCAAGCGGCTGTCGATCAACACCACCGGGACACTATTGTTCCTGGTCCTTGGGACCCACCCGGGGGCCGGCGCGATCGCTGATGTCCGGGTGCGGCAGGCGGTCAACTACGCCATCGACAAGGTCGCCTACCGCGACGCCGTGGCCGGGCGGTTCGCCCCCACCGGCGAGCTGGCCTCCACCATCCTGGCGCCGGGCTCGCTCGGTTACCGCCCCTACGACCTGTACCCGACCCCGGGCGGCCGGGGCGACCCGGCCAGGGCCAGAGCGCTGCTGGCCGAGGCCGGCTACCCCAACGGGCTGACGCTGGGCTTCGTGGCCGTTGGCAGCGGCCGGTACGCGGCCGCCATCAAGCCGATCCAGGAGTCCCTGGCGCGGGCCGGGATCGACCTGAAGGTCACCAGATACAAGGGGCTTGACCTCTGGGACAAGTCGCTGGCGATCCCCGCCAAGCGCCTGGAGCACCAGCTGGGGCAGACCATCTGGAATCCGGACTACCTGGGGGACAACGCCCGGCAGATGATCGTGTCGCAGTTCGACGGTCGCCTCCTCCACAGCAATCTCGTCGCCAACTTCAGCGAGTACGACAACCCGGTGGTGAACCGGCTGATCGACCGGGCCCTGGCCGAGCCCGACCGGGATCGCCGGGCGGCCATGTGGGGCCAGATCGACCAGCGGATCATGCAGGATGCGCCCCTGGTCCCGCTGGTGTGGGAGAACTTCTCGTTCCAGTGGGCCTCCCGGGTCCACGGCTGGGTGTTCGATCCCTGGACGGTCACGCCCGGCCTCACCGCCCCCTGGTTGGATCCCCCGAGCCCATGATCGTGGCATCAGTCCAGGCGCTCCGGCCCTGGCGACTGAATGCGCAGACACGAGTGGGATCGTCCGAGTTCTTCCAGGCCTCGGATAGGATGCAACCGTGGATGCTCAGGTGCGCCTTGCGCTGTCGAGGTCGAACCTGCGTGAGCTTCCAGGCGACGTTCTCGACGAGCTCACGGCGGGCGCCAGCACGGTAGCGGTTCCCGCCGGGTCGGTGACGCACTGGGAGGGTGAGCACGCCCGGTTTCTGGAGCTGGTCGTCTCCGGGGTGGTCCGGGTCTTCGTCACCGCACCCGATGGCCGGACCATGACCATCCGCTACTGCCGACCCGGCGCGCTCATCGGGGCCGCGTCGCTGTTCGCGAAGGGATATGCGATGCCGGCGCCGACCCAGGCGCTGGTGGACGCGGGGCTGCTGAGGATGTCTCCGGCGGCGGCACGTCGCGCGGCCGAGCGCGACCCGCGAGTCGCCACGGCCCTGCTCGGCGAGGTGAGCGAACGGGTCCTGAGTTTCGTCTGGGAGATCTCCGGCAGTGCGTTCGCCACGGTCCGCCAGCGCGTGGCCCGGCATCTGCTCGACCTGGCGTCCGAGCGCTTGCCCGAACCAGCTTCGGAGCGCCGGTCGGGATCCGAGCTTGTCGTCAAGGTCAGCCAGCGGGAAGTCGCGGAGGCCGTCGGGACGGCTCGGGAGGTCGTCGTTCGGGTCCTGCGCGAGCTGCGCCAGGATGGCGTGGTCCGGACAGGACGGGACCGGATCGTGATCGCCGACCCGGCCCGGCTCATCCAGGACCACGGGTGGAACCCAGGTTCCTGACAGGGACGGGCCTGGGGTCGATACTTCGTCCATGACGACCGTGAGGACCCCCACCGGAGAGCGCATCCGTCTCGACCAGCGCGCGGTTGCCGAGCTGGAGACGAGCTTGCGTGGCGAGCTGGTTGGTCCGGCTGATCGCGGCTACGAGACCCATCGGAGGGTGTGGAACGGTTCGATCGATCGGTACCCGGCCCTCATCGTCCGTTGCGCCGGCGTGGCCGACGTCGTCGATGCCGTCCGCTTCGCCCGCCGGGTTGGGCTGGCCGTGGCGATCCGAGGTGGAGGCCACAGCTTTCCCGGCCTGTCGGTGTGCGACGGCGGACTGGTGATCGACCTCTCGTTGATGAAGGGTGTACGGGTCGACCTGGCCAGCCGGACGGTGCGGGCGCAGGCGGGGGTCCGGCTGGGCGAGCTCGACCGGGAGACCCAAGCCTTCGGGTTGGCCGTGCCGGCCGGCATCGTGACCCACACCGGGCTGGCGGGTCTCACCTTGGGCGGTGGGATCGGCTGGCTGATGCGCAGGTACGGCCTGACGATCGACCAGCTGCTCTCGGTCGACCTGGTCACAGCGGACGGGGAGCTGGTCAAGGCCAGCGCGCAGGAGAACAGCGACCTGTTCTGGGGCATCCGCGGGGCCGGGGGGAACTTCGGCGTCGTCACCGAGTTCGAGTTCCAGCTCAACCCCGTCGGTCCCGAGGTCCTCGCCGGACCGCTCATCTGGCCGATGGAGCAGTCGGCGGAGGTGCTGCGCTTCTACCGCGACTGGATCACCGACGTACCGGACGAGCTCACCACGATCGTCGTGCACCGCAAGGCGCCGCCCCTGCCCACGCTCCCCCCCGAGCTGCACGGTCTGCCCATCGTCACGGTCATCTGCTGCTACGCCGGACCGGTGGAGGAGGGCGAGCGGGTCGTGCAGCCGCTCAGAGCCTTCGGCTCGCCGCTGATCGACCTGTGCACCAGGAGACGCTTCGTCGAGCACCAGGCGATGTTCGACGCCTCGTTCCCGGAGGGCTGGTGGTACTACTTCCGCTCCTGCGACGTGGCGACCCTGACCGACGAGGTCATCGACATCACCGCCGAGCACGCCCAGCGCATCCGCTCTCCACTGACGGCCTTCCCGATCTTCCACCTGGGAGGTGCGGTCGGGCGCGTCGGGGACGACGAGACCGCGTTCAACGGGCGAACCGCCGGGCACACCTTCAACATCAACGCCACCACCGCGACCAGGGACGGCTTCCAGGAGGAGCGCGAGTGGTCACGCAGCTTCTGGTCGGCCCTCCAGCCTCACCACAGCGGCATCTACGTCAACTTCCTGATGGAGGAGGGCCAGCAGCGGGTCCGCGACGCCTACGGCACCACCAAGTACGACCGGCTCCGGGCGCTCAAACGCAGGTACGACCCCGACAACTTCTTCCGCCTGAACCAGAACATCCCGCCCGCCTAGCCATAGACTGCCCCCGAAGACTCACCCAACCGCGTTAAGCGTCAGATGTGACGACGCCCTATTGAGCTGGGTCCTGACAGGGGAGAGCATGCCGCGCAACTGGCCTGCGCTGCGGTCTGTCCACAACACCTACCGATGGAGGTCCAATGGGACAAGTCCTCTGGCATGTCACCATGTCGTTGGACGGTTTCATCGCCGGCCCTCGCCACGACATGACCTGGCTGGCCGACTACCTCGGCCCAAACCCAACTGCGGATGAGGTGCTGGCCCAAGTCGGTGCCCTGCTCATCGGCGATCGCACCTACCAGCTCGCCAAGACCGAGGACGGCAAGCCGTACGGCGGTGCATGGAGCGGTCCCCAGTTCGTGCTCACCCACCACCCTCCGAAGAACCCCCCAGCCGGGTTCACCTTTCTCAGCGGCGACGTCGAAGAGGCAGTGGCCGCGGCCAAGGCGGCTGCTGGCGACAAGTATGTCGTCGTCCTTGGTGCCGACACCGCCCGGTCGTGCCTGGACGCGGGGGTGCTCGACGAGGTCCTGGTGCACATCGCGCCCGTCCTGCTTGGTGATGGTGTTCGGTTCCACGTCCATCCGGGCGGCACCAACGTCAAACTTGAACGGATCAGCCTGACGCAATCGCCCCTGGTGACAAACCTCTGGCTACGCGTCGTGAGTCGTGAAATGACGCATCAGCTGAAGCGTGGCGAGTGACCGCGAGGCCAACAACCCCAGGGGCCATTACCCTGACCCGACTGCGCATCGACGCCGACATCCACGACGCCCGACATCGACACCGGGCAGGCAGGTCACGGGCGGATCCAGCCCGCCAGCCGTGTCGAGCTACGCGCCTGGCTGGCGCGGTTTACAGGCCAGCAGGCCGACTTCACCTTTGAAGGCACTGCCGGCTGGTGTGGTGGTTCGTCGCCGAGGAGGTCATGGGCGCCGGGTGCCGCGCCCATCTGGCCCAGGTGCGGCTGCGCAAGGCGCCCATGGAGCAGCGCACCGGCTGGCATCAGCGCATCAACGCTGCCCACCGTCGCCCGCCAAACAGTGGACCCTAGTACTCCAGCCGTAGATCGTGACCTGGCTGGTCGGGGGCGGCCGGGGCGATCTGGGTCACCGACCAGGTGCACGGCCGGCTACTCCGGGTCGAGGGTTAGCGAAGGTGGGTACATCCCGTCGCGGGTGGCCTTGGCTACCGGGATCACTCTGCGTGGCGACCAGGGCAGGCTTGCGACTGCCGCTGAGGCGGCGCGGACCAAAGGTCCGCCAAGCACGCGGCCGCGCCGATCAATCGCGCGCAGCGCACCACCGTGGCTGGAAGACCTGCGCGCCGTCCGCCGACCCGCCGTAACGGTCCCGAGACGGAGGCCGGCCACACTTCAGGCAAGCGACGACGCTTGGGATGTTGACCGGGACCGGAGGGGCGTGCGCCGATGACCATGGGGATGACCCCCGGTAGCCGACCGACATGGGCGCGCCGGTCGTCGGCCGGGCTGGCATGGGCGCTGTGGATGCTGGTTGTGCTCGGCCTGACCGTGACTCCCGGGTTGAACCAGCTGGCGCGCCAAGCGGGCCGGTCTGACCTGGGGTCGGACTCCAACACCGCCATCTACGGGCTGGTGGCGGTGAGCGCGGCCACGGTCGGGGCGGTGCTGGCCAGCCGCCGGCCCCGCCACCCGGTGGGCTGGCTGCTGCTGGCCCTTGGGCTGTGGTTCATCTACGGCTATGCCAGCTGGGTGCTGCTGGCCTGGCGGGGGGCGCCGCCCGCCGTTGGCCTAGCGATCTTGGATACCAACGTCGTTGCGATCCCGGCCTTGATCGGCTTCATCCTGCTGCTCACCCCGACCGGGTCGCTGCCCTCCCCCGCTGGCGGTGGTGGGCCAGGATCGCGGCGGCCGCGCCGCTGCTGGGGTTGGTGTCGTTGGCGGTGGGACCGTTCCGGGGGCCCGACCAGTCGGTCGCCAACCCGCTCGTTGTCGGTGCCTTGGCTGGTCCGCTGCTGATGGTCCGCACGGTCGCCTTTGTGGTTGCCGGTCTTGCCATTCCGGCTGGCGCCTGGTCGTTGGTGGTGCGGTTCCGTCGTGCCCGTGGGGTGGAGCGCCAGCAGCTGCGGTGGCTGGCGGTGGGGGCGGCGCCGGTAGCGGTGGCAGTGGCGGCGCTCACGGCGCAGGCGCTGACCGGCAACGAGGTCAACCTCAACTGGCTGCCCGGTGTCTGCCTGGCGATCCTGCCCCTGGCCATCGGAGCGGCGATCCTGCGCTATCGGCTGTATGACCTGGACCGCATCATCAGCCGCACCGTCACCTATGGGCTGCTGACGATGCTGTTGGGGTTGGGCTATGCCGGGGTGGTTCTGGGGTTCGGCCGGCTCCTCCCCCAAGGCTCCAGCCTGGTGGTGGCTGGGGCGACGCTGGCGGTGGCGGCGGTGTTCCAGCCGGCCCGCCGCCGCATCCAGACCTTGGTGGATCGTCGGTTCAACCGCCGCCGCCACGACGCCGCCCAGACGATCGCGGCCTTCAGCACCCGCCTGCGCGACCAGGTCGACCTGACCACCCTGACCGGCGAGCTGCTGGCCGTGGTCGACCAGACCATGCAGCCCACCCGGGCATCGCTCTGGCTGCGACCGCGAGGACCGTCCACCGCAACCGACGGGACGGCGGCTCACCAATTCGCCGGTACGAACTGAAACGGGATTCCGCCACGCGACCCGCTCCAGCGTCGCGATCATGAGGCCACCGGCGCCCTGGCCGACAGCGACCAGGCGCCGCAGCTCCGGACGGCACTGACCGAGCTCGAGCGCCTCGGCGCCCGACCCCTGGCCGCCGCGGTCGCCCGCAGGTTGCGGGAGCTCGGGGTCCGGGCCGGGGCGCGGGGGCCCCGTCCCACCACCCGCGCCAACCCGGCCAACCTCACGGCCAGGGAGCTGGAGGTGCTGCGCCTGCTGGTCGAGGGGCGCTCCAACCGCGAGATCGCCGAGC
>Ga0307287_10000723_pt1 | contig 11265 bp, 9 predicted proteins | sample ER_DNA_141_FD_194485 | JGI IMG/M metagenome (GOLD analysis project Ga0307287, IMG submission 194485) | Bulk soil microbial communities from the East River watershed near Crested Butte, Colorado, United States - ER_DNA_141 | ecosystem: Environmental > Terrestrial > Soil > Floodplain | place: USA...
TGACGCTCCGGGGCCCGATGGCACAGGGGTTCCGACGGTATTGGGCCCGCAGGCTCCGACGGCGAGCACAAGCGTCGCCAGAAGCGCGCCGGCTCGTAACTGTCTCGTTCTCATGCTCCTCCTCAGGATCATTCGACTTGGACGTTGGACCTTGATCTCGCTGGCGATGATCGCTGGCCTCCTCTCGCTCAGCCGACCTTCTCGGCCACGATTCCTCGGTCCGGTCGGCGCTCGCCGGCCGGCGTGACACGCGGGTCGGGGTCCAGCCATCTGGTCCGCACGACGACCCGCTCGACGTAGTAGCGCGTCCGGTCCCCTCGAACGTAGCTACGGGCGAACTCAATTGGCCGACCGTCGGCAGCGTAGGCGACACCCTCGACGAGGAGTGCCGGCCGGCCGGGGGCCTGGTCGAGCAGCCGCGCTTCGCGCGTCCGCAGGAGGACCGGTTCAAGGGCCTCGCGGGCCCGGACGATGGGTGTCGAGTAGCGCTCGACGATGAGGTCATAGAGGGAGTTGTGCTCGAGGTCTGAAGCCAGGAGCCCCGGAAAGCGTTCCGCCGGCAGGTGGACCTGCTCGAGGAGAAGAGGCTCGCCGCCGGCGAGCCGGAGCCGCTCGACGTAGAGCGTCGGCGAGCCAAGCTCGAGCTCGAGGCCCGCGGCGACCGCCTCGCCGGCGGACTCGGGCCGCGCGGCGATCAGTCGGGTGGTCGGGTCGAGGCCGCGGGTCTGCATCTCGTCGGTGAAGCTCCGGTTGCCACCGAAGTTCAGGTCGAGGCGCGGATGGAGGACGAACGTCCCGCGGCCGCGCGTGCGCTCGATGCGCTGCTCGCGGGCAAGCTCGGTTAGTGCACGCCGGACGGTGATCAGGCTGCAGCCGTACTTCGCCGCGAGCTCGCGCTCCGCCGGCAGCCGATCGCCCGGCTCCCATTCGTTGGAATCGAGAGCGGACACAAGGTCGAGATAGACCTGGTGGTGCAGCGGGACGGGACCGAGCTCGAGCCTGAAACGCGCCATCGTCGGGCGTGGATCCTCTTGCGCGCCGCGCGAATGGTGATAACGTTATAAGCAATCATTCCGGTTAGACGCGCCAATGTCAAGATGCGAACGGCGGCGCGCTCGGAGAAACGCGGACCGGCTGGACGGAGGCTGCGTGGGCGTCAAGATCGCGGTCGTCGGTGGCGGCAGCACGTACACGCCGGAGCTGATCGAGGGCATCACGGTCCGCGGCGATCGCCTCCCGGTCGACGAACTGGTCCTCCTCGATCCCGATCCGGAACGCGCCGAAGTCGTCGGCGGGCTGGCGCGCCGGATGCTTAACCGGCTCGAGTGGCGCGGCCGGCTGATCATCACCCCGAACACCGATGGCGCCCTTGACGGCGCCGATTTCGTCGTCGTCCAGCTCCGCGTCGGCGGCCAGGCGGCTCGCTTCGTGGACGAAACGCTGCCGCTGCGGTTCGGAACCATTGGGCAGGAAACGACCGGGGCAGGCGGCTTCGCGAAGGCCCTCCGGACCGTGCCGGTCGTCCTCGACATCGCCGAGCGGGCCGCCAAACGGGCGGCGCCCGGCCACTGGATCGTCGACTTCACGAACCCTGTCGGGATCGTGAGCCAGGCGCTCCTCGACGATGGTCACCGGGCGATCGGGCTCTGCAACGTGGCGATCGGGTTCCAGCGGCGATTCGCCGAGCGCTTCGGCGTGGCGCCCGAGCGGGTGGAGCTCGAGCACGTCGGACTCAACCACCTGACGTGGGAACGGGCCGTTCGGATCGACGGCGTCGACCGCCTGCCGGAGCTCCTCGATACCGAGGGCCAGGAGATCGCCGACGACGTCGGGATGCCGCTCGAGCTGATCCAGGGCCTCCGAGCGATTCCCTCCTACTACCTCCGCTACTACTACCTGTTCGACTCCGTCCTCGCCGATCAGCGGAGCGAGGGCCACGAGACGCGCGCGGAGGAGGTCATCGAGATCGAGACGCGCCTCCTCGAGATGTACCGCGACCCGCACCTGACCGAGAAGCCGGCGCTTCTAGCCGATCGTGGCGGCGCGTTCTACAGCGAGGCGGCCGCCGCGCTCATCGCTTCGCTCCACGATGGCGCGGGCGACATCCAGATCGTCAACGTCCGGAACGGGGGCTGCCTGCCGGACCTGTCGCCCGACGCGGTCGTCGAGATTCCCGCTCGGGTCGATCGCGACGGGGCGCACCCGCTGGCGCTCGCGCCGCTCGATCCGCTCATGCGCGGCCTCGTCCAGCAGATGAAGGCGTACGAGGAGCTCGCGGTCGCGGCCGCCCGCAGCGGCGACCGCGCCGTCGCGCTCAAGGCGCTCCTCGCCAATCCGCTCGTCCGGAACTGGGAGGTGGCGCGGCCGTTGCTCGACGCGCTGCTCGAGGCCAATCGGGCCCACCTGCCCCGGTTCGCCGTCGTCTGACGAGCCCGGCGCGGGCTCGCAGCGAGCACGCGACGCGAGCTCCGCCAGAGCGGGCGCGGGAGGCACAGCGAGCGGCCCGCGGGACACTGTTGTCACGCTGCCGTAGCCATGCGGGCGGTCCGCCGCGCACCCGAACCGGCGCGGGATGGCATCCTTGGCCCGAACACAACCACGAGCCGGAGTCCCCTTGTACGAAGAAACCCCGCGCGCCACTCGCCGCGCCCCCGTTGGAGAGCGAACAAGCCCAACGGCCGGCGGCATTGTCGCCATCGTCATCTGGTTCCTGTTCGCCGGCGTGGCGCTGCTCATCGCCGTCACCACGGTCTCCGCGTTCGCCGGCCTGACCTCGGACCTGCCCAAGCCGGGTGACCTCGACAAGATCTCCTTCCAGGAGGAGTCGGTCATCTACGACCGAACCGGCCAGACGGAGCTCGCCCGATTCGGTCAGTCCCGCCGGGAGGTCGTCGCCTTCGAGGACATCCCGCCGATCGTGATCGACGCCCAGACCGCGGTCGAGGACAAGACGTTCTGGGAGAACACGGGCTTCGATCCGATGGCGATCGTGTCGGCCGGCATCGACAGCCTCCGTGGCCGGAGCCGCGGCGCCTCGACCATCACCCAGCAGCTCGTGCGCCAGCGCCTGCTCGACGAGGACCTCGTCCAGGATCCAGACCGCCAGGTCGAGCGCAAGCTCAAGGAGATCATCCAGTCGATCCGCCTGACGGAGGCCTACCCGGGCGAACCCGGCAAGCGGAAGATCATCACCGCCTACCTCAACCAGAACTACTACGGCAACCAGAGCTACGGAGTCAAGGCCGCCGCCAAGTCGTACTTCGGCAAGGAACTCAACGACCTGACGATCGCCGAAGCGGCAATCCTCGCCGCCCTCCCAAAGTCGCCGTCCAGCTACGACCTCGTGCTCAACGCGATCGGGGATTGCGACGTCGAGGTTACATACGAAGACACTTGTCCCGGCAAGACGACGCTCGTGGTTCCGGAGGAAACCGAGATCGTCCAGCGGCGGAACCAGATCCTCGATCTGCTCGCCGAGGGCGACCGCAACCCGCTGTCGCGTGGCCAGTACGATGCCGCCGACTTCGAGGCGGCCAAGGACGAGAAAGTCGTCCTGGCGCCGCAGCAGACGCCGAACTGGATTGCGCCGCACTTCGTCTGGGCCGTCCAGAAGGAGCTCGCGACGAAGCTCTGCGGCGAGGACGTTCCGACCTGCGACGTGCTCGAGAACGGCGGCCTCAGGATCACGACGACGCTCGACACCAACCTCCAGGCAATCGCCGAGAAGTGGGTCAAGGCCGCGACGGTGGTCCCGCACACGAAGGACTCGGCCGGGGCCGCCAAGGACCTCGGGCTCAAATACGAAGACTGGATGAAGAAGCTTCGGGACAAGAACGTCGACAACGGGGCGCTCGTCGCCCTCGATTACCAGACGGGCCAGCTGGTCGCCTACGTTGGCAGTGCGAATTACTACGGGGCGAGGAGTTCGCCCCAGTTCCAGCCGAAGTACGACGTCGTGGGGAGCGGCTGGCGCCAGCCGGGGTCGGCCTTCAAGCCATTCAACTACCTCACCGGAATCGACGACAAGATCATGACCGCGGGCTCGATGTTGATGGACACCGCCGTGGACTTCGGCGGCGGTTACACGCCGGGTGACGCCGACAACCAGGAGCGTGGCCCCGTCCGGGTCCGCACGGCCCTCCAGTTCTCGCTGAACCTGCCCTCGGTCAGGGCCGTGGCCGTGAACTCCGTCGAGCACGTCTTCGCTCGGGCGAAGGACTTCGGGATGCAATTCAAGACGGAGACGACGCAGGCCGGCCTGTCGCTCGCCCTCGGTGTCCAGGAGGTCCGACCGATCGACCTCGTGTCGGCCTACGGCACGATCGCCAACGGCGGCCGCCTCATCCCGCACACAACAATTCTGAGCGTCGACAACGCCGCCGGCAAGCCCGTCACGGACGCCTACGTGCAGCCCGAGGGAACGCAGGCGGCAAGCCCGCAGGCGGCCTACATCGTGACCGACATCCTTGCCGGCAACACGAACCCGAAGGTGAACCCCTTCTGGGGCAAGTTCGCGATCACGAACACCGAGGGTGCCCGGCGCGCGGCCACGCTCAAGACCGGTACGAACAATGATGCCAAGGACCTCAACGCCTACGGGTTCATCGCGCCGCCCACCACGGACGGGCGGAACGCCGGCGAATACGCCCTGGCAGTCGGGGCCTGGAACGGCAACAGCGACAACTCGGTCGTCACGACCCCAAGCAAGCCGGTCTTCTCGATCGACGTGACGACATACGTCTGGCAGGGCTTCATGGCCGAGGCGTCGAAGAGTTGGGCAATCAACGACTTCCCCGCGCCGGAGGGTCTCGTCAAGGCGAAGATCGATCCGTGGACGGGTTTGCAGCCGGCGGCGGGCGGCCCGTCGATCGAGGAATTGTTCATCGCCGGCACGGAGCCGAAGAACGGCCTGCCGCCCGAGCTCTGCGGGTCGATCGTGCTCGATCACGTGGGCTTCGAGAAGAACTTCGAGAACTGGATGCGGGCCGACCGCGACTGGTTCGCCCGTGCACGACGCGGTCCGGGCACCAGGGGCGGCGTCAACGGGACGCCCGTTGTCTACTTCTACAACGGATCGTTCACCCCGTTCGGCAAGTCGTGGGGCCCGTTCGTCGAGGGTCATGGCTGTTCGGGGCCGACCCCCGAGCCGACCTGCTTCCCGCAGCCGACGCCCGACGAGAGCGGGCTCGTCCCGTCGTTCGAGGTCCCGACGCCCGATCCGTCGGCGTCAGGGGCGCCGCCGCTCGTCCTCTGCCCGACGCCCGAGCCAACCCCGTCGCCGTCGGCCGAACCCACCCCAACACCGGAAATCACGCCTGAACCAACGCCCAAGAACACGCCGAAGCCGAAGCCGACACCCACGCCTGAGCCAACCCCCGAGCCGACGCCGGAACCGTCGGCGGCGGCATCGGTGGGTGCGGTCCCAAGTCCCTAGGCCCCCGGACGGGCGACGCGGGGTGAGGATCGATCTCAACGCCGACGTCGGCGAGAGCATCGGGCCGTGGCCAATGGGCGACGATGAGCGGCTCATCCCGCTCGTGACCAGCGTCAACGTCGCTTGCGGGGCGCACGCCGGCGATCCACTCACGATCGATCGGACGATCCGCGCGGCGGTCGCGAACGGTGTCGCGGTCGGCGCTCATCCCGGCTATCCGGACCTCGTCGGATTCGGGCGGCGCGATCTCGACATGGCACCGGACGAGCTGGAGGCCTCCCTCGTCTATCAGATCGGCGCCGTCGCGGCTTTCGCCCGATCCGCCGGGACGTCGCTCCGCCACGTCAAGCCGCACGGAGCCCTCTACAACCTCGCGGCCCGCGACCCAAACGTCGCGGCGACGGTAGCCCGAGCCGTTGCGCGGGTGTCGGCCGACCTCGTTCTCGTCGGCCTGGCCGGGTCCGCCATGCTGACCGCTGCTGCCGATGCGGGCCTCGCGTCGGCCGCCGAGGCATTCGCCGACCGGGCCTACGAGGCCGACGGGACGCTCCGCTCGCGACGCCTTCCCGGCGCGGTCCTCGCATCACCCCAGCTCGCCGCGGCGCAGGCGGTGTCGATCGTCCGCGATGGCTGCGTTGCGAGCCACGACGGCCAGGTGGTCGCGGTCCGGGCCGACACGATCTGCATCCACGGCGACACGCCGGCGGCCGTCGAGTTCGCGGAGGCCGTTCGGGCGGCGCTCGCGGATGCCGGCGTGACGATCGCAGCACTCGGGTCGTGACCGCGGAAACGGCCTCGATTGCGCCGCTGGGTGACGGCGCGCTGCTCGTGACGTTCGGCGATCAAATTGATGTCGCACTGAACTCGCGGGCTCACGATCTCGCCGCGGCCGTCGAGCGGCTGCGATCGACTGACACGCGGTTCGGGCGGGCAGTCCCTGCCTACGCCAGCGTGCTCGTCCCCTTCGACCCCGTCGCCGTGGATCCTGACGAGGCTGGCCGGGTGGTCGGACGTTTGTTGACGGAGTTGGACGGAGAGCCGGCCGCCCCCGCGGCGGGCGCGCTCGTCGAGATCCCGGTCCGGTATGGCGGCGACAACGGCCCGGACCTCGCCGACGTCGCGGCCCTCAACGACCTCCGCGAGAGCGAGGTCATCGAGCTCCACGCCGGAACGGAATACCGCGTGTTCTTCCTCGGGTTCGCGCCCGGATTCGCCTACCTGGGCCCCGTGTCGGCGCAGATCGCTGCGCCTCGCCTCGCGGCGCCGCGAGAGCGCATCCCCGCCGGCAGCGTCGGCATCGCCGGCCGGGGGACCGCCGTGTACCCGTTCGAACTGCCCGGCGGTTGGCGGATCATCGGCCGGACCGACGTCGCCATGTGGGACCTCCGGCGCGACTCCCCTGCCCTCCTCAGACCCGGCGATCGAGTCCGATTCGTCCCGAGTCCGTGATGCTCGAGGTCCTCGAGGCTGGCGTCCTCACCTCGATCCAGGACGCGGGGCGGCCGGACTGGACGCACCTCGGCGTGCCAGTCGGTGGAGCGTGCGATCCGTGGAGCCTCGCGGTCGCGAACTTCCTCGCGGGCAACGACGCCGGCGCGGCGGCTTTCGAGATGACGCTGGTGGGCGCCACGCTCGCCGTCCGCGAGCCGATGACGGTAGGGCTGGCCGGGGCCGACCTGGGCGCGATCGTCAGGGAATCGGATAAGCGGCTGCTGCCGGGGCGGTCGTATCGCCTCGAAGCGGGTACGACCATCGCTTTCCCGGGTGACGCCGGGGCCCGGACGGGCGCTCGAGCCTACCTGGCGCTGCCGGGCGGGATCGACGTCCCACTTGTCTTGGCGTCGGCGTCGACGGCGCTTGGGGCCGGATTCGGCGGGCTCGATGGCCGCACCCTTCGGCCCGGCGACGTGCTGCGGGCTGCGGGGCAACGTGACGATGCACCCAGTGTCGAGGCGGTCTGGCCGGCGCTCGGCGACGACCCCCTGACCTCGCCGGACCGACCGATCCGCCTGCTCGCCGGTCCGGCCCCCGGTCTGGAGGCGCTCGTGGCGGCCGAATGGAAGGTCGGCTCAGGGAGTGACCGCGTCGGACTGCGCCTGGACGGGCCACCGCTCGAGGCCTCGGCGTCCGGGGAGCTGCTGTCCCACGGCGTAGTCACGGGCGCGGTCCAGCTGCCGCCCGACGGAACGCCGATCGTGCTCCTCGCCGACCACCAGACCACAGGCGGCTATCCGATTGCGGCCGTCGTCATCACCACTGACCATCCGCGGCTGGGTCAGCTGCGACCTGGGGCGAGCGTGCGATTCGCCGCCACGACGATCGACGAGGCACGCCTCGCGCTGTCCCGCCAGCGAGAGGCGCTGGCGCGCGGCGCGGCGTCGCTGCGCACGGGTTCCGTGTGGGACGAGCTCTGGCAGTCGGCCGGCGGGTAGGATCGCCGGATGATCCTCCGCCTTTCCGGCGTGTCGGTTCGGAGGGCCGGCCGGACGCTCCTCGGCCCGATCGACTGGTCGATCGCCTCGGGGGACCGCTGGGTCGTGATCGGGCCGAACGGCTCGGGCAAGACGACCCTCGTCCACGTCGCCAGCACGTACCTCTGGCCGACGACCGGCACAGTCGAGGTGCTCGGCGAGACGATCGGCCGAGTCGACGCCCGCGAGCTGCGGCGTCGCGTCGGCTACGCGGGTGCCGGCCTCGAGGCGGCGATCGACCCTGCACTGACAGCCCTCGACGTCGTCGTGACTGCGCGTCATGCCGCGCTCGGTCCGTGGTGGCATACGTACAGCGACGCGGATCGAGCGCGTGCCACGGAGCTGCTCCACGCGATCGGCGTCGGGGAGCTCGCCGGGCGGCCGTTCGGTCAGCTCTCGACCGGCGAACGGCGGCGGGTCCAGATCGCTCGGGCCCTCATGCCGGCCCCCGACCTCCTGATTCTCGACGAACCCGGCGCCAGCCTCGACCTCGGGGCGCGGGAGGCACTCGTCCGGGACCTTGCCGGTCTTGCCGCGGCGCCCACGCCCAGCGCCGTCGTCCTCGTCACCCACCATGTCGAGGAGATTCCGGCCGGATTCGGTCACGCGCTCGTGCTGTCCGCCGGACAGGTCGTCGCGGCCGGCGCGATCGACCAGACGTTGACCGGACCGGTAATCAGCGATGCCTTCGGCCTGCCGATCAGCGTCGAACGCACCAACGGCCGATTCCGCGCCTGGCTCGACGGCGGGCCCGATTGACAGCCGGCGTCATGCAATCGTCGCCAACCGGGTGGACGATGGCTCCATGACAGCAACCCCTGGCCGGCGGACGCTCTACGCGGCAATCGCGGGCGCCGTCGCCACCGTCGCCGCTCTCGGCCTCTCGGAATTGGCCGCCGGCATCCTCTCGGCGCAGTCGCTGGTCGCCGCCGTCGGTGGCGCCGTCATCGACCTCCAGCCCGCGGGTGCCAAGGACTTCGTCGTCGCCCTGTTCGGCCAGAACGACAAGGTCGCGCTCGAGCTCTTCATCGTCGCCGTCTCCGTGGCGGTCGGCGCCGTGCTCGGGCTCGTCGCGCGGCGGGCCTTTGTTATCGGCGCGGGCGCGCTGGCGATCTTCGCCGCCGCAGGGTTCGTCGCCGCGCTCGCAGACCCGTCGACGGCGGCCGCACCGGAGGCGATCGTCGCCGGCGTCGCCGCGATTGCCGGGATCCAGGTGCTCTCGTGGCTGCTCGGGCCCGCGGCGCACGAGCCGGCCGCCGGCGACCAGCCCGCCCAAGGTTCGATGCCCGACTGGTCGCGTCGCGGCTTCCTGATCCGGAGCGGTTCCGTTGGCGCTGCGGCCGTCGTCGCCGGGATCGGCGGCCGGAGCCTGCTCGAGGCCTCACGAGCGATCCCGGCGTCGGCTGGGACATCGATCCCGCCGGCGGGCGAGGTCGCAACGCTGCCGGCCGGATCGTCGCTCGACGTCGCCGGCCTGACGCCCCTCGTCGTACCGAACGACGAGTTCTACCGGATCGACACCGCGCTCCTGACGCCCAACGTCAACGTCGCGACCTGGAGCCTGCGCATCCACGGCCTCGTCGATCGGGAGACCCAGCTCACCTTTGCCCAGCTCGTCGAGCTGCCGATGATCGAGCAGTACGTGACGATCGCCTGCGTCTCGAACGTCGTCGGGGGCCGGCTCGTGGGCAACGCGAAATGGACGGGCGTCCGCCTTCGCGACGTGCTGGAGATCGCCGGAGTCCAGTCAAGCGCGACCCAGCTCGTCGGTCGGTCGGTCGACGACTGGACGGCGGGCATGCCGACGAGCTGGGTCATGGATCCGGCGAGGGAGCCGATGATCGCGGTCAAGATGAACGACGAGGTCCTGCCCCGCACTCACGGCTTCCCGGCCCGACTGATCGTGCCGGGTCTGTTCGGCTACGTGTCGGCGACGAAGTGGCTGTCGGAGCTCGAGCTCACCACCTGGGAGGACTTCGACGGCTACTGGGTGCCGCTCGGCTGGGCCAAGGAGGGCCCGATCCTGACCCAGTCCCGGATCGATGTGCCGGGGGACGGGCGGTCCATGCCGGCCGGCCGCGTCGCCATCGCCGGCGTCGCGTGGGCCCCGGATCGGGGCATCTCGAAGGTCGAGATCGCGATCGATGGGGAGTGGCGCGACTGCACGCTGGCGGCACCCATCTCGAACGCGACCTGGGTCCAGTGGACCTACGGCTGGGACGCCGCGGCCGCGGGCCCAGGCAACCACCGGATCGAGGTCCGGGCAACCGACGGCAACGGCGAGCTCCAGTCGCCGGGCCCAAGCGAGCCGGCCCCCGACGGCGCCCGCGGCTATCACTCGATCGGCGTCAGGGTCGGCTGACCCGCACGGGAGACGCCCCGGCGCCGATTACGGGGTAGATTTGTTCCCATGCCCCGACGATTGTTCTACTTCGACCCCCCTGACCGTTTCGTTGCCGGGACGGTCGGCGAGCCCGGCCAGCGAACGTTCTTCCTCCAGGCACGCAAGGCCAGTCAGGTGGTCAGCGTGGTCCTCGAGAAGGTCCAGGTCCAGGTGCTCGCCGAGCGCCTCGATCAGCTTCTCGATGAGCTCGAAGAGCGCGGCGTCACCGAGGCAACCCCAGACGCGGCGGCGACGGACAACGGCCCGCTCGACGAGCCGCTGGTCGAGGCCTTCCGGGCCACGACGCTGACGCTCGGCTGGGACGCCGACGCGGGACTTGTCCTCGTCGAGGCGCGGGCCGAGCCGATCGAGATCGAACTGGAATCCGTCGAGGACGACGACGAAGACGAAGCTGGCGACGACGACCCGGACGACCCCGACGAAGAGGCCGTGGCGGAGCTTGACGCGTCGCTAGCCGCCTCGATCCTGGCCGCATTCGAGACATCCGGTGACGACGACGAGGACGGTCCCGACGTGCTCCGCGTCAGGGTGTCGGCTGCGGCCGCCCGGTCATTCGTGAGGCGGGCGGCCGAGGTGGTCGCGTCCGGGCGGCCGCCATGTCCGCTGTGCGGCCAGCCACTCGACAAACAAGGTCACATCTGCCCCCGAAAGAACGGCCATTACGTCAACTAGGCCAACGACTGCGGACCGGCCGAAACGTGCTTGATACTGCTACCGCCCTCGACGTCCTGCGCGAGGGCGACATCCAGCTCGTCGGGCGGCTGCTTGGGTCGACGAACCACGCGATGCTGGGGAAGGTGACCCGCGTCTGCCCACCGCCTGAGCCCTCGCTCACGATCGAGGCCGTCTACAAGCCGACCGCGGGTGAGCGGCCGCTCGACGACTTCCCGGATGGAACGCTTGCCCGGCGCGAGGTCGCCGCGTTCCTGGTGTCGGAGGCGAGCGGCTGGGGCATC
>Ga0307287_10000724_pt1 | contig 11257 bp, 10 predicted proteins | sample ER_DNA_141_FD_194485 | JGI IMG/M metagenome (GOLD analysis project Ga0307287, IMG submission 194485) | Bulk soil microbial communities from the East River watershed near Crested Butte, Colorado, United States - ER_DNA_141 | ecosystem: Environmental > Terrestrial > Soil > Floodplain | place...
GGTTTGAAGGAATTTCGGGCCGCATCGACCAGGGTGCGGGCATCCTATTCAACCTCAAGCCAAATGGCGACTACCTGACGATCCGTGCCAATCCACTCGAAAACAACCTGGTGCTGTGGAAGTTCGAGAAGGGCAAGCGCTCATCGGTCACCTGGATTCGCAACACGCCGACACCCACGCGCCAGTGGCACGATCTCAAGGTTCGGATCGCAGGGAAAAAGGTGGCCGGCTATCTCGACGGCAAGCTCTACCTCGAGCACGTGTTGCCCCAGCCCGTCTCGGGACGTATCGGCCTGTGGTCGAAGGCCGACAGCCACGTGTATTTCGACGATTTCACCGTGACGCCGGCGGATTGACCGATGTCGCTGTTGCCAGGCCTCACCAGCGTGGGATTGTTAGAACGCCTTTCGGTCGGCGTACGCTCCGACGTCTTCAATCTCTATGCGGCGCGCGCGGCGCGCGGATTCGGCGACGGATTCGCAGCCATCATTCTGCCGGCCTATCTGCTGGAGATCGGGTTCAATCCCTTCCAGATCGGCATTGTAGCCACCGCGGCGTTGCTCGGGTCGGCCGCCACGACCCTGGCGATCGGATTTTTGGCGCCGCGCTACGACGTACGCACGCTGCTTTTGGTCTGTGCGGCCCTGATGGTGGTGACCGGCATTGCGATTCCGAGCGCGCAGCATCTCGTTTTCATCGCCGCGATCGCCTTTATCGGCACGATGAACCCGACGACGGGAGATATCGGAATCCACATCCCGCTCGAACAAGCCTCCCTGGCGCAGGATGCCTCGGACAAAGATCGCACGCACATCTTCGCGCGCTATAGCCTGATCGGCGCGCTATCGATCGCCGCCGGTGCGCTCGCGGCCGGCGCGCCGGACTGGCTGGTATCATGGGGCATAGGCAAGATCCCGGCCTTGCAGGCGATGTTCTACGTCTACGCGACGCTCGGCTTGGTGGGAGCGCTGTTCTATTCACGCCTTTCGCACGCGAAGCCACGGCCGGCGGCGCCACAAGCCACCGCCTTGGGCCCGTCGCGCCGAACCGTCTACAAGCTTGCCGCGCTGTTCAGCCTCGATTCATTTGCCGGCGGATTCACCGTTCAGTCACTCCTCGCACTGTGGCTTTTCGAGCGCTTCGATCTCTCGCTTGCCACCGCGAGCGCATTCTTTTTCTGGTCCAACCTGCTCAGCGCGTTCTCGTATCCGGTGGCGGCGCGCCTCGGCAAGCGCTTCGGTCTCGTCAACACGATGGTCTTCACACACATTCCCTCGAGCATCTGTCTCATTCTTGCGGCGTTCTCTCCGAACCTCACAGTGGTGCTGGTTCTCCTCCTGGTGCGCTCGGCGCTGTCGCAGATGGACGTGCCGACCCGCACCTCCTACGTGATGGCAGTCGTCACCCCCGCCGAGCGAACCGCGGCCGCGAGCGTGACCGCGGTCCCGCGCAGTCTGGCATCGGCGGTCAGCCCAGCGCTCTCCGGCGCGCTACTGGCGACGTCGTTCGCGGCGCTGCCGCTGGTGATCTGCGGCGTCTTGAAAATCGTCTACGACGTCTCGCTGCTGTATTCGTTCCGGCACATCAAGCCGCCGGAGGAAAGAGAGACAGAGTGAGCCTCGTCCCGTCCACCAATGTCGGACGGTCGGCGCCTCCTTCGCAGGAGCGCTCGCGCGGACGGATCGAGCCAAGCGGCGTCGTGGTTTACTTCTCGAAGTTGGGAGGCCGTCTGCGAGCGCACCAGAAAATCATGCTCGATGCAGACGCCAGAACCATTGCCAGGCTCAAGCGCTATGATTTTCGGGGATGTCATGATTGCGCGCGCGCCTATCCCGGCCCTCTCTTCTTCGTTCCCGATGACACCTTGCTTTCGGACGAGGCCTCCGCTCTCGGCATTCGCTCCTGCAACGATCTCTACGGTGGCGTTGTGCCCTATCCTTTCGTTAAGACGAAGGCCATCACCCACGACCTCGTCGATCCTGATGCAGAGCGGCCGCAAGGTTGGTCCGGCGCTTTCGCCGAGAGAGTGCGCGGGATCGTGTTGCCCGGCTATACCGCCTTCAGTGTGCACGATGCTCGCGTGGCAGCGAAGCGAATGCTGAGACATGGATCGGTCAGGGCAAAGCACCCGCTCGGAGCCTCCGGAAAAGGTCAGACGCTCGTAAACACCCCGGCTGAACTCGATGCCGTGCTGGAGGCGATGCCGGCGGAGCAGATTGCGGCATATGGATTGGTACTCGAAGAGGAGCTCCGACACGTCAGGACGATCAGCGTTGGACACATTACGCTCGACCCGCACAGGATCAGCTATTACGGCACGCAAAGAACCGTGACGGACAATGAGGGACGCACTGTTTATGGCGGCTCCGACCTGATCTGCGTGCGAGGAGGATGGGAAGCACTCGATGCTCTCCCGATGCCACCCGAGGTGCGATCCGGCGTGGCCAAGGGCAAATTATATGATGCGGCCATGGACGTGTATCCTGGGTTTATAGCGTCACGGCGGAACTACGATGTCGGCCAGGGCATCGACGGTGAAGGACTGCACCGCTCGGGAGTCTTCGAGTCATCCTGGCGCATCGGGGGCGCGAGCCCTGCTGAGCTCCTGGCACTGACGGAGTTCACGCAGGATCCTTCCGCGCAAGTGATCGAAGCAGCTCACGTCGCCGAATTTGGAAAACATCGCGAAGCTCCGGCCGGCGCGGTGGTCCACTTCGATGGAGACGACCCTCAGGCCGGTCCACTGGTTCGATACACGATGGTGACGCGGAGGAAATGATCCCGGCGAGTGTGACCGGACGCACAGACGCGCAGATTCATCGGCTTAGACTGGCGCTATTGGGAGGCCACAGGCGGCCCAAGTGCACGACTCTTGAAATCGTTCGACTCTGGGCGGCCGACCATGGCGCTTCTCACCAGGAGGAGTGGAACATGGCGAAGCTTACTGAAAGAACGTCTTTCACGAAGGACGTGCAGGGCCGCTACCTGTGCAACGACACCTCCGAGGTCAATACCTGGAAATCCGCCGGAGGCCGGCCATTCGACGTGATCGTGATCGGGGGCGGCACCTTCGGCTCGGCCATCGCCGAACATATCTGGTTCCGGCAAAAGCAGGTCGGTGGCGGGCTTCGGACGCTGGTCATTGAAGAAGATCTTTTTACGATCCCCGAGCATGTGCAGAACAGCGGCATCCTGGGGCTCAGCGACCCATCCGCCCCGTTTTTTCTCAACGAGAACGCACATGCGATGCCATGAACAAAGGGCCAAGCAAACCGGTTCACTGCGCGATTTATACCCGCGTGTCGACCGACCACGGGCTTGACCAGGATTTCAACTCCCTAGACGCCCAGCATGAAGCCGCGCAGGCCTACATCCGCAGTCAGGCTCATGCCGGCTGGACCTTGATCCGAGCCCGCTACGACGACGGCGGTTACTCCGGAGGCTCGACCGAACGGCCCGCGCTACAGCGGCTCTTGGCCGACGTCAGGGCCGGCAAAATCGACGTCATTGTGGTCTACAAGGTCGATCGGCTCACCCGATCCTTGGCCGATTTCGCCAAGCTCGTGGAGTTGTTCGATGCCCACGCGGCGTCGTTCGTGTCGGTCACGCAGCAGTTCAACACCACCACCTCCATGGGACGGCTTACGCTCAATGTCCTGCTGTCGTTCGCACAATTCGAGCGGGAAGTGACCTCCGAGCGCATTAGAGACAAGATCGCCGCCTCCAAGCGCAAGGGGCTGTGGGTCGGCGGCATTATTCCTCTCGGCTACACGGTCAAAGACCGCAAGATTGTCGTGCTCGAAGATGAGGCCGAGAGGGTTCGCACGATCTTCCGAGCTTATCTCGAACTGGGCAGCCTCGACCGATTAATGGTGGAACTGGGCAATCGCGGGATTGTCACCAGGGTTCGGCAGCTTAAAACCGGACGCACGATTGGAGGCATCCCATTCACCCGCGGCCCTCTCGGCCATCTTCTGCGCAATCGGTTCTATATTGGCGAGGTTCTCTTCAAGGGCGAAGTACTTCCCGGCGAGCAAGCCGCGATCGTCGATCGTGATCTCTTCGACGCCGTGCAAGTTAACTTGCACAACCAAAGGACCCATCACTCGACCACCCGCAACAAATCCGCCGCACTTCTGAGCGGGCGCATCTACGACGACCGGGGCAACAGAATGACCCCGAGCCATGCCCGCAAGCGAGGCCTTCGATATCGGTATTACGTATCGTCTCCCCTTCTCCACGGGCAGGCCGGCGGCGGCGGATCGGTGCGCCGGAGCTGAGATCGAGACGATCGTAACGCGCGCGCTGCGTGCAGAGTTCACCGATCAACCGAAGCAGGATGACCAAGACCTTATCCACTCCTATCTCGTGCGAGTTGGAGTGCGAATGGAACAGTTGGCGGTCACAGTGAGGACAAAAGGACCGGCGCACGCACTGGCGAACGGCCCCGATGACGCAGACCAAACGCAACCGGAACGCACCCTTCTTATTCCATGGCAAAAGGCCCCATCAAAGCGACGGCGCGAGATCATTGTCACGAGTTTCATAGGCGCTCAGGATACCCGGCCCATTCGCGCTGATACCCGCGCCAAGCTTGTAGCGTCAATCGCTCGCGGCCGTCGCTGGCTCCAGGAGATCATCTCAGGCGCCGTGACCGATGCGGAAAAGATCGCCGCGCGCGAACAATGCAGCGTCCGGCACGTGAACATGTCGATCTCGCTCGCCTTTCTCGCGCCCGATCTGGTCAAGGCAGCCACCGAAGGTCGCTTGCCCCGCGGGATTGGAGTAGCTCGGCTCTGCGACGGGCCGTCCGAGTGGTCGCGGCAGTGCCGTATACTTGGCCTGCCAGCCCCTTGAGGTTTCGTCGCGAAGAATTTCTTCCGGGGGGCGCTGTCGCTCGGGAGACACGCCCCTCGCCCCTCAGCCAAGCTTGCCAGCGGTCACGCTATCGCGATCTCATCATGAGACCGCTTCAGGAGTGCCCGACTGCCGACGATGGGTCCGCGCAGGATGCACAGATCGATCCCATCCATGACCCCACGCAGCCGAATGTCTGCGAAGATCAATGCAACGTGCTGCCCACCGATCAGCATGATGGCAAGCGCAGCTTCCGCGCTTTCGCACTCGATCGTGTCCAATTGCTCGTCTTCAAGCAACGCGGCAGTGAGGCTGCGCAGTTCTGCGTCGTCCTCGACGATTAATACGGCTCGATGTTGTTGTGCTTGCCCCATGGCCGGGCTCCTCCCCTGAGCGCTCGTGATGATCGGCACTCAATCGCCGTATGAGCGCCGCCAACCGTCCCGAGAGAGGAATTGAAACAACGTCGCCGAACGTGGTCTGCAACCCGCCCGCAAGCGTCAATGGGAATTTCATTGGGTCGAGAGGTACGGGTGTCGAACGGCGCATCGTGACCGAGTCTCCGACAGAAACCTCCCCTCGGTCGTCACGTCCCTTATGTCGACAATCCGACAAAGCCGGTTTCGTTCAACCGGCTCCCAACTTTTTTCTAGCTCTGAACGGAACTCCTACTCTCTCGCGGACGGCGGTTGAGGACGTCGCAAACCCTCTGTTGGTCGCCCAATCAGAGTCATGGTGACCGCATCGTGCGTGATCGCCTCCAGCGTTCCGCCGGTCGTGGCGCCGAGCTCGAGCCGCGTCAGCACCTTAGGATCGAACGCACCCTCCAATATCTGACGAATCTGGTTGCGCGCAGCCTCACCCTTGCTGACCTGTGCGATTCGACTACGCGGATCAAACCGCCACTGCTTCCAGCACGTGAAACGGGGAACCTGTCGGAATAACCCGATTCAGACGAAACCCTGCTTGAGCTAATAGAGCGCCATATTCGCTATGCGTGCGTTCTTGACCTCCGGTCATCACTAGCATGTTCAAATCAAATAACTGGCCCGTAGACGGTTTATTATCGTCGGGGATGGTCATCTCAATGACGAGTAGCTTTCCGTCTGGAGTGATGGCCGTGCGGCAGTTCTGCAGAATTCGCAGCGCCTCGGTATCCTTCCAGTCGACTAAGATGAACTTTAGTACGTACAGGTCCCCACCTCCAGGCACCGCTTGAAAGAAATCTCCCTCAACAGCTTGGCAACGTGCTTGATAATTCTTGGCATCGATCGCCTGACGTGCAGCTTCCACTACCTGGGGCCGATCGAACACTGTGCCGTGCACATGAGGATTAGCTTCCAAAATTGCGAGCAGAAGACCGCCATTTCCCCCACCGACGTCCACGATGTGCCGAACGCGCGAGAAATTATAATGCTGCACAGTGCCGTTGGCTACCAGCGCTGAAATGTCGCCCATCGCACGACTGAAACAGGCGAGCTCGCTGGGGTGCGCAGTGTAATACTCGTAAATGTGCATTCCGAACAGCTCGGGCACGACCGTCCGGCCAGAGCGCACACCCTGATAGAGCTGGCCCCACGCCTGCCAATGCGGGGTATCAGTTTCGGCTATCAACCAGTCGCGCATCGAGCCTGGAACATCGCGCCGGAGCAATTCGCCAATGGAAGTGAGCGCGTATTGCTGCGGAAGCGCCTCTGTAATCACGCCCAAACTGGCCAGAGCCCGGAGCAGTCGCGCCAGGGCCGATGCGTCAGCACCAACAGCACGCGCTAGCGTATCGCTTCGCTGCGGCTGCGACTCTGCCAAGGCATCTGCAATACCAAGTCTTGCTGCCGTGGCGACGCATTGTGCGACCCACATGCCCTGCGGTATCTGCATCAGCACTTGCTGAGGTGATGGCGCTTGTTCCGCGATTCGACGTTCGGTGTTGCTCATGCAGTCCTTTCACCGGAGCGTTCGCCTAAGCAGCCGCCCAAGGCTAGTTGTAAGGCCCGCCGCGCCGAAGGCATGAGGGCGCAAAACGCATAGCAATGACGTTGCCCACGCGGCAGAAAAGCTCCATTCTCATAGCTCAATGAACGTCAGACTGGCAAAGGCAAATTGGCGGGTCCCCCCGTCCTCACATGGAGCACAGGCAACAGACAAGGGTGGAAACCATGCCGAGCTCAATACACCATCAGGTTCTCATCGTCGGGGGTGGCACTGCAGGCATAACCGTGGCGGCGATTCTCAAGCGCCGCGCGCCGGGTATTAACCTTGCCATCGTCGAGCCGGCGCATGATCATTACTATCAGCCGGCTTTCACGTTGGTTGGCGCTGGCGTCTATCCGTTGGCCCGCACGCGCCGCGCGGAAGAAAGCCTGATACCAGTCGGCGTGCAGTGGATTCGCAACGCGGCCCAGACTTTTGAGCCGGAGAAGAACACGGTTCGCCTCAAGAACGGCGATACGGTAACGTACGACTATCTCGTGGTCTGTATCGGCGTGAAGCTCGATTGGGGCAAGGTCGCCGGGCTCGCCGAGACCCTAGGCAAGAATGGGGTGTGCAGCAACTACTCACCCGAGCATGTGACCTACACGTGGGATTGTTTGAGCCGACTGAAGTCCGGCAGCCGGGCGGTGTTCACTCAGCCGCCGCTCCCCTTCAAATGCCCCGGCGCGCCACAGAAGATCGTCTATCTGACCGCCGATCATCTTCAGCACCGGGGCATCCTGAAAGACTGCAGCCTGAATTACTATGTCCATGCGCCTGTCATTTTCGGGGTCCCCTTCTTTGCACGCGAGCTAGTCAAGATCGCGGCAAGATACGGCATCGAAGTGCATTACCAGCATAACTTGGTGGCGGTTGACGGGTCGCTGAAGACCGCAACGTTCGAGAAGGTCACCGAGCAAAACAAGGGTGAGCGCATCACTGTTCCGTTCGACATGCTGCACGTTTCTCCGCCCCAAAGCCCGCCCGACGAGATAAAGTCGAGCCCGCTCGTAAACGCGGCGGGCTGGGTCGAAGTCAACCAGAATTCCATGCAACACGTGCGTTACCCGAACATATTCTCGCTCGGCGACGTAAGTTCGACGCCGAATTCGAAGACCGCCGCAGCCGTGCGCAAACAGGCGCCGGTCGTCGTCGACAACATTCTCCATATGATGGGAAAGACAGCGGTTGCGGGCGGATACGACGGCTATGCGTCATGCCCACTGACCACGGCTTTCGGCAAGACCATCCTGGCGGAGTTCATCTACGGCGGAAAGGTCACGCCCACCTTGCCGCTCAACCCCGCCAAAGAACATTGGGTCGGCTGGTGGATCAAAGTGACGGGCCTGCCCTTGATGTACTGGAACTACATGTTGAAGGGTCACGTGTGGTTCCCGAAGCACAATACCAGCTTCAAGGGCGATGTCGTCTGACGGGCCGCGCCGGCGGGGTGTTCTGGTCGTTTGCCTGGTGCAGGCGCCCGGGGGAGCGAATCAAAATCGAGGCGCGGCTTAGTAGACCGAGATGGGGGTCAATGCTGGCTTGAAAGGTTGACCGCGAGCGATACAGCGCCCACCAGGACGAGGCTGAAGGCCCAAGTCGCATCGAGATTGAACCAGCTCCGCGACATGAACGTGAGACCCAAATGGCGGTAGACGAGCCAGGCCAAGAACCCACCGGCGGCAATCATCGCGAAGGAGTGGACGAGAGAGACCAGTATGGCCATTCCCAAATCGGTGTTAACGAGCACGCCGGCCGCCTCGTGGCCCTCGTCGAGGTCGGCGGCCCGGCAGAGCCCGAGATAGATCGGCACGAGCATCAATCCAGCGCCATGCGCGATCGCCACCGCGAAGGACCAAAGACCCAGTTGCGTCGGTCGTATCCGCGCCAGTACCCGCGGATGGCGTCGTTTGCCAAGCAGGAAGACACCAAACCCGATGACTAGGAGACTGGCGCCAATTTGAATTTGCCGGTGCCATTCAATGACCGCGATCAGTAGCGCAAAGGGAAGGATCACCACCAACATTGCCAGCAAATGGCCGAGTGTCAGGGGCCACAGCGCCGCGATGAGCGCCTGTGAACGCCTTTCCATCAGCCCGGCTGAAACCGCGAGCGGCCATCCCATCCCCGGGTTCGCCCCGTGATAGAGGCCGCTCGCGACGACCGCCAGCCAGAGCCCGACTTGTGTCCAATCCGCTTCGGTCAAATCTAAACCGAGGGGTAGCAGAACGAATCCGTCGAGCAATCGCCACCCTCAAGCCGGATCTGATGTGCCCGGTATCCATCAGGGAAGCTCACCCAATAGTCCCTTGCCAGCTCAAGGCCGCCGCTCGGGCTTGCGTTGGCCATCACCTCAGCGCCTGGCACGCCATCAGGATAGAACTGGTTGTCCCAGGTCGAATAAAGCGAGTTGGTCCAGTAGACCCGTTTGCCGTCACGGCTAATCTCAACCATCTGCGGACCGCCGGCAAATATCTTGCCGCTCGGATGGGGCGTACGGCGCGCGATCCCGCCGACATGGACCGAGCCTGCAAGTTTAGGATTTCTTGCGTCGGTCACGTCGTACTGACGCATCTCGCCGGTTCCCCAGCAGGCGACATAGAGGAACCGGTCATCCATGGAGAGGTCGATGTCGGTCACCAGCGGCGGCACTGCGCCAAATCCCTGCAGGAGAGGCGGCAGCTGGTCCTTGCTCGCCGGCTCAGGTGGGATCGTCGCTGTCTTTTCAATATGGAACTTGCCGCCCTCGCGCCACCAGGTCCAGATCGAACCTTCGAGGTTCGTGGTATCGACCACTACGCCCACAAACCCGTACTCGCGGACGGGATCATGCGCAGGCCGCACTTCAAGCGCCATTTGATGGTTGGCGCCGAGATCGATGGTCTGGACATTGCGCCGAGCTCGAAGATCCCAGAAATGGAGGCGATGGCCATATTTGTTGGAGAGCAAGTCCTCTGGGACGATCCCGTTCTCGAACTGCGGCGGCAGCGCCCATTCACTTGTCACCATATAGTCTCGTGGCAAGTTCCACCAAAAATCGTAGTGAAGATTCTGGAGTCCGCGATCGATCTCCCAGCGGCCGAGGATGTCAAACGTCTCGCAGTCCATGATGAACACGCCGGGCGGCCCCTCGGTACCATCCTTACCGCCGCCGCCCAGTGTGCTGACGTAGATACCTTCCGGACCACAATGCACAGTATGGGGGCGCGAGTAGCCGGTCTTCTTGAAGACCTCCTCGGGCTCAATGATCTTGTGAATGCTTGCTTTGGTTGGGTCGGGCTTCGTATCCACGATATAAATACGCGAGGAACGGAGCCCGGGAATGATCAGATAGCGGCGCTCGAGAAACGCGTGACCGGTGAGCGGCGACAATGCCGAAGAGCACGCGTTCCAACCGAAATGGTGGAATTCGTCCCCCTTGTAGGGCATCGTCACCGTGTGAACGATCTGGCTAAATGTAGGCGAGTCGGGCTTCACGTCGACCACCGCGAGCGCGTCAGGCTTCGAGAAGTCCGCGCTAAGCAGCAACGTGTAGGCGAAGTTCTCCGGGGGAGCTTCCATCGCAAGCTTGGGCGATGCGTGAAAGGACGGATCAGGCCTCATTGTCATGGGAGTTCCCCTGTGTATTACCGCTTTCCCCCGCGAGCTTAGCATGAGAAGGGGCGGACGTTCACCAAAGCTGACGAACCCGGTCTTGGCGGCAGGCCGTTCGAAATCAAGCTCATGTCGGATTGCCCGCTAAGGTGCTCACTTCCCGAACCAGGTATCGAGAGAGTTAAGCTGCACGCCATTGCAAAGCAGACCTCTGCGACGCTCATTCAGCGATCAGGCATTGCGCCCGACCCACCTCCTTGAGCGGCACCAGCTCTTTCTTCGTATCGAACCGTAATCGTCCACTCGCCCTGATTTTTCGGGGAATAGCGGGCTGATGTGCTAATCTGCTTCGAAGCCTGATGGGCCGCGCACCACTCCATGGCTTGGGTACGGACTTCAATCCTTTCAGGTCCAGTGAACGTTTTTGCTCGCATGACTATCCTCTTATTGGCTGATTCGCGATGTCGGTCCATGCCTGGTGTCGCAGACCAAGAGTCAACATCTTGCCGGACTGAAGCACATCGCCAGCTTATGGTGTACGCTCGGCGATAGGGCGAAGCGGTGACTCACATATCGAGCCGAAGCTCGATTTCAGTCTCCGACTGCGGCAGTTCGTAGCGGTTGGTCAGGGCGTCGCGCGCGATTTGTCCAAGTCGCGACTGCGCAAAAGCGCTGCCAATAATGCTGATGCTGAGAGCTGTCACCAGGATGGCAGCCACCAGTCCAATCACCAACGTTGCTGCGATTCTCGGCATGATGTCCTCCACCCACGTCTATCTGGTCGAAGCGCGTCCCGGCCGCTCGCGCGGCCGGGCGCGCCTGCAGTTCACTGCAA
>Ga0307287_10000726_pt1 | contig 11238 bp, 7 predicted proteins | sample ER_DNA_141_FD_194485 | JGI IMG/M metagenome (GOLD analysis project Ga0307287, IMG submission 194485) | Bulk soil microbial communities from the East River watershed near Crested Butte, Colorado, United States - ER_DNA_141 | ecosystem: Environmental > Terrestrial > Soil > Floodplain | place: USA...
CCCGCGACTCACCCTCACACCCTAGACGCGCCCGAGATCACGTCACCCGGACCGTGACCGGGGCAGACGTCGTGCTGTTGCCCGCCACGTCGGTCGCGACGACCGTGAGGACGTGGGTCCCGACGTCTCCCTTCCTCGGCGTCCACGTGAATGTCCAGGGTGAGCTCCGGTCGGTCGACTGGAGCGCGCCGTCGATGTACAAGGCGCCACTCGCGACGCCGGAGGCCGGCGCGCCGCCGGTGCCGGCGTCGGTGACACTCACCGTGATCGTGATCCTCGTCCCGCGCACGAACGTGGCGTTGTTGGCGGGCTGCGTGATCGCCACGGTGGGCGCCGCGGCGTCGATCCTGATCTGCTGGGACTTCGCACCCTCCTGGTTGCCTGCAACGTCGGTACTCGCGAAGCGCACGGTCTGGGTGCTCGCGACGGTGAACGGTCCGGTATAGACGATCGCGGTCGCGCTCGTGTTGGGGTTCGTGCCGTCGACCGTATACCGGGTCGTCGCCACACCCGAGCCGCCCGTATCCGTGGCCGCCAGACGCGTGCTGACGGCGGTCCTGAACCACGCGGTGCACCCTCCGTTGTTGCACGTGATCGTCGTGGTGGGAGCCACGGCGTCGATCTGCACGACGGCCGACTGCACCACCTCGGCATTGCCGGCGACGTCGGTCGAGAAGAACTTGACCGTCGTCGTGCTCGAGATCGTGAACGCACCGGTGTAGCGCGTGCTCGACGTGGTCGGTGTGCTCCCGTTGAGCGTGTAGTAGGTGGCACTCACGCCGGACCCGCCGGTGTCGGTCGCCAAGAGCGAGACGGTCACCGCGGAGCGGAACCACGCGGCGCACGATCCGGTATTACAGCGGATGGTACTTACCGGCGCGGTCGTATCGCGTGGGGGTGGGTTGACCGTGACCGTGCTCGACGCCGGCGCCTCCGCGTTCCCGGCGGCGTCGACCGAGAAGTACCGCACGGTCGTCGTGGCGCCGAGCTCGAAGGGGCCCGTGTACAGCGTGCTCGACGTGGTCGGCGGCGACCCGTTCAGGGTGAAGTACGTGGCCGAGACACCCGAGCCGCCGGCGTCCGAGGCGGACAGGGCGACGGTCACGCTCGTTTGGTAGGCCTGCGTGCAGCCGACATCGGAGGCCCCGCACGTGATCGATGTCGTCGGCGCCGCCTGGTCGATCTGCACCGTGAGGGACTGGTTCGCCTCGCGGTTGCCTGCGAGGTCCGCGGAGAAGAACCGGACGGTCGTCGTTGCCGTCAGCGTCAGCGGTCCCGTGTACACGGTGCTGTTGGTGTCGGGCACGGAGCCGTCGAGCGTGTAGTACGTCTTGTCGACGCCGGAGCCGCCCGTGTCTGTCGCGGTCAGCGCCACGGACACGTTCGCCCTGTACCACGTGCCGGAGCACGTCGTACCGTCACACGACGCGGTCGTGGTCGGTGGCGCGGTGTCCGGCAGCACGACCGTGACGGCCTGCGACTGCGGTGTTTCCGAATCGCCGGCGACGTCGGTCGAGAAGAACCTGACCGTCGTGGTGCTCGACACCGTGATCGGTCCTGTGTAGACCGTGCTCGACGTCGCCGGGGCGCTCCCGTCGAGCGTGTAGTAGGTCTTGTCGACGCCTGAGCCGCCCGTGTCGGTTGCCGCGAGCGCCACGGAGACGGCCGCGGAGAACGTGCCCGCACACGAGCCGCCGTCGCAGCTGATCGTCGTGGCCGGCGCGCTGCCGTCAACGTTCACCGTGACCGACCGGGGTGTCTCGGCGTTGCCCGCGAGGTCCGTCGAGTAGAAGGTGACCGTCGTCGTCTGGGAGATCGAGAGCGGTCCCCCATAGACGGTGCTCGAGATTCCATCGAGCGTGTAGTAGGTCTTGTCGACACCTGACCCACCCGTGTCGGTCGCCGAAAGGGTGAGGGATACCGACGAGGTGTGCCAGCCCGGCCCACAGGTCGAACCGTCGCACGACGCGGTCGTGGTGGGTGGCGCGGTGTCCGCCGGCACGACCGTGACGGTCTGGGACTGCGGCGCCTCAACGTTGCCCGCGACATCGGTGGAGAAGTACTTGACCGTGGTCGTCGCGGGCACAGAGAACGGTCCCGTGTACACCGTGCTCGAAGTCGTCGGGGTGCTCCCGTCGAGGGTGTAGTAGGTCTTGTCGACGCCCGAGCCGCCCGTGTCGGTCGGCGCGAGCGCCACGGAGACGGCCGCGGAGAACGTGCCCGCGCACGAGCCACCGTTGCAGCTGATCGTGGTGATCGGCGCGATCTTGTCCTGCTGCGCCCGACATTGGGCGCTCCCACTGTCGGTGAACGTGCCGTCGCTATCGTGCACGAACGTCCAGTCGTAGCTGCCCTGATGCAGGACCAGCTTCAAGACGCCGTGCGTGTTCGCGTTCAACACCGCGCTCGTGGCGAGCGGCGATGATGGCGAGTCGAGTCCGGCCCCGCCGGTCCCGACGATGAACTCCCGCATCCCTGCCACCGAGGCGTTGCCGGAGCCATCCATCGCGACGAACCGTTCGTACCAATGCGAATCGCCGTTCAAGACCGCAGACACCCCCGCGCCGTACAGGTCTTGCCAGAAGGGTTGGTAGGTGGTGTCGCCGCCTCCTGACGTGGACGCGAACCTGGGGTTCTGGAAGTAGGCCAGCGTACAACTGGCGTCGTTCGCAGCGAGGTCCTGCTGCAGCCACTGCTCCTGCGCGCTGCCCGAGGCGCAGAAGGCCGGGTTCGACGGGCACAGTCCGGTGTTGAGGGCGATCACGTGCCAGGACCCGAGGTCGTAGCTGTAATAGCCGCGAGACGGGTCTCCCGCCGACGCTCCGAAGTAGCCGAAGTAGTCGGCGCCGGGCGTCGAGGGACAACCGGTGCCGGTGCTGTCGTACTCCTTGTCGCCGGGGACCGGGTGACTGATCGGCTTGAACCGGCCCCACGCGGGGTCGTAGGACTGAAGGTACGCGCTCATGCCGCCGCAGTCGTACTGCGTGTCGCCGAGAGGCAGGACGGCATCGACCCCGGTCATGAGATTGCCCGTGGCCTTGGCGCGACAGTCCGTGGCGGTCCCGTCCCCGCCGTTGAACGCCGGCGCCGTGGGGTCACACGCGATGTCGCCGGCGGCTCCCACCACCGGATCGGCGTGGGGCTGATCCAGCACCGTGATCGTCCGAACCTGTTCTGCGTTGCCGGCGTTGTCGACCGAGTAGAAGTTGAGGGTCTCGGATCGGGTGATGATGAACGGGGTCGAGAACGTCGGGCTCGACGACGTTGGCGTAGACCCGTCGGTCGTGTAGTAGGTCGCGGCGGCACCCGAGCCGCCCGGATCTGTCGCCGACAGTGCCAGGTCCACCGACCCGGAGTACATGCTCGATTGGCACGGCGCGCCGTTGCACAGGAGCTGGGTCACCGGTGGCTGGGTGTCCCGGCCGTCGATCACCTGGGAGACCGTCTGCACGACCGTTCCCGGTGGCGCGCCTCCCGGCTGGCCGGCGCTCTGGAGCCAATCGAGGAGCCCGTTCATCGTGGGGAGGTCGATCGGGCCCCAGTCGGCCATGCATGTGTCGTAATTGTTCGGATCGTAGGTCTGCGAGCAGACCTGGTGGAAGACGAGCTGGATCCATCCGCCGCCGTGCTGCGCGGCCCCGTTGATCGCCGCTTCCATGTGCGAAAGGCCCAGCGGGGGCACGTTGAGCGGCGTGCCGGTCGGAGGATCGTAGACGGTCTTCGTGGCGAACCGATCGGTGGGCGGCAGCCCCTCCGCGTACAAGGGACCGGCCCCGTCCCCCGCGACGTCGATGCCCCCGGCTGCGCGTCCGGACGTGAAGCCACAGCCCTGGACGATGCTCTCCGCCGTCGCATCGTAAGCGCCCTCGGGATAGGCGAAGGTGGCCGGGTAGAACCCGTGGTCGAGCAGCGCCTGACGGCTGCCGCAAACCTCGTTCACCTTGGTCTGGTAGTCGGTGGTGGTCTTCAGGTTGACGTGGTTCATGGTGTGGGCGCCGATCTCGTTCCCGCCCTGGTTCAGGGCCGTGATCTGCGACCACGTCATCGCGTCCGAGTTCACGTTGGGGAAGTTCGTGATGATGAAGAACGTGCCACGCATCCCGTGCGGCTGCAGGGCGCGTTTGAACCCCAGGGAGTACTGGTTGTCGATCCCGTCGTCGAACGTGAGGGACACCACGACCTTGGGCGGCAGGACGACGATCTGCTGCGACCGGACCTGCTCAGCGTTGCCGGCGAGGTCGGTCGAGAAGAACTGGACCGTGTACGTGCCTGGTACGAGCTGGAAGGGACCGCCGTAGACCGGGCTCGACGTGGTGGGCTGGGACCCGTCGGTCGTGTAGTACGTGCTGTCGACGCCCCAACCGGTGCCGTCGTCGGCCGACAGCGCCACCGAGACCGAGCCGTTGTACCCGGTCGTGGAGCACGGAGATCCGTTGCAGGAGATCGTGGTGGCCGGCGGGGTGGTGTCCGCCGGAGGCGTGGCCTGGATGAACTGCGACTGGACGGCCTCCGCATTGCCGGTGTGATCCCAGGATCGGTACTTCACCGTCGTCGGGCTCGTGATCGGGACGGGCTTGGAGTACGTGGGGCTCGCGAGCGTCGGGTCGGAGCCGTCGGTCGTGTAGTGCGTGCTCGCAACGCTCGATCCGACGTCGGTGGCGGAGAAGGTCACGTGGACGACGTTCGGCACCGCTCCCGACGGGCATGCCGATCCGTCGCACGAGATCGTCGTGCTCGGGGCGGTGGTGTCAGCCCCGACCAGCGCGCTGCGCGCCGTGGTGAGCACGGCGCCGTTCGGCGCGCCGCCCGGTTGTCCGGCGTTGGCCATCCAGTCGAGGAACGCGTTCAGGTCGGAGAGTTCGATCCAGGACGACGAAGCGGTGCAGGTGGCGTAGTTCGACGGGTCCTGGGTCTGGGAACAGACCTTCTGGGTCACGATCTGGCTCCAGCCGCCACCGTGCGTGGCCGCGCCGGAAACGAGCGTCTCCATGTTGGCGAGCGAGAGCCGACCGGTCGGGGCGTAGGCACGCGTCGCGAACCAGTCCGTGGGGGGGATCGACTCGGCATAGGTGGGACCGTTCGGAGAGAGCGAGCCCGCGCTGCGACCATTGCCGAACCCGCAGCCCTTCACGATGCCTTTCACGCTCTGATTGCTGGCGCCGAACGGATACGCGAACGCCACCGGGTCCAACCCGTGCTGGATCAGGGCGGTGCGGTCGTTGCACACCTCCGCCGTGGCGGTCTGCGCATCGGCCGTCGTCAGGTTCGTCCCGTCGACCGTCTTGCTGCCGATGTCGTTCCCGTTGGCCTCCATCTGGGCCAGCTGTGACCAGGAGATGAACTTCGGCGTGGAACCCACGATGCCCGAGTTCACGAAGAAGGTCGCGTGAGCGCCGTGCGGCTGAAGCGCTTGCTGGTACCCCAGCGTGTACTGGCTGATCCCACCGTCGTCGAAGGCCAAGGTCACCTCCGTCGTGGTCGGCACAACCTGAACCACCTGGGAGTTGGGGGCCTCCGCGTTGCCGGCATGATCCGTGGAGAAGAACCGCACCGTTGTGGAGCCGATCCCGAGTTGGAACGGTCCGGCATACACGGAGCTCGACGTCGTGGGCACCGAGCCGTCCGTCGTGTAATAGGTCTTGTCCACACCGGAGCCGCCCGTGTCGCTTGCGGCGAACGAGATCGTGACCGAGCTGATGTACGGCGAGCTCGAGCATCCGGCCCCGTTGCAGGCGATCGTCGTGGTGGGGGCGACCGTGTCCTGCGGAGCTTGGATCACCTGGGTATTGGTTACCTCCACGTTGCCGGCGTAGTCCCAGGAGCGGTACTTGACGGTCGTGGAGGTACCGGAGCCGTTCACGTTGAACGCGCTCGAGTACGTCGGGCTCGACAGCGTGGGATCGGACCCGTCGGTCGTGTAGCGGATGCTCGAGACGCCCGAGCCGACGTCGGTGGCCGACAGGGTCACGCTCACGACCCCCCCGTACGGGGCTGAGGAGCATGGCGAGCCGTTGCACGCGATGGTGGTGGTCGGGGCGCCCAGGTCGGAGGTCGTCGCGACGTGTCCGACGGTGTCGAGCGTCGTCCCGGCCGGTGCGCCGCCGGCCGATCCCGCTGCGGCCACCCAGTCCAAGAACGTGTTCAGGTCGGCGAGCTCGATGTGGCCCGAAGCGGCGTTGCACGTCGTGTAGTTGTTCGGGTCGAGCGACTGCGAGCACACCTTGCCGATCACGATCTGGTCCCAGCCACCGCCGTGCGAAGCGGCGCCCGTCACCAGGCTCTTCATGTTGGCGAGCGTGACAGCGCCGGGCGCGTAGGCCCGCGTCGCGAACCAGTTCGCCGGCGGGAGGGTCTCGGCCCACGTCGAGCCGGTGGCAGACAACCCGCCTGCCGTACGAGCGTTACCGTACCCGCACCCCTTCACGATGCCTTGGATCGTCGCGTTGTTCGAGCCGCCGGGATAGGCGAAGCCAACAGGGGTCAGTCCGTGATTCAGGATGGCAGCCCGGTCGTTGCATACCTGGGCGGTCGGGTTGGGGTCAGTGGTGAGGTTCTGCGAGTTGACCGACTTGCCACCGATGTCGTTGCCAGCCGAGGCGAGGGTTCCGAGCTGGGTCCAGGACATGAAATTCGCCGAGGAGCCGACCGTGCCCGAGTTCACGAAGAACGTGGCATGCGCGTTGTGAGGCTGCAAGGCCTGCTGGTACGCAAGGGTATATTGACTGATCGTGTTGTTGTCGAAGGTGAGGCTGACCTTGGTCACACTCACCGCGGCGGCTTGCGGCGCCGTCGCGATATCTCCGGCTGCAAGAAGCCCGAGTGAAACGATCGCAGTGAGCCACCGTGCGAGCAAAGACGGCCGCCGGCCACCCCGCCGCATCGCACCTTGAAGATCCACGTTTGTCCCTCCACCCTCGAAGACGCACGGACGAACGACGCGCGCTGCGCGCCTTGGCTGACGCTAGGCACGGACCGGGAGCGGGCAATCAGTAGTGGGAGGTAGTTCAGCTACAGCGCCTTGGTTACAGGGCTCCCCTGCTCCCTCGATCGCCGACCATGTTCAGCGAGGCGAAGACGGTGTCCTGGCCGTCATGGAGCTCGTTGGGCTGCTGCTACGCGCAAGGACTCGTCGCGCAGATGCTCATTGGCTTGCAGAACACATGGGATCGCGGCGAGGACCGCGGCGCCCGGACGAGCCGATCGCGGGACCTCGGCGAAGGCATCATCCCTGCTGCTCCCTCGGCGCTACTCGCTGGTTGAGCAGGGAGCCGACCGCAGGCGCCCGTTTCCCCGGGACCCTGCCGGGGTATCACCGGGCTCATGTCCACTGCGACGGACCTCACCGGGAAGCGTGGGCCGGCGGGAATCGCCCCGCCGGGCCTGGACGCGAGGCCGCGAGACGCCTTCACGCTCGGTGTTCCCACCCGGATCCCGTTCCAGATCCAAGAGATCCTGCGTACAGCGACGATGGGGTTGTTCGATGGCCGTGACCCTTCGTGTTCCATCCCTTCGACGCTCACCAAGATCGGCGGTGTCGTGCTCGGCGTGACGGCAGTCACCCTCGGCGTGATGGGGGTCACCGGGGCGCTCCTCCTGTGGGCGTTCCATGCCGCCTTCGGCTGATCCGCGGGGTGACGTCAGCCTCGGCAGACCTGGTTGAGGAACGGGAACGGGTCGACCCCGTCGAGGATGCGGCTGAAGCCGGAAGGCGCCACATGGAGCGTTCTCGGGATGTTCCATGGGTGCCATTCGAAATGGTCATGGGTGGTGCGGGCGTCGCCCGTCGCACCGACGTACCCGATCACCGTGCCCGCGCTGACGTATCCCAGGTGGCCGAAGCGCACCATGTGCCCGTTACGGACGTACCCCTCGTGGCCGACGACCGTTACGTAATGCCCGGCGAACCAGTCGTCGCTGTGCGCGACGGCGAACCCTGCGAAGGGGGCGCGGATCGGCCGACCGGTCGGAGCATGGACGTCGTTCCCCGAGTGCGGATGGTACCCACCCGTGGTTCGCGGTTCGCCGTAATCGTCCCTATACGTGACGGGAGGGCGGACCGGACAGAGCCGCAACGACGACCTCGTTGGGGTGTTATCCGTCCCCGGTCGCGGATAGGAGTTGAACCGACCCGTCCGGACGATGTGCCGCCACGCAGCCTTCGGTCGCCCGTAGTCCAACCAGATCCAGCGGAGACCCGCGATCAGCTGTTGCGCGGTCCGCGTGTTCGCCGTGCTGTGCGAGCATTCCTCCCAACCGTGGACGAAGCACCGAGGGGTCAAGATCAGCTCGTACCGATCGTTACTCATGCCGGGGCCCGCGATCGTCTCGACCTCCCGGGTGGTCATCGCGAACACGCCGTGCCAGATCTGATCGTCGGAGTGGGCGCGGAAGGATGGATCGAAGGCCGTTCCCTGCCAGCACACGATCTTCGCGATGTACGGCGAGCTCGCCCACCCGGGAGGGAGGTTGCCCGACACCTCGATCGCCCTGACGAGATGCCGGTGGAACGAGCGAGGCACATCGGGGTTCCGACAGCCGGCGACCGTCGGCGCCGGCTCGGCCTGGGGAGCACGAGGGGGAGCGACGAGCACGCACGTGAGCGCGACGAGCAGCGCAGCCAGCAAGCGCCCGGGATGCGGCCGCCGGAACGCGACAGCGGTGACGTCGCGCTCGATCCGAGTGGACAAGAGGTCTCTCACCATCGATGCGCGCGCGGACGGTATCGCTCCAAGGATCCCGTCGCAACCCGCCGCGGAGCTGTTCCGGCGGCGCAGCCGCAGGCCTCCGGGATGATGGTTCCGATGATCCGTCGGATCCTGCTCGTCTCGTTGCTCATGGGACTCGTGGCGTGCTCGTCCTCGGGGTCGGTACAGCGAACGTCGATGCGCCAGGGTGAGGTGGTGTTCGGTGGCAGCGATCGACTGCGGGTGCGGATCGCGGAGACGCCGGCGGAGCGAGCGGCAGGGCTCATGCACGTCATGGCGCTGCCCCCGGACGACGGGATGGCGTTCGTGTTCGGCGGACCCGTCACGGACCGGTTCTGGATGAAGGACACGTTGATCCCGCTCTCGGTGGCGTTCGTCGCGCGGGACGGCACGATCGTCTCCATGAGCGATATGGACCCGTGCACGGCCGACCCGTGCCCGACGTATCCGGCATCCGGCCCGTACACCATGGCGGTCGAGGCGAACCTCGGGTGGTTCCACGACCACGGGGTGGGCGTCGGAAGCGACGCCCGGCTGGAGCCCGCCGATGGATGAGGGGTGCCTGCTCTGTTCGGCGGATCGACTAACCGACTGGCACCTCGAGGACGGGGACTGTTGGGTGGCGGACTGCATCGTGTGCATGACGCCGATGATCGTGTGGCGGATCCATGGCTTGCCCGATCCGCAGCTGGAACGGTCCTTGCTCGGGAGGCTCGAGCAGGTCGCCACGGACCGGTACGGGGATGGAGGATTCTGGGTGGATCCTGAACGGCGCCGGATCCCCGACCACTGGCATGCCCATGCTCGACCGGCCGGCGGGTTCTTCGATCCGCGGAGCACGTTGTTCGAAAGCTGGGGAGAGGGCGAAGCTCAGGCTGGGGGGGATCCGGTATCGGCCGACGGCTCGTCGACCGATGCCGGATCGCCCCCATCCCCGGGGAAGGCCAACGAGTAGACCTCTTGGCCCTTCGGGTATTCCTTCGTCGGCCGGAGCTCCCTCGCGACGATCACGCCCAACTCCTCGTAGACGCCGTCTTGCTCGTCGCGGATCCGTTCACCGAGGTAGACGTTCGCGACGATCTCCTGGGGCAGCGCCGCGGCCGTCACCATGCGGACCGCGCCCACGACCGGCGACCCGACGATCGTCAGCTCATCGGCGATCTTGACCAGGTAGCCGGGTCCGGCGTCCAGACCGATCGACAGGCCGACCCCCGCGGAGAGGTTCCTCGAGTTGCTCCGGAAATCCTCCAAGACCCGTCGATGGAACAGCTCGATAAGCGTGTGCGCCGTGTGCGCGATATCACCCGTCGTTTGAACGAATCGCTCCTCGTACTCGTCCGGCGGAGCGGGCTGCACGATCCAATACGCGAGGAAGCCATCGCCCGTGAACTTGTCGAACCAGCCGCCCGAGCTCCGGATCCCTCGGCGAACCGACGTCACGAACTTGTCCATCACCAGCGCGAACCGTTCGAAGCGCACGGCCTCCTTCATCAGGGTCGTCGACTCCCGGATGTCGGCGGCCATCACGAACATCTGGATCGGCTCGCCGTCGATGACGGAATCCAGCAGATCGGTCTTCCGGAATCGCTGCTCCCAGTCGGGAGGAGCGTGGGGCTTCAGCAGTCGTGCGACGCGCGCCCGATCCCGGTCTCGTTGGCCGGCCGGCGTCGATCGCGTGTTCGCCACGTCCGGCTAATCCGAGGTGGTGCCGTCACCCGCGGAGGGACCGAACAGCCGCTCCAGCCACCTCTGCCAGGCGAGCCGCGTCGCCTCCGGATCTACGCCGTCGGCGAAGAGATGGTGTCCGACCATCACCGATCCGTCGAAGCCGTAGATGAATCGATAAAGGGCATCGTTCGAACGCACGCCGAGGAACGACGGGGAGACGTGATCCACGACGCCCTCGATCGGCTCGAAACCCTCCGGAGAAAGACGCACCTCGTCGCCATCGGCGGCATCGTCGCCCATCCCCAGCCCCCGCCGGAACACCGACATGGCGTGCTCGCGATCGGCCACCGTCGGTCCTTGCGCGTCGATGCCGGTCGCGAACCGGCCCGAGAAGTAGGTGAGGTACTCGACCAGCTTGTGGAGGTACATCGGGTCGCCCTCACTCATCCCTTCGTACTCCGCCTCCCAGTCCCCGCCCAACATGCCGCTGTGCACGTACCGGATCGTGGTCCGACCCGAGCCGCGATCCTCGATCCGGTAGTCGAACCGATGGAAGGATCCATCCGGACCCTCCGTGCCGGTATTCACGAACCGCCGGGGAGGGTCCCAGGTACTCACCGTGGAATCTTCCGTATATCCGCCTATGCTCCACCGAGCCCGGCCGCCCTCACGGGGCTCAACCTCGCTCTGCCCCATGAACCACGAGTCCATCCCGCGGCCGGTGGCGATCGCCTCCCAAACCTGTTCGGGCGTAACGCCGACCTCCAGGTCCTGGGTGATCTCGAACCGATGGGCCATGGGCACGATCCTCCGACCATCCATCGTAGCGAGGGTCGGTCCCGGCCGACTGGCCCCGATACCGGTG
>Ga0307287_10000729_pt1 | contig 11210 bp, 4 predicted proteins | sample ER_DNA_141_FD_194485 | JGI IMG/M metagenome (GOLD analysis project Ga0307287, IMG submission 194485) | Bulk soil microbial communities from the East River watershed near Crested Butte, Colorado, United States - ER_DNA_141 | ecosystem: Environmental > Terrestrial > Soil > Floodplain | place: USA...
GCGTTGCCGCTCCTCGCGCTAGTGCTGCTCGTACGCGCCGAGGTCCCAGGCGCCGCCCTGGGGACGCGACAGGCCGTCCAGGTCAGTGGTGAAGAGCGAGCTCAGGGCCGAGCCCGTGTCCTTGGCAACCGTGTCGGTGGCGGTCAGGTGGAAGTCGTTGCCGGGGCTCTGGTAGGCGTAGCTCGTGAACGCCGGCGCCGCGACGCGCCCGTGGGGCTCGTGGCCGGCTACCCAGCTCGCCGCGGTGTAGCTCGTGCCGCCGAAGCTCACGTAGGGGGCGCCCGCGGAGCGGTAGTACGAGTTGTAGTCGAGCGCCCACGAGCTTCCGGTGAAGCCGCTCGACGGATCGATGTAGATGACGGAGCCGCTGGCCGAGCCGTTGCCGCTGTTGTAGAAGATGTTGTTCGCGATCTGGTTGCCACTGCCGGTCGGGTTGCCGCCGAACGTGTCGAACCGAACCGCGCGGTAGGAGTAGTCGTTGTCGACGAAATCGTTGTTGACGAGCTTGAAGTTCGTGATCGACTGGAGCGCAACCCCCGAGGAGCGGTAAAGCCGGAAGTACTCGGGATAGAGGTCGATCGGATCCGTGATACGGAAGACGTTGTTGTAGACGTAGACGTCGTGGGGAGTGCCGTCGGCGAAGGTGTCGAAGTCGATGTCCGAGTCACCCACGTTGGTGAAGGTGTTGCCGTAGATCTTGAGGTTGTCGCCCTGGGCCTGGATTCCGTCGGGATGCTGGGTCGAGGTCGTCACGCCGGTCGTGATCTGCTTGAACTGGTTGCTGTAGATCGAGACCCCCGAGCCGACCTGCACGCCGTCGGGGCCCGGGCAGAGGCTCGTCGGCACGCCGCCATTGGGCGTGCACTCCCGCTCGATGTAGTTCCCGAAGATGCGGCTCGAGTCGAAGCCGCCGCTCGAGCCGGCCATGGCAATCGCCGCGTCGCCGCGGACCTGCTGGAACGAGTTGTTCGAAATCGTGATCCCGGTGGTGCTCGTGAACCGGACCGGGTTGTTGTCGTTCACGAAGGTCATGCGGTCGACCTTGATGCCCGTGTTGCCACCGCTCCCTGCGATCCCATCCGAGCTGGTGCCGCTGCTCGTGTTGTAGAGGTTCTTCAGCTGCCAGTGACTGACGCTTCCGACGTCGCCCGTGATCGTGACGTTGCTCCGGCTCCCGAGCGAGATTCCGGTCGCCGTCGCCGAGCCGCCGAGGGACGCGTAGTCGAAGACGACGGTGCCGTCGTGTCCGGGATCCGCTCCGGGCCGGATCGTGAGCGGCTGTGAGGCCGTGCCCGAGGCGCCGACCGTGAACGAGGGCGCCGTGTAGGTCTGGGAGGTCGAGCCACCGCTCACATACAGCGTGTCCCCTGCGTGGATGCTCGACCAGGTGACGGAGGCGAAGCTCGTCCAGGCATTGGCCCAGGACGTCCCGTTGTTCGCTCCCGAAGCGGTCGGATCGACGTAGAAGCTGCTTCCGCTCCCAAGGCGCTGGTACGCGCCGACGTCCCACGCGGAGCCGCTCGCCCGAGCGTGCGGTGCCAGCCCCGACGGCTGCGCCCCGTAGGTCGTGCTCGCGCACAGGCCCGCGTTCGCGCCGGAGCAGCTGGCCGCCAGGTCGGCGCCCGTTGCGATCGTGGCCACGCTCGCCGAGGTCGGCGAGTACGCGTAGGTCGCCGTTGGCGTGTAGCCCTGCGCGGCCGCCTGCGCGGGCGTCTGCGTGACGTTGTGGTCGACCGTCTTCGTGGTCGCACCGATCGAAGGATCGTCGGTGCGGCCGGCGGTAGTGATGCAGTGGTTGTTGCGGATGACGACGGTGGGCCAGGTGCCCGAATGCCCCTGGCGGACGCAGTACGCCGTTCCGTTCTGGCCCCCAGTGATGGTGTTGTTCCAGATGTAGGCGCCGACGCCTGCGCTTCCGTCCTGGATCAAGGCGACCGAGTTGCCGTGCACGTTGTAGATCACGTTGTTCCAGACGTAGTCGGTCTCGTTGGCGTTGCCGACCAGCATCGCCTCGCACTCGTTCCCGCTCGAGTCCGAGCCGGTGTCGTGGATCACGTTGTCGTGGATGTACAGCGGGCCGTTCCCCATGGTCGGCTGGATGGCGTCTCCGTGGACACCGCTCGCACCGGCCGGGAAGCTCGGGTAGCCGCAGTTGTAGAGCGAGTTTCCGGAGACCTCGCCCTGGCCGCAGGGGAAGATCATCCCGACCATGTCGTGGATGACGGTGTTCTTCACGTTGCTGACGCACCGGATCGCCTCGCCGTAGCTCGTGCCGTCGCCCGCGAAGACGCTGTTTCGGACGACGCTGCTGCCGCCGTAGCTCCCGTACGTCGCCGCCTGTACGGCAATGCAGTTCGTGTCGCTCGGGCCGTCGATCGAGAAGTTGTGGACGTAGATGTTGTCGATCACGACATGCGTCGGGCCGACGAGTGAGATCATGGCGCAGGTGCCGTAGCCCTGGCCGACCGCCTTGAAGCCGGTGAACTCGATGTTGTCGACGGTGCTGTAGTCGGCCCCGTCCAGGTCGAAGAACGTGTCCGGGTTGCCGCCGTTGATCTCCGCGTTGCCGGCATCGAACACCGGCCGCGACCAGGAGCTGCCGGCGTACCAGCCGGTGTCGGGGCCGTAGTACATGTTCGCGCTCGCGTCGCCGCCGCCCGTCGGCGTCAGTGGGAAGACCGCGTTCGGCCAGGTGGTGCCGCCCTTGAAGTAGAAGCAGTCGTGCGCCTGGCGGCTGTACGACCCCGCGAAGCCGCGCATGCCGGGAGCGCGCTTCCAGGAGGCCGCCTGCGAAGTGCCGGTGTTCGCGTCGTTGCCGGCCGCGTAGTCCACGTAGAAGCTCCTGCCCGCGCAGGCATGCGTGCCCGGGCCGCCGCCGCCGGTGCAAGCGGCGGTAGTGACGCTCTTCGTGGCCGTTCCGGAGACGTTCACGGCGGCGTCGTAGGCCGCGGCTCCGAGCGTGTAGGTGGTCGCGCAGGTGAGCCCGCCGAAGGAGTAGCTCGAGCCGGTGGCCGTGCCGACCTGCGTCCCGTTCACGAAGAGCCGGTAGCCGGTGACGCCGACGTTGTCGGTCGACGCGGTCCACGAAAGCGACACCGAGGTCTGGGCGAGGTTGCTCGTCGCGAGCCCGGTCGGTGTCGAGGGCGGCGTGGTGTCTCCCGGGCACTGCTGCGTCTGGGCGTCGAGGCTCGCGATCGGCGAGACGTTTCCGGCAGCGTCGAAGGCGGCGACCCCGAGCGTGTAGACGCCCCAGCCGGGCGTCGTCCAGCAGGCGAAACCCGTGAACACGTAGCTCGTGTTGCCGGTCGAGCCCACCTGGACGCCGTCCACGTAGAGCCGGTAGCCGGTGACTCCGACGTTGTCCGTCGACGCGTTCCAGGCAACGGCGATCGACGTCTGGCCGGCGCTCGTGGTGTGCAGGTTGGTCGGGGTCGACGGGGCTGCCGCGTCCGTCGCGCACGCCAGCGTCTGGCGCGTCATGGTCGTGGTTCCCGACACCGTCCCGGCGATGTCTACGGCTGTCACGCCCAGCGTGTAGCTCGTCCCGCAGGTCAGGCCGATGAAGTCGTAGCTCGTGATCGCCGTGGTCCCGACCTGGGCGCCGTTGAGGCTGAGCTGGTACCCGGCCAGGCCGGCCGTGGAGGTCGAAGGGGACCAGGAGAGCGTCATCGCCGTCGTGCCGACGTTGCTCGTCGCGAGCCCGGTCGGCGTGGACGGCGGCTGGCCGGTGGCCGAGCACTGCTGGGTCTGCTGGGCGGTCGTCGAGACGGCCGAGAGGTTGCCGGCCGCGTCGTAGGCGGAGACGCCGAGCGAGTAGAGGCCCCAACCCGCAGTCGTCCAGCAGGCGAGGCCGGTGAACGTAAACGTGGTCCCGGTCGCCGTGCCGACCTGGACGCCGTCGACGTAGAGCCTGTAGCCCGCGACGTTGAGGTCGTCGGTGGATCCCTGCCACGAAAGCGTAATCGACGTCTGGCCGACGTTGCTCGTCGTGAGCCTCACAGGCATCGACGGAGCCGTGGTGTCCGTGCAGGGAGCCGTCTGGCCCGTTGTCTTCGTGATCGCCGAGCTGTGACCCCTGGCGTCATACGCCGACACGCCGAGGCTGTACTTCGTCCCGCACGAAAGGCCGCCGTACGAGAAGCTCTTGGTCGAGACCGTGGCGATCCGCTTCCCCCCGCGGTAGAGCCGATAGCCGACCGCGCTGGCAGCTGCCTCGGTCCACGACAACGTCAGCGAACGACGAGTGACGTTGCTCGTGGCGAGGTTGCCGGGCGCGGTCAGGCCGGTCGGCAGGTTCCGCGTCGACGCGAGCGTCGCGCCGAACTCCTGAACCGGCTGCGAGGAGAGAGACGTCTGGGGCGAGACTGCGAGATCGGTGGACTTCGCCGTCGCAGCCTCTGCGAGGAAGCCGCTCCACACCCAGGGGTCGAAGCGGTTGTACAGCTTCGCGATCACGAGCACGTGCCGGGAAAGGGAGGGCAGCGAGCGGAACGTGGCGAACCCGCTTGGGCCGGCAATCGACACGGCTACGTAGCGGTGGCGCTTTGCGAGCGCGAGAGCTGGCCCGAGCCCTCCGACCCGCGTCGCGCACCGCACCCCGCGGGCATGTCGCGCGCAGGCGGTCAGCGTATGGCGCACCGCCCGCGTCACGTGGCGCTGGCTACTCGGGACGACCGCGACGAGCAGGAGGCTCTGGCGCACCGAGAAGCGGCGCGCAGTGTCGACCATCCGCGCTGCCCGAGGCGCGCGCCCGAGCCGCTGCACGTCCAGGACGAGAGCGTTCACTCCCTGGGCCCGCAGCACGCGAACCGAGCGCGCGTCGAGCCAGTGGGGTGCGCCGGGGTGCAGCTGAACGGCCCACAGGCGTGGGCTCGAATGGAGCTGCCGATGGGCGGCGAGCGCACTCGGGGCCGCGCAGATCGCTATGGCGGCTGCTGCGAGCAGGGCAGTGAGTCCGCATGCAGCGGTTCGCACGCGAGGTACTGCCTGCGTGGGGGCGGCGCCCAGCATGGCAACCGGGACGATCGGCCCGGCGGGGGATCGCCTGAACCCTCACGCGGGTGAAGCTAGGCTCGAAGCGGCGCTAACTCAGTACAGCGCGTACTTCTGGTTCAGCCAGTCGGAGACCGACTGCCGCTCGGCGGCGGTCAGCGAGCCGCTGTAGAAGAGGATCTCCGCGACGAGCGAGTGACCGAGCTCGTAGCCGTACTGACCGCTGGTGCTGAGCCCGCCGACCGCGAGCCCTGAGAGTGCCGAGCCGCCTGTGTTGCCGGTTCCGACCTGGGTGCCGTTCTTCCAGATGCTGGAGCTGGCGCCGTTGAAGGTGCCGCTCCAGAGCTGGTAGTTCGGGAACGGGTATGCGGTTGTCGCGTTCAGGGCGATGTTCGCGTACATCTCGGTCACGGACCCGGCCAGCCCGACCAGCTGGCGGACGTTGGAGTTCGTCGAGTCGAACACCATGTGGCTGCCCGTCGAGTCGAGCGATTTGTAGACGACGAAGTACGTGTCGGGCTGCGAGATCGTGAAGGTGCTGCCGTAGGTCTTCATCAGCGAGCTGGTGCCGTTGAACTCGATCGCGGCGCGCCCGTTGAGCGCGTTCCGGCGCATGGTCGGAGCTGCGTTGTTGTCGAAGGCGGTGAGGTCGCGCCCGTTGCCGCTCAGGTCGTCCCACTGGCTGACGGCCTGGCCTTCGCCGGCCGAGAGCCGGTCTGCCTCGTACCAGACCTCCAGCCCGGTGGTGACCGGCGGGGACCCAGGCGGCGGTGGCGCCGAGGCCGAGACGACGACGGCCGTCTGCGACGAGGTCGCCGACGCGTTGCCGATGCCGTTGGTGGCGGTCACCGTCACCCGCAGCGTGAAGCCGACGTCCGACGTGTCCGGCACGTAGGTCTGTGCGTTCGCGGTCGCGATGGGCAGGCAGTTGGCTCCGGCCGCGTCACAGCGTCCCCAGGCGTACGTGAAGGTCAACGGCGACGTCCCCGTCCAGGCGCCGTTGGTGGCCGTCAGCGTCATGCCTTCCTTGGCGGTTCCGGTAATCGCCGGCGGCGTCGTGTTCGCCGGCGCGGACGCAGTTACGACGGCCGTCAGCGCGGATGTCGACTGGGCGGAGCCCGCGCCGTTGCCGGCCGTTACCGTGACCTTGAGCCTCGAGCCGACGTCGGCGGAGGTCGCCACGTACGCCGCGCTGTTCGCTCCGATGTTCGAGCAGTTCGCGCCCGCGGAGTCGCAGCGCTGCCACTGGTAGGTGAAGGTGAACGGCGTCGATCCCGACCAGGAGCCGGTCGAGCTCGTCAGCGTCGAGCCGTCGCGCGCGGTCCCGCTGATCGCCGGCGGGGCGGTGTTCGAGGGCGGCACGAGCGGGGCCATGACGTTGTACTTCTGGTTCAGCCAGTCGGTGACCGCCTGGCGGTTGGGCGCGGTCATCGCGCCGCTGTAGTAGAGGATCTCCGCCACGAGCGAGTGGCTCATCAGGTAGCCGTACTGTGCGCCGGTGCTGAGGCCGCCGACGGTGAAGCCTGAGAGCCCCGAATTGCCTGCAGGCCCGGTCGCGATCAGGGTGCCGTTCTTGAAGACCGTGGAGGACGACCCCTGGAACGTGCCGCTCCAGATCTGGTAGTTCGGGAACGGATAGGCGGTCGGCGCCTCGATGTCGATGTCGGCGTACATCTCCGTGTTCGTGAACGGCCCCAGCCCGAGCAGCTGGCGGACGTTGGAGTTCGTCGAGTCGAAGATGTAGGCCTCGTGTCCGGATGGGGCCAGGTCGAGGGCCTTGTACACGATGAAGAACGTGTCGGGCTGCGAGATCGTGAACGTGCTGCCGTAGGTCTTCAGGATCGAGCTGGTGCCGTTGAACTCGATCGCCGCGCGTCCGTTGACCGCGTTCCGGCGCAGGGTCGGGGCCGAGACGGCGTCGAAGGCCGTCAGGTCTCGCCCGTTGCCGCTCTGGTCGCTCCAGCGGTTAACCGCCTGGCCGTCTCCGACCGTCTGCGTGTTCGCCTCGTACCAGAGCTGCAAGCCGGCGCTCACTGGCGGCTGAGTCGGGCCGCCGCCGGCCGAGCCCACGACGAATGTCTGCGGCGAGGTCGCCGGGGTGCTTCCAGCGCCGTTCGAGGCGGTCACGACGACCCGGATCGTCGAGCCCACGTCGCTGTTCGTCAGGGTGTAGCTCGCCGTCGTCGCCGAGATGTTCGTGCACCCTGCGCCCGCGTTGTCGCAGCGCCGCCACTGGTAGGCGAACGCGATCGGCGTCGTGCCGGTCCAGGTTCCGTTCGTCGTGGTGAGCGTCGAGCCCTCGATCGTCGTGCCCGAGATCGCAGGCAGGGCCGTGTTCGCAGGCGGAGACGCCGTCACGACGGAGGTCGGCGGCGAACTGGCGGTCGCGGAGCCCGAGCCGTTCGTGGCGGTCACCGCCACGGCCAGCCTCGAGCCGAGGTCGTTGCTTTGGACCACGTAGGTGGAGCTCGAGGCGCCGGCGATGGGGGTGCAATTCGCCCCGCTCGAGTCACACTGCGACCACTGATAGGTGTAGGTGAGCGGTAGCGAGCCGGTCCAGGTGCCGTTCGACGCGGTCAGCGTCGCGCCCTCGACCGTGCTGCCGGTCACTGCGGGCGCCCCGGTGTTCGCAGGAGGTGTGGGCGGGCCGGACACGTTGTACTTCTCGTCGAGCCACCCGGTGACGGCCTGCCGGTCCGCGCTGCTCAGCGCGCCGCTGTACACCAGGATCTCGGCGACGAGCGAGTGAGTGAGGTCGTAGCCCCACTGGCCACCCGTGCTGAGGCCGCCGACGGCGAACCCGTCCATGGCGGCTCCGCCCGCGTTGCCCGTGCCGACGAGAGTGCCGTTCTTGTAGAGGCTCGACGACGCTCCGTTGAATGTGCCGCTGAAGTTCCCGAACGAGTCGAATGGGTACGTGAAGCCGCCGAAGTCGAGATCGATGTTCGCGTAGAGGCGCTCCTGGCCCGGTCCGGGACGGCCGAACACCTGCCTCACCGACGAGTTGCGAGAGTCGAAGACGAAGGCACGGCTGTTGGAGTTCGGGTCCAGCGAGCGGTAGACGATGAAGAACGTGTCCGGCTGGCCGATCGTGAAGGTGCTGTTGTAGGTCTTGAGGAGCGAGCTCGTTCCGTTGAACTCGAGCGCCGCCCGACCGTTGATGGCGTTCCGGCGCATGGTCGCCGCCTGCGACGGATCCAGGGCCGAGAGAGTCCGCCCCAGGCCGCTCTTGTCGGGCCAGGCCGTGACCGGCTGGCCGTTCGAGCCATCCGTCGTGTTCGCCTCGTACCAGAGCTGCAGGCCCGCGGTGACCGGCGGGTCGGGAGTCGCGGCGCCCGACGACGGAGCAGCCGAGATTGCGAGCGGCATGAGTGCAGCGCAGAGAATCGCAAGGCGGACGACCCCCTTGCGCCGACGAGAAACGTGCTCGTTTAAGCGCACGTCCGAGTTGTATCGGCCGCTTGCTAGCGGGACAACTGGCCGGTCGTAGAGGCTCTACGGCTCAGATCTCGAGCTCACGATCGGCCCACGCGTACAACAGCCAGCCACCTTCGTACGAGCGCCATTCGCGGTTGATCCGCGTTCGTCTGGCGGGTGTTTCCGGAGTGGCGCGCCCGAGCGCGCTGTTTGCACCGGCCCGGGCAACGCGCGCGAGCTTCGGCAGCGGCTCCGCCCGCTCGAGCGAGCGAAAGACGATAAACGGCTCGCGCTGGCCGAATTCGACCCCGAGCTCGTTCTCGCCGGCCACCCAGCGGACGCTCCGCTTGATCGCCTGCTCGATCCCCTCGACGGCGCCGTCGTCGAGGGCGGGGAGGAGGAACAGCATCGCCATCGCCAGCTGGTGGACGCTGTAGACCGGGTACACGTCGAGTGCGTGGCCGCGCGAGACGCTGATCAGCCACGGCCATTCCCCGCGCGGGCCCTGGAATCCGAGTGCCGTCCGGACGCCATGCTCGAAGGCCGTGGTCGCCTCCGCGTCGTCGAAGACGCGGCCGAGCTCGTGCAGCGCGCGCAGGTAGTAGACGGTGCTGCCGAAGGAGACCAGGTCCTTGCGCGCGCGTGAACGGGTATGGCTTGCGAGAGCGCCCGGACCAGCCAGCGCGCGCAGGCCCTCGCGCAGCTCGTGCGCGAACGGCTCGGCTCCTTCGACCCCGGCCTCGGCGGCGCGAGCGGCGCCCCACGCGAGCCAGCTCAAGTCCTGGAGGTTCGTGCGCGCAAGGCCTTCGCGCTCCAGCGCCGCCTGGGCGGTGGCCAGCGCGCTTTGCAGGTCGGGCGCTCCGGTCTCGGCGAGCAGCACGAGCATCAGGCCGCTGTCGCCGGCGCCGAGCGTCGAGCCGTGCTCCGACCTCAGCCGCTCCAGCTGCTGCGCGAACTGCCCGCTGTCCGCCGCGGTCGCGAAGCGCCCGAGCAGCGTGTTGATCGAGTACCGGACAGCCCCCGGCCCGTAGTCGCTCACGTAGCGCCCGTCCACCACCGACGTCGTGAACGGGTAGAGGCCGCGCTCCTCGGAGTAGACCGCGTCGAGGAACCGCGACGTCAGCTCGACCAGCTCGGCCGGACGTACCCAGGGCGCCGTCACGGCCGCACCCTAGCGCCGCCCTCAGCCGCCGCAAGCTGAACCATCGGGCGGTAGTGGGCCTGCGAGGGCCGGTCTACTGTGACGCCATGGCAGTGGATGCAGTGCGGACCGGCGTCGCCGTGCCGTTTCTCGACCTGGCGCCGTCTCACGAGCCGCTCAAGGAGGGCTTGCTCGAGGAGATCGGCCGCCTGTTCGACACGGCCGCGTTCACGAACGGCCCGCCGGTCGCCGAGTTCGAGCAGGCGTTCGCCGCTTACTGCGGGGTCGAGGAATGCGTGGGAGTCGCGAGCGGCCTCGACGCGCTCCGGCTCGCGCTGATCGCGGGTGGGCTCGAGCCCGGCGCCGAGGTGATCGTCCCCGCGGCGACGTTCGTCGCGACGCTGGAGGCCGTCACCCAGGCGGGCGGGACACCTGTTGTCGCCGACGTCTCGGAGGATGACTACTGCCTCGACCCAGAGGCCGCGACGGCTGCGGTCGGCGAGCGGACGGGCGCCGTGATGCCGGTGCATCTCTACGGCCAGTTGGCAGACATGGCGGCCCTGCGGGAGCTGGCCCGGGACAAGAGCGTGGCGCTCGTGGAGGATGCCTGCCAGGCTCACGGCGCCGAGCGCGGCGGCCTGCGCGCGGGTGCGGCGGGCACAGCAGCAGGCTTCAGCTTCTACCCCGGCAAGAACCTTGGAGCCGCCGGCGACGCCGGTGCGCTCGTGACAAAGGATCCGGAGCTCGCACGAACCGTGCGGGCCCTGCGCGAGCACGGGCAGACGGCGAAGTATGTCCACGCGCGCGAGGGCTGGACTGCGCGCCTCGACACGATCCAGGCGCTCGTCCTCGGGCACAAGCTGCCGCTGCTGGACGGCTGGAACGAGGAGCGGCGGGCCGCGGCTCGCCGCTACAGCGAGGCCCTGAGCGGCGTCGGTGACCTCACGCTCCCGCTCGTCCCGCGGGACAGCCTCCCGGTCTGGCACCTCTACGTCGTCCGCACTGCCGACCCGGAGCGGCTCGCGATCTTCCTGCGCGAGCGCGGGATCGGCACGGGCCGCCACTACCCGCAGCCGGTGCACCTGACCGAGGCCTACGCCGGGCTCGGGTACCGCGAGGGGGAGTTCCCCGTCGCGGAGGCGCTCGCGCGCGAGTGCCTGTCACTGCCGATCTTCCCGGGCATCACCGAGGCCCAGCTCGAGGCGGTCGTCGGCGGCGTCCGGGCGCACTTCGATGGCTGACGCGCCGGTCAACGAGGCGCCCTACCGGCTGATCGACGACGTCGCGTTCGGCGACGAGGTGCACGTCGGGCCGTTCACCAACCTCTACGGCTGCAAGATCGGAGCCGGGACGCGGATCGGGCCCTACGTCGAGATCCAGCGAGGCGTGACGGTGGGCGAGCGCTGCAAGGTGCAGAGTCACACGTTCATCTGCGACGGCGTCGTGATCGGCGACGAGGTTTTCGTCGGGCATGGCGTCGTCTTCGTGAATGACGCCCGTCCCCGGGCGACGACCGACGACGGAAGGCTTCAACAGGGCGGCGACTGGGACCTGATCCCGACGTTCGTGGAGCGCCGTGCGTCGATCGGCTCGGGCGCCGTCGTCATGGCCGGCGTCCGCATCGGGGCAGGCGCGCTCGTTGGCGCCGGAGCCGTCGTGA
>Ga0307287_10000730_pt1 | contig 11193 bp, 10 predicted proteins | sample ER_DNA_141_FD_194485 | JGI IMG/M metagenome (GOLD analysis project Ga0307287, IMG submission 194485) | Bulk soil microbial communities from the East River watershed near Crested Butte, Colorado, United States - ER_DNA_141 | ecosystem: Environmental > Terrestrial > Soil > Floodplain | place...
GATCGAGTACGATTCAATGTCTCGAACCTGACGAACTAGACGAGGAGAGCACGTGGCCCGAGCGCAGCCCCCTCGCGACGGCGAGGAGCTGCTGGCCCCGTTCCGGGTCCTGGCGGGCGGCGAGGACCTGGCCACGGCCGGGGCCGCCCTGCTGGAACGCGCCTGCCGGGCCCTGGCGGTCGTCGAGGGCGTGGTCCTGCTCTCCGAGGGCGGCCTGGTGCCCGGGCCGTCCTGGGGCGTGCCGGGTCCCGCCGGGCCCATGGGGAGCCGCCCCGGCGACCACGAGCTGGCCGCGGCCGCGACGGCCTCGGCCGGGTCGGAGCCCGCCGGGCAGCCCCTGTCCGCCGGGGCGGGCGCGGTCGAGGCCTGGTGCGCGATGGTGGTGGAGGGCCGGGCGGTGGGCGTGCTGGCGCTGCGCCGGCCCCCCGGGCGGCCCTTCGCCGGCGGCGACCTGGCCGCGGTGGAGCTGCTGGCCATCGGGGCCGCTTTGGCCACCGACCGGCTGCGCTTCCTGCGGCTTTGGTCGCGCAAGCTGGAGCAGGCCGACGCCGCCCACTCCCAGCTGCTGCGCTACGCCGACGACCTGCGCACCACCTTCTCGGCCGAGCGCCGCCGGGCCGAGGAGCTGGGCAAGGCCCTGGACGCGGTCGAGCTGGCCTACACCGCGACCGTCCGTGCCCTGGCCAGCGCCGTCGAGGCCAAGGACGCCTACACCGGCGGCCACCTGGCCAGGGTCACCGCCTACGGGACCGAGGCCTGCCGGGCCCTGGGTGGCGACCTGGCCGCGACCCCCGGCCTGGAGTACGCCTTCCTGCTCCACGACCTGGGCAAGATCGGCGTCCCCGACGCGGTGCTCAACAAGGCCGGCCCCCTGACCGACGAGGAGTGGGCCCTGATGCGCGAGCACCCGGCCATCGGCCTGCGCATCCTGGAGGGGGTGCCGCACATGGACGTGGTCAGGGCGGTCGTCTACTCCCACCACGAGCGCTGGGACGGGGCCGGCTACCCGGAAGGCCTCAAGGACGACCAGATCCCCCTGGCGGCCAGGGTGTTCGCCGCCGTCGACGCCTTCGACGCCATCACCACCGACCGCCCCTACCGGGCCGCGGTCGGCCTCGAGGAGGCCCTCCACCGGCTGCGCGAGGCCGCCGGGACCCAGTTCGCCCCCGACGCCGTCGAGGCCATCCACCTGGTCGACCGGGGGCGGCTGGCGGCCATCCAGGCGACCGCGGACCGCCGGCGGCCGGCGAGCCGAGATTGACCAACCTGGCCGGCGATGCGATCAAATACTCCCTTCACCCTGCCCACCTCCGACCAGCTTGCCGGGAGCGGCCGATGAAGCTGCTGATCGCCGACGACGAACCGGCCGTGCGGGACCTGGTGCACGTCACCCTGGAGGGCGACGACTACGAGATCCTGGAGGCGGCCGACGGGGTCGAGGCCCTGGAGGTGGCCAGGGGCGAGGCCCCCCGGCTGGTCCTGCTCGACATCATGATGCCGAGGCTGGACGGCCTCGAGGTCTGCCGGCGGCTCAAGGCCGACCCCGACACCAGCGACATCGTGGTCGTGATGCTCACCGCCCAGGCCCAGGAGCGCGACCGCGACCAGGGCCTGGCCGCCGGGGCCGACGACTACTTCACCAAGCCCTTCTCCCCCCTCGCCCTCCTCAACATGGTCGAGCGCGTCCGCCACAACCAGTCGGGCGCGGACTGATCGGGGGGTCGCGGCGCCCATGAGGCTCGCCGACCGCATGGCGCGGCTCGGGACCGAGTCGGCGTTCGAGGTGCTGGCCAGGGCGCGGGCCCTGGAGGCGGCGGGGGTGGACGTGGTCCACCTGGAGATCGGCGAGCCCGACGCCGCCACCCCGGCCCACATCGTCGCCGCCGGCCAGGAGGCCCTGGCCAGGGGCCTCACCCACTACGTGCCGGCCCCCGGGACCCCGGAGCTGCGCACGGCCGTGGCCGCGTTCCTGCAGCGGACGGGCCGGCTGCGCACCACCCCGGACCGGGTCGTGGTCACGCCGGGGGCCAAGCCGATCATGTTCTTCACCATCCTGGCCCTGTGCCAGCCCGGCGACGAGGTCCTCTACCCCGACCCGGGGTTCCCGATGTACGAGTCGATCGCCGCCTTCGCCGGGGCCCGACCCGTCCCGGTGCCGCTGCGCGAGGCCAACGGGTTCCGCATGGACCCGGGCGAGCTGGCCTCGCTGGTCACCGACCGGACCCGGCTGGTGATCCTCAACTCGCCCCACAACCCGTGCGGCAGCGGCCTGACCACCGACGACGTCGAGGCGATCGCCGCCGTGGCCGTCGAGCACGACCTGGTCGTGCTGAGCGACGAGGTCTACTGGGCGATCCGCTACGGCGGCGGCCACCCGAGCGTGCTGTCGGTCGACGGCATGGCCGAGCGGACGGTCCTGCTGGACGGCTGGTCCAAGACCTTCGCCATGACCGGCTGGCGGCTCGGCTTCGGGGTCCTGCCGGCGGCCCTGGTCGAGCCGGTGACCCGGCTGGTGGTCAACTCGGTCTCCTGCACGGCCGCGTTCAGCCAGCACGCGGCCGTGGCCGCCCTGGAGGGCCCGTGGGCGCCGGTCGAGGCGATGGTGGCCACCCTGCGCGAGCGTCGCGACGTGGTCGTGGCCGGCCTCAACGCGATCGACGGCATCTCCTGCCAGGAGCCGGCCGGGGCCTTCTACGCCTTCCCCCGGGTCGCCGACCTGGGCCTGCCCGCGGCCCGCCTGGCCGACCTGCTCCTGGCCGAGGGCGGGGTGGCCTGCCTGCCCGGCACCGCCTTCGGCGCCAACGGCGAGGGCTACCTGCGGCTGTCGTACGCCAACACGGTCGACAACCTGCGCCGGGCCCTGGCCCGGATCGAGCGGGTCGCCGCCGAGGCGCCGGGTCGGGCCCGGCCCTAGGAGCTGCCCAGGCGGCGGTAGTGGCCGCCGTAATAGAGCAGCGGGTCGCCGTCGGCCCGGGCCCGCTCGACCCAGCGGACCCGGCCCAGGAACACCGTGTGGTCGCCGCCGGGGTAGGCCGCCTCGACGTCGCACTCCAGGTGGGCCAGGGCGCCGTCGAGCAGGGGGGCGCCGGTGACCGGGCCGGGGTGCCAGGGCACGGGCAGGAACTGGGCCATCCCGGTGGGCCGCCCCGAGTCCGAGAAGTACCTGGCCAGGTCCTCCTGCTCGGCGGCCAGGACCGAGACGGCGAAGCGCCCGACCTCGTCCAGCACCTTGTGCATGAGCGCGTCGCGGACCACGCAGACCAGCACCAGCAGCGGGTCCAGGGAGACCGAGGCGAAGGCGTTGGCCGTCATGCCGTGCCCGAACCGCCCGGAGGTGGCCGTGACCACGGTGATCCCGGTGGTGAACATGCCCACGCTGTCGCGGTACTCGCGGCTGGTCGGGTCGCTGGGCACGGCACTCCTCGGGGCGGCGTCGCCTCCATGCTACCGAGGAGCGGCTCGCGGGGCGCGGTGCCGCCGACGGGCCGCCCTGCCCTCACGCGTTGCGCCCACCAGGAACCGCCGGTAGCCTCACGCGGTGGCACCATCCGGGGGAGGAGGGGGGCAGCAATGGCGGACGTCGTCGAGTCGACCGAGATCCCAGGCGTCTGGTTGATCCGGCCCGAGGTCCACAGCGACGAGCGCGGGCGGTTCCTGGAGACCTACCGCAGCTCCTGGCTGCCGTTCGCCGCGCCCATGGTCCAGGCCAACCGGTCGGAGTCGGCGGCCAAGGTCCTGCGCGGCCTCCACTACCACCGCCGTCAGGCCGACCTGTGGTTCGTGCAGCGCGGCAAGGTCACCACGGTGCTGGTCGACACCCGCATCGGCTCCCCCACCGAGGGCAAGCACACCACCCTCCAGCAGGGCGGGGGCGAGGAGCTGGCCGTCTACATCCCCGAAGGGGTGGCCCACGGCTTCTACGCCCACGAGAAGGTGATCATGACCTACCTGGTCACCGGGGAGTACGACGGCACCGACGAGCTGGGCATCGCCTGGAACGACCCCGACCTGGGCATCTCCTGGCCGGACGAGGAGCCGATCCTGTCCGGGCGCGACCAGGAGAACCCGCGCCTGGCCGACGTCCCGGCCGACCGCCGGGTCCCCTACACCGGCTAGCCTGGCTCGCTCGGGGGCCGCCCCGCCGCATTTGTGGGCGAGCGGCGCTACCGTGGGCTCATACCGAGCTTGCATGCTTGAGGAGCCCACGATGCACCGCCACCCCAGCAACAAGGCGAAGTCGGGCCCGCCGCCCGACCGGCCGCCCAGCCCGGCCCCGCCGCCGCCGCCGCGCTGGCGGAGCTGGCTGCTCCCCATCGGGCTGCTGATCAGCATGGTCCTGCTGCTGCTCCCCAACCAGATGGAGCAGGGCCGGGTCACCGACCTGAACTACGCGCCCCAGCTCAAGGACAAGATCGCCCAGGACCAGGTCCAGTCGGTCGAGATCGGCTCCGACGGCCACATCGAGGGCAAGCTCAAGGACGGCACCCGGTTCGAGTCGTCGTACCCCACCAACCTCCAGGACGACGAGTTCACCAAGCTCCTCGACGAGCACAACGTCGAGGTCAAGGCGGTCGGGCCGCGCACCTCGCTCGCGTCGGTGCTGCTCAGCCTGCTGCCGCTGCTGGTGTTCGTGGCCATCTTCGTGTACCTGGGTCGGTCGGCGCGTCGGCAGTTGGCGGGGATGGGGGGGATCGGTCGCTCCCGGGCCAAGGTGTTTGATGCCGAGCGGCCGGACACGACCTTCGCCGACGTGGCCGGCTACGAGGGGGCCAAGCGCGAGGTCTCAGAGGTGGTCGACTTCCTCAAGAACCCCGACCGCTACCGGCGGGCCGGGGCCGTGGGCCCCAAGGGGGTGCTGATGGTCGGGCCCCCCGGCACCGGCAAGACCCTGTTGGCCCGGGCGGTGGCCGGGGAGGCCCACGTGCCGTTCATCTCGGTCACCGGGAGCTCGTTCGTGGAGATGTTCGTGGGGGTGGGGGCGGCCCGGGTCCGGGATCTGTTCATGGAGGCCCGCAAGCGGGCCCCCTCGATCGTGTTCATCGACGAGATCGACGCCATCGGCCAGCGCCGCGGCGGCCAGCTGGTCTCCAACGACGAGCGCGATCAGACCCTGAACCAGATGCTGGCCGAGATGGACGGGTTCGATGTGGCCACCGGGGTGGTGGTGATGGCGGCCACCAACCGGCCCGAGTCCCTGGACCCGGCGCTGCTCCGCCCCGGCCGCTTCGACCGCCAGGTGGTCATCCCCCTGCCGGCCCAGAAGGAACGGCGGGCCATCCTGGAGGTGCACGCCAAGGGCAAGCAGCTCGGCCCGGATGTGGACCTGGACGTGGTCGCCCGGGGAACGCCCGGGTTCTCGGGGGCGGATCTGGCCAACCTGGTCAACGAGGCGGCCATCTTCGCGGTCCGGGCCGGCCGCGAGGTCCTCACCGCCTACGACTTCTCCGAGGCCCGGGACCGGGTCCTGCTCGGCCGGCGCGACAGCTCGAACGCGTTGTTGCCGGACGAGAAGCGGGCGGTGGCCGTGCATGAGTCCGGCCACGCCCTGGTCGCGGCCATCTCCGAGCACGGCGACCCGGTGGCCAAGGTGACCATCCTGCCCGCCGGCCAGGCCCTGGGGGTGACCGAGCAGCTCCCGATCGACGAGCGCCATCTCTACACCGAGGGCTATCTCAAGGACTCGCTGGCCATCCGCATGGGAGGGCGCGTGGCCGAGCAGCTGGTGTTCGGGGAGACCTCCACCGGGGCCTCGAATGATCTGGCGGGGGCGACCGACCTGGCCACCCGGATGGTGCGCGAGTTCGGCATGAGCCAGGCCCTGGGGCCGGTCGGGTTCGCCTCGGGCAGCCCCATGTACCTGGGCGGCGAGGAGGTGCGGTCCCGCCCCTATGCCGAGGCCACCCAGCGGGTCGTCGACGAGGAGGTGGCCACCCTGCTGCGCCAGGCCGAGGACCGGGCGACCAGGATGCTGAGCGAGCACCGCGACGCCCTGGAGCGCCTCACCGAGCTGCTGCTGGAACGCGAGACCGTTGACGGCACCGACGTGGACGAGGCTCTGGGCCGCATCCCCGGCCAGCGCCAACCCATCGGCGCCACCGGCCACACCGTGGTCCACAGCCCCCCAGATGGCGCCGGGCCCACGGACGCTTGACCCGACCCTGGCCCGGCGGCTGTTCCTCAGCCGCCAGCGGCTGACCGGCCTCCGGCCGGCCGCGGCCGGCCCCGACGAGGTCATGGCCGCGGTCACCGACCTGGCAAGCCTGCAGCTGGACCCGATCAGCGTGGTCGCCCGCAGCCACCTGCTGGTGCTGTGGAGCCGCCTGGGCCCCTACGACCCCGCGGACGTGGAGGCGCTGCTGTGGCGCGAGCGGCGCCTGTTCGAGTACTGGACGCACGCGGCCGCCATCGTCTGCATCGAGGACCTGCCCATCCACTCGCTGCTGATGCGCCGCTACCCCTCGGACCGCTATGCCCACAACCGGCGGCTGCGGGACTGGCTGGCCGCCAACCAGGGCCTGCGCCGCTCCATCCTGCGCCAGCTCCGGGCCAGCGGCCCCCTGCCCACCAGGGACCTGGAGGACCGGGCCCAGACCAGCTGGGAGTCGAGCGGCTGGACGGCCGGCCGCAACGTCGACCGCATGCTCGACGTCCTCTGGACCCAGGGCCGGGTCATGGTCGCCGGCCGCCAGGGCCAGCAGCGGGTCTGGGACCTGGCCGAGCGCTGGCTCCCGCCGTGGGCCCCGACCCGCCGCCCGCCCGAGCGGGCGGTCGTCCGCCTGGCCGTCCAGCGCAGCCTGCGGGCCCTCGGGGTGGCCACGGCCCGCGACATCGACCGCCACTTCACCGCGGGCCGCTACCCGGGGCTGACGGCCGTCCTGGCCGGCCTGGAGCGCGACGGCCGGGTCGAACGGGTCCGGGTGGCCGACGACGGCACCGAGTGGCCCGGCCCCTGGTACGTGCACGCCGACGACCTGCCCATGCTGGAGCGCCTGGAGGCGGGAGACTGGCGGCCGCGGACGACCCTGCTCTCCCCCTTCGACAACCTGATCATCGACCGCGAGCGGACCCAGCGCCTGTTCGGGTTCCGCTTCCGCATGGAGATCTACGTCCCCAGGGCCGCCCGCCGCTACGGCTACTACGTCCTGCCCGTCCTCCACGGCGACCGCCTGATCGGCCGGGTCGACCCGGCCATGGACCGCCGCCGCGGCCGCCTGGTGGTCAACGCCGTCCACGCCGAACCCGACGCCCCGGCCGCGGCCGGTCCGGCCGTGGCCGCCGCCCTCGAGGACCTGGCCGCCTTCCTGGGCGCCGACCGGGTCGAGCTGCGCCAGCCGCCGCCGGAGCGCTGGCGCGGCGGGTTCGCCTGACCCTAGGCGGCGTCCGCGGGGTGGCGGCCGGCGACCACCACCAGCTGGCGGCGGCCAGCCTGGTGCCTGGCCACGGCCACCTCGGCAAAGCCGGCCCGCCTGACCTTGGCGGCCAGGCCCTCGGCCGCCTCCCAGGTGAGCGCGTGGCCCCGGAACCAGCCGCGCTGGTCGGCCAGGCGCTCGGCGATCAGCAGGCGCCCGCCGGGCGCGAGGACGCGGCGCACCTCGTCCAGCCCGGCGTCCGGGTCGCTCCAGTGGTGGAAGGAGGCGACCGCCCAGGCGACCGTGGCCGAGCCGTCCGCCAGCGGCAGGCGCTCGGCGGCGCCGTCGACCACCGTCACCGCCGGCCGCAGGCCGGCCGGGATCCGGCGCAGCGCCAGCCGCCGCATCCGCACCGACGGGTCGACCCCGACCGCCGTCGCCCCCCGCTCCGCCGCCGCCCTCAGGAAGAGCCCGGGCCCGCAGCCCACGTCCACCACCCGGTCCCCCGGCCCCACCCCGGCCAGGTCGACCAGCAGCCGCGTGCTCCGGCTCCGCCCGAACGACATCGCCCAGCCGGCGATCCGCCCCGGCAGGCTGTCGAACTCGTGCTCATGCCGCCCGGCCAGCGACCTGTGCCCTTCTCGCGCCATGTACCCATCCCCTACCGGCCTCGCGGGCGGGTTCGCCTGCCGCCCCGACATCGACTTGGCCACCGTAGTCTCCTCGCAACCGACTGACCGTCGGTCAGTATTGTACTGACTGACGGTCAGTCGTCAAGGGTGGTACGGTAGGGCGATGACGACTCCGACCCCGCGGCGGCAGCCGCCGGACGTGCGGCGGGAGCAGATCCTCGACGCGGCGGCCCGGGTCCTGGTCAAGCGGGGCCTGGCCGCCACCACCATGGCGGACGTGGCCGAGGCGGCGTCGGTGGCCAAGGGAACGGTCTACCTCTACTTCACGTCCAAGGCCGAGCTGCTGGCCGGGCTCCGGGCCCGCTACTTCGAGGGCTTCGCGGCCATGCTGGACGGCCCGCCGGCCGCCGGGCGGCCCGCTCTCGGGGTCGCGGCCGGGATCGAACGGCTGGTGGCCGCCTCCTACGACTTCGCCCTGGCCAACCACCGGCTGCACCACGTGCTGTTCCACCAGGCCGGCTACGGCGAGGAGGACACCTTCGCCCGGGCCCGGACCGTGCTGGCCGAGCTGATCGAGCGCGGCCAGGCGGCCGGCGAGCTCGAGGTGGCCGACCCCGACCTGGCCACCCACTTCCTCCTGCACGGCCTGCACGGCGTCCTGGTGGGGGCGACGCACCGGCCGCCGGCGGAGCGGGAACGGCTGGTCGCCGGCGTCACCGAGCTGACCTGCCGCGCCCTCGGGGTCAGGACCGGACCCGGGCCGGGTCCGGAGCGGGGCGGCGCCAGCTGACCACGTGGGACGGCGGGTCCAGCGCCGGGTCCAGTCGCGGGTCGGGCACCGGGGCGTCCGCGACCTGGCGCAGCGGCAGGACCCCGGCCCAGATCGGGAGGGCGTAGTCGGGCTCGTCGTCGACGGGCGGGCCGGTGCGGACCTTGGCCGAGACCTCGTCCAGGGGGACGGCCAGCACCGCGGTGGCGGCCAGCTCGCTGCGGTCGCCCCCGCGGACCTCGGCGCTGCGGCCGGGGACGATGTGCTCGACCAGGGCCCGAAGGACGGCCTCCTTCTCCTCGGGGTCGAGGACCGGCCGGGTGCGCCCGATGGCCATCACCGACCGGTAGTTCATCGAGTGGTGGAAGGCCGAGCGGGCCAGCACCAGGCCGTCGACCAGGGTGACGGTGACGCAGACGTCCATGCCGGGGCGCAGGCCGAGGCGGCTGCCGGTGGAGCCGTGCAGGTAGACCGTCTCGCCGACCCTGGCATAGCCGGTCGGGACGACGAAGGGCTGGCCGCCGGCCACGAACCCGACGTGGCAGATGAAGCCCTCGTCGAGGATGGCGTGCACGGTGTCCCGGTCGTAGGCGGCCCGCTCCGGCAGCCGCCGCACCCGGGTCCGCTCGGTCCGCTGGTAGTGGTCAGCATCCATGGGCACGTCCGCTCCAGATATTTATGCTCCAGTACATAACTTTGAATGTATCAGCACAATAGCATCCCGCCCGGGGCCTGGGAACGCGGCCCTCCTCGCGGATTGTCTCGGCGCTGCCGTACGTTGCACAACAGGTACACCCGCCCCCGAACATTGGAGCTGCCCCCTGCACTGGTACGGGACCGAACCGCCGCCCGACGGCCTCGCCCTCGGGACGCTGCGGCGCATCGTGGGCCTGATGGGGCCCTACTGGCGCCGGGTCACGGTGGGGTTCGGGCTCGGGATCGCCATGCTGGCCATCACCTCCTTCATCCCCCTGGTGACCAAGACGATCATCGACGACGGGCTGACCAAGCGGATGCCGGGGGTGCTGGCCCGCGAGACCGCCCTGCTGATGGTGCTGGCCGTGGTCCGCTGGGCCGCGGGCGGGCTGCGGCGCAACCTCTCCGGGCGGGTCGGCGTGGACGTCGAGTACGACCTGCGCAACCGGCTGGCCCGCCACCTGCTGGCCCTGGAGCCGGCCTACCACGACCGCGCCCCGACCGGGCAGCTGCTGGCCAGGTCCACCTCGGACGTGCGCTCGCTGCGCTACTTCATCTCCTGGGGCCTGGTCTTCATGGTCCTCAACGTGCTCACCTTCGCGATCGCGGCCAGCATGATGTGGCTGCTCTCACCCCGGCTCTGCATGGTCGTGCTGGTGCTGGCCCCGCCGCTGGTCTACGGGGCACTGCGCTTCAACCGCCGCCTGCACCGCGTCTACTGGCAGGTGCAGCAGGAGGTGGGCGAGCTGACCACCGTGGTCGAGGAGGCGACGGCCGGGGTGCGGGTGGTCAAGGCGTTCGGGCGCGAGGACGAGCAGGCCGGCCGCCTCGAGGTCGAGGCCGGCTCGATCCTCGACCACAACCTGGAGGCGGCGCGGATCCGGGCCTTCTACGTCCCCCTGCTGGCCATCCTGCCCCAGCTCAGCCTGGCCGCGATCCTCTGGTACGGGGGCCGGCTGGCCGTCGACGGCCAGATCACCCTGGGCACCCTGGTCGCCTTCAACAGCTACCTGCTGCTGCTCACCTGGCCGCTGCAGGGGCTGGGGATGCTGTTCGGCTTCGCCCAGCGGGCCGCGGCCAGCGGCGACCGGGTCTTCGAGGTGCTCGACCAGCCCCCGGCCATCGCCGACCGGCCGGGCGCGGTCCCACTGCCCCAATCCGAGGGGCAAGGGGTGCGGATCACCTTCGAGCACGTCGGCTTCGGCTACGGCGAGGGTGGCCGGGCCGCCCTGGCCGGGATCGACCTCGACATCGGCCCCGGGTCGCGGGTGGCGGTGGTCGGAGGCACCGGCTCGGGCAAGTCGACCCTGCTCGGCCTGGTCCCGCGGCTGTACGCGCCCACCGCGGGCCGGGTCCTGGTCGACGGCCACGACGTCGCCGACCTGACCCTGGACTCGCTGCGGGAGGCGGTCGGGATCGTCCACCAGGAGCCGGTGCTGTTCTCGGCCAGCCTGCGCGACAACGTCGCCTTCGGCCGCCCCCAGGCCGGTGATGAGGAGGTGCTCGACGCCCTGGCCGCGGCGGCCGCCCTCGAGGTCGTCCAGGCCCTGCCCGAGGGGCTCGACACCGTCGTGGGCGAGCAGGGCTACACCCTGTCCGGGGGCCAGCGCCAGCGGGTCGCGCTGGCCAGGGCGCTGCTGATGCGGCCGCGGGTGCTGATCCTGGACGACGCCCTCTCCCACGTCGACGTCGACACCGAGGCCGCCATCCTGGCCGGGCTGGACGCGGCCCGCGGCGGCGCCACCGT
>Ga0307287_10000734_pt1 | contig 11158 bp, 9 predicted proteins | sample ER_DNA_141_FD_194485 | JGI IMG/M metagenome (GOLD analysis project Ga0307287, IMG submission 194485) | Bulk soil microbial communities from the East River watershed near Crested Butte, Colorado, United States - ER_DNA_141 | ecosystem: Environmental > Terrestrial > Soil > Floodplain | place: USA...
TCGGCGACCCGGTTCGTCAGATGCCAGGGGGCGTCCACGTTGAGGCGGTGCACGGCGCGCAGGCCCTTCAACCCGATCTGCTCCAGGGGCGCCGCGAACTGTCCTCCCGCGTTGTTGACGAGAACGTCCACGGTCCCGAACCGCTCGTCGACCGCCTCGAGGAAGGACTCGACCTGCTCCGGCTCTCGCACGTCACAGGTCATCGCGAGCACGTCACGGCCGGCGGCCTCCAGCTCCGCGCGCGCATCCTCGAGCGGGTCCGGCCGCCGGCCGCAGATCGCGACACGAGCGCCGGTCCTTGCCAGCTCTCGCGCCGTTGCTCGGCCGATCCCCGTCCCGGCGCCCGTCACGATCGCGACCTTGCCGATGTTGGCGTCGTCGGCGAGCGGAGACCGGAACTCATCTACCATGCGCGCCGAGTATGAAGGAGGTACCGATCCAGGACATGGACGTCCCCGGCGCGGGAGGGGTCAGGCTCGCCGTCCGCGTGCACGAGGCTCCGTCGGCCTCGGCCCCGGGTCTCCTGCTCCATCATGGCCTTGCCTCGTCGCAACGGATCTGGGATCTGATGCTTCCTCGCCTGACCCGCCACTTCCGGGTCGTCACGTACGACGCCCGTGGGCACGGCCTCTCGGCCAAACCGTCGAGCGGGTACGGCTTCCACTCGGTTGTGGCCGACACGCGAGCCGTGATCCGGGCGTCGAGGCTTCGGCGACCGATCGTCGTTGGTCATTCATGGGGTGCGATGGTGGCGTTGGAGCTCGCCGCTCGTCATCCCCGAGCCGTCGATGGTGCCGTCCTCGTGGACGGCGGCATCGGCACGCTTCGCGGAGAGATGGACTGGGCGACCGCGAAGGACCGGTTGGCGCCGCCGCACCTCGCCGGCATGCCTGTGGAGGAGTTCCGCACGATGATCCAGACGTTCCTCGGCCATGCGGTCGAGATCAGTCCGGAGGTCGAGGAGATCGTTGTTTCGGTGATGGCCGTCGACCGCAACGGGCGGATCAAGCCCCGCCTGTCGAGGGCCAACCACCTGCGGATCCTCCGGGCCATATGGCTCCACGACCCGGACGCAGCGCTCGCACGCCTCTCCGTACCCACGCTCGCCATCCTCGCTCGCGGAGGTGGCGACCCCGAGTGGGACGAGCGCAAGCGTCGATCGGCCCAGCGGGTGGCGAGATCCGGCGCGCCGATCCGTCTCTCATGGATGAGGGGGATCCACGATCTTCCGTTGCAGCACCCGGACACCCTGGCCGGCCGGATCGAACGTTTCTCCGACTTGCTCGTACGATGAATGCATGGCCTGGTTGATCCTGATCCTCGTTCTGTTGGCGGCGGCGTTCGGCGTGCTCGTCGCCGTCGTCAAGGCCGTGGCGTTCATCATCCTGACGATCCTGCTCACGATCGCGGCGCTCGTCGCCATCGTCTGGTACTCGTTCAAGTCGCAGATCCGCCGCTGGGAGCGAGACGGCATCGATGGTCGCCCGCAGGTCCGCATGTCGTCGAGGGCCCGCCCCGAGCCTCCTCGGCACCTGCCCTCACACGACGACCGCTACTAGGCCTCGACCGAGACCTACCGACCGCGGGACAGGATCCGCGCGAGGAGACGCCCGAGCACCAGGAACAAGGCGGTGAAGGCGAGCCCCACCGCGATGAACACGAGGATCTTCCCGCCCCGAGGCGACCCGACGATCAGCGTCCGGACGAGCAGCCCGATGGGGACGGCAACGATCCAGTTCCTGAAAAGGCTCCGCCATCCCGGTCTCCGGTAGGTATGCGCCAGCCAGGCGACCAGGAACCACACCCCGAGGAGAGGAACCGCGTTCCTCAGGAAGCCTTCCACCGTGCCCGCCCGATGGCCGCGGATGCCGATGAGCACGAAGACGACCAACGCCGCGGCGTCCGCAAGCACGTACCACACGGTCCCGCGGCGACCCGACAGCAAGTTCCGCATCATGCCGATCCTGTCAGAGGAGCTCGCCGGCGAGCTCACGGAGGGCCGGCAGACACACGTCATCGTCCTGTCCGGAGATCATCTGGAGACAGACGTGATCGGCGCCCGCGTCCAGATGCTCGCGCACGCGGGTCGCGACCCTGGACACGTCGCCCCATGCGAACGCGGCGTCGATGAGACGGTCGGTCCCGCCGCCATCGATGTCATCCGCGTATCCCAGGCGGCGCCAGTTGTTCGCATAGTTCGGAAGGTCGAGGTAGTCGGCGGCCCAGGCTCGAGCGATCCCGCGGGCCACCGCGGGATCGCCCGAGACGATCGCGGTCTGCTCCACGGCGAGGACGGACTCGGGCCCGAGGAGCTCGCGGGCCTTCACCGTGTGCTCGACGGGAGCGAAGTACGTGTGGGCGCCGAGGGTCCGCGACGCCGCCACGTGGAGCATCTTCGGCCCGAGCGCAGCGATCAGTCGGCGCACCGGAATCTCCGGATCCGGACCCGCCCGGGCCGCATCCATGTCGTCCAGGTACGCGGCCATACGGCCGACAGGATCCTCCCACTCCTGTCGCCGCCGCCCGGCCGTGTACTGGTGCCCGATCCCGATCCCGACGACCACTCGCTCGCCGTATGCGTCCGCGAGCGTCCTCGCTCCACCAGACATCGCCTCGGCATGGCGGGCCGTGAGGTTGGCGATCCCGGAGCAGACCGTGATGCCCGAGGTGGCGGCGAGGAGGAGCGAGAGATGCGCGAAGATCTCCCTCGACGACCCGCCCTCCGGCACCCAAAGCGCCGGGTAGCCGAGCGTCTCGATCACGGCGGCGGCGTCGCGAACGTCCGGAGCCCGGAGGGCGTCGAACGCGAAGGTCCAGACCCCCACGCGCCCGAGTCGCGCTCGTACCACATCATGCTCTGCTCCCATCGGCGAACCCTATCGCCCGATCGCAAGCTCCTGTCCCGTTCGGCACGTCGATAGGGTGGCGAGGGTGGACGTCGAGGCGATCGTCGCGGAGCTCAAGCGCCGGGCGGACCCCACCCGGAAGCCGGGGATGGCTCGCGTGGGGATCGATGTCTCCCATGCGCTCGGCGTGCGCCTGCCTGACATCCGCGCGATCGCGAAGTCGTGTGGCGTCGACCATGCACTCGCCCTCGAGCTGTGGAAGACGGACATCCACGAAGCGCGCATGCTCGCCACCCTGGTGGCCGACTCCGAGGCACTGACCGAGGCCGAACGGGAGGATTGGGTCCTCGACATCACCTCGTGGGACCTGTGCGACTCGGCGGCAGACCTCTTCGGTCGCGTACCGGCTTCCTCGAGGCCGATCGAGGTGTGGGCTCGAAGACCGGAAGGCTTCGTGAAGCGATGCGCCTTCTCGATGATCGCTCGACGAGCCGTGTGGGCGAAGCAGGCCCCTGACCGGGAGTTCCTCGGGTACCTGCCGATGATCCGTCGCGCGGCAACCGATGACCGGAACGAGGTCAAGAAAGGTGTGTCGTGGGCGCTCAGGCAGATCGGGAAGCGGAACCGGGCACTGCACTCGGCGGCGATCGACGAAGCCGAACGGATCCTCCTCCTCGGAACGCCTTCAGCGAGGTGGATCGCGTGGGACGCCCTCCGGGAGCTCGGGAGCGAGAAGACCCGCTCCCGGCTCCCGGGATAGCGCCTCTGTCAGGGTTATCCGAAGTCTCCGGGACGCTTTCCGGACTCGCCGACCTCGACGAGCTCGGCCGGCGAGTCCGGCACCACGACGCGCCCGGGCTCGTGACCTTCGACGTCCAGCTTCGGGAGCCATGAGAGCCACTTCGGCAAGTACCAGTTGCGATCGCCGAGCAGCTTCATCGCCGACGGAACGAGGATCGACCGCACGAGCGTGGCGTCCATGAACACCGCGACCGCCAGGCCGAACCCCATCTCCTGCAGTGCGACCATCCGGCCCGCCGCGAATCCGGCGAACACCGCGACCATGATCACCGCCGCGCCGGTGATGATGCCACCGGTCGTACGGAGTCCGTAGGCCACCGACTCCGTGTTGTTCCCGGTGCGGTCGTAGTGCTCGCGGATCCTCGTGAGCAGGAACACGTGGTAGTCCATCGAGAGCCCGAACAGGATCGAGAATAGGAACAGCGGCAACCACGCCTCGATCGCATCAACCTGTTCGAACCCGAACAGGTTGGCGATCGACGTGCCGATCCCCGGCCCACCCTTCTGGAAGACAAGCACGATCAGACCGTACGCTGCCCCCACCGAGAGCAGGTTCATGACGATCGCCTTGGCCGGCACCACGAGCGAGCGGAACACCACCGTCAGCAGCACGAACGAAAGCGCGAGGACCAGCGCGAGGATGATCGGGTTGTACTGGTCCGACACATCGAAGAAGTCCTTGATGAACGCGCTTTCACCACCGACGAGCACTGTCGCCCCGCTGCCAGCGAACGCCTTCGGGACGTACTCCGTTCGCAGCTGCCCGATCACGTTGGTGGCCTGTTCGCTCTGCGTGTCCACGGCCGCTCCGGCGAGAGGGATCTCCACCAGCGCGACGGTTGCGTCCCGATTCACCTGTGGATCGGTGGGGCGTCCGAGCAATGGATCTTCCGCGATCAGATCGCGGAGCTTGTCGATGGCTGTTTGCACCTCGGGCGCAGTGACGTCCTGGGCTTGGATCACCAGCTGAGCAGGCGTGTCGATCCCGTTTTTGGGGAAGTGACTGACGAGCGCGTCGAACGCCTGCTTCGTCTGCGTGTCCTCGGGCAGTGTGCCGATCCCCGCGAGGCCCTGTTTGATGCCTCGCCCCTCACCGTCCGGATGAGACTGGAAGAAGTAGGGCAGTGCCAGCACGACGAGCAGGACTGATGCGCCGACGAGGCCCACGACCGGGCGGTGCATGACGCCCCGCGACAGCCGGTCCCAGAATCCGCCCGGGCGACCGTGCTCGAGGTCCGCCCGCTTCCGGCCCAGGATCCGCCCGGCATTGAGCTTGTCACCCAGGAGCCCGATCACCGCAGGCAGGAGCGTCATCGACGCCGCGACAGAAACGAGCACCACGATGATCGCTCCGCCCGCGAGGGATCGGAAGATCGTCGTGGGGACGATAAGCATGCCGGCGAGGGCGAGGACGACCATCATGCCGCTGAAGAACACGGCTCGGTTCGCCGTGGCGCCGGCCGCGCCGACCGCATCCAACTTTTCGCGACCGCGCTGCCGCTCCTCGCGGTAGCGCGACACGATGAATAAGGAATAATCGATCCCCACCGCGAGCCCCATCATCGTGATCAGGTTGGGAGCGAAGAAGCTGAACCTCCACACCTGCCCGATCAGGCCCACGATCCCGAGGGTCACCGCGATCGCGAAGATCGCCATGATGATCGGCGACACGCCGGCGACCAACGCACCGAACACGATCACGAGCACGATCAGCGCCACCACGATGCCGACGGTCTCGCCGACGCGGATGTCTTCTTCGGAGATCCGTTTGAACTCCTCGGACGAGGTGGCTTGGCCAAGGATCAAGGTCTCGAAGCCGGATCCGGTCGAGTCCGCGCGGATCTTCTCGAGCTGATCGACGTGCTCGGACGCTGCATCGAGGTCGCCGGCGAGCACCACGTTGAAGAGGACAGCCTTCCCGTCTTCGGACGGGAACGGTCCGAGGGCCGCCTGCAGCGGATCTAGTTGGGCGGAGTCGGGTGGGGGGAACGATGCCGGCGACGCGGTGACGCCGGTCTTGACGTCCGCGATCTCACCGAGGATGCGGTTCACGTGTTCCGCGAACGCTGGATCCTCGACCGAGGTGCTTTCGCCGATCACGATGAACGTCTCGGTGACCTGATCGGGCCCCGTCAGTTCCTGTTGGAGCACCTGCTCGGCTCGTTTGGCCTCCGGGCTATTCGTGAAGTCGAATTCCGTCGTGAGTGCCGGTCCGAGCAGCGTGGCCGAGCCGGCGATCCCCAAGGCCAACACCACAAGCCAGATGCCCAGCGTCCTCCACGGGTGCGTCGCGCTCGCCCGGGCGAGTGATTGCGGGTTGATCCTCATCTGCGGCTCCCCTCTTGTTGCGTCCTGGCGCACTGTTGCGGAACGTACGGCGTACGCTTACGATGTATGGAGACTAGGTGTACGACGTAAGCCTGTCAACCCGAAATCTACCGTCCGAGCAAGAACGGGACATGACGTGAAAACGAACGAGGTCCGGACTCGAGAGCCACTCACCCGTGATCGTGTGATCGCGGCGGCCCTCCGTGTCATGGACGAGGAGGGTCTCGAGGCCGTCTCGATGAGAAAGGTCGCTCGCGGGGTCGGCGTCGAAGCGATGTCGCTGTACCACCACGTGAGGGACAAGGAGGACCTGCTCGACGGGATCTGCGAGCGGGTGATGGCCGAGTTCGAATTCCCCGATCCCGGAGCGGATTGGGCCGAGAACTGCCGGCAGGGCGCTCGAGCCTGGCGGCGACTGCTGAAGGATCACCCGAACGTGATGCGGCTGTTCGCCGAGCAGCGAGGCCCCGCACGATCGATCGAGTCGATGCGACCGACGGAGTTCGCGCTCGAGATCCTTCGCGGCTCGGGCCTCTCGGATCGTGACACCGCGCAGGCATTCCACGCGTTCGGTGGCTATATCCAGGGCTTCGTCATGATGGAGCTGGGATCGATCGCCGGAGGTTCGGAGGAGGAGAACATGAAGATGCATGCGGAGCTCGCGGCTGCGATGCCCGACGAGTTCCCTGCGTTGCAGGCCGTGTCCCGGTACTTCGCCGAGTGCGACCCCGACGAGCAGTTCGAGTTCGGCCTCGATCTGCTGATCCGGGGTCTCGAAGCGAAGGTCCGCCCTGTCAGTTGACTCGGCACGGTCAGGAACCGCACCAGAAGGGCGGAACGTCCAAGCCTCAACCGCCGACACCGGAGGCAACCATGAAGGTCCGCCCTGCCGCTGCGTCGATCGTGTTCCTGCTCTTCCTCATGTCCTGCGCCGACGCCCCGGCCGACCCGGGCGCCGGAAACGGCATCGACCACAGCACCGACGGGAATGACGTGCTCGTCCGGGTTGCATTCGAAGGGGGCTTCGTCCCTCTCGAATGGACGTATAGGAGTCTGCCGAGCTTCTCGCTCTACGGCGACGGCACGCTGGTCCTACCGGGTGCCCAGATGGAGCTGTACCCGGGGCCCGCGCTCCCGGCGATCTCCACCCGCGCCGTGACCGAAGCAGGCATCCAGGCGACGCTGGAGGAGGTCCTTCGCGCGATCCAGGGCGTCCCCGACGAGATGCTCGACATGGGCTCGGTCGGGATCGCGGATGCACCGACCACCGTGATCACGATCCACGCCGGCGATGTCGACCGGACGATCAAGGCGTACGCCCTGAGCGAGCTCACCGAGCGTCCGCAGAACATGTCGGTCGACGAATTCCAGGCCCGGCGTCAGCTGCAGGACCTGGTGACCAAGCTGGGGGGGCTGGAGACGTGGCTTCCGGAGGGTTCCCTCGGCACGGAGTCGATGTACGAGGGCTCCGGCGCACGACTCTTCGTGAGCGAGTACCGGAAGGTCGACCTGCCGCAGGAACCCATCAAGTGGCCCCTCGGGGGCAACCTCGATCGTTTCGGCGATCTTGCGACAGGCTCAGACACGTACCGGTGTGGGGTCGTCGAGGGAGCTGACTGGGCCGCTCTGCGTGGATCAGCCACTCAGGCGAACGAGCTCACCCCGTGGACGGAGGCCGGGGCGAGGTTCTCGATCCTCTTCCGACCCCTCCTGCCGGACGAGACGGGCTGCTAGCCAGACGCTCTGCCGGCAACCCCGTGCCCTGAACGGGCGGTCAAGTCCTCGCCTCGCGCGGCCGATGCTTCTTGACATGAGCGGCCGCCTCTCGCGGCCGCTGCGCCGACCCATGACGAGCGAAACCGAGGCGACTCACGTGGATCCATCCTCAACCCGAGAGGGATTCTTCGAACCACCCTCCGGGGACATGGATGAGCGACTCCGAGCGCTCGAGCTCCGGTATCGGGGGATCATCGACCAGCTCCCTGCCGTCCTCTACGTGGACTCCACGGCCGACAGCGATCCGATGATCGACGTGAGCCCCACCGTGATCGACCTGCTGGGCATCACGCGGGAGGAGTTCCTGAGCAGACCCAACGCCTGGGCGGAGACCATCCACCCAGAGGATCTCGACAGGGTGATCGCCGAAAGCGAGCGGTCGAACCGCACCGGCGAGCCGTTCAGGCTCGAGTATCGCGTCGTGCACCCGGACGGCCACACGGTTTGGGTCCGTGAGGACGCGGTGCTGATCGCCGACGAAGAAGGCAAGCCCTTGCACTGGCTCGGCCTGATGCTCGACGTCACCGAACTGATCCGAACGCAAACCGAGCTGCACGAAGCCAAGACGAAGTATGGCGCCCTCGTCGAGCAGATCCCCGCGATCGTCTATGTCGACGTCGCGGACGAGAACATGTCGACGAAGTACGTGAGCCCGCAGATCGAGCAGACCCTCGGCTACACCCCGCAGGAGTACATCGACGATCCGCAGCTGTGGGAACACATCCTCCATCCGGATGACCGCGAGGAAGCGATGGCGACGTACCTGCGGGGGCGGGAGTCGGGCGGGCCGTTCGTCTTCGAGTACCGGCTCCTCGCTCGCAACGGCAGGACCGTCTGGTTCCGGGACAGCGCGATCGTGCTCACCGATTCGCACGGGCGAGCCGAGTACATCCAGGGGGTGATGCTCGACATCACCGACGGCAAGCTGGCGGAGGAACGGATCGCGTTCCTCGCGTACCACGACAGGCTCACGGGGCTCCCGAACCGCACGATGTTCGATGAGCTGCTCGGTCTCTCGCTCGCTCGGGCGAAGAGGCACGAGCTCGGGGTGGTGGTGGTGACGGTCGACCTCGACGACTTCAAGCTCGTGAACGACTCTCTCGGCCACGAGGCGGGCGACCTCCTTCTCGTCCAGTTCGCGCAGAGGCTGAGTGACGCGACCCGGGAGACCGACCTCGTGGCGAGGCCCGGCGGGGACGAGTTCCTCCTCCTGCTCGCGGACCTCGATCGCAACCCGGGGAGCCCCGGCGGACACGAAAGCGTGTCGGTCGCTGCCGAGTCGGTCGCGCTCAGGATCCAAGAAGCCCTGCGTACGCCGTTCACCGTCGGGGGGACCGAGCTCTACGTCACCGCGAGCCTGGGCATCAGCCAGTTCCCCGAGGACGCCTCCGATTCGCCGACGCTGCTCAAGAACGCGGAGACCGCGATGTTCCGGTCGAAGCGCTCCGGTCCGGGCGGCTATGTATTGCATGCGAAGGATGACGCCGACTCGATCCTCAGGCTCTCGCTGTCCACCCGCCTGCGACGTGCCGTCGAACAGGAGCAGTGGATGCTCCACTACCAACCTCTGATCGACCTCATGAGCGCAGAGATGATCGGCGTCGAGGCGTTGATCCGATGGCCCGAACCGAGCGGAGGTCTCGTACAGCCCGGCGACTTCATCCCTTTGGCCGAGGAGATGGGGCTGATCGAAGCGATCGGCGCCTGGGTGATCGATGAGGTCTGCAGGCAGGATCGGATCTGGCGAGAGCAGGGCCTCGAGCTGAATGTCTCCTTCAACCTCTCGCCGCGGCAGCTGTGGCAGGACGACATCGCCGACCGAATCGTGACGCCGATCCTCGGGTCCGGGATGGACCCCACCCGCGTGACGGTCGAGATCACCGAGTCCACCGCCATGACCAACCCCGATCGGACGCTCGGCATCCTGCACGAACTGCACGCTCGCGGGCTCAAGCTGGCGATCGATGACTTCGGAACCGGCTATTCCTCCCTCGCCAGGCTCCGCTATATGCCGGTCGACATCCTCAAGATCGACCGGTCGTTCGTCCGCGAGCTCGATCGCGACGAGCAGAACGCGAGCATGGTCTCCGCCATGGTCGCGTTGGCGTCGAACCTCGGCATGACCCCTCTCGCCGAGGGGATCGAGACCGACGCCGAATGGCGTGCGTTGGTCGAGCGTGGGTGCACACGCGGGCAGGGCTTCTTCTTCTCCCGCCCGGTGCCGGCCGGTGAGATCGTGGCGATCCACCGGCGCGCAGCCCTCCACGTCGTGGAGGGCGGCGCCGCAGGTTGATCGCGCTGGCGCGACTCAGCGTCGGCGCCGCGGCCGGAGACCGCTCCGCTTCCCCTTCGCGCCGCCACTGAAGACGACGCGCGGCGGCGCCACCTTCATCCCCTCCTGCTCGAACTCCTCGTGGAGGTCGAGCCGCGCGGCCATGCGGCTCACGTCGCCGAGCTGCTCGGGGGTCACGAACGTGATGCTGGTGCCGGCCCGGCCCGCGCGTGCCGTGCGACCCACCCGGTGGACGTAGCCCTTGTCGTCCTTCGGCGGGTCGTAGTTCACGACCAACGTGATCCGCTCGAGGTCGAGCCCCCGCGCGGCCACATCGGTCGCCACGAGGATCCCGACGAACCCCTCTTCGAAGCGATGCAGGGCTCGCTCCCGCGCCTGTTGCGTCATGTCCCCGTGCATCGCGACGACCGGGACCCCTTCCGCGCGGAGCTGTCTCGCCAGGTGGTCGACGGCCCGCTTCGTGTTCACGAAGACGAGCGTCGATCCCGACGCCTCCGATGCCAGCCGTGCGAGCGTGGAGAGCTTGTCCTGGGGCGCGACCGGGATGAAGCGGTGGTCGGCCTCCTCGACGAAACGCAACTCACCCAGGTCGACCTCGTGCCGAACCGGGTTGCGCGTGTAGACGTCCGCCATCCTGCCGATCGCGCCGTCGAGCGTCGCGGAGAAGAACATCGTCTGGCGGTCCTTGGGGATCCGGCGGACGATCCGATCTACCTGCGGTTGGAACCCCATGTCAAGCATCCGGTCGGCCTCGTCGAGCACGAGGATCTTCACGCCGTCGAGTCGAACGAGCCCCCGTTCGATGAGGTCGTCCAGCCGGCCAGGCGTCGCGATCAGGATGTGTGAGGACCCGACACCCTTCGATTGCTCACGGACATTCGTCCCGCCGTAGACGGCCATGACGCGAAGGTCCTTCGCCTCGGCGATGTCCTCGAAGGCGTCGCTGACCTGTTGGGCGAGCTCGCGCGTCGGGGTGAGCACGAGCGCGACCGGTCGATGATCGGCCGCGGGATCGACCTGGTCGACGATGGGGATCGCGAATCCGAGCGTCTTGCCGGACCCGGTCTTCGACCTGGCGAGCGTGTCCCGTCCGGAGGTCGCATCCTCGATCACC
>Ga0307287_10000738_pt1 | contig 11143 bp, 19 predicted proteins | sample ER_DNA_141_FD_194485 | JGI IMG/M metagenome (GOLD analysis project Ga0307287, IMG submission 194485) | Bulk soil microbial communities from the East River watershed near Crested Butte, Colorado, United States - ER_DNA_141 | ecosystem: Environmental > Terrestrial > Soil > Floodplain | place...
CCCTCTCCCGAGGAGGTAGCGCAGATGAACACTCACTACCCTCTGTTCCGGATCGCGTTCGCCGCCGCCGCGGCCGTCTTCATCTTCCTCATGGTCCACGCGGCGCTGGAGGGAGTCTCCCGCTCGGCCGACGTGCTGGCCGCGTTGCAGTAGGACTGCCGGACGGCCACGACCCGGTAGCCGTCCTCATGGGGCGGGCCTACGGGGTCAGGTGACAAGAGCACGAACGAGTGGGCAGACAACAGGCAGACAATGGCCCCGGGAGCGCGACTTGGCTCTCGGGGCATCTTTGCATCTTCCGCACGTAGATCGGTGTCGGAGGGGGGATTTGAACCCCCACGGCCCATAAGGCCACTAGGCCCTCAACCCGTTGGCGCACGTTGCAGCGCGTGTTGTCGGGTGTCCCCCAGCGTCGCCCCGTGCCTGGATGCCTCCGACCTAGTGGTGCTTACGGCGGCCCGTTGCATCGTCTTCGCGAGCTCGTGGGGCAATCCGTGGGGCAATGTCTAGCCGAGGAAGTCGAGCCGCTCCTGGTTCGGCGGATCCACGCCATCATCTGCTCGAGGACGGCCACGTCGGCCGGGGAGACCTCGGTGTCAGGGCAGCCCGGTCAGGGTGAGCGACGGGAGTCCGCGACCGACGTGCGCCTCGACGGCGACGAGATGGCCGCGGACGCCGACGACGGTGACGCCGGTCACGCGACGGGAACGTACATCGCGACCGAGCCGGAGCGCTGGGCGGCGAAATGTTCCCGTGAGCCAGCAGGAGTCGGGTTACAAGGGGGTGGGCGGAAGCGTCCCTATTGCTCGGAGTCAGCTCCAGGGTCGGAGGCTGATCCTCGCTCAAACCCTGATCTCGGACGCGTCTCCCCCATCGGAAAGACGAGCTCGTGAGGATGAGAAAGATCCCTCAACTGGAACGAGAACCCGACCGTCTGTCCCGGATGGATGCCCGCGGCGTCGCGCGCTTCCCGCGCCATCCGTATCACGCCCTCCGCCGCCTCGAGCATCGTCGGAGCCTCGATCGTGTGCGCGAGACGCCACATGTGATAGCGACCCCAGGTCGCGACCTCGGTTATGGCGTCGGTGCCGAACGCACTGGCAAGAGCAGGCAGTACACGCTCTGACTGCTGGGTGCTCAACTCAGCGTCGCTCAGCGTGATGACCAATCCATAGATCGGCATCTCCACATGCTATACGCGAGCCTGATGAGCGGCGCCCCGTTAGACCTGGACCTGATTCCGTGCGGACGCGTGACGCCAGTCACGCTACGGCGGCGTACATCACGCCTTCTTTCGTCAGGGAAGGTCGACACTCGCTCAGCCCAGAGTTCTAGGCTTAGTTCGTGGACGCAAGACCGGCTCCGGACGTCTACGACGACGAACATTGGGAGCTGGCCGCCGCCTACCGCGTCACCCTCTGGGAGCAACCCGCTGAGTCGCCCGACATCGACCAGCCCGCGGGTAGGTTGGAGCCCTTCCCCATCCCCCTCCCGGGGGCGCCCGAGGGGTGGGAGGAGTTGACGTTCGAACTTGCTGGTGCTCACGATGTTCGCGAAGTGATCCAGTGGGCGGAAACGACGCTCGCGTCGGGCCGGGGGCCAGCAAGCCGTCGCGGCGCTCCAGTACAAGACCGCGAATACGTGGTCTACGTGAAGGCGCAGGGTGAGGATCGTTGGCTGCACGTCGCGGGCTGGATCCCAGTGCTGCCGTCGGATTCCCCGTTGAATCTAAGACGCCTCAAGTGACATTCGCCAACGCTCGGCGCACAGCAAGACCCCGCTCGCGGCTGGACGCGTGACGCCGGTCACGCTTCGGGAACGTACATGGTTGGCCGACTTCGTCCCGTACTCAAACGCCAAGGACGCCGTAGTCGCCGATCCGGATCAACCAGTGATCTCCGCAAGCCCACCGTCGGCCCAACGCGTCATACCCCCAGTGCCGTTCACGGCAGTCGGCTGTGCGGTGAGGTGGCTCGCTGAACGCCGGCCAGACCCACACAACTGCGAGCGCGACCACGACGAGGACGGAGACGACAACTTTGCGCCACACGTTGCGACAATAACGACGGCCGAGGGTCCGATGGCGTCAACAAGCTCGAAGAATCAACTGCCGCCAGCCAGTCGCCGATAACCACGGTAGGAGCGAGGGGGACCCGAGATGTCGCGGCGCCAGAGGAGCTGGGGCAGCAAGCGATGAGAGGCGTCCTGCTCATCCCGGTGACGGTGGCCGTTATCCTCGCCGTCCTGTACCTCCTGACGCGGCGGGACGAGCAAAGAGGATACGGTTGGGGAATCCTTGACGCACTTAGCGATCTTCTGAGCTGGTGGAGCTGGTGGAGGTAGGCATCAGAAGGGTCGAGCAGTCAGTTCAAACCGGGCGTGTCCGACACGCGGGCCAAGGGTTCCAACGGCGTAGCCTGCCGTTGTGAGACCCGACGAGCTTGACCGCCGACTCCGTTTACGCCTGGACGCTCTCGGCCCGGCTCCCCGCGCCGAACTGCTCCACGTCTAGCGTCTCAGTCGCGCCCATGCAGCCTGTACGAGCAGCGCGAGCATTACTAGCCCCGAGACGACGGCGAGGCTAACCGCGATAATCTGCCAGGTCCGCATTAGCTCGTATACCCGCACCGTCCCCCAGACGGCGATCACTCCCCACACGCTGACTGACACGACGAACGTCACCAAGCTGAGGCGCATTAGCCAGTTCACAGTGCCTCCTGTCACCGACGACACAACTCGGGGCTCCGTCAGCGTAGCCTGTCGTCCGTGCGTCCCGACAAGCTCGAGCGCCGACTGCGAAAGCGCCTCGACGCGCTTGGGCGGGGCCCCCTCGCGCCGAACGCTCCACGTCCTCATGCTGCCGGACTTCGAGCGAGCCGACTGGGATCGGCGAGTTCTGGGGCTACCCGGAGAGCCGCGCCTTCGCGGAGCTCCTGATCGACTGCGAGGACCGGATGCTTCGGGCGGTGCTCGTCGGCATGCTGCGGGAGGCCGACCGAGGTCGTTTAGGCCCGATAGCCCACGGAATCCAGAAGCCCGCAACGGGCACCAGCGCAGCGCGCCATGAATCTAGGTATCAGTCATCCGGCTGACAGCACCGGCGGTATGTAAACGAGCTATGGCCACGAGTCATACTCGATTCGTCGAGCTGGAGCGGATCACGGCGATGCCACTGACACAGGATGAACAACTAGTTCTTCGGCATCTCGTCTCGGGCGAGAGCAGTGAGGAGATCGCTGCTGCCCTCGACTGGCCGCTCCAGGTGGTGCGGAACTGCACGCACACGCTTCGCACATGGGTGCTGGACGAACTTGGAGCAAGTGGACGAACTCCAAGCGAGTACCTCCCGGCCCCTCCTCCGGTCGGACGCGAGGCAGAAAGCCGGTTGTGGGATGGGCGCGAGGTCGCGGCGTGGGTGGGGCGTTGGCGCCGCGAGAAGCAGTGGCGCTAGCCAGCGCACCGGGAGCCCGCGCCGCATGGCGAGCCGGGCGGTTTGACCTCGCAATCACACAAGCAGCTGCTGGGATGATGGAGTCAACCGGCTGATGACCCGGCGGCCAGTTCTCGCCTTCCTCGCTGCTCTTGCGCCCATCCTTGCCGTCTGTGCACCATCCGAGCCTCCCGTCGGGGCCTCACCGAGCGTGCGAATGTCGCCGAGCACGGTGACTAAGACGGCCGAACCAACCGATGATCCCACCCAGTCATCGGCGCGCGGCCACGTCATCCGCACGACGCCGTTCGTTCACACTCGGATCTCGATGCAGGACGGTGAGGGCAGCGCCTACGTTCCGAGGGACCACTCGCTCTGGCTGGCAGACGACTCATCGGACGCGATCTTCGAAGTCGCCCCGTGGACCGGGAGACTCAAACGGGTGATCGGGGAACAGGCATTCCAATCCACGGATCGACTCGGCGGCGGTCCTCCTGCCGGACCAAACCGGACCGATGACTTCGAGAGCATGGCCTACGACGCGGCAAACGATGTTCTGTACGTCTTCTCTGGGAAATGCTGCAGCGGATCGGTCCGACCGACGGTCTTCCGCCTGACGCGCCGTCGCGGCGTGCTTCGGCTCAACTCGTGGCAGCCGTTGAGACGGACCAGCGATTTCACAGCCGCCGGATGGAACTCCGCCGATCATCGTCTATACGTCGCTGTGGGATCCGATCTTCAGACTTACAAGTACGCAAGCAACGCGCTCGGCCAGCCCTTCCAGATCGCCGATCTGACCGGCATCCTCGGTCTTGGCTTCTCGCGAGATGGATCGAAGATGTACGCCGTCACGAACCGCGAGCTGGATGCCGTCGCCTGGCAGAGCCAGACGATCATCCCGGAACGGTCGTTCGATCTGACGCCGTTCGGTGTACGGGACAGTCGTGCCGTGGAGCGCATCGGAGGCCGGTTCTTCGTGTTGGACGGTGCCAGTCGGCGGGGCGGTGATCGCCAGGAGTTCGCCGTGTTCGAGTTCGACGTCGAGCGATGAGTTGCGAAACACGCCGATAGAGCCCGGCGTGAAGGTCGGCGCGAGAGCATACGCCCCCGCGGGTTCGTTCGCCCTGATCGAGAAGCCGCGCAGCGCAGCGTCGTCAGGACCGATCGACGAAGCCAGGCCGTGGCCGCAAGCCCGAGCAGTCCATCCCGCCGCCTAGCCCATCCAGCAGCGAACCGAGGATGTCAGCCATGTCTCCTCCTTTACCTCAATCGCAGCGTCGGCTTCGAGCCCCAGAGCACGGCGTCGAGACAGTCCTCGCGCAACAGCTCCACGGCGACGCGACCCTCCTGCGTGTCGGCGAGCTTCAGTAACGCCCGGCCACCCTCGTGGATCTCAGCAGAGCCGACGTTGTGGAGCGGTCGGCCGTGCATGTTCTGCTGCAGTTGGACGCGGAGCCTGGTGCCAGGTCGCGGCGCCTGGGGTCCTTTGAGCCGAACCCAGATGTTCGTCATCCGTCCTTCCGAGCCTTCTTGGACTCGGCATCCGCTCGAGCGGCGGCCTGTTGCCGCGCTCCTGCCTCAAGCTCCTCGGCCAGGAAGTTCGGCCGCGGGCGCCCGAACTCCTCCGCGGCGGTCTGGTAACCGGGATCGTTGGCCATGAGCGACTCCATCGCCGAGCCGTGCTCGAGGGCCGGGATGCCGGCGGGGACGGGCAGAGCCTCGAGTGACTCCTGGCGTCGGCGTGCCTTCTCGGCGCTCTCGCGTTCCCACTCCCTCCGCTCCTCCACCAGCGCCCGGGCGTCCTCGCGAGCGATGCTCAGGCGGTGTAGATCGTCGCTGAATAGCTCGATGCCACGCGCTTCGAGCATGGTCTCCCAGCCGCCGATCGGCTCGGGGTAGTCGAGGCTTAGGACGGAGAGCGGGATCAACTCGGCCTCGCGCACCCATTGCTTTGCGAGCCGCCGGGCTACCTCGGCGCCCTCGACGAGCGGCACCGGATCTTGGCGTTCTCTCATCCTTTCAACTCCTTTCGCCTCGTGGCTGCCCTCTTGGCGGCCGCATGACTGTCCCTGACGGTCTTCTCGTGGTGGTGCTTTGCACACATCGACTGCAACTGGCCGTCCTCGGAGCCACCGAGGGCGATCGAGACGACATGGTCGGCGTGGCCTGCCTTCTGGCCGCAAACGACGCAGTCCGGGTAGTCCCTCAGCTGGCGATCACGCATGTTGCGCCAGGTCGACGAGGCGTAGAACGCAACTCGGGCCGGGTGCTTGGCCTTGTATGCGGCCCAGTTGCTGGTCGGCCGCGCTCTCGGGTCGCGCCGTAGTCGCGGCGGCCGCGCTCTCGCGGATGACGACGCGGGCGTCGATGCCCTGGTCGCGGCGGCCGCCTCGCGTTCCTCGGCCTTGCGCTTGCGCTCGGACTCACGCTCGAGCTGGCGGTTGTGGACCTGGCAGTAGACGTCGGTCGTGCGGCGATAGCACATGCGCCCTATGGACTCGCCGTCGACCTCGTCCTCCCATTGGCACAGGCCGTACCAGCCGTTCGTCTCGCCGTACGCCTTGTCCCAGCGAGCCATGGCTGCGTCGTAGCCACCGCGCTTGATCGCCGCCTGGTACTCCTGCTCGCGGCGGCGGTCGATCTCGGCCCGCTGGCGCTCGAACGCCGCCTGTCGCTCGGCGACGGCCTGCTCGACGAGCGCATCCTTAGCCGCGGCGTCCTCGGCCTTGCATTGGATACACCTCTTGCTCGCGTCTCGACCGGCCTGAAAGGTGTTGTCCCCTGGGGCAGAACTGCTTCTTGTTGGTCATGTCAGGCCGCCCAGACCGCCGACCCGCGGGCGCGCTCTTTCCGCGGCGCCGGGCGATTGCTCTCTTGGGCAGCCATCTCAAAAGAACGCGGTTGACCTTCGCCGATCACGTCGCCGACCGCTCCATCTCGTGCTCACGCTCCACATGCCGCGTGAACATGACCTCGGCCCGGTAGCGCGACACGTAGTTCCGATGCCAGCCGCACGAGCAGCCGACCTCGTGCCAGTGGTCGTGAACTCCCCCGATGTCCTCACGGGCATGGATCCCGACCAGTTGGTGCTCGCTCATCGCTACCTCCTTCGCAGTTACGAAATGTCACCAAGTAGGGGGAGAGGGGGAGATATAGATAGGGTCTGTCGACTTCTCGTGTTTCTGGCATTTCCGCCTATCACCAGCGCCTTTATGGTGTTGTGGCCGTCGGGGGTGAGCTTCCAGCGGAGCCCAGAACCGGCCCCAAGGCGCTCCACGAGGCCGATCGCGGTGAGGTCCTCGACCACCAGCCGGAGGGTGGATATGGGCAGGCTCGTCTCGTTGGCCAGGTCCGCGGTCGTGGCTTCTGCTCCGGCGGACAGCTGCTCCAGGACGAGCACCCGGACCTGCGGCATGGAGTCCCTACCGATCCGGGCCACCACGTCCAGCGCGGCCCGTTCGTCGTACCCGATCGCCATGAGGGCGCCCGCCAACGCGGCGACGGCCTTGGCGAACCGAGCCAGGACCTCGAGCTCGGGCACGACCAGGATCTCCCTCGAGTAGCCGTCCCGCTCGACGCCGGTCCTGCCCTGCGTGGCGTACCGGGACACGGCGACGATCTCGGTGGTCGCTTCCGGGGATAGGCCGATTGCAATCGGACTAACGCCGTCCACGAACGAGCGCATGGCTGCCCGAAGATGCGCACGCATCTCGGCCTCGTGCCCCCTGGTGGCCAACGCCCTGTTGGTGAGCGTGTCCCGGTCCTCCGGGGGAAGTCGGAGCATCAGGAACCGCTGCCCGAGCACGGCGAGGACCTGGTGATGCCGTTCGATCACCGGCGTGACGCCGGCCAGGAACCCGAGACGCCCCGACCAGGAAACCGACTGCCCGTTGCCGAAGTCCTTGGAGTACTCGCCGTCGTAGATCTCCCGGAGCGCACCCAGGATCTCGGAGCGAGCATCCCGGTGCAGCGACAACACCGTGGTGAAGTCCTTGAGGAGCAGGAATGACAACCCCTTGGCGTCCAACCGTTCGAGCAGGCTGGAGTTCTTGCCCTTGAACCCGGACACGAACGTTTGTCCGGTGAGCGAGGAGAGCTTGTAGACCTCGGAGCAGTCGGTGAGCGACTGGAGGATCTCGGTCTTCCCTGAGGAAGGCGGGGAGACGAACTGCAGCCACAACGGATCGCCACCTTGACGGTGTGCGACGATGGACGCCGCCGCCACGTCGACGCCGATCAGGTCGGGCAGGTACAGGTACCGCTGGAACGTCTCGTGGAGCTCGGGAAGACTCAGCACGCTGAGTTTTGCGTGGCCGTTCGACTCGACCTCCGCGACCGGCACCCAGGAGCCGCCTATGTTCTCGTACGAGATCCCGTCCTTGACCCAGGTCTCGGTCACGCGGCATCACGCCTCTTGATGAACTCACGCAGCCACCAATGGGTCGGATAGCGCCCATCGGAACGCCGGGTCGACAGCCAGCGGATCCGCGACTCGAGCTGGCGCATGTAGCCCTCGTGTCCGAGGGAGGAGTATCCTGTCGCCTGGTTGGTGGTGGTGGCGGTTTCCTGGGTCCGGTCGGCAGCCGGACCCTCCCGCGTTTCGGAGGTCAAGGCTCGCCCACCCTTCGCTCCCCAGCCGCCTCGAGCAGCCGGCGAAGTGCGGTCCCGCTCACGACCAAGCGCCGCCCGATCCGCGTGACAGGTACCTCTCCCCTACTCGCGGCGGTGTAGTAGGTCCTGGCGCTGACGCGTAGTAGCTGGGCCGCCTCGGGGATGGTGTAGACCTCGCGCTCGCGATCACGGCTCCTCCAGCAGCCGCAGGAGCTCGACGGCCCGGTCGGCTCGAGGCCGTGCCGTTCCCGACTCCCAACGGCTCACGTTGCTCGGCGCGATCCCCATGAATCGGGCAACGTCGGACTGGGAAAGACCTGCCTCCTCCCGCATCTGCGCCAGCAGTCCCTTTCGGACAAGCCACGCGACGCGGCGAAGGGCTCGCACCTCTTCGGCCGTCCGGTCCTGTGCGGTGTCCGTAACCATGCTCGGGCAGGATACACCCAACCCTGCCGGGTTCGCCCCTTCTAGACCCTGCTGGGTTGCATTCGACTAGGCTATGCGCCTATTGTGACCACCCGGCAGGGAGGAGTGGCACTATGACGGAAGAACAGATGAAGGTCGGCTCGGAGGGAGACTTCTTCGAGACATTCACCGATCCGGTCTTCGTGAGCGAGGACTGGGCGCTCCCGAGGGAGTTCACCGTCCGGGCGGATCTCGAGACCGGCGAGCAGGTGGAGATCTCGGTGCGGGTGTCACGCGAGAAGATCCTCGCCCGTCGCGGCAGCGTCGAGACTGCCTCGCCCTTGGGCGTCGGGTCGACGACGCTGCGTCGAGTCAAAGTCCGTAACGCGCTGGCGGCCGGCTGTGGCCTGCGACTGCTCCGGGTCAACCGGCAGCCGGACGGAACGGTCACGCTCATGCCGAACGACGTCGAGGAGGAGGACTTGCCGGTCGTCAAGCCGCTGATCGAGGGTCTCATCGGCTACGAGCGGCTCCGTGCCGAGGAGGAGGGGTCGTGAGGACCAAGATCCGCCGCCGCGGTCGTCGCTGGTTCCTGTACGCCGTCCAGGCCGATGGGAGCGAGCGTGGAGCCGGTGGGTTCGCCACTCAGCGTGAGGCCAGGGCCGCCGGCAAGGCGCTCGAGGTCGACACCTCGCGTGGGTCCTACGTCTCGCCGAGCAAGATGACAATCGCCGACGGCTACGGAGAATGGTCGGCGACACGGAAGAACCTGTCCCCGAACTCCCGCGGCGTCGAAGACGTCATGTGGTCGAGTTGGATCCTGCCGACCGTCGGCGATGTCCCGGTTCAGCGGTTCACGCAACGCGACTACCACCGGATGGATGATGCGTTGATCGAGCGCGGGCTCTCTGGGAAGTCCCGGAGGAACGCCCGCGCAACCTTGCGGACGTTCTTCGAGTGGTGCGCCGGGAACGGGTACGTCCTTCGCAACGTCGTCGCCCTGACCGAACCTCCCACCACCGACGACTCGAAGGCGCGGGAAGCGTTCACGACCGAGGAGGTCGGCGCCCTGCTGGCCGTGCCGGATCGGCTGCATCCCATCTGGCGGTTGTTCTTCGAGACCGGCGGCCGGCGAGGTGAGGTCGCGGGTCTGCGCGACGAGGACGTCGACGGATGCCGCATCCAGATCCGGCGACAGAGACTCGTCCGTCCGGCGAGGAGCTGGGACCAGGACCGCGTCTACGTCCGGCCGACCACCAAGGGGCGCCGAGAGCGGACCGTCGTCGTGAGCGAGGAGATGGGTGCCGTGCTTCGGCGCTGGAAGGCTCAGCGTGCCGAGGAGAGGCTGGCCTTCGGTCCTGCCTACGTCGACGAGAGCTGGGTCTGCGCCGAGGCCGACGGCTCACCAATCCAGCCGGACACGCTGAGCGGGAGGTTCCGCGCCCTCGAGCGTCGCGCCGGCGTCCCCCACCGGGGCCTGCACGCGTGTCGCCACACACACGCCGAGCTGGCCCTGGCGGGCGGGGTTCGGCTGGACGTCGTCTCGAAGCAACTCGGCCACGCCAGCGTCGCGATCACGGCCGACGTGTACGGACACCCGGACACCGTGGGGCTGACGCAGGCAGCCGAGCAGCTCGGTGCCTTGCTGGCGAGAGGGGGGATGGCCGATGGCGATTGACTGGTTGGCTGCGTATGCGGCGGGCGTCGCGACGATTGTCGGCGGGCAACAGATCGCGAGAGAGCTGCCGTCGATCCGGATTCGCGTAGCTCGGAATGCCGGCATCATTTGGCAATCCCAGACTCGTGAGGAAGCGCTCAGTGTGACCATCGGCAATGCCGGTAGACGCCCAGTGACGATCGAGGAGGTCGCGTTTATCGCGAAGGGTGAGTACCTCAGCACGCCGTCGACCTGGGTGGACCAGACGGGGTTCACGCTTGAGGACGGCCAGTCGCGGACGCTGTACCACCCGGAGAACGGCCTGATCCCGCCGGACGCGAAATTCCAGGCGCGAGACACGCTCGGGCGATGGTGGCCGAGAGGACGCGGGCTCAGGCTGCGCATCCGTCGCTGGCGCATGCGACGCCGCACCTAGCCGCGGGTGGGGCAATTTTGGGGCAATACGAAGCCCCCGAGGCCGAAAGGGCTCGGGGGCTTCTCTCATTTCCGCAGGTAGTTGTGTGTCGGAGGGGGGATTTGAACCCCCACGACCCGTGAAGGTCACTAGGCCCTCAACCTAGCGCGTCTACCAAGTTCCGCCACTCCGACGGCATCCCGGCGATTCTAGCAACCGGGCCCGAGCGACCGGTTCAGCCGCCCCACTTCCACGAGAGCCAGAACGTCGACGCGCCGAAGATCACGGCCGTGACCACCGTTATCTTGTCGAGGCGTCGCTCGAGGGCGGTACCTCCCGACAGGCTCGACGTGCCGCCGAACATGTCCGAAAGGCCGCTCCCCTTGCCGGAGTGCAGCAGGATGAACACGATCAGGAACAGGCTCGAGAGCACACAGAGCACGAGCGCGATGACGTTGAACATGGCCCGTCAGTGTACCGGCTCTCTACCCGCCCGCCGGGGTCTCCATGATCGCGCGATCCTCGAGCGGGAAGTGGCAGGCCGCCACCTGGCCGGGATGGTGCGGTAGGAGCTCCGGCTCGACCTCGCTGCACTTGGGGAACTGCGCGTTCGGGCAGCGGGGGT
>Ga0307287_10000739_pt1 | contig 11131 bp, 13 predicted proteins | sample ER_DNA_141_FD_194485 | JGI IMG/M metagenome (GOLD analysis project Ga0307287, IMG submission 194485) | Bulk soil microbial communities from the East River watershed near Crested Butte, Colorado, United States - ER_DNA_141 | ecosystem: Environmental > Terrestrial > Soil > Floodplain | place...
AGGACCAGCCAAATCCGCTTGAACAGGCGCGATCTGATCACGAGAGTGTGGTCCGGTTGGCGCGACGGCTGGTCCGCATTCCCAGCCGCGCCGGCATCGACCCCTATGAGCCCATTCTCAACGAACTGGAAGGTTGGCTGCGCCGGCACCGGCTCGAATCCCGGCTGCTGGTCGACGACGCCCGACCCCTAGGACTTGCTTGTGACGTCGTCGGCGACCAGCCGGGCCCCCATCTCGTCCTAGACGCCTGCGTGGACACCGCCCCGTTCGGGGATGAGACGGCCTGGACCCGCTCGCCTACCTCAGGGGCTGTTGCTGAGGGCTGGCTGCATGGACGCGGCAGCGCGGACTGTAAGACGGCGGCGGCCATCTTCTGCCACCTGATGGCTCGTCTGGCCGGTCAGCGCCGCCGGTTGCCGGGCACGGTGACGTTGCTGCTTGACGTCGATGAGCACACCGGCGGATTCGGTGGTATCAAGCGCTATCTTGCCGAGACGGCAGGACCGATTGCCGGGGTGATGATCGGCTATCCCGGTCTTGATCATGTGATCGTCGGCGGTCGTGGGTTCTGGCGTGCCGACATCATCGTTCACGGCAAGTCAGGTCACACTGGCCGAGGACGGGACCGGCCGGACCAGGTCAATGCCGCCGAGAAGGCCGCCCAACTCGTTGCTGCGTTGGCTCAACACCAAAGGCCCGGCCCTGTTGATCAGATCATTGGATTGCCGCCTCGGCTGACCGTAACAGCCATACACGGCGGTACGGGCTACTCGATCATCCCGGACCGGTGTGAGGTCAGTGTGGACGCCCGACTGACGTCCACCTTCGACCGTACAGCCGCCGAAGAGCTCGTCGGGCAGCTTGCCAATGATGTGGACCGACAGGTTCCGGGAGGTCGGCCAAGCGAGATCCGGGCTCATGAGAGCTGGCCCGCCTACCGCCTGCCGGATGATGCGCCGGTCGCCCAGGCCCTGCTGACCGCAGCCGCGTCGTATCTTGATCGGCCGCCAGCGCCAAAGGTTGCCGGGCCCTCCAACATCGGCAACTACCTGTCGAGCTGCGGCATTCCAGCAACTGCCGGCTTCGGAGTGGCCTACCAAGGGCTGCACGGCACCGATGAGCGGATCGAGATCGGGACCATCCCGGCGGTACAGGCGATCTACCAGGAAGCCGTGTTGGCACTGCTCAACGGCCAGGTTGGCAGCAGATCGCCAGGGGATTGGTAGCAGCAAGTCGGCAGGCAGCGTGCTTCTACGGGCGGGGACAGTGGGCTTTCCTATGCCTTGTCGGATCAGCTGAACAACCTTCCCCAGGAGATATCCACTCGGGCTGAGTCGGCATCACCGTCGAGACGAGCAGATATCGGCTCACCGCACAGGCTGACGTAGGAGGAGACGCCACGACATCGACTGACACCGCGCAGGACGCGAGAACCAGGGTTCTGAAGAGTCGGGGCCGGGGGCGGTGACGCGCCCCCGGCACCCAGAGCATCGAATGAGGTCCCGATGCACAGCCAGTCTCCTCGGCATGTGCCGAGCACCGCAACCTTCCTGCGGTCGGCCGAAGTGGCCGCCATCTTGCAGGTCTCCCCCAAGACCGTCGCCCGCTGGGCCCAGCAGGGCCTGCTGCCCTATCAGCGCACGCTGGGCGGCCATCGCCGCTACCCCGAGCCCGCTATCCGCGAGTTGGCCGCCTCTCTGGTCCAGGAGGTGCGAGGCTCATGACCACCACCCCTTACCCCTCCCCCACCCCCATCCCGGCCGGGTCGGTGTTGGACGGCGACCCCCGCGTCCTCATTCCCCTGCCAGAAGCGGCTGAGCGGTTGGGGATCTCGCGCTGGCAGGCCTACAAGCTGGCCCGTTCCGGCCGCCTGCCGACCACCCGGTTGGGCGCCCGGGATCTGCATGTGCCGGCGGCGGTCTTGCGCCGCATCGAGCAGGAAGGGCTACCCCCGGCGCCGGAGGGCGGTGAGGTGGCGTGACCCGCCAGGTCGACCAGCTGGCCCGCCATGTCCGCCGGCTGGGTAACCACGAGCTCAACGAGCTACTGCTCCAGCTTCCCAAAGCCAGCTTCGCCGCCCTGGTCGAGATCGCTCTAGCCCGCCCGGTACTGCCGGCCGGGCTGCTGCTGCGGTTCGAGCCGGCCCCGGGGGTGGATGGCTGGACGGTGATGGCCTGTGCCCCTCGCCAAGGGCTGGGCATCGTCACCCGCGACCGCGAGCCAGGTGGTCGGATGGTCTATCGGGCCTGGACTCGGGCCGGCGACCCGGTCCAGGCGGCCGGGAGCTCGAGCTGGCGGCACCGCGGGGACGCAGCCGCAGCGCTGGCCTGGGCCATGCCGGTCAGTGGGGCTCGCTGTCTGGCCCTGGCCGCCTATGTCCGCGCCCTGCCCGATTCCGCACTGCACCAGCTGTTGGCCGGGCTGCCCAGGGACCGGTTCGACCGGCTGCTGGATGCCGCCTACCAGCCTGCGGGGACGGCCGCATGACTGCCGTCAAGCGGTGCCCGCGCTGCGGCCTGGTCAAGGCGGCCGAGGCGTTCTACCGGCGCCGGGGCGGGCGGCTGTCGTCCTACTGCCAGCCCTGCACCCGAGCAGCCTTGCGGGAAGCCAACGACCGGCGTCGCCAGGACCCGGCTACCGCGGCCCAGCTGCGGGTGGTGGATCGGGTCCGCCAACGCCGCCACCGGACCCTGGACGCCAGGGGAGGTGGCGGCCGGTGACCGCCGCACCCGAGCTCGAGCACGGGCCGCTGGACCGCTCCCCCGCCGCCGGGCTGCGGGCCGAGCGGCAGGTGGCCTCGGTCGCCTCGGGGCTGCTGCTGCTGTTGGACGCCCACCGGCTCACCCGCCGGCTCCCCCTTGAGCTCCAGGTGCAGGTGGGTCGCCTGCGGCACGCGGTCAAGATGGCCATCCAAGCCCAAGCGGGTCGGCCGATTCCAACGCCGATCCCGGCAGCCGTGGACCCGGCTGCGGCCCTGCGATCCTGGATCGCCGCCCAGCCCTGGGCCCAGCCCGGCCCCCAGGGTTGGGTGTACCTGCTGTGTTTCCGCGACCCGGCCACGGGTGAGCATCGGCCCCTGCAGGGCCAGGGCTGTCGGGGCCAGTACGCCGGGCACTACTGGGGCTGGACCCAGGACCTGGTCCGCCGCATCACCCAGCACCACAACCCCAGCTGGACCGGGGCCGGCCGCCTCGTCCAGGTCGCCCTCGCCGCCGGGCTGTCATTCGAGCTGGCCTGGCTGGAGTACCCAGCCACCCGGGGACGGGAGCGGCGACTCAAGAACCAGGGCTCAGCCTATCGGCGCTGCCCGCTGTGCCGGGGCACCGGCGGCCCCCTCGACCCCGCCGCCGCCGTCGCCGCCGTCCAACAGCAGCTCGGGGGGCGGCCGTGATCGCCCGGCCGGTGCCGGGCCGCCCAGCCCCTGGTGGCGGGTTGGCGGTGCTGGTGGTGGTGACGGTCCTGGCCGTCCTGGCTGCCCCCCAGCTGGGTCGGCTGCGGCCGCTGGTCGACCGACTGCGCGAGCTCGACCAGCGGAGGGTGCTGCCGCACCGACCCAAGCCGTCCAGCGGCGCCGCTGGTGGGATGTGCCCGGTCAAGGGGCCGGTGCGGATCGGCCAGGGCTGGGGCGCCCCCCGCGACGGCGGCCGCCGCCGCCATCAGGGCATCGACCTGCTCGCCCCCACCGGCACCCCCCTGGTCGCGGTCACCAGCGGCACCATCACCCACCTCAGCAACCAAGACCGGGGCCGGGGCGGGATCAGCCTGTGGCTGCGCGATGCCCGCGGCACCACCTACTACTACGCCCACAACCACCACAACCTGGTCCACCTCGGCCAGCAGGTGAAGGCCGGGCAGCTGCTGGCCCGGGTCGGCGCCACCGGCAACGCCCGCGGCGGCCCACCCCACCCCACCTCCAGCTCCACGCCGGCGGCGGCCGCCCGGTCAGCCCCGACGCGGTGGTGCGGCGGTGGTGCCGATGACCCTGGCCGCCTGGCTCGCGTTGGCGCCGTTGCGGCTGGCGGCCGCCCTCGGGCTGCGCCGCAGCCTCATCGTAGCGGTCGGGCGAGGAGAAGGCCTCGATGAACCATCTGGCCCGGGGAGGTGGCGCCGTTCGTGCACTTGGTGGTCGGGTCATCGACCATCATGGTCCTCCCGCCGGGAGGGGTCCTGGTGGGGCGCGGCCGCTCAACCTGGGTTGGGGTCGGCGCAGCCGTGCCCATCGGCTCGCCAGGGACGTTGGCAGCCGGCCACGGCCAGGGCGGCACGGCCTAGGACGATGGGATGCAGCGGTCGTATGGCAGTCTCCCTTGCCGATGCTGCAGCACGATCGCGCCGGCCGGTCACGGCGCTGGCCGATCGGCCCCAACTTTGGGGCCCATTGGTCTGTGCTTGGCCCGGCGGCCAGCTGCCACTCGGGTCCTTGTCGAGCTGACCAGCCCAAAGGGACATGGCCAGTGCATCGCTTGGGGCCGCCCGGCTGTGGTTGGCGGTGTCGGTCAGCGCTGCATGGCCGCCCCGAGCTGGTCGCCGGTCTCGATGCTGCTCTGCAGCAGGGTCTGGTCGCTGGTGCCGGGCAGCCTGCCACTGGACGTGGTGTGGTAGAAGACGTTGGCCGCCCCAGCATCCACGGTGGCGCCGACGTTCTCCCCCGGCGCCCCCACGGCAAGATCTACGAAACTCTGGGAGGGGTCGGAGAAAAAGCCCACCGTCAGGGCCGCGCCGAACCGGTCACCGGCCTCGACATTGTCCTGCAACAGGGTCTGGTCACTGACACTTGGAACCGCGTCGTCGCCCCCGTAGAAGACATTGGCGGCCCCGGCGTCCACGATGCTACCGACGTTCTCGCCCGGCGCGCCGACCACGAGGTCATGGAGGCCGACGCCGTTGAAGGGCCCGGCGGTCAAGGCGGCACCGAAGTGGTCGCCGGGCTCCGGGTTGTCCTGGAGGAAGGTCTGGGTGCTGACCGTTGGCAGGCTGGCCGACCGGTCGGGGAAGAAGTTGGCCGCCCCGGCGTCCACGATCCCGCCGACGTTCTCTCCCGGCGCCCCGATCACCAGATCGGTGAAGAAGCTGCCGAAGCCGCCCGTGGTCAAGGCGGCGCCGAACTGGTCCCCGGCCTCGGGGTTGTCCTGGAGCAGGGTCTGGGTGCTGGTGCCGGGCAGCACCCCGGTGGTGTTGGTGAAGCCGTTGGCCGCCCCGGCGTCCACGATCCCGCCGACGTTCTCTCCCGGCGCCCCCACCACCACCTCGGCGAAGGTGTCGGCGGTGAAGAAGTCCGCCACCAGGTCGGTGCCGAACCGGTCACCGGCCTCCGGGTTGCCTTGCAGCAGGGTCTTGGTGCTGAAGCTCGACAGGGTCCCGATCCTGTTGGGGAAGACGTTGGCGGCGCCGGCGTCCACGATCCCACCGACGTTCTCCCCCGGCGCCCCCACTACGAGGTCGAAGAAGGCGTCATCGGTGATGCGTTCGGCGCTGAGGGTGGCGCCGAAGTGGTCGCCGGTCTCCTGGTGGTCCTGGCGTAGGAGCTGGCTGGAGGGACCCAGCCCCCTGGAGGAGCCGAAGAAGACGTTGACCGCTCCGGCGTCGGCGCCGGCGAACAAGTCCTCGCCGGGGGCGCCCACGGCGAGATCGGTGAAGTTGTCGCCGTTGAAGTTCCCCACCGCCAGGGCAGCACCGAAGCGGTCGCCGGCCTCCGGGTTGCCTTGGACCAGTGCCTGGCTGCCGCTGGCCAGCCTGGTGCCGGTGCTGTAGAAGACGTTGACCGCTCCGGCATCGATCGCGCTGCCTAGGTCCTCGCCGGGGGCGCCCATGGCAAGATCGGCGAAGCCATCCCCGTTGAAGTCGGTGCGGAAGACGAAGGTGCTGGCGGCCAGGTTCGGCTCGGCACCGACCGAAAGTCGCACCTGGGCGCCGGCTGGGCGTGCACCAGTCAGCAGAAGTACTGTCAGCAACGTGATCATGCCCATGATTCGGCGCATGCTGATCTCCCTCCATCTTGCCCGCTGGGGGAACCGGTCGGTGCGATCGGGAATACGGCGGACACAGAACCCAGTGTTGGTCAAGAACCCGAAGCATGTCTCAAAGTAACGAATCGGTCAATAGCCATCGAGTGCTCGGCGGGCGTCACCAGGTATCTAGCAATGCCGGATACCTGAACTCTCCTACTCATCGACTTATGGATCGGCGCGGCCACTCCACTCCCCGAGAGGGCATACAGCCGGACATTCCGAACCCATGGCGACCGTCCATGAGGCGACGAGGCGATCCACCTATCACGGCCTTGATCCAACCGAGTGGCCCACCACAAGGCACGCCAGGGTGGGCATGACCTTTCCGCCTACCGCGAGCGTGGGTACGGGATCCATAAGCCGAGAGGCCAGGGATGTGCTCAGTTACCGCCATGCGACCAGCCCGGATCGAGCCATACCGGATACTCGACGACCAACGTTGCTGCTCACCAGGGCTATTAGCGCTCTGGCGGCGTGCCGACCCTTCGCATCCCATTCCAATGCGGATGGGGTCGGCCACAACGGCTCGGGACGGCCACTCTCCAGCGTTTCCGCTGGTCAGTGCCTATATGGAGCCCCCCGCCGGAATCGAACCGGCGACCCCATCCTTACCATGGATCGGTGGCGCACCGCCGTGCTAGCCGCCGTCTTCGCAGGTGGCCCAACACCGTAAGTGCCGCAGTTATGGGGTCAGTTCGGCCCGAGACGTCGCCCGACGAAACTGCACGCTGACAAAGCGGCCGTCCTCAAAGTCCAGGCGCGCGCCGTCGCAGTGCCCAAACGGCGCGCCCCACGACCCGTGGTCGGCGTCCGGCAGGCAGGCCACCAGCCCGGCTCGATGCCGCCACCGTGGCACACCACCAGCGCGGCCGCACCCTCCGGCACGGCCTCCACCACCCCGGTCCAGGCGACCCGGTAGGCCTCGGCAACCGCGGGCAGCCCGCCGCCGCGGCCAAGCAGCTCGGCGTACGCGCTGTACGGTCGTGGCCAGCGCCACTGCTGGTGGTGCTCGACTTCGCCGGGGACGTAGCCCGACGGCAGCTCCACGGCGTCGTCAACGGCAAACCCCATCGCCAGCGCCGTCTCGACCGCCCGTGGCGAGGCGCTGGTGACCACCCGGGCAAAGGGTCCGAGGGAGGCGCCGACCAGCCGGGCCAGCGCGACCCCTTCGGCCGACAGGTGGGAGCCACGGCCGCGAGCCGTGCCCTTCTTGGTCAGTGAGTGCCGCCGGACCTCTAGCCACCGCATGCTCCAGAATCTACGGGTCCGGCGAGCCTCGGAGGGGATGGGTGGACCTTCGCTACAGTTCCGCGATGACCGAGGTCGAAACCGCCCGCCTTCTGCTGCGACGCTGGCAGGACGACGACCTTGAGCAAATGGTGGCCCTGTACGCCGATCCGCAGGTGTCACGGTTCCTGAGCGTCGATGGCAGCTCCTGGCCGCGGGAGCGCACTCTCGGGGCGTTCGAGCACTTCCGGCGCCAGTGGCGGGAGCATGGCTTTGGGCCATGGGCGGCGATCGACAAGCGCACTCGCCGCTGGCTGGGCCAGATCGGGCTGAACGAACTGCCCCGCTGGCCAGGCCCGGACAAGGTCGAGGTCGGCTGGGACTTGCACCCGTCGGTGTGGGGCCAGGGGCTGGCCACCGAGGGCGCCCGAGCCGCGCTGCGCTACGGGTTCGAGGTCATCGGGTTGGAGCGGATCATTAGCACGGCGCGGGCCGACAACGCCGCATCCCGGCGGGTGATGGAGAAGTGCGGCCTGGTGTTCCAGGAGGAGTTCACCCACAAGGGCGCCTTGGTGGCGTGGTATGCCCTCGACCGAGGCGACTGGCAGGCCAGCCAGATGGCGGCTAGCCAGTAAATCGCCAGCGTCAACGGACTGGTGGTTCAGCGGTCGTCCCGTAGCCGGGCGTAGAGCACGCCGTCGCGCCAGCGCCCACCGATGAAGGCCAGGCCGCGCAGTACGCCCTCGCGGCGGAACCCAATTCGTTCAAGCACGCGCTGCTCGGCCAGGTTCTCCACGTCGGTGATGGCCTGGAGTCGGTTGGCCAGGGTCGTGGCGAACAGGTACTCCACCAGCAGGCCCTGCGCCGCGGTTCCAAGCCCTCGGCCGCGATGCTCCGGGAACAATAGGGCGCCGATCTCCAGGCAGCCGCCATCGGGGCCGCCAGCCTTGATGGTGCGCCAGCTCACAAGCCCGGCCAGAGTGCCATCGGGCAGGCCGACCGCCAGGTGGGCGGAGTCGCGGCCGATCCAGCCGTCCTCCTCCCAGCGGCGTCGCCGTGTGCCTGGGTCACGGAAGCCGGTCCACTCGAAGGGCTGGCTTGCTGCCGCGTCGGTGTCGAACCGGCTGAGCAGGTCCAGGTCGGCTTCCTCGATCGGGCGCAGCCGGACAGGCTCATCGGGCATGAGACCATCATCCCGCGGCTGCACCGCCAAGGCGAAGCTGGGTCGGGAACGCTGGGACCGCTCGCTAGAGCTCTGGCAACTCGGGATACCAGTCGTCAGCCGCGCAGGCTCGACGGACGTCGGGGCGGCGCAGGTCGGGGACCTCGACAGGCAGGCTTCCGGCCAGGCTGGAGCGCATCGCCTGAATGCCGGTGATCGACAGCTCGACGCCGAAGTACACGTCCTGGTCGGGTGCCCTCTGGTGGCGGACGGCGCTGGCGAAGTCGCGCAGCATGAGCGTCTCGGCCACCCCGTCGCCCATCGGGTCGGCATTGGTGGCGGGGAACTCCGGCGGCCAGGGCAGGTAGACCTCCTCGGCCCGCCGCCCGCCCTCGCCGTCCTCGACGTCCCAGACCATCCGCAGGGTGCGGGTGTCGCCCTGGCGGTGGTTCTCCATCAGGCCACGGTCGCCGTGGAGCCGCACCCATGCCTGCTGGCCGGCCTCGAGGAAGCCATGCAGCGACTTGAACACCGCCCCGTTGTCCAGCCGGACGATCAGTGCGGCCGCCCATCCCCGACCCCGGCGAGCCCGCTCCAGCGCCTCCGGCCCGGCCGCCGTGGGCACCACGAAGCCGCTCACCTGCACCGGCCGGGTCCCGGTGATGGCCGCGACCGGGGCCAGCGAGTGGGTGCAGTAGTAGGTCGCGGGCAGACGGGCACGCCAGTGGGCCCGGTCATTGGCCATCGAGGCGAGGTCGGCGGGCTCGTCCAGGTACTCGGCTTCGGCGTAGCGCACCTCGCCGATGTCGCCGGCCGCATACCGGCGGCGCATCTCGCGGGTGAACGGCATGTAGGGGTAGTTCTCGGCGAACATGTAGACGCCGGCTGACCGCTCGGCCGACTCGACCAGGGCGACGCCCTCGGCGACGGTCCGGCAGGCGGCCGTGTCCGACAGCACGCTTAGGCCCCGGTCGAGAGCCTGGACAGCGACCGGGGCGTGCTGGTCGAAGTCGTTGACCAGGATCACGGCGTCCATGCCGTGGTCCAGGAACGGCTCGACGTCCCGGTAGGCGACGGCACCCAGCGCCGTGGCCGCCTGGCGGCGCCGGTCGTCCCGCTCGCAGACCGCGACCACCTGCATCCCCGCCTGTTGGGCGAGGCGGGCCAGGGCGGCGCCGCGACGCAGCCCCAGCACCCCGACGCGGACGGCCCTGTCCATTCGTCTGCTCCTGAGTGCCGACGATGCGAGGCTGAGCCTGATGGCAACATGCCCGCTTCGGCAACCGCTTTGCTGTCGCGCCGGGAAGCACACACCACGGTAAGTGCTCACCAGGTCAGGCTGGGCTTGCCGCGAAGGCGGCGCCAGCCAAAGGCCGGCCGCAAAGGCGCGGATGGCCGATGAATCAATCGCGCGAAGGGCACCACCCGGCGCGGCCGCGCCACTCCTGAGGAGGGGCATGCGCCAGGCGGCCCGCCGTCACGGCCTACCATCGCTGCATGGAAGAGCGTCGGATAGGTCGCCGACAACCGAATGGATCAGACCACGATCGGTACCCAGGCTTCGCAGAGCTTGATCGCGTGCTGGAGCCGGTGGAGTTCGCTGCCCAAGCCACCGTCGAGGGTCGGGCATGGATTGCGGCGCTGCCGGCGCTGCTCGACCGGCTGTGTCGAAGCTGGCGACTTCAGGTCGAGGATGGCGCAGTTGGACGCGGCTACCACGGCGTGGTGGTCCCAGTCCGTCGTGGGGCTGAGCGGTGCGTGCTCAAGCTCGCCTGGCCGATCGAGCGCACGGTTACGGAGGCAGGGGCGTTGGCGGCCTGGAGGGGACGCGGCGCCGTGCTCCTGCTGGAGGCAGACCTAGAGGCCGGGGCGCTGTTGTTGGAGCGGCTGGACGCAACCAGAACCCTGGAGAGCATGGACCTCCGGGCCGCCGCTCAGGTGGCGGGCAGACTGCTGCGACGCCTGGCCATCCCGGCACCGGCCGGGGTTCGCCCCCTGCGAGCTGTGGCCGGTGATATCAGGCGATCGTTGCCGGTGCGACAGGAGCGCCTGGGCCGCCCGGTGCCCGAGGGCTGGCTTGCTACCGCCAGCGGCTTGGCGCAGGAGCTGGGCGCGAGCGCCGGTGATCGGCTGGTCCACGCCGACCTGCACTACGGCAACGTCTTGGCTGGCACTCGGGAGCCCTGGTTGGCCATCGACCCCAAGCCGGTCGCCGGCGACCCGGAGCACGCCGTCCCGGAGCTGCTGTGGACACGGGTGGACGAGCTTGAGGACGCCCAAGCGATCCGGCGCTTGCTGGCGGTTCTAGCCGGCAGTGGTGATCTGGACGGGGAGAAGGCGCGCGGCTGGGCGATCGTGCGCTGTGTGGACTACTGGCTGTGGGGGCTTGAGAACGGCTTGACCGAGGACCCCAAGCGCTGCCGACGCATCCTTGCGGCGCTCGCCTGATGGCGTAGGCACGGCACTCCTGCAAGACCACGAGACGTGGCAACCAGGTCAGGCTGGGATTGCCGCGAAGGCGGCGCGGACCTGCGGTCCGCTGACGTAACCCCCTGAGGTTGGTCCATCGGATCTGGCCCCCGTTGCTTGACCTGGTCATGTGAGGCTGGCGCGCCATTTCGCGCTGTGGGTGCGGGTCGCCTATGATCGGTCGTCTCGTTCGACAAGGGAGGGGCCATGAGGGGACGTTTCGCTTTTCTCATCACCGGGCTGGCCATCGCAAGCCTCGTCGCCA
>Ga0307287_10000740_pt1 | contig 11125 bp, 13 predicted proteins | sample ER_DNA_141_FD_194485 | JGI IMG/M metagenome (GOLD analysis project Ga0307287, IMG submission 194485) | Bulk soil microbial communities from the East River watershed near Crested Butte, Colorado, United States - ER_DNA_141 | ecosystem: Environmental > Terrestrial > Soil > Floodplain | place...
GCGAAACGGTTCCGGTGGACCGTGAGCCGGAAGATCATGGCGCTCGGACTCGCGGGCCTGTGCGCCGCGCTCGCGGTGATGCTGGTCCAACGAGTGGCGATCCGGTCGCTCGCGGCAGCGAGCGACCGGACGGCGGCGACGGCCGCCGCCGTTCGAGCGGGCATGCAGGCAGACATGATGCAGGACGCGATCCGCGGCGACGTGTACCTCGGGATGCTCGCCGGAGGTCCGGAACCGAGACTCGACGCCACGACGATCGAACGAGACGGTCAGACCCTGCTGGGCAGCCTCGCGGCCGCGCAGGCACAGCTGAAAGATGACCCCGACATCGTCGCGCGGTTCCGGGTCGTCGTGCCGGTGGCCAAGACCTACGTCGATGGCGCGAAACAGCTAGCGCTCCTGACCGGGACGGATCGTTCGACGGCGCTCGCGCAACGCGCCTCGTTCGAGGCGTCGTCACAGGACCTCCGGTCGATGCTGAGCGACCTCACGGACGTCATCCAGGCCCGAGCCTCACAAGCCGCGAGCGATGCGAACGCCGTCGCCGAGCGGGTGCAGGGGATGCAGATCTGGTTCACGATCGCGGTCTTCGCGGGATTCTTCTACGCGGCCCGGCTCGTCTCGCGCGGCATCACGAAGCCGCTCGCCGAATGCGTCGTCGGGCTCGAGTCGCTCGCCCAGGCGGACCTGACGAGCGAGGTTCGCGTGACGGGATCCGATGAGGTCGCCCAGCTCGGAGCCTCGTTCAACAGAGCGGTCGGCGACCTCTCCACCGTCGTCCGGCGGATCCGCGAGTCCGCATGGACGCTCGCTTCTTCCTCGGAAGAGCTGTCCGTCACGAGCACGCAGATGGGCGCTTCCGCCGAGGAGACGTCCGCCCAGGCGAACGCGGTGTCGGCGGCGGCGGAGCAGGTCTCGGCCAACGTGAACACGGTGGCGGCCTCCGCCGAAGAGATGTCGGCGTCGATCCGCGAGATCGCCTCGTCGGCTCACGAAGCCGCTGATGTGGCCGCTGAGGCCGTCACCGCCGCGGGATCGACCAATGCGACCGTGCGTCAGCTCGGGGATTCTTCGGCCGAGATCGGCGAGGTGATCAAGGTGATCACCTCGATCGCCGAGCAGACGAACCTCCTGGCCCTCAATGCGACGATCGAGGCCGCCCGAGCAGGCGATGCGGGCAAGGGGTTCGCGGTCGTCGCGAACGAGGTCAAGGAGCTCGCGAAGGGGACGGCCGCCGCGACCGAGGAGATCGGCCAGAAGGTCATCGCGATCCAGGGCGACGCCCATGCGGCGATGGCCGCGATCAACCACATCTCCGAGGTCATCACGCGGATCAACGACATCCAGGGAACGATCGCGTCCGCGGTCGAGCAGCAGACCGCGACGACGAACGAGATCACCCGGCACGTGACCGAGGCGGCCACGGGCGCGGGAGAGATCGCCGCGAACGTCACCGGGGTGGCGCAGGCGGCTCAGGACACCTCGTCGGGGGCCGCGTCGGCGCAGGCCGCCGCCCAGGACCTCGCGCGATTGGCGGAGGAGCTCAGCCTGACCGTTTCGCGCTTCGTCGTCGAGGGGTCGGCGCGGCTCCGTCGGATGCCCGCCGCCCGCGGTACGGACACGGACACGAGATCCGGCTTCGAACCGAGTCTGGCAGGGGCCGGACGGGGGACGACGGGCGGGAACGGCATGGGAACCGCGGGATGACGCGGATGACGGATCGGCAGGAGATGGAGGACAGGATGCGAGCACTGGTGATCGACGATTCGAAAGCGATGCGGATGATCCTCAAGCGCGAGCTTGTCGCGCTGGGCTTCGAGGTGTTCGAGGCTGGTGACGGCCACGAGGCGCTCTCACGGCTGGCCGAGCTCGGTGCGGTCGACGTCGTCCTGGTCGACTGGACGATGCCCGGCATGGACGGGATGACGTTCGTGCACCAGGTCCGCGCCGAGGCCGCCTACGAAGAGATGCGGGTGGTCATGATCACGTCCGAGAGCGACCCGGCGCAGATCTTCCACGCACTGATGGCCGGGGTCGACGAGTACGCGACCAAGCCGATCACGCGGGAGGCGCTCGCCGAGAAGCTCGGCCTGGTCGGTCTGGTCGAACAAGACTGATGGGTCGGCCACGCGTCCTGGTCGTCGACGACTCGGTCGTCGCCCGCCGTCTCGTGTCCACGGCCCTCGCATCCGAGGGGTCCGTCGAGGTGGTCGGCATGGCGCCGGACGGCCGCGTGGCGTTGACCAACATCGAACGGCTGCGGCCGGACGTCGTGACGCTCGACGTCGAGATGCCCGTGATGGACGGTCTGGAGACCCTCGAGGCGATCCGAGAGCGGTGGCCGCACCTGATCGTCATCATGTTCAGCACCTACACGGCACGCGGCGCGCAGATCACGCTGGACGCGCTGGCGTGGGGCGCGAACGACTACGTCGTCAAGCCCAGCGGAGCCGCGAGCCCGACCGAGGCGATGGGAAGGATCCGCGAGGAGCTCCTGCCGAGGATCCTCACGCTGTACCCAGGCGCGCCCCCCGACGGCACGACCCGCCCGACGGTCGTCGCCGAACCCGTCTCACCGGCCACCGGGCCCGCCGCCCGCATCGACGTGCTCGCGATCGGAGTGTCCACCGGGGGACCCACGGCGCTCGGAACGGTGCTCCCCGAGCTCTCTTCGCGCTTCCCCGTTCCCGTGCTGATCGTGCAGCACATGCCACCCATGTTCACGCGGGTCCTGGCAGAGCGTCTGGACCGCACGTCGGCGCTGCGCGTGGTGGAGGCGGCAAACGGCCAGGTCCTGGACGCCGGCGGGGCGTGGCTCGCACCCGGCGACCGCCACATGACGGTGGAGCGCGCCGGAGCGCAGGTGCGGATCCGTACCGACGTGGGTCCCCGCGAGAACTCCTGCCGCCCATCCGTCGACCCACTCTTCCGCTCCGTCGCCGAAGCGTACGGACCTCACGCCCTCGGCATCGTGATGACCGGGATGGGGAGCGATGGGATGCGGGGTGCTCTGCAGCTCCACGCAGCGGGGGCCCGTGTGATCGTGCAAGACGAAGCGTCGAGCGTCGTGTGGGGCATGCCGGGGTTCGTCGTGCAGTCGGGGATCGCGGACGCGATCGTCCCGCTGGCGGGACTGTCCGCCGAGATCGAGCGCCGGCTCGATGTCGGTCGTGTCCGGGCGCCTCTGCGATCACCGGTCGGGGTGGGTCCCTGATGCTCGCGGAACAGGACTTCCGGTACATCCAAGACCTCGTCCGTGAGCGAGCCGCGATCGTGCTCGATCCGGGGAAGGAGTACCTCGCCGTCACCCGCTTGGATCCGCTCGTACGCCGTGCCGGGCTGGGTTCGCTCTCCGAGCTCGTGACGGCCCTCCGCGAGGAGCGGACGTCCGCGCTCCACGAGGAGGTCGTCGATGCGCTGACCACCAACGAGACGACCTGGTTCCGAGACGTGCATCCGTTCGAGCGCCTCCGGACCCACGTGCTGCCCGACCTGATCGGGCGGAAACGGCTGTCGCGCACGCTCTTCATCTGGTCGGCCGGTTGCTCGAGCGGCCAGGAACCGTACAGCCTGGCGATGTTGCTGCGCGAGGACTTCCCGGAACTGGATGACTGGCAGATCTCGATCGTCGGTACCGACGTGTCCGCCGCGATGCTCGAACGAGCACGGGTGGGGTTGTACGGACAGATCGAGGTCAACCGCGGACTGCCGGCCCACCTCTTGGTGAAGTACTTCCATCGGGCCGGGGTGCGATGGGAACTGGACGAGCGGATCCGTTCGATGGTCCGGTTCGAGCGGCGGAACCTCATGGGGCCGTGGACGAACCTGCCCCCCATGGACCTCGTGCTGATGCGCAACGTGATGATCTATTTCGACATGGCGACCAAGCGAGAGTTGTTGGCGCGCGTCCGCGACGTGTTGGCGCCGCACGGATACCTGCTCCTCGGATCGTCGGAGACGACCTTGCACATCGATGGAGCCTTCCGTCGGGACGCGGTGGCCGCCACGGGGTGGTACCGCAAAGAACAGCGATCCCCCGTGCGTACGGGGCAGGGATAAGGAGGACGGTCATGGAATTCAGTACGGAGGATCTCGGTCAGATCGTGAGCGACATCTGGACCTCGATGCTCGGGTTCCCGGTCCAGGCGAGGAGCGCGCCAGCCGAGACGAATGGGACCAGGCACCTGTCGGCGTCCGTCCAGATCTCCGGCGGGTGGGACGGCACGGTCTTGGTCAGCTGCGCCGAGGGACTGGCGCGCAAGGTGGCGGCAACGATGTTCGACGTCGAGGAGAACACGACGACGGACGACGAGATCCGCGACGCCCTCGGCGAGGTCGCGAACATGACGGCGGGCAACGTCAAAGCGCTCGTCGAGAGCTACTGCAGGCTGTCGCTCCCGATGGTCGCCGAGGGCCGAGAGCTCGCGATCAGCATCCCCGGCAGTCGCGTCGTCGCGCAGGCGTCGTTCGACTGCGACGACGCGCCACTCACGATCGAGGTGTACGAGAAGGCGGCCTGACCCCACGGATCCCTGCCCCGTGGGAACGGAAGGGGCGCCGCCCGCTTCGCGGGCGGCGCCCCTTCTTTCGTCCGGTGGGGCGACGGCTACGCCGTCGCCCCACCCCCATCCGCACCCTTCGGCTTCGTCGGGTCGATCCGGATCCCCGGCCCCATCGTCGTGGAGACGACGAGTGAGCGGATGTATCGCCCCTTCGCCGAGGACGGCTTCGCTCTCAGGATCTCGTCGACGACCGCGAGGTAGTTCTCGAGCAGGGCGCGCTCCTCGAACGACTTCTTCCCGATCACCATGTGCACGTTGCCCGTCCGGTCGGCCCGGTACTCGATCTTCCCGCCTTTGATGTCCGCGACCGCCTTCTCGATGTCGTTCGTCACGGTCCCGGTCTTCGGGTTCGGCATGAGCCCCCGGGGTCCGAGCACGCGGCCCGCCTTCCCGACGGAGGCCATCATGTCGGGCGTCGCGATCGCGGCATCGAAGTCGATCCTGCCCTTGATCACCTCGTCCACGAGCTCGTCGCCGCCGACGACGTCGGCCCCGGCGTCGCGGGCCTCACGTCCCTTGTCGCCCTGGGCGAAGACGGCGACCCGGACGGTCCTTCCGGACCCGTTCGGGAGCGTGACCGTGCCCCGGAGCGTCTGATCCTGTTTGCGGGTGTCGATCCCCAACCGGAACGAAGCCTCGACCGTCTCGTCGAACTTCGCGGCGGGGAGCGACTTCACGAGGCCGATCGCCTCCGCCGGGGTGTGCTCCTCGGCATGATCGAACGCGGCGGTGGCCTCGCGGTACCGTTTGCCCTGGACCGTGGTCATGCCTCGACCTCCACACCCATGCTCCTGGCGGTGCCCGCGATGATGCGCGCCGCCATCTCGACATCGTTCGCGTTGAGGTCCGCCATCTTCTTCTGCGCGATGTCGATGACCTGGGCGTGGGTGAGCGACGCCACCTTGTCCCGGTTCGGGACACCCGACCCCTTCTCGATGCCCGCGGCCTGCTTGATCAGTTCCGCGGCGGGCGGCTGCTTGAGGATGAACGAGAACGTCCGGTCTTCGTAGATGGTGAGGACGGCCGGGATGACCTGGCCCGCCATCGCTTGGGTCTGCTCGTTGTACTGCTTGCAGAACTCCATGATGTTCACGCCGTGCTGACCGAGGGCCGTGCCCACCGGCGGCGCCGGCGTTGCCTGCGCCGCCCTGATCTGGAGCGTGACCGTCGCGAGTACCTTCTTCTTCTTCGGCGGCATATGCCTCACGCCTTCCTGCGGTTCCAACGGCCGGGTCCGACCGGCCTCCCGCTCGTCTCGTGTCTTCGGCCCCTCAGACCTTCGCTACCTGGTCGAAGGACAGCTCGACCGGGGTCTCCCGGTCGAAGATGTTGACCAGCACCTTGAGCTTGGCCTGGTCGGGGTTGATCTCGCTGATCGTGCCGTTGAAGTCGGCGAACGGACCGCTGATGATGCGGACGACGTCGCCTTCCTCGAAGCCGAGCCTGACCTGCGGCTTCTGCTCTTCCTTCTTCACGACGAGGATCTTCTCGACCTCGCGCTTGGAAAGCGGCGTTGGCTTGGATCCGGTGCCCGCCGACACGAACCCCGTGACGCCCGGCGTGTTCCGCACGACGTACCACGAGTCGTTGTCGTAGAGCATCTTCACCAGCAGGTAACCGGGGAAGACCTTCTTCTGCACGACCTGCTTCTTGCCCGACTTGATCTCCATCACGTCTTCCATCGGGATGTAGACGCGGAAGATCTTGTCCTCCATCTGCATCGTATGGATCCGCGATTCGAGGTTGGCCTTGACCTTGTTCTCGTAGCCGGCATACGTGTGCACCACGTACCAGTCGCCCGGGCCTCGGAACGGATCCGCGCTGCCTGCATCGGCCGGCTCCGGGGGAGCCTCCGGCGCTGCTTCCGGAACGACCACGAGCTCCTCGTCGGGCGTGGCCACATCGTCGGGTGTCGTCACCTCATCGGCCGGAGGACCGAGCACGGTCTCGACGACCTCCTCGGCGGTCTCAGCCTCAACGACCGCTTCTTCGATGAGCTCCGTGATGACCTCGTCGGCTTCCTGGTCGATCCGCTCGGCGGCCGCGAAATCTCCGTCCGCCACGGCCTGTTCCTCGGCCGCCTCTGCCGCCTCCGCGACCTGGGTCGCGACCTCGACGCGAGCCACGGCGTCGTCGTCGAGGACGGCGGCGGCTTCCAGCGCGTCACGCAGCTCTTCGTCGTTCGGGTTCTGCTCGTCGTCCACGATGGATCCTCTACGTCTTCTGTGTCCAGGGAGCGGGCCGGGACCGGCCACGGCGGGCGGCAGATGAGCCTCGGAGCGCCCGTGGGGCGCGCTCCCACCCAGCGCGGACAGTATAGGTGGGCGGCCGAAGACCCGGCAAAACGGTCGGCGGGACGCTGCCGGAACGCTCAGTCCAGCAGGTTGAAGATCAACTTCGCGAAGACCCAGTCGATCGCGAACACGAACGACGTGAGGACCGTGATCGTGACGAGGACGACGATCGTGTAGGTGATGAGCTCCTTGCGGGTCGGCCAGTCGACCTTCTTCAGCTCGAGGCGGACCTCACGAAGGAACTGGCGAACGCCGGCGCGCTTGCGCTTCTCCTGCTGCGCCGCACGGCGGGTCGTGGCCGGCGGTGCGGCGCGACGATCGACGCCGGACCCCTTCTGGAGGCGTTCGGCCTTCTCCTGCGCTCGCTTCATCTGTCGGTTCATGCTGCTCCCTTTGCAGGCGCGGAGGGACTCGAACCCCCAACCCCCGGTTTTGGAGACCGGTGCTCTGCCAGTTGAGCTACGCGCCTTCGGCGCCGGTCCCCCGAGGTCGGGGCCTCGGGCGCCCCAGTATAGCCCCGGCAGGTGGTCGCGGAACCCCCCGCCCCGCGCGCGCATTTCCCCATGTCGGCTACGTGAGTCCACACGGTCTCGGCCCTATGCTTCGGCGGACGACGACCACGCGCGGCCCCAGACAAGCGAGGGCGTCCGATGAGTACGAGTGGTTCTTCCCCCGCCGCCGAGGAGCCCGGGCTCTTCCGGCGCGGGTTCTTGCCCCGTCGCGAGCCGGTTCAGACCGAGCCCGTGATCAGCGAGCCCGAGGCTCGGTTGGCGGAGCTCTTGCAGCGCGCGGTCGACGATCGGCTGGACGAGGGCATCCGGGCGATCGAGGAGCAGGCGACCGGGCTCATGCGAGAGGTTGCCGGTGAGGTTTGGCGGTCCTCCGCGAAGGATGTGCGTCCCGAACAGGAGCGCATCGTCTCGATCCTGTCTCGCGATCAGGCGATCCGGTCGTTGATCGCCTCCTCCGACGAGCGGTTCCAAGCGCTCGCCGTCCGCAGCGCGAGTCTCGAGGACCATCTCCAGGAGCTGGCGGACTCCGAGCGCAGGACGAGAGCGGCGATGGAAGCCACCGCGCACGCGATCCGGGAGATCGCCGACTCCCCCACCCTGCACGGCGTCGAGGCCGTGCGGACGCAGCTCGAGATGGTGGAGCGACACATCGCCGAGGCGTTCGCGCATTTCGACGAGCGCGACGAGGCGATCGCGACCGAGGTCCTGGGCCAGGTCCGGGACCACGGGGAGTTGATGACGCGCGAGACCACCCGGATCGTCGAGGCGATGCAGGCATACGTGCAAGGCGGCACGGAGACGGTCGGGCGGCTCGCACAGCGCATCGAAGAGCACGCGAAGCTGTTCGTGCTGCAGGACCACAACATCGTGGAGCATGTGCGCGAGGTCGTGGAGGAGCAGGCATCGGAGCTGACCGAGCAGGTCGCGATGGTTCGCGAGAAGGTTGGCCTCCACGGCCGCGAGCAAGAGCAACTCCGAGCCTCCCTCGAGCGGGCGATCGATGCCCGGATGCGCGGACTCGCCGAGCTGATCCGCTCGGATTCGACCGCCCTGCGCGGGTTGATCGAGGATCGCGCCGGCGGCATCGTCGCGTCCGGTGACGGTGCGCTCGACGCGGGACCGCTGGTTCGGGTCGTGGACGATCGCATGGCCGCCCTCGAGCACATCGTCGGGGAGCGTATGGCCTCGTTGGAGCGCACCATGGGCGAGCAGGTGCTCGCGCTCTCGAGCGCCACGAGCGCGAGCGTCGAGCGAAACGTCGAGCGGATGGCGGTCGCGGCCGGCTCGGTCGACGGCCTCGACGAGCTCATCGCGGAGAGCCAGCAGTCCTTCGAAGATCGGATGATGAACCACATCGATGAGCGCGCGGGGGCGATCGCGAGGCTGATCCGCTCCGATTCCCAGGCCCTCGCGGACCGGATGGCCACGTTGGCGCCGGCGGGCGCCGCGGCGGAACCCGCCGTCGACGGAGAGCTGGTGCGCCAACTGATCCGTTCGATCAAGGAGCTCGAGGCCGGGATGGCCTCGGACACGGCGGGATCGGTCGATCGACGGTTCCAGACCTTTTCGGATCAACTGCACAAGGAGACACAGCTGCAGGCGGAGGAGATGCTCAAGATCGCCGAGGTCCTGGGCGAGAAGATCGACCGGTTGTCGATCCGGGTCGACGAAGGGGTTGGAAACGATATCCAGATCGTGGTCGACCGGATGTCGGACGCGATCAGAGCGATGTCCACGGTGCGGCGGGAGAGCGCGTAGCGCTCAGGCGAGCCGGACGCGCGCCTCGCCCTTCTTCACGGGCCATTCCGGACGGCCGTTCCGTTCGACCGTGACCCAGGTCTCGAGCACGGCGGCCGCGGGTCGGTCCTCGATGCTCCGCACACGCCCGCCAGCGACGATCGTCTCGCCGACGAACACGGGCGCCCGGAACTGGGCGGAGATGGCGAGCACGGCATCGGGCTCACCCGCCCATGCCACGATCGCCGCAGCCATGTGGCCCATGGTGAACATCCCGTGGGCGATGACCCCGGGGAACCCGGCCGAGCGGGCGAACGCGTCGTCTTGATGGAGCGGGTTCTGGTCGCCGCCAACGTCGGCGTACGCCTTGACGTCTTCGCGCGTGACGACGCGGGCGAGCTCGGGAAGCTCCTGCCCGACCGAGACCGTCGCTCTGCCCCTCACGCCCCGGCCGCCCGCTCGATCATCTGCGAACGCGCCGTGCAGACGACGACGCCATCGGCGTCCTCGAGATCCATCGCGATCGTCACGAACCCGTTCCCGCCTTTGATCCGGATCGACTCGATGCGCGCACGGACGGCGAGCTCCTCGCCCTCGTGGAGCGCGCGCCGGAACCCGTAGGTCTGCGAGCCGTGCACGACCCGGGAGAAGTCGAGATCGAGGTGCCGGTCGGCGACGATCTGCGGGAACGCGGCGAATTCCGCCGCGGTCACGAAGGTCGGCGGAACCCCCTCGCTGATCCCGAACAGCGCTCTGAAGGCCGCGACGCGCGACGGGTCGACGACGAACGGGACTGCGGGGTAGGTCGTTCCTTCGGCGGCGGGATTCATCGTCGTCGGGGTTCTCCACCTGCTGTCCCCCTGCTGGGGGACGCAGAAATGGGTCCTGAGCCTACACGGAAGGCCGCACGCCCCGGCCTACCATCCGCAGATGGCCCGCACCAGACCGGACGGCGACGCGCTCGCGTTGCACGATCCCATCACCGTCATCATCGCCGACGATCACCGCTCGTTCGGGGAGGCGCTGCAGATCGCGCTCGACAAGGAACGAGACCTCAGCGTCGTCGGGGTCGTGGACCGAGGCGATGACGCCGTGCGGGTGACGATCCATGACCAACCGGACGTGGTGCTGATGGATCTTCGGATGCCCGATCTCGACGGGCTCGAGGCGACCCGGCGACTCCGGGAGGAAGGCTCGCACAGCGCCGTCATCATCCTCACCGGGGAGGCCGACGACGTCTCCCTGGCCCGTGCGATCCAGGTCGGGGCGAGGGGGTTCCTTCAGAAGACCGCTCCCATGATCGACGTCGTCGAAGCCGTCCGGCGCGCCTCTCGCGGCGAGCCGCTGCACCGGCCGGCCGAGGTGAACGAGGCGATCAAGACCATGCGAGCTCGCTCGAAGCACGACGTCGAGCTCGAGCGGCGGATCGAGCGCTTGACGCCTCGAGAGATCGAGATCCTCCAGGCGATGGCGGAGGGCCTCGCGCCCGAGCAGATCGTGGAACGGCTCGGCATGAGCCGGCACACCTTGCGGACGCACACGCAGAACATCCTGACGAAGCTCGGCGTCCACTCGAAGACGGATGCCGTCGTGGCAGCGATCCGGTTCGGCAAGGCCACCCCTCCCGGTCTTGCCGTGACGGGTCGTGACACGCTCGAGGCCGCCCGTCCGGGCGGCCTCGAGCGTGTCGTCTAGCGATCCTGCGTTATCGGGTTTCGCGATGCAGCGTATGCCTGCGGTCCCACCGGCAGTACTTCATCAGCTCGAGCCGGTCGCGGTCGTTCACCCGGTTCTTCACGGTGTTGTAGTTGCGCCGCTTGCACTCGTTGCACGCGAGCGTGATCTTCGGACGGTTGCCTTCCTTCTTCGCCATCGTGCTTCGCCCTGCCCCCGCCCTACTTCACGATCGTGGTCACGCGACCGGCGCCCACGGTGCGCCCACCCTCGCGGATCGCGAAGCGCAGGCCCTCTTCCATCGCGATCGGGGCGATCAGCTCGACCGTCATCTCGACGTTGTCCC
>Ga0307287_10000741_pt1 | contig 11101 bp, 12 predicted proteins | sample ER_DNA_141_FD_194485 | JGI IMG/M metagenome (GOLD analysis project Ga0307287, IMG submission 194485) | Bulk soil microbial communities from the East River watershed near Crested Butte, Colorado, United States - ER_DNA_141 | ecosystem: Environmental > Terrestrial > Soil > Floodplain | place...
GCCACCCCGATGAGTTCGCCCGCTGGGCGGCGGGAACCCGGCGGCTGCGGCTCGAGGACTTCTACCGTTGGCAACGGCGGCGGCTCGGGTACCTGATGGATGGTGACGAGCCCGCCGGGGGACGTTGGAACTTCGATGCCGACAACCGGCGGCCGCCGCCTCGCGACGGCCCCGACTGGCCGGATCAACCGCCTCGACGCTGGACGACGTCGACCGAGGCGTGCTGGCGGACCTGCCGTCGTCATCTTTCGGCGCCGACCCAAGCGGCTGGTGGGCGAGGGCGAGCGAGGTGCTGTCGCGGCTCGATGCAGGCGAGCTGTGACGGGGTAGGCGATGATGGCGGGGTGGAGTACGAGGTTGTCGCCGAGGCGTACCGGGATTTGGAGCTGGCTTCTGGCCGATTGATGCTGATCGACCGACTGGCGACACTGCTAGCCGAGACTCCGAAGGAGTTACTGCCCACCGTTTGTTATCTCTGTCAGGGGCAGGTGGCGCCCGAATTCGCCGGGGTAGACCTGGGCCTAGCCGAGAAAATGGCGCTGCGCGCCGTTGCGACGGCGACCGGTGTCGAGCCTGAGGTGGTTGTCGCCGCAGTGCGGGAGAGCGGTGATCTTGGCCAGGCCGCCGAGCAGTTATTGGCAACCACGGCTGCAGATCGAAAGCCAAGTCTGCAGGTTGCCGCAGTCGTCGACACATTGCACGAGATCGCCGGCAGCGCAGGATCGGGGTCGCAAGGCCGCAAGCTCGAGTTGCTCGCCGGCCTTCTGACGCGTGCCACTCCGCTGGAGGCCCGCTACCTGCTCCGCTTGGTCACCGGCAATCTGCGGCTGGGAATCGGTACACCGACGATTCTGGATGCGCTGGCACAGGTGTACGCAGGCAGCCGCAAGGACCGGCCGGTGCTGGAGCGGGCGTACAACATCTGCTGCGATCTGGGCCTCGTCGCGGCGACGCTGGCGACAGGCGGACTGACTGCAGTCAAGGAGCTGCGGGTGCGGGCTGGCAACCCGGTGCGAGTGATGCTGGCCCAGCGGTTGTCCGAGGCCGACGAGATTCTCGCCAGGCTGGGTGGGCAGTGCATGGCCGAGTACAAGTACGACGGCATGCGGCTGCAGGCGCATCGCACGGCAGACGGCCAGATCGAGCTGTTCACCCGGAGGCAGGAGCGGGTGAGCACCCAGTTTCCCGACGTGGTGGAGCTGCTGCATACCGGCCTAGGTCCGCGGGAGGCGATCCTCGAGGGGGAGGTGGTCGCGTACGACGCCGCCGCCGGCGAGCTGCGCCCCTTCCAAGAGGTCATGTTCCGCCGCCGCAAGCATGGCATCGCCGAAGCCGCTCGCGATGTGCCCGTCGGACTGTTCTGCTTCGAGTTGCTGTACGCCGATGGGGAGGATCTCACCCAGCTGCCCTATCTGGATCGTCGGGCGCGGCTCGCCGAGGCGCTCACCTTGTCTGATCGGCTGCGGTTGACCACGGCGCTCGAGGTGACAACCGCGCCGGCTTTGGATGCGGCATTCGAGCAGGCGGTTGCGGACGGGTCCGAGGGTCTGGTGTGTAAGTCGATCGGCTCGAACGCGATCTATCAGGCAGGGGCTCGCGGCTGGATGTGGATCAAGCTCAAGCGGGACTACCGCACCGAGCTCGCCGACACAGTCGATCTCGTTGTCGTCGGAGCGTACGCCGGCCGGGGCCGGCGTACAGGCACATACGGGGCAGTTCTGCTGGCGGCCTATAACCCTGCCGAGGAGCTCTATCAGACGGTCGGTCGATGCGGCACAGGATTTTCCGACGCAGAACTCGCCGCGCTCCCGGAGAGACTGGCACCGTTTCGCCGGGCACAGCGACCAGCGCGCATTGATTCCCGCGTCCCTGCTGACGTGTGGTTCGAGCCAAGCGTGGTGATGGAGGTGCTCAGCGCCGAACTCACGCTCTCCCCAAACCACACCGCCGGCTGGGGCCAGCTCAAGGATGACGCCGGGCTGTCGATGCGGTTTCCACGCTTCACCGGACGCTGGCGGGACGACAAAGAGCCGCAGGACGCCACCACGACCGATCAGTTGGTCCAGCTTTTTCGAACGGCTCACCGGGTGTCGACCGGCGCCTAAGTACGGATGTCTCTTCCGGATATCGCGTTCTTGCTTGTCGCTGGGATGGTCGCCGGAGTGATCGGCACGGCCGGTGGGATCACCTCACTGGTTTCATATCCAGCTCTGCTGGCGGTCGGGCTGCCCGCGTACGAGGCGAACGTGGCCAATCTGGTAGCGGGCGTGGCCTGCTGGCCCGCCTCCGCGTTGGTGTCCCGACCCGAGCTTCGGACGGTACGTGCTCACCTTCCGGCCGGGATGGCCGCCGCCGCGGCTGGGGCCGCCGCTGGCACCGGCTTGCTGCTGGTCACCGGATCGGATCTGTTCCGCCAACTGGTGCCTTTCCTGGTCGCAGCGGGCTCGTGCGTACTGCTAGCCGCGCCACGCCTGACGTCCTGGTACGCGAAGGCGGGGGGAGATCGCGCGCGGTCGGCAACCTTTGCGGTGGCGCTGATCTCGGTCTACGGCGGCTACTTCGGGGCCGGTTCCGGGGTCATGCTGCTGGCGGCAACGCTTGTGCTGACGAGTCGCCGGATAGCGGAGGCCAACGCCTCGAAGAACATGTATCTGGGTGCCGGCGGCGTCGCCTCGGCGCTGATTCTGACTACGGCGGCACCGGTTCCCTGGACCAGCGTCGCGGTCCTGGCCGGCGGATTGCTCGTGGGCAGTCTTGTCGGCCCCCTCCTCGCTCGGCGACTGCCGGCGGGGATCCTTCGCTGGGCCGCGGCAATCCTCGGCTTTGTGCTCGCCGTCATCCTCTTTGTTGACACCTTGTGACAGTCAGGAAAATTCTCAGAATCACCCCTGAGCGGAGCGGCAACGCGACGATCTGAGCGTGAAGTCGTGTACTTGGCTCACGCTCGGGGGGCGATTTTGAGAATTTCTGCGATCTCCTTGTCGATTCCCAGCGTTCTGGTTCGGCATACCGGGTGACAGCAACCACAACGGGCCACCGCCCGACCGACCAAGGAGCATCACAATGGGATTCATCAAGTCCAGCCTCTTCATCTCTCTCGACGGCGTCATCGAGGCGCCCGAGACCTGGCATTTCCCTTACTTCAACGACCAGATGGGCGAGGTCGTCAACGAGCAGATGAGCGACACCGACGCCACCCTGCTTGGCCGTCATACCTACGAGGCGTTCGCCGGCTACTGGCCCACCGCTGACCCCGGCGACCCGATCACCGGAGTCATGAACGGTTCGCGCAAGTACGTCGTGTCGAACACCTTGACCGAGGCGACCTGGCAGAACTCATCGGTGATCAGCGGCGACGTGGCTGACGAGCTCACCAAGCTCAAGGCCGATACCCGCCTTGGTACCACAGGCAGTGCCACCCTCGTGCGCTGGCTGCTCGAGCGCGGACTGGTCGACGAGCTGCATCTCCTCGTTCATCCGATCGTGGTCGGCCACGGCAAAAAGCTCTTCGCCGACGGCGCGACGGTGCCGCTGAAGCTCGTGTCGTCGACTACCTTCGACACCGGCGTGGTGTATCTCGTCTACTCGAACGCTGACAACGCCGAGACCAGTGACACCGCAGCCAACTGACCGCCACATTCCCGCGAGGAGACGAGCATGCGCTACATGGTGATGCACTACCAGACTCAGGAGATGGAGGACGGAATCCTTCCGTCGGCTGAGCAGCAGGCCGCCATCGGCGAGTACATGCAGGAGGCGGCAATGTCGGGAGTCCTCCTCGCGGGTGAGGGTGTCGCATCGAGCTCACAAGGCGCCCGGGTGGAGGTCAACGACGGCAAGGTACGCGTAATCGATGGTCCATTTGCCGAAGCCAAGGAGCTGATCGGTGGTTTCGCGATCCTCGAGGTGGACTCGCTCGCCGAGGCCGTCGAGCACGCGCGTAAGTTCGCGCTGCTCGTCGGCTCCGAGCGGGTCGACGTACGCCGGGTCATCGAGTTCGAAGACCTCCAGCAGGACCCTCAGTAGGCAGCTCCAGGCTCGACCGCCACAGCGCCCGATGAACGACCAGTCCGAGACCTCCTTTGGGCCGCGGGATGAGCTCGACCAGCGGCTGGCGACGCTGTGGCGGGTCGAGTCTCCGCGGATGATCGCCCGGCTGATGCGACAGCTCGGCGACCTCGACAGCGCCGAGGAGATCGCACAGGACGCCTTCATGGCAGCAATCGAAAAGTGGCCGCAGGACGGCGTGCCGGACAACCCAGCAGCCTGGCTGAACACGACGGCGCGATACCTCGCCGTCGACCGGATCCGCCGTCGCGACACCCAGCGCGGCAAGTACCACCTGCTGGCTGCATCCCAACCACAGGTAACGCAGCCCAATCTCGACGAGATCGTTGACGGGGATCTCGCCAACGACCTGCTCGGATTGATCTTCATGGCCTGTCACCCGATCTTGTCGCCCGACGCGCGCTCCGCCCTCACCCTCAAGCTCGTCTGCGGCCTGAGCACCGACGACGTAGCGCGGGCATTCCTGACCCCGACGCCAACGGTCGCCCAGCGCATCGTGCGCGCGAAGCGCACCCTCGCCGCAGCGAAGGTGCGGTTCGAGCTGCCCCCGGAGTCGGAGCGGACCGCACGCCTCGACGCCGTACGCGAGGTCATCTATCTCGTCTTCAACGAGGGCTACTCGGCCACCAGCGGTGAGCACTGGATCCGCAGTGATCTGTGCGCGGAGGCGCTCCGGCTTGGCCGGATGCTGGCCGCGCTCGTGCCGTCCGACACCGAGACGCTCGGCCTGCTCGCGTTGATCGAGCTGCAGGCCTCGCGGTTGCGTGCTCGCATCGGATCGGACGGCGAGCCGGTACTGTTGCTCGACCAGAACCGCAGCCGTTGGGACCGCCTCCTGATTCAGCGTGGCCTGGCGAACATCCATCGCATCGAGCAGCTCGGCGGCACGGTCGGTCCGTACGCGCTCCAGGCAGCGATCGCGGCTTGCCATGCGCGGGCCACGGTCGCGGAGGACACCGATTGGATGAGGATCACCGCGTTGTATGACGGCCTCGCTCGGATCAGCCCTTCGCCGGTCGTCGAGCTCAACCGCGGAGTCGCGACCGCACAGGCCTTCGGCCCTGAGGCAGGGCTGGAGATCGTGATGCCGTTGTTCGATGTCCCGAGCATGCGGGACTACCACCTGTTGTACGCAGTGGCCGGTGACCTGTTGTGCCGCTCGGGCGCGCACGAACAAGCCCGCGAGCATTTTCTGCGCGCCGCCACCATGACGCGCAACAACGTGGAGCGCGCGACGATGCAAAACCGTGCCGCCCAGTGCGCGGGCCGTCACAGCTAAAGTCGCTACATGGATTCTCCGGTGATTCTTGCCGTTGACGAGGATCCGGATGCGCTGCGGAACATCGACCAGGAATTGAATGATCGCTACGCGCGGCATTATTCGGTCCGCGCACTGCCATCGGCCACGAAAGCCCGGGAGTCATTGGAGGAGTTATCCACCGCCGGTGACGAGGTCGCCTTGATCCTCGCCGGGGAATCGCTCTCGGACATGACCGGAAGCGACCTGTTGAACGAGGCACAACACCTTCATCCCCATGCCAAGCGCGCGCTGCTGGTCGAGTGGGGTGCCTTGGGTGATCGGCGTACGGGCAAGGCGATTTTCGACTCGATAGCGCATGGCCGGATCGACCACTACCTGCTGAAGCCGTCGGCGCCCCCGGATGAGCTGTTCCATAACACGATCTCCGGTTTGCTGCTCGAGTGGGCAGAAGCGCGGCGGGGGAAAGGGCTTTCCCCTTCACCATCCGGGTCGTGGGCGAAAGTTGGTCCGGATGCGCGTACGAGTTGAGAAAGGCCTTGAATCGCTGCGCCTATCCGCACGCTTTCTGGCTCGCGGACTCGAGCCACGGCCGGGCAGTGGTCAAATCAGTCGGCGAGAACGCCAGGCTTCCGCTGATGGTGCTGCCCGATGGCAGGGTCTTGCAGAATCCGACGAACGCCGAGATCGCGTTGGCATCTGGCGGGCCCGTCGCGCCGGAACGCGAAGACTATGACTTGGTGATCGTCGGCGCCGGACCAGCCGGGTTGTCGGCCGCGGTGTACGGCGCATCGGAGGGGTTCAACACCCTGGTTGTCGACGACGGCGGCATCGGTGGCCAAGCGCATCGAGCTCGCTGATTCGCAACTATCTCGGCTTTCCTCGCGGAATCAGCGGGCGCCGGCTGGCACAGCGGGCCTACGAGCAGGCGTGGGTGTTCGGCGCGAGCTTCGCCTTTATGCAGCAGGTCGCCGATTTGCGGCGCGAGAACGACGGGCTCGCGCTCACGCTGTCTGACTTCGGCACGGTGCGTGCCCGGGCCATCGTGCTGGCCAGTGGGGTCAGCTATCGCCTACTCGGCATCCCCGCGCTCGAGGAACTCAATGGCGCCGGCGTCTTCTATGGCGGACCAACGTCCGAAGCACCCGCTATGGCTGACCGAGACGTCTACATCCTCGGCGGCGCGAACTCAGCCGGGCAGGCGGCCCTGTATCTGGCACGTTATGCAGCGCACGTCACCGTGGTCGTGCGAGCCGACTCGCTGGCCGCTGGTATGTCCCACTATCTGATCCGTGGGATCGAGCAAACATCGAACCTCAGCGTCCGGTTGCGCACCGCGATCGTAGGAGGTGGCGGCGATGCGTGGCTGGATCACCTCGTGCTTACGGAGCAGGGGAGTGGCAGAGAAGAGACCGTGGCCGCGGGAGGGCTCTTTCTCATGATCGGCGCCCACCCGCGTACGGAATGGCTCCCCTCCGATATCGATCGGGATGACCAAGGCTTCATCCTCACCGGAACTGATCTTCCCGCGAGCCGCGCTTGGCCGCTCAAACGGCGTCCACTCCTTTTGGAGACCAGCATGCCGGCCGTTTTCGCCGCCGGCGACGTTCGCTACGGCTCTGGCTAGCGGGTCGCCTCAGCCGTTGGCGAGGGTGCCGTCGCGATCCAGCTGCTGCACCGCTTGTTCGCCTCCGAGCCGCAACATCCGCCGGATCCCTCGCCGGAACGGCTCGCCATCGTGGGTCTGTAGAGAATCACGTCGATGCGGATCGGGCCTCGATGCGAAGCCTGGCGCCGGTGTCGGGTAGTTCGACGAAAGTCTGCCCGGGTGCCATCTTGAGCGGACTTCCGTCCTTGAGGGTGAATTCGAACGGCTCTTGCACCTTCCCCTTGCGCCAGGTGCCCCTCACATAGCGGCCGCGGTTGAAGTAGTAGAACTTGCCGTGGGTCTTGATGATGTCGTGCAGCGGCTCGTCATGGCCGCCACCGTGGAAGATCTTGCCGTAGTGCTGCTTGGCCTTGATCACTAGCACATTGTCGGTCGACACTCGATGGCCGTCGGTCAGCACATGTGGACCCCACGGCATGCTGCGCAGATAGCGCTTCGTCTTCCTGTCGTAGTCATAGCCCATGAAATAACTGTCGCCCTTGTACGGGATCCTGATCGAGCGGCCGCGTTTGCCTTGCCTGGCGCTCACCTCGTGGCGGGTCGATGCAAACGGGAAGTAGGGCTGCAGCGGCCCCGTACGGAAGCGTTTGGTCTGCTGGGCGAGCGTCGCCGGATGACAGATGACCGCCTTGTCGTAGTAGTTGTCACCGTTCAGCTGGTATACCCGGGATCGATCGATGCCGTACGAGCCCGTGCGGAGGGTGTTCATGTACGACAGCAGGCCTTCGAGATAGGCGCGATAGTGCTTGACGTAGTTGACCACCCAGGGCGAAGCGCCGGTATTGCCGATCAGCGCGTGGATCGGACTGAGCAGCGGGATGTCAACCGGCCGAATGGAGCGCACCGGCGCAACGCTGTCGGCTATCCGGGAGTGGAAAACCGGAACGAGCCGAGTCCCGCTGTAGCCGGACACATCGCGGTAGCCCTCGAGTTCAACGAAGACAATGTCAGCCTTGTCGATGCCGGTCTGTGGATGCTCGCGGCGATTGTCGGGCACCTTGACTGCAACCGCGGCGCGCCGCGCTTTGCGCTCGTTCTTCAGCAGCTTGCCAGTGAGCGGCCAGCGCGGCCGTGTGTCGATCGAGGGCGCCGGGCCGGGGGTCGCACTGGATATCGGGCTGGGACTGGGTGGTGGTGTCGGAGGGACGCTAGGCCGAGCAGGGGACTTCGAACAGCCGGCAAGCCCAGCGCCAACGACGCCCAACAGGACCGCGCGGCGGCTGATCTGCCCCATGTAAAAGTCTCCCTCGGCCGCTAAAAAGTGCGGTGCGGGAAGGCAGGTTTATCGTAGGGGCGACTGGGATGAACCGCCGGCAAATCGGAAACTTGTGAGCGCGGGAATGATCACGTCGAGATGTCGCGCGAAACGCTCGTCGGCGGACGAGAAGATCAAATGCCCGGCGGCAACAGCGAGCGGATGATCATCACCGACGGCCGCATCCCGGCTTTCGAGGTCGTAACGCTCCGTCGCCGACTGGGCTCGTTCCTGTTCTTCGATAACAAATCCCACGACGAATGAGGTGATGATCTCGAAGCAGTCGACGATCTGTTGCAACGCAAAGCCTTGCCGGGTCCAGGATGCCAGGCTGCGCTCCTGCCGTTGCAGCACGCTCGGATCGGTCAGTCGGGTTCCGCTAAACGTACGAGCGCCGTCGCGATGCTGAAGGTACTCCGACCTCATGGCCAGCGCGTAACCGCGCAGCGCATCTGACAAGTCGATGTCGTCCGGTAGCTCGTCGAGGGTCACGCCGATGCGCCGCGTGATCTCGGTGCCCATCTCGTCAAGCAGCGTCTGCTTGGAGTCGAAATGCCAGTAGAGCGCAGGCGCCTTCACCCCAAGACGGTTCGCGAGCGCCCGAACTGTAAGTCCATCGATCCCAACCTCGTCCAGAAGCGCAAACGCACCGTCGACAATGCGTGTCCTCGTCAAATTTGCCTGCATGGTTGACAGATTAACAAAGTTAAGGAACCATCGTCAGTAAGACTTACTGAACTAAGTTAAGGAGCTCGCAGTGAAGGCAGCAGTGGTACGCGAGCCGGGTGCCGACCCGTATGGGCCGACTTCGACGAGCCAGTTGTCGACGAGAGGCACCGGCTCGCGTATCTGGTGGGTGCTGGCATACATCCGGTCGTCCGGTCGATGGTCGGGGGAGGGCACTACGGATCGGCCGGTGTGTGGCCAGCCGTACCTGGCGTCGATGCGGTAGCCAGGACTACTGACGGTGAGCTGATCTACACCGGGTGGATCCCAGCGCCGTGGGGGACCATGGCCGAGCGGATGGCCGTGCCCGCTCGGTTCGGCATCGCGGTGCCTGTTCATGCCGATCCGTTGGCCGTCGCCGCTGGCCTCAATCCCGGTATGTCGTCATGGCTTCCATTGAGCCGTCGGTACGCAGAACGCGACGGTGTCGGCCTTGGACCGGTCCTTATCCTCGGCGCGACTGGGATAGCGGGCGGGATTGCTATCGGCAACGCGATGGCGCTCGGAGCGCCGCGCGTGGTCGCTGTGGGACGCGACGCCATACATCTGGACCGGCTGAACAGGCGATTCAGCGATGGCCACGTTCGCACCGTACGGCTCACCGCAGGACAGCAGGACGACGCGGCCGCCATCGCGGATGCCCTCGGCGGCCGGGCACCTGACATCGTGCTGGACTTCGTCTGGGGCTCGGTGGCTGAGGCTGCGTTCGCCGCTTTGGAGCGGCGTGGGATCGATGACGACGATGCCGATATCCGCTACGTCGAGATCGGTGCGGGTGCTGGCCGGACCGCAGCGATGCCGGCTGCCCTGCTTCGCAGCCGGCGGATCACGATCAGCGGCAGTGGCGCGGGGAGCGCCTCGACCCAGCGGATCATGGAGGAGCTGCCAAAGTTCATGGCACGCATTGCTGACGGCACCGTCGAGGTGCCCTATACGACATATTCACTCCACCGAGTCGACGAGGCCTGGCGTAGCGACACCGGCCGTCGGGCGGTGCTGGTGCCGGACAACTAAAGGTGGCTGGCGAGGCGCCGCACGCCTTCTCTGATCTTGGCCTCGTCGAGCATGCCGTAGCCGAGGATGAGCCCGAGCGGAGGATCCGGCTGCTGACTGAACTCGGAGAGGACCTGCACGCGTACGCCGCTAGCAGCGGATTCACGCGCCGCGGTCTCCACTCTGGGTCCTCGAGTAGGTCGGGCGAGAACACATAGGTGCAAGCCGAGCGCTCGGGGGAGGATCTCGACCTCGTTGTAGAGGTGCTCTTTTAGGGCGCGGATGAGTGCTTTGGATCGGCGGGCGTAGATGCCGCGCATCCGGCGGACGTGCCGGGCGAATCCTCCACTGTCGAGGAATTCGGCCAGCGCACCTTGTAGGGGCAGATTGGTGTGCCAGTCCATCAGCTGCTTGGCGATGTGGATGGCAGGTTGTAGGGATGGTGGCGCGACGATGAAGCCAAGCCGGAGAACCGGCGACAGCGACTTGGAGAAGCTGCCGACGTAGATCACCGACTGCTCGTGGTCGAGGGCGTGGAGCGGGATCACGCCCGGGTCGTGGTGGAAATCGCTGTCGTAGTCGTCCTCCAGGATCGCGGCGCCGTGGGCCTTGGCCCATTCGAGCAGTTCCACGCGACGACGCATGGACATCGTCATGCCCAGCGGGAACTGGTGTGCGGGCGTGACGTAGACCAGCCGGATCTTGTCGGGCAGTTGGTCCACTCGCCGAAGGCAAGGGTCATCATCCACCCGGCGTGGCCGAGCGCGTACTCACTGACGAAACGCCAGGTGGGGTCGTACTCGGGTTCGACCAGGTGGAGCCCGAGTAGCAGGACGGTGAAGGTGGCGCCGGCGACGAGGGACACTTTGGCGGCGACACGGTCGGTGTTGCTCATGGGCCGGTCGGGCCGTAGCGGTTTGGTCATGGGTCAGCCCTCCTGCTGGGTCTTGTTGCGGGTCATGCTGGATCGGTAGCCGCCGCCGGGATAGGTCCAGGTGCCGGTGTTGGTACGGCCGTCGGGAGAAAACTCGCCGCGGTAGAAGGCGGGAGAGTCCTTACCCCCGGCCCAGATCGTGAGGGTCTGGTCGTCGACTTCGTAGACGTAGTCGCGGGTGTTGCCGTTGCTGTCGTA
>Ga0307287_10000743_pt1 | contig 11086 bp, 11 predicted proteins | sample ER_DNA_141_FD_194485 | JGI IMG/M metagenome (GOLD analysis project Ga0307287, IMG submission 194485) | Bulk soil microbial communities from the East River watershed near Crested Butte, Colorado, United States - ER_DNA_141 | ecosystem: Environmental > Terrestrial > Soil > Floodplain | place...
TACTTCGTAGCCTCCGAGGGCCTGACCAACGCGGTCAAGCACGCGCGGGCCGATCAGGTCGTCCTGCAAGTCGCCCGTCAGAACTCCACCCTCGTAGTCAGCGTGGCCGACGACGGCGTAGGGGGGGCGGCTGTGGGCCGGGGCTCGGGGCTGACCGGGCTGTCGGACCGGGTCGCCGCGCGCGGAGGGCGGCTCCGGATCGAGAGCGCCCGTGGCCACGGCACCACCCTGACTGCGGAGCTGCCATGCGTGTCGTGATCGCCGAAGACCAGGTGCTGCTGCGCGAGGGGCTCGCGCGGCTCTTCGCCGACGGCGGTCACCAGGTGGTGTCGACCCTGGGTGATGGTGCCACCGTGGCCGAGGTCGTCGACCAGAAGAAGCCGGACCTGGTCGTGCTCGACATCCGGATGCCACCCACCTACACCGACGAAGGCGCGCGGGCGGCGCGCGAGATCAAGGACCGCCATCCCGAGGTCGGGGTGCTGCTGCTCTCCCAGCACATCGAGACGACGCACGCGGTCGACCTCGTCGGCCGGCCGGGCTTCGGCTACCTGCTCAAGGACCGAGTGCTCGAGGTCGAGGAGTTCCTCCAGACCGCCGGACGCGTCGCCGCCGGTGGGTCCGCGCTCGATCCGACGGTGGTCGGCAAGCTGGTGGCGCCGGCAGCCGGGAGCCCACTCGCGCGGCTGTCCGACCGCGAACGCCGCGTGCTGGAGCTGATGGCCGAGGGCCTGACCAACACCGCCATCGCCCATCGGCTGGTCCTCAGTGAGCGCACGGTCGAGGCGCACGTGCGCCATGTCCTGCTCAAGCTGGACATCCCGGAGAGCGACGTGGGGAACCGCCGTGTGCTTGCCGTCCTCACGCACCTGCGCGAGGTGCACGACTGGAGCTGAGCCACCGCACTCGTTTGAGTGTCGCCCGGGGTCCTGGACGGTGAACTCTCCATCGATGCATCCTGAGCGGAATGCCCTAACTCCGAGCGTTCTCGGCGCGAGACCAAGGTCCCGTGGCTCGCGTCCTCGTTGGGTCACGCGGCGCCTTCCTCTGTTCCGACCTTGTAGAACCACTCGCCGATGTCGCAAAGCGAAGAGGCTAACCCTGGCAGTGCGGCCGCAACGCCAGACGGTGTTCCCGAGCGAGCGGCCCGCAGCGCAGCGAGGACACGCGGAGCGAGGGCGGCGCGACGCGCCGTCCTTGAAGAAGTTAGGAAACTCCTCACCCCAGCATCGGTTGCGCCGGTGGGTTCAGCAGTCACACGGCGCCGGGCACGACACCGGAGTCACCCGACCCGGTGCGGGCCAGATACCGTCGGCTGCACGGCGACCGGCTGGCCATCGCGCTCACCCGGAGTCGTGGCGCGTCCGATCCGGTGTCCGCCGATATCTTGCTGGCGTTGAAGGCTCTGGCTGACCGGTACCGCCAACTTGCCGTCCAGGTCGACGCACTCACCACCCGGCTTGATCACGCCGTGCGCCAGGCAAGTCCAGTGTTGCGAGCCGCCTTCGGTGTCGGTCCGGACACCGCGGCGCAGCTGCTGATCACCGCCGGCAGCAACCCCGAACGGCTCTACAGCGAGCGTTCCTTCGCAGCACTATGCGGGTCGGCCCCAGTCCAAGCATCCTCGGGAAAGATGCACCGGCACCGCCTGTCCCGCGGTGGCGACCGGCCGCGAACAGCGCGCTGCACCGGATCGCGCTGGTCCGCATGGCCAACCACCCACCGACCCGCGCCTACGTTGCCCGTCAGACAGCGAACGGACACAGCAAACCCGAGACCATCCGCATGCTCAAGCGAGCCATCGCCAGAGAGAGCTACCGGCTCCTCACCCATCCCGCGGAGGTCCCCAACTACGCCGACCTCCGCGCCCTCAGGCAAGCCAAGAACATCACCGTCACCCTCGCCGCCCGGCACTTCGACGTCTGGCCCGCCGTCATCTCCCGGCTCGAACGCGGGCTGCGCCGCGACGACGACCTCGCCCAGCAATACCGAACCTGGCTCGCAGCCGCCTGACACCCAATAGGAGCAACTCCTCTCGGATTTCAGACCAGCCAGTTCCACGGTTCAGCCGACAGTCCCTCGACCGGGATATCGCGCGTGCCACCGACAAACCAGCAAATGCGAGGGCCAACAAGCGGCAAGCAGGACGCACCGCTCCTAGCAGCTACCACGACCGGCGGCGCCCGTACCGAACACCCGGTCAGCGTCCGAGCGGGCGGTCAGCGCCCCGCCGATAGCACACCTCACCGGTCAGATCGCAGCGCTCAAGACATGAGGATGCGTTCTCTGCCGTGATGGCAGGACAGGCAGCACACTGCCGAATCTGGCATTTCTTTCAGATCAAGCGCCGGGCTCCGCCCGGCCGGGCGGAGCGTGTCCTCGCTCCGCTGCGGGCCGCGCCGCTTGGTTCTTGGCCGTCACCTCCGACAGGAACCACTCAGCCGAAACGCGACCGGTCTCCAAGTCCGCCGGCCGATCAAGCCACCGACGGCCGGCGGAACCGAGCGCGAACAGTGCGTTCGAGACCTGATCCGTCGCTTCGTGAATGGTAGGAATGGGAGTGTGCCGATCCTCCCGAAGGAGCGTGATCCTCGGCTGATCACCATCCGTCGCGGGGGCACTCTGACGGACGAACACCACCGACTGTTGGCTGACTGGGCCCTCTTGTGCGCCGAGCACGTGCTGCATCTGTTCGAGGATCATCAACCAGGTGACAGCCGGCCCGGCGACGCTATCGATGTCGGTCGAGCCTGGATCCGCGGTGAGGTGCGTATGGGTGACGCACACCGAGCGGCTTTCCAGGCAAATGCCGCGGCGCGCGGGATGCCCGATCCAGCGAGTTCGCTGCACTGTCGGCGGGCCAGGCGGTTGCGGTGGCTCACGTCGCCGCCCATGACCTGGGCGCTGCGGCGTACGCCATCAGGGCGGCCAGCGCATGCGTCCCAGCCGACGACGCTGCGCAAGCTCGGGCCAAGGAGCGGGAGTGGCAGCGGGTGCACCTCCCTGCCGCTATCCGTGAACTCGTTCTCGACGATCAACAACGCCGGAGCGCCATCTCTACTCGGCTGCGGACCAGGCTCGCTCGCCTCATTGTCATCCGACCTCGACGCCGCGATGTCGGCAGCACACCAAGGACTACGCCACCGACCATCCAACGAGACGCCGCCAGCGGGTGCACGGTAATTCCAGCAGCGTGGTCAACACGTTCACGGTCGTGGTTTCCCGGCGCCGCTGGGCCCCGAGGAGGGTTGAAGATGGTTCCCGCTGGCACATGCAGGTTGATGCCGTCGAGCACCCCTTGTCGCCGAAGGATTTGCGCAGCCCGGTGGCCGTGATCGCTGGTGGGGATTGGGTTTTCCTGGTCCTCGTATGTGCTGTCGCGCTCAGGCGAACAGCTCGCCGAGCAACTCTGGGTCGATGGCGATAGGGGTGGGGCGGTAGGCGGGTGGCTGCGTGCCCATCAGCTCGCGCACCAGGAAGTCCCAGCAGCGCTTGCGGACGTAGGCCAGGCAGTCGATGAGCGTGTGCTCGGCGCCGGGGACGATGAGCAGCTCGAAGTCTTTGTCGGCGACGATGAGCCGGTCGGCCAGCCGCAGCGTGTGGTCCGGGTGGACTTGGTCGTCCATGCCGCCGTGGATGAGCAGCAGCCTGCCTGCCAACCGGTCCGCGACGTCCACGTTGGAGGCACGGGCCCAGGCCTCGGGGTTGTCCGCGCCGTCGTAGGCTTCCACGAAGCCCGGGTTGAAGTAGCGGGGGTCGTGGGAGCCGGAGAGTGCGACTCCGGCTTGTACATCTCGGGGTAGTCGAGCATCGCTCGCACGGTGGCGAACCCGCCTCCGGAGTGGCCGACCGCGCCGACCCGGTCCAGGTCCATCCAGGGATGGGTTTGGGCCAGCTGCCGTAGCGCGGCGACGTGGTCGGCCAGGCAGCCGGCGTCGGCGAGGTGGCCGTAGGAGGCGTCGTGGAAGGCCTTGCTCCGCCCGGGGGTGCCTCGTCCATCCATCGCGACGACCACGAATCCGAGCGCGGCGATGGGTTCCGCGTCGAGGCCCATTCCGCCGGGGTCGAAGCACGGAGCGACCCGGGTGACGTTCGGGCCGGGGTAGACGCTGTCGACCACTGGGTAGCGCTGCGCGGGGTTGAACCCCCGTGGCCGGTACAGCACCCCGTAAATGTCCGTCACCCCGTCGGCCGCTTTGACGCGGAATCGTTCCGGCGGCGTCCAGCCGGTGGCGATGAGCTTGCTGATGTCGGCGCGTTCCAGCTCGGCCAGCACCCGTCCGGCCCAGTCACGGGCGCGGGACACTGGCGGGGTGTCGACGGTGGACGCGGAGTCGATGAAGTACTCCTGGTTGTCCGGCATGGTGACGATGTGGTCCAGCTCGTCGTCTGTGACCTTGGCGAAGCCGGAGCCGTCCAGACCGACCCGGCACACCGTGCGCCGGTACGGATCCTCTTCGACCAGCCCGGAGGCGGTGAAGTACACCACCCGCTCGGCCTCGTCGACGCGCAGGATCTGCCGCACCGCCCACTGCCCGGAGGTGACCTTCCCGAGCAGCGCGCCGGTGCGTAGGTCGTACCGGTACAGGTGACCCCAGCCGTCCCGCTGCGAGTACCACAGCACCTCGTCGGCCAGCACCAGCACGATCGGCGGCTCCGTCATCCACTCGTTGGGCTCCACGCGGGTGGCCCCGGTCTCGCTGAGCACGGTGGTGACCTCGCCGGTGGCCGGTTCCAGCCGGCGCAGGGTGAGCGTGCGCAGGTCGCGGGGCTGGCTGAGGTAGTACACCGTCGAGCTGTCCTCCGCCCACCACGCCCATTTGATCATGATCGGCGACACCTGCGGCATGAGCAGCGGCTCGGCTTGTGCGCGGACCATGGTGCCCGCCTGCACGTCCAGGACGACCAACTCGGCGTGGGGCACCTGCTCGTCCCCGGGATAGGCGTACCGCTGGGTGCGCAGGAAGGGCGCGCCGCCGTTGGCGGGCCTGGCCTCCACGAGGTGGGTCTGCCGGACGCCGCGCTCATCGGTCCGATGCGTCAGCACCTTCGTCGAGTCGGGCGACCAGGCCACGGCAGGCGGCAGGTGTGGCAGGCCGAACTTGCGCAGCAGCGTGCCGTTGCTCGTGCAGTCCGGGCCGGAGCCGTACTGATAGTCGGGCTCGCCGTCGGTGGTCAGTGCCCACTCGCGGCCGCCGGACAGCGAGCGCGCCCACAGGTCGTGCCCCCGGCGGGACACTGCGACCTTCTTGTCGGGTGACGGCACCTCCAGCGGGTTGCCCGGCGGCGTGAACTCGGCCCGCTCGCAGGCGTAGCCGTCTAGGCGGCAGCGCCAATGCTCGCCGAACGCGTCGAACTCCACGGCGTTCCCGGCCAGCTCGATGGCCATGAACGGCAAGGCCTCAGGATCGACCTGTTGCCCGGAAGTGGAGGCAAGCGCGGCGGCGAGCCGGGCGTGGTCGAAGGCCGGCTCGCGGGTGCCCACCGCCGGGTCGACCAGCACGAACCGCTTGCCGACGCCATTGCTCACCGCGTACCAGAAACGGGCGCCTCCGTCGATCCACTGCGGCCTGACCTTGTCGCCGATAACGAGCTCGCCAGGGCGGGCGGGTCGCCGGAGGAGTTGCTCCGCGGCCTGGTAATCCTGAGCGGTGCTCATTCGTCTTGTCCTTTCTCGGTGTCGGTTTGGGCATGGTGATGCCACGGCGGTGCCATCACGGCAGGGGTGATGAGGGCATGGGAGGGCTCAAACGAGGGGGCTGGCCGTCTCGCGAGCCAGGTGAGGCGAGGTGGGCGCGGTCGCTGCCGCGTCGGGGGCAGGCGCGGTGGACGATGATGTCACCGCCGTGGCTGCGGGCCGCCTTCACCATGGCCGCCACACTGTTCTCTTCGGAGACGTCACAAGGAACCCCAAGGACCTGGTGGCCAGCGGCTGTCAACTCATCTGTGGCCATCCCAAGCGTGGTCTGGTTGATGTCGGCCATGACGACCGCGGCCCCCGCCTCGGCGAACGCGCGTGCGGTGGCAAGACCCATGCCGGAGCTCCCACCCGTCACGAGTGCTACCTGTCCCGCGAAGTCGTACCTCGGGTTCACGGGCCTTGACTCTCCTTCTGTCGATGTTGTCTGCGTTCGTGAATGGCCGTTCCCAGCAAGTCGGACCGGCGGCTAGCTGCAGATCGCGGCCGCGTCGCGCTGGACAATTCTCCGATCGTGGCGGCCACCTCGGGGCGATCAGCTGCGTTCGATCGTGACCTGGAAGTTGTCGTCTTGGTGCTCGATCAGCTCCATCGTGGTGTCGAATCGGCCGATGCGCGCGATGCCATTCCAGTAGCCGACATCACCGTAGTAGAACACCAGGTCGCCCGAGGGTGCGTAGTAGCCGATATCGCCGATGTCTGGGTCGGCTCCTGCCGGTACGCCGTCCGTAGACAGCCGCCGAGGAAGTGTCGCAACCTTCTCGACGTGGTTGAAGTCTTTGAAGATCAAGGTAAGCGGCAGTTGGGCGGCGAGGTCGCGTGCGGTTGCGTTGTCGGCCAGTCGTGCGGTGACCACCGTGTCGGCGATGGTGATCTTGATCGGCGTCTCGTCCACGTCGATGACGTTACGACAGTTCCTGCCTGGTTGGGATGCCCTCTCAGTACACCCGACAGACGCTCTCCCCGCGATCTCCTGGGAAGACATGAATGTGATGGTGCGACCCCACTCCCCGTACGATGCAGTACTGCTAGCGGGGGTCGCTAGCTGCGCTGCGGCTGAGCCGGTCACAACTCGCCTCGAACTGAGCCCTCGACCCTGGCAGGGACCTCGCCACGGCCGATGCCAACGACGCCGAACGGCGCACGAGACGCACCGTACGCCGATGAAGCTAGTGAGGCGCAAGGAGGCACATGGCACGCATCTTCATCACCGGTTCCGCCGGCGGGCTAGGTCGGGCAGCCGCACAAACCCTGCTCAGCGGCGGGCACGAGATCATCGTCCACGCCCGCACCGCAGCGCGACTGGCCGAAGTCAACGACCTCATCGACCGGGGCGCGTCAGCCGTCGTCGGGAACCTGGCCGACCTGAACCAGACACGGGCTGTGGCCGACCAGGTCAACCAGCTCGGCCGGGTCGACGCGGTGATCCACAATGCCGGCATCTACAGCGGCCCACAGATTCTGCCGGTCAATGTTGTCGCCCCGTACCTACTCACCGCACTCATCCATCGCCCACAGCGGCTGGTGTATCTCAGCAGCGGCATGCACTATGGCGGACGAGCCGACCTGGCCGGCCTGGACTGGAGCGGACAACGCCGAACCGGCTCGTACTCGGACAGCAAACTGTTCATCACCGCCGTTGCCGTCGCTGTCGCCCGGATCTGGCCCGATGTGTACAGCAACGCCGTCGACCCCGGCTGGGTGCCCACCAAAATGGGCGGGCCCGGTGCACCCGACGACCTCCGGCTCGGGCACTTGACCCAGGAATGGCTGGCCACCAGTGACGAACCCGAGGCGCGCAGCAGCGGCGGCTACTGGTTCCACCAGCGGCTCCGCACTCCGCACCCGGCCGTCCGCGACACGCACTTCCAAGACAGCTTGCTTGCCGCGCTGGCCCGCTTCACAGCCGCGCCGCTGAACTGAAACCCATGCCGGCACAGTGCCGGACGATTCACAATCAGGCGTAGTAGGCACCCAGACGCTGAGAGTCTTTCGCCTCCATCGCCGCGATGTAGTCGTTGAGCAAGTCAATGGTGCACCTTCCCGAGGACCGCGCGAAGGAGGTTTCCCCTTGCTTGTCTGTGGGGTGCCCCAAGAGGGCATCCCTCGCCGAAAGGACGGCACTTATGCTCACGGCATGAACGAGGAGATGACGTACGCGCACTTGGGCCGCTCCGGTCTGATGGTCAGCCGGATCGGCCTCGGCACCATGAACTTCGGCTACACCGTGGACGAACCGAGCAGCTTCGAGGTCATGGACGCCGCGATCGATGCGGGCATCAACTTCTTCGACACCGCCGACGTCTACGGAGGGCCGCAGTCGCCGGACATGAAGAAGGGGTACGGCATTGCGGAGGAGACCGTCGGCCGGTGGCTGCAGCGCAGCGGGCACCGCGACGACATCGTCTTGGCCACGAAGGTGTACCAGCCGATGGGACTCGGGCCGAACGACCGCCGGCTGTCCGCCTACCACCTCCGCCGGGCGTGCGAGGCGAGCCTGCGGCGGCTGGAGACCGATCACATCGACCTGTACCAGATGCACCACGTCGACCGGGCCACGCCGTGGGAGGAGATCTGGCAGGCGATGGAGCAGCTGGTCCGCGAGGGCAAGATCAGCTACGTCGGCAGCAGCAACTTCGCCGGCTGGGATGTGGCCCTCGCCCAGTGCGCCGCATCGGCGCGGCACTTCATGGGCCTGACTTCCGAGCAGAGCCTGTACAACCTCGCCGTGCGAGCCGTCGAGCAGGAGCTGATCCCCGCGCTGCGCAGCCTCGGCATCGGCCTAATCCCGTACAGCCCGCTCCACGCCGGCCTGCTCGCCGGCGTGCTCGAAACCGCCACCGAGGGATGCATCTTGGACGACTCGACGCAGCAGCGCATCGAGGCTCACCGCGACCAGCTCGAAGCGTACGAAGGGCTATGCAGGGAGTTGGGCGCTAATTCGGCGGACGTGGCGCTGGCCTGGCTGCTGCGCAACCCTGTCGTCTCCACCACGGTCGTCGGAGCGACGACGATCGAGGAGCTGCAGTCGGACCTCGGCGCGCTGTCGGTCCAGTTGGACACCGAGGTCGCGGAACGACTCGACCGGATCTGGCCGGGGCCCGGGGAAGCCCCGCAGGCGTACGCCTGGTAAGGCCCGGACAGGATCTCTACGAAGAACTCATGCAGCTTAATGAGGAAGTAGTAAACGAAGCGGGCGACCCTCGTCTGACACAACTTCCCAAGGCGGCGATCATAGAGCCACCCGAAGCTCTAGCGGCTTAGTACCGCCTGCCCTGAGGTCTGATTTCGATACCTTCTAGTTTCAAGATCTTCAAAACTGTTGATTTAGCGATCCCGCTGCTCTCAGCAATGAGGGCGCTGCTAACCCCAGGCATGGGCAGCGCGTCCACCGACGTCCTCAGACGTCCAGTTGTTCTTAAAAATAGGGATTTGAACTGACACGTACTGCGGTGGATAAACCAAAATGGTGGTCAAAATGGTGGTGCGGCCCACAGCCAGACCAAGCGAAGCGGCTTGATCAGGTCCGGCTACGCATCGCCATGGCCAGTAATGCCGTGACGATTGCCAGCGTTGGTCGGCATTCGTGCACGGACGCCCGGCGCATGCCTGGACTGCAGAGTGCCTCGCCCGCCAGGTCGGCATGTCGAGGTCCTCGTTCGCGGACCGGTTCACGGCGTACGTGGGGATCCCGCCGATGCACTACCTCGGCCGCTGGCGGCTCCAGCTCGCGCCCGCCTTCTCCAGACGCGCAGCGTCAGTGTGAGCCAGGCCGCCGCAGCGGTCGGCTACCAGTCCGAAGCGGCCTTCAACCGGGCCTTCAAGCGCGCCATGGGGCAGGCGCCCGGAGCCTGGCGCCGCGGCCGCGAACGGCCTAGCTCCGGTTGATGATCTTCCCGGTCGTGGTCGGAGAGGGCAAGCGCCTCTTCGACGGACATGCATGCTCTCGAGCTGGCTGACTTGTAAACCGTCGACGATGATGGCGTAATCGTCCAGATCTATAAGCCCAGGAAGTAGGCAGGAAAGGGGATGACCATGGATCAGCCGACGGCGGAGCAGGCGCTCAAGGAGATCGAAGTGCTGGTCGGCGAATGGAGCCAGACGGCGACACCGGCCGGCGGCGAGCCGTGGCCGGGAGAGGCCAAGGCCACCTTCGAATGGCTCGAGGGTGGCCAGCTTCTGCTTGAGCGTTCGACCGTGGAGATGCCGGAGGCGCCCGACGGCGTCTGCGTCTACGGCTGCGACGCCGCCAACGGCACCTACTACCAGCTCTACACCGACGACCGGAACGTCTGCCGCGTCTACCAGATGAGCATCGGCAACGGCGAGTGGAAGCTCTGGCGCGAGGGCGAACCCTTCAACCAGCGCTTCGCCGCGACCATCAGCGCGGACGGCAACAGGATCGAGGGCCGCTGGGAGTACGACGAGGGAGACGGCTGGAAGACCGACTTCGACCTGGTCTACACGCGGGTGCGCTAGGCAGCCTGGGTCACGCGGCTGGGTAATGGGGCCCGCGAGGCTTTTTGAGGTGCTTGCCTCGAGGGCGCGGAGACGCTGACGTTGCGCGTCGGCTTCCTCCACCCTGCGAGAGGCGGATCCATCGCAGCAGGCGCCGCTAAGCCAGAGGACGGCGGCGGCGATTTCGTCGGCACGGCCGAGGCGGCCGATGGGTTGGTTGGCGACGGCTTCGGGATGCTGAGCTCGCCTTTGGCGGTCATGTCGGTGACCATCGGAGTTTCAATGGTGCCGGGGCAGATGGCGCGAGGAGACTTCGCCCCGAAACTGGTCACCCTGACCGACGACATACTGTTCGGCGACATCTGGCGGCGACCCGAGCTCCCACCCCGCGACGCAGCCTGGTCACCGTCACCGCCGTGATCACCAACGGAAGCACCGAACAGCTGCGCGCCCATCTGCAAGAGGTGATCATTTACCTCGCCTTCATGCCGCCTGACCGCGTGCGACGTCCGCAATCACCGTCGCCAAAGAAGTGTTCGCGTCATGACCCCACGGTCCGCCGCCAGGACGCGGTCGACCCACCACCGGTCGCGCGTCGAAGGACACGGCCCTCCTCTTACGATCCACCCCAGGTGTTCCCACGCAGTGCTGGCGAGAATGATCCACTCGGAGAGCGGGTCGCGGTGATCGGCTTGCCATTCTGCATGTTGATGCGTTGGCATGCCTATTAGAAAAAGCAGGCTCCCGTCGCGGCGGACGATCGGTCGGGAGAGACCCGCCATCGCACTCGGCCCGGTCAGGGTCCTCCCCGCCAGTGTTCGATGCGGTGATGGTCGGGTGTGAAGCCGTGGCGAACGCCCCACAGAACCGCCTGGGTGCGGCTGCTGACGTCGATCTTTCGATAGATCGTTCGGATGTAGGACTTCACAG
>Ga0307287_10000752_pt1 | contig 11025 bp, 7 predicted proteins | sample ER_DNA_141_FD_194485 | JGI IMG/M metagenome (GOLD analysis project Ga0307287, IMG submission 194485) | Bulk soil microbial communities from the East River watershed near Crested Butte, Colorado, United States - ER_DNA_141 | ecosystem: Environmental > Terrestrial > Soil > Floodplain | place: USA...
CTCGGCGTGCTCCTCGATACCGGTGGCGACGGCGAGGACGTTGGGGTCGAAGATGATGTCCTCCGCTTCCCACCCGTCTGCGATGAGCAAGTTGTAGGCGCGCTCGCAGATGTCCACCTTCCGCTCGACGGTGTCCGCCTGGCCCTGTTCGTCGAATGCCATCACGACAACGGCAGCGCCGTAGCGCTTGATCCGCCGCGCGTGAGCGAGGAACTCGTCCTCCCCTTCCTTCAGGCTGATCGAGTTGACGACGCCTTTCCCTTGCAGGCACTTAAGACCGGCCTCGAGCACGGACCAGCGCGAGCTGTCGACCATGATCGGAATGCGCGCGACGTCGGGCTCCGTGGCGAGCAGGTTGAGGAAGGTCGTCATCGCCTCGACCGAGTCGAGGAGGTCCGCGTCCATGTTGACGTCGAGGATGTTCGCGCCGCCTCGAACCTGCTCCAGTGCGACCTCGACCGCCTCCTGGAACTGCCCGCCCTCGATCAGCCGCCGGAAGCGCGCCGAGCCCGTGACGTTCGTGCGTTCGCCGACCATGACGAAGTTCGACTCCGGAAAGATCCGGAACGGCTCGAGGCCGCTGAGACGCGTCAGCCTTTCGCTCCCAGGGACACGTCTTGGGGTCTGACCCCTGGTCGCGGCCGTTATGGCCTTGACGTGTTCCGGCGTGGTGCCGCAGCAGCCGCCGACGATGTTCACGAGCCCGTCCTGGGCGAACGCGCGGAGCGCCTGACTCGTGTCCTGCGGTTGCTCGTCGTGCGTTCCCATCTCGTTCGGCAGGCCCGCATTCGGATGGCACGCGACCCACGTCGGGGCGACGCGCGCGAGGTCTTCCACGAACGGGCGCATCTGAGTCGCGCCGAGCGAGCAGTTGACGCCGACGATGAACGGCCTGGCATGTTCGATCGAAAGCAAGAATGCGTCGGCGGTCTGGCCGGAGAGATTGCGTCCGCTTCGGTCGATGGCGGTGAAGGAGATCCAGAGGGGGAGCTCCGGCGCCACGTCGAGGGCTGCAGCGATGGCCGCCTTGGCGTTGAGCGTGTCGAAGATCGTCTCGATGAGCAGGAAATCGACTCCGCCCTCCGCCAGCCCTCGAATCTGATCCGCGTAGGCCTCGAAGACCTGGTCGAAGGTGTGCGTGCGGAACGCCGGGTCGTCGACGCGGGGCGAGAGGGAGAGCGTGACGTTCAGCGGGCCGACTGAACCTGCGACGAAGCCGCCGACCTCGTCGGCCGCCTGCCGCGCAAGCCTTGCGCCGGCCACGTTCATCTCATAGGCGTGACCCTCCAGGCCGTAGTCCGCCTGCCCGATCGTCGTGGCCGTGAAGGTGTTCGTCGTGGCGATGTCGGCGCCGGCGGCGAAGTAGTCGCGGTGAATGCCGAGGACGACCTCCGGCCGGGTCAGGTTGAGCAGGTCTGGATCGCCCGCGACGTCGCGGGGATGGTCTTTGAACCGCGAACCCCGGTAAGCCTCCTCACCCTTGACCTCGCGCTGGATGAGCACGCCCCACGATCCGTCGAGCAGCGCGATCCGCTCGCGGAGGATGGCTTCGAGTCGTATGCGCGCGTCCGTCAATCCGGTTCCCTTCTACCTACCACGGCGCCGCTTGCGGTGCCGCTGAAAGGAGGTGCGGGCTTCGCCCGTGCCTCCGTTCCTAAAGAGAACCGCACCTTGCGGAAGGCCCGGGGCTCTTTAGGCGTTTGGTAACCCGGTCGCCAAGCTGCCTTTCAAAGCTTTCCGGGTGAGAGAAGCCTAGCAGGCCTCTAGTTGCGGCCGGACACGCTCAGCTGGTTCTCGGCATGCTTGATGCGCTGCTCGAGCTGCCAGCGATCGGCGTTCGACTCGCCGCGCTCGACGAGCTCCAGCTCGCGCTGGGCGGTCTCGAGCTGCTCCCTGGCATGCGCATGGTCGATCTCACTTGCAGGGACTGCGTCGTCGACGAGGGCGATCACGCGGTCCTGCTCGACCTTGAAGAACCCCGCACCGGTCGCGTATTCGCGAACCTCGTCGGTGTCGCGGTTCAGGTACACACGTGTCGAGCCGGCCTTCAGCGTCGCGATCAGCGGCGCGTGACGCGCCAGTACGCCGATCTCACCCGCCGCGCCGGGGACGACGATCATCTCCACCTCGCCCTCGAAAGCGGGACCGTCCGGCGTCACGAGGGACAGGTCGAACTTGTGGGTTTCGTCAGCCAATGGACACGAGGACTAGGAAACGCCGGCGGGCTCGGCGGCCTCTTCTTCGCGGGCCACGACAGCCGCATCCTCGGATGTCTCTTCCTGCTCGACCTCGCGCTCTTCGCCCGAAAGGCTCCGACCCTTTTCGACGGCCGACTCGATCGTGCCGACCATATAGAAGGCCTGCTCGGGAAGCTCGTCGTGCTTGCCTTCGAGGATCTCCTGGAAACCCTTGATCGTGTCCTCGAGCTTCACGTACTCGCCGGGCGTACCGGTGAACTGCTCCGCGACGAAGTTTGGCTGCGAGAGGAAGCGCTGGATCTTGCGCGCGCGGGTCACCACCAGCTTGTCCTCGTCCGACAGCTCGTCGATGCCGAGGATGGCGATGATGTCCTGCAGGTCCTTGTAACGCTGCAGGATCTCCTGGACGCGCGTCGCCGTGGAGTAATGGTCGTCACCGATGATCCCCGGCTGCAAGGCGCGCGAGAACGAGTCGAGCGGATCTACGGCCGGGTAGATGCCCTGCTCGACGAGTGTGCGCGTCAGCACGACGGACGAGTCGAGGTGCGCGAAGGTGTTCGCGGGCGCCGGGTCGGTGAGGTCGTCCGCGGGAACGTAGATGGCCTGCACGGACGTGACCGCGCCGGTCTGCGTCGAGGTGATGCGCTCCTGCAGCTGGCCCATCTCCGTGGCAAGAGTCGGCTGGTAGCCGACCGCGCTCGGCATACGGCCGAGCAGCGCCGAGACCTCGGAGCCTGCCTGCGTGAAGCGAAAGATGTTGTCGATGAAGAGCAGCACGTTCTGGCCCTGGTCGCGGAAGTACTCGGCCATGGTCAGTCCGGACAACCCGACCCGCAGGCGCGCGCCGGGCGGCTCGTTCATCTGGCCGTAGACCAGCGCAACCTTCTCGAGCACACCGGACTCCTCCATCTCGAGCAGGAGGTCGTTGCCCTCGCGAGTGCGTTCGCCGACGCCTGCGAAGACGGAGACGCCGCCGTGCTCGCGCGCGACGTTGTGGATCAGCTCCTGGATGAGCACGGTCTTGCCAAGACCGGCGCCGCCGAACAGCCCGACCTTGCCGCCCTGGATGAACGGTGCGAGCAGATCGACCACCTTGAGGCCCGTCTCGAACACCTCGATCTTCGGGGAGAGCTCGGTGAACTTCGGGGGATCGCGGTGGATCGACCAGCGCTCCGTGTCCGCGGGCGGGGCCGGCTTCTCGTCGACCGGCTCGCCGATGACGTTCCAGATTCGGCCGAGCGTGACGTCTCCGACCGGAACCGAGATCGGCCCGCCGGTGTCCTGCACGGCGAGGCCTCGTGCGAGCCCGTCGGTCGAGTCCATCGCGACCGCGCGCACGCGATCGTCACCGAGGTGCTGCTGCACCTCTGCGATCAAAGCGCGCGCCTCCTGACCCTCCTGGGCGGGGACCTCGATGCTCAGTGCGCTGTAGATCTCCGGAAGCTCGCCCGAGAAGACGACGTCGATCACGACGCCCTTGATCTCGACGATCTTTCCCGTTGCTGCGTTCGTGCCGTTCGTTGCGTCAGGCATGAGCCTCCTCGAAGAGTCCGTCAGCGCAAGCTGCAGCGAGCAGGCGCCCGCGCGCGAGAAGTTTAGCGAGAGAGAGGTGTCGCGGGCCTACCGAGGAATGGCCCCACCCGTGCGTCCGCGGTGAGGCGTTCGCAGCGAGTTGAGCAGGCGACGCTCGTAGTCGGGCGACTGTAGGTATGTCCGTGAAGACGAGGCGCGTCCCGGGGAAGTGGAACTCGTTGCTGACCCGGCCCCGCCGTGGCCGGCCAGAATTCCCTGGGAGCTGCCGAGCCCGATCGCCACCAGGACGACCGCAGCAGCCGAGGCGCCCTGGATCCAGCGTGTGGCGACGTAGCGCCGGTTTGGCATGACGATTGGGAAATCGAGCTGCTCGAGGGGGGCCGCCCGCAACGACCCGCTGATCGATACCGCACCGGCGTGGAACGTGCGGCAGGCCGCGCAACCGTCGAGGTGCAGCCGGAGGACGGCTTCCTCCAGCTCCGACAGCTCGCCGTCGAGCAGCGCGGAAACCTGCGCCCGCGCGAGGTCACACCCACGTGGTGAAAACGAACCGATCATTGGCAGTTCTGACGAATCCTCAGGAAGATAGTTAGAGCATTCGGCCGATCGGCGGGCCGGCTTGAGCCGTAAGGGGCGGCTCAGGCGTGCTGAGCGGCCGTCGAAGGCTCGCCCACCAGGTCCAGCGGCTTCACCACCTCGGCGAAGTGACAGGCGGTCGGGTGCCCCTGGCCCCGGTCGATCAGGGCCGGTACCTCTTCGGCGCAGATCGGCTGTGCCTTCCAGCAGCGGGTGCGGAAAACGCACCCCGAGGGAGGGTTCGCCGGGCTCGGCACGTCGCCTTCGAGGACGATCCGCTTGCGCTTGCCTCGCTGCGTGGGCTCCTCGATCGGCACCGCCGACAGCAGAGCCTGCGTGTACGGGTGAGCCGGCGAGTCGTAGATGTCGGCCTTGCTCCCGATCTCCATGATCTTGCCGAGGTACATGACCGCGACACGGTCAGAGATGTGGCGGACGAGTGACAGGTCGTGCGCGATGAAGAGGTAGGTCAGGCCGAAGTCTCGCTGCAGCGACTCGAGCAGGTTGACGACCTGCGCGCGGATGGAGACGTCGAGCGCGGAGACCGGCTCGTCGAGCAACACCATCTGCGGGTTCAGTGCAAGCGCACGCGCGAAGCCGATGCGCTGCCGCTGGCCGCCCGAGAACTCGTGCGGGAAGCGGTTTGCGTGCTCCGGGCTGAGACCGACGGTTCGCAGCAGCTCGTCGATACGCTCGCGGCCGTTGACGCGGTAGAGGCCGTGCACGCGGAGCGGTTCCGCGACGATCTCGCGCACCGTCATCCGCGGATTCAGCGACGCGTATGGATCCTGGAAGACGATCTGCAGCTCGCGCCGCACCTCGCGCATCCGCTTGCGGCTGTACTTCGTGATGTCCTCGCCGTTGAAGATGATCCGCCCGGCGGTGGGCTCCAACAGCTTGATGATCGTCCGGCCGAGCGTCGTCTTGCCGCACCCGGACTCACCGACCAGCCCGAGGGTCTCCCCCGTCCGCACCGTGAGGTCGACGCCGTCGACGGCGTGCACCTGACCGACGGTCCGCTTGAGCAGTCCGGCGCGAATGGGGAAATGCTTGAACAGCCCTTCGATGCGGAGGATTTCCGTGCCCTCGTCCGCGTGCCTGTGGACGTCCGCCTGTTCCGTCGTAGTGCTCACGAGGTCGCTCCGGCCACGGGCTCGTTGACGAGCTTGCTGGTGTGTCCTTCGAGCTCCTCCGCGAAGTGGCAGGCGGAGAGGTGGCCGTCCCGACCGATCTTCCGCAGGGGCGGCTCCTCCGTCCGGCATCGAGCCCGGCCCTGGGAGAGGAAGCAGCGCGGATGGAACGGACATCCGGGCGGGCGCGAGATCAGGCTCGGCGGCTGACCCGGGATCGGCCGCAGCCACTCTTCGTCGGCCGTGAGGCGTGGCAGGCTGTCCATCAAGCCGACGGTGTACGGATGCCTCGGCGCCGCGAACAATGTCTGCACGTCGGTCAGCTCGACCACCTTGCCGGCGTACATGACGACGACGCGGTCGGCGAGCTCGGCGATCAGCCCGAGGTCGTGCGTGATCAGGATCGTCGCGGCGTGGCTCTCTTCTTGCGCCTTCTTCAGTGCCTCGAGAATCTGGGCCTGGATCGTCACGTCGAGTGCGGTCGTCGGCTCGTCAGCAATCAGAAGCTTGGGCTCGTTGGCAATCGCCATCGCGATCATCGCGCGCTGGCGCATGCCGCCCGAGAACTCGTGTGGATACTGGTCGTAGCGCCGGTCCGGGTTCGGGACGCCGACAACCTTCAGGAGAGCAATCGTGCGCTCTTTGGCCGCCTTGCCGCTGACGTCCTCCTGATGTACCTGGATCGCCTCGGCGATTTGCTCCCCGATCTTCAGCACGGGGTTCAGCGACGTCATCGGATCCTGGAACACCATTGCGACCTCGCCGCCGCGCAGCCGGCGCAGATCCTTCTTCGACATCTTCAGGAGATCCCTGCCCTGGAAGTCCGCCTCCCCTCTGAGGATTCGTCCTGGTGGCTGGGGGATCAGACCGAGGATCGCGAGCTGGCTGACGCTCTTGCCGGATCCCGACTCCCCGACGATGCCGAGCGTCTCCCCGGGGAAGACGTCGTAGGTAACGCCGTCGACGGCGTGGACGACCCCGTCTTCGGTCGCGAACTCGACCACGAGGTCGCGGATCGAGAGGATCGGCTCAGGCACGCGTTCGGCGCTGAGTCGGGTCGAGGGCGTCGCGAAGCCCGTCACCGATGAAGTTGATGCAGAGGACGATCAGCACGATCGTCAGGCCGGGGAAGGTGACCAGCCACCACATGCTCGAGGACACGTCCTGGCCGTCGCTGATCAGCTTGCCGAGCGACGGGTTGGGAGGCTGGATACCGAAGCCGAGGAAGGAAAGCGCGGCCTCGGTCAGGATCGCGATGCCGACGATCAGGGTCGCGTTGACGACGATCGGCCCGACGGCATTCGGGAGCATGTGCCGGAACATGATGCGCAGATCCCCGGACCCGGCTGCTTTCGCCGCTTCGACAAACTCCTTCTCGCGCAACGAGAGAAAGCTGCCTCGCACGATGCGGGCGAGCCCGGTCCAGAAGAGTAAGGCGAGGATGAACGCGACCCGGGTCGGGTTGCCGGTGCCGAGGAAGGCCGCGGCGGTGAGCAGGAGGGCGAGCGCCGGTAAGGTCAGGATCAGATCGGTGAAGCGCATCAGGATGTTGTCGACCCAGCCGGTGTAGTAACCGGCCACCGCGCCGATGATCGTCCCGACGATCGTCGACACGAGCGTGACTATCAGCGCCACCTTCGCCGACGTGCGGATCCCGTAGACGACGCGCGAGAAGTAGTCGCGCCCGAGGACGTCGGTACCGAAGTAGTGGTGTGCCTTGAACGTCGGCGGCTGCCCGGAGTGTGCGAAGTCCTGGGCGGCAAACGGATAAGGCGTGATGAGGGGTGCGAATACGCCGGCGAGCAGGATGATCATCAGTACCACGAAGCTCGCCATCGCCAGCCGGTGACGGAAGAACCGCCGGCGGGCGTACGCCCACTGGCTCCGGGACTTGAACTCGAGGCCGTGCTCGTGCACGAGGTCGACCCCGTCCGGAAGGTCCGCCACGGCCGCTCCCGGCGTGGCCGGAGAGATGGTCGCCTCATCCGGCCCCGCCCCCACCACCGGTGGAAACTTCACATCGCTGTCCGGCGTCGTCTCAGTCATAGCGGATTCGCGGGTCGATGTACCCGTATAACACGTCGGCAATCACATTGAAGATGATGATGGCCGTCGCACTCACCATCAGCCACGCCATCACGACGTAAGCGTCCTGGTTGAAGAGAGCGTTGAGGAAGTACGGCCCCATCCCATCCAGCTGGAAGATCGACTCGGTGATGACCGCACCGCCGATCAGAGCGCCGAAGTTGATTGCGGAGACGGTGACGACCGGGATCAAGGCATTTCGCAGCGCGTGCTTGAGCGTCACCGTCCGCTCGGGTAGTCCCTTCGCGCGCGCGGTGCGCACGTAGTCGGAATTGATCACTTCGAGCATCGACGCCCGCATGAAGCGCCCGTACTGCGCGATCGAGAGGAGCATGAGCGTCATGGCCGGGATCGCGAGATGCTGCAAGCGGTCGATCCAGAAATGGATCCCGCTACCAGGATCCTGCGAGCTGAGCCCCGACGTGTAGAAGATCCGCACGTGCCACTTGATGAAGATGTTCGTGAACAGGATCTGGAGCATCAACGCCAGCCAGAAGACCGGCATCGCAAAGCCTAAGAAACTGAAGGTCGTCGCCGCATAGTCGAAGATCGAGTACTGGCGAATCGCCGAGTACACGCCGATCGCAACACCGACGATCAGCGCAAGGATCTCGGCCAGGAGGACGAGCTGCAGCGTGTGCGGGATGACGCGCTTGAGGTCGTTCCAGATCTTCGTGCCGGGCTGAAGGAGGGGCGAACCGAACTTGTTCGTCACCGCGTCCTTGACCCAGTAGGCGTACTGGGTCGTGAGCGGATCGTTCAGGTGCTTGCGCTCCTGGATGTTGTGAATCGTCTGTTGCGAGAAGAGCGGATTCTGCTTGAGGTTCGCCAGCGGATCACCGACCGCGGTGACCGTGAAGAAGATGAGGACGCTCGCGGCGAAGAGGACAGGGATGCTGTAGAGAAGCCGCCGCACAATGTAGGTGACCATCTGACGCCCTCGCTCTCTCAGAAGCGCTTCGTCCCGCCCCGGGGAACCCGGGGCGGGACTGACGCAGTTACTGGCTGCTCAGTTTACTAGCCGGCCTTCCAGCCTTCCGTGTTCCACGTCGGGCCCTGGAGAGTCGGGTTGTCGACCAGACCCTTCAGACTCGTCTTGAAGACGAAGTAGGTCGGTTTCTGATAGAGCGGGATCGTCGGCACGTCGTTCGCCATTAGGGCGTCCGCCTTGTTGACGAGCTTGATGCGGGCCTTCGGATTGAGCGCTGCATCCGAAGCCTTCAGCGCGTTCGTCACGCCCGGCTTGCAGTACCCCTTCCAGTTCGACCCGCCGTAGCCCTGAGGGTTGTCCGCTGTCTTATCACCGGCACAGCCGTAGATGTCGACCTGGCCGGCGGGATCGCCGGTGCCGACCCACGCGAACAGGGCGAGGTCGTACTTGTTGGCCGCGATGCGCGGGAAGAACAGCCGGGACGGCTGGCTGTCAGCCTTGAACTCGATGCCGGCGTCCTTCGCCTGGGCCTGCATGATCTCGACCGCGAGCTCACGCAGCTTGTTTCCGGAGGTGGTGCCGAGTCGGACCGATGCCTTCTCGCCACCGCAGGAGTAGATCCCGTCGCCGCCCTTGGTGCAGTTGTGCGCCTTCATGATGGCGGCCACCTTGGCCAGCCGCTTCGCCTTGTTGTTGATCTGGTACTTGGCGAAATGCGGGACGTAGATGCCCTTCTGGGCGGTGACGTACGACAGGTTGTTCAAGGTCGGCAGACCGGGGTTCAAGGTCGAGAAGAGCTGCTTGATCATCCCCGTGCGGTCCAGCGAGTAGGCGATCGCCTGCCGGAACCAAGCCTGCCCGAGCAACGGCGAGCTGTTGCCGGCGCCCGTGTTGATGTCGATGTGCTCGATTGTCGTTCCAGCGTTCGTCTGCACCTTCAGTCCGGACTGACCGCGGAGCTGAGCCAGCTGGAGCTGCGGCTGCGGGTAGATCGCGTCGACCTCGCCACCGCGGATCGCCTGGATCTCCGTGTCCGTGTTCGTCCGGAACACAAACGTGATCTTGTCGAGCGTCGGTCGCTTCCCCCAGAACGTCGAGTTGCGGACCATCACGAGGGACTGGCCCTTCGTGTAGCTCTGGAGCTTGTAGGGGCCGCTGGCCATCGTCTGGCCGGCCTTGTTGTTGTAGTTGTTGTCCCAGACCGTGTTGAAGTCCAGGCCCTCGAGCGCGTGCTTCGGGATAATGGAATAGGTCGCGAACTGCACCTTGTAAGGCGCGTAAGGCGTCTTGTAGATGAACTTCACTGCCTTGCCGTTGACCTTGACGGCACGGGCGATGGAGTCAAAGCCCGAACGGCTTGCCAGGTCGAACTTGGGATTGACGATCGTCTGCCATGTGAAGATCAGGTCATCGGCCGACACCTGCTTCCCGTCGCTCCACTTCGCCTTCTTGTTCAGCGTGACGAGAACCGTGAACGGTTTCCTGCTGACGACCTTCGCATTGCCCATGTAGGGCTTAATGGTGAAGTCGGGCTTTACGATCATCACGTTCGCCAGTGCGATGCCGGCGGTCCACGAGGTCCACGTGTTGTTACAGCCTGACGTGAAGCCGTTGAGGCACGGCGGCTCCTGCTCTGCGCCGAATGTCACCGACCCTGCGGTCGACTTCTTCGACGCGCCGCCGGCGGCTCCGGCGACGATGAGGCTCGTCACGGCAACAAGCACGCCGAGCATGAGCCGAAAATGACTTCGATGCATCTACTTCCCTCCGTTCGGTCGGAGCGCGAAGCGTGTCTCCGCACTCCCGTTCCTCCTCTACCGCAGTCCGCTGCCAGCGGACGCGGTAGTTTGCCACAAGGGAGGGTTTCCCTTGCCCCGTTTCAGACGTCGGGCAGGGCGTTTTGTTAGCCCGTTGTTACCCCGTTTGGGCGTCCGCCCCGGCCACGACTTCGAGGATCTCCTGGGTGATCTCGGCCTGGCGGGCCCGGTTCATGGCGAGGGTGAGCGTGTCGATCAGCTCTCCCGCGTTCTTGGTCGCATTTCGCATGGCGGTCATGCGGGCGCCGTGCTCCGAGGCCGCGGATTCCAACAAGGCCCGGTAGAGCTCGGTCTCGACGTAGACGGGCAAGAGCCGCTCCAGAATCTGCTCGGGCTCGGGCTCGAAGATGAAGTCGCCTCGCATCGCATCGTCCCGGCGTTCTTCCTCGTCGCTTTCCAGTAGGTCCTCGGAAAGGGGCAGGATTTGCTGCTCCGTCACCTTCTGGACCAAGGCCGACTCGAAGTGGTTGTAGACGAGGACGACCCGGTCGACGTCTCCTTCCGTGTAGAGCTCGGCCACGCGGTGTGCGATCGCCTGGGCGTCTGGGTAACGGGGCTGGTCGGTGAAGCCGGTGAACTCTCCGGCGAGCTCGATCCGCCGGAAGCGAAGCGAGCCGACTCCACGCCGCCCGACCCCGACCCACCGGACCTGCTTGCCCTCACGGCGGAGCTGGCGATCCAGGGCCAATGCGCGGCGAAGGATCTGCGAGTTGAACGCACCCGCAAGACCGCGGTCTCCGGTGAGCGGAACGATT
>Ga0307287_10000755_pt1 | contig 10991 bp, 8 predicted proteins | sample ER_DNA_141_FD_194485 | JGI IMG/M metagenome (GOLD analysis project Ga0307287, IMG submission 194485) | Bulk soil microbial communities from the East River watershed near Crested Butte, Colorado, United States - ER_DNA_141 | ecosystem: Environmental > Terrestrial > Soil > Floodplain | place: USA...
CCAGCCCGACATAGCCGGCTGCGGTCACCCCGGCGCCTACGGTCGCGTAGCCGAGCAGTCGAGGGATCGTACGGGTCATGAGAAGGCTCCCTGGCTCCGACCGCGGATCGGCTGGCGTCGCTCGGACCATTGTGGCGCTTAGTAGGCGGTCCTGAGGCGGTGCGAGCCGTCTCGGAGGGCACCAATCTGGCGCCGTGATGACACGCCGTCGATGGACGAGTCGATCACGATCGGCCGGGACTGGCCACGGTCGGCCGGAACCGGCCGCAGGTCGCCGACCCTGTGCAGGTCGGCCAGGTCACCTTGGCGCTTGGACCGGATCGCCTCCTAACCGGTCTGGCGAGTCTCCTGATTACCCTAAGCGATGGGAGCAGGTCGCTGGTGCGCGGGTTTTCTTGATGATCCCGAAAGTGCTGTAACGCCCAGACTGCGAGGTTCGTTGCTTCGGATAGGAGGAGTGGCCTCCACCGGTCCAAAGGAGGGCCCATGCGTCCCAGACCACGCGCCGTACTTGTCGGGCTACTGTTGTCGCTGGTGGTGATGCTGGCCGCGGGCCCAGCGTCGGCGTTGATCCCTGAGACCGAGGTCACTGTGGGGAGTAACGACACCATTTTCTCTCAGAACAAGCAGAACGAGCCGGCGGTGGCCGTCAACCCGGACGACCCCTCGATCCTGGCCGCCGGGGCCAACGACAACATCGACCTGGAGTCCTGCGACGCCGGCGCTCCCAACACCTGCCCGTTCACCCCGGGCGTGGGCGTGTCGGGGATCCAGTTCTCCACCAACGGCGGCACCTCCTGGACCCAGCCGACCTACACCGGCTATTCAGCCCGCGGCTGCCTCGGCCCCGCCGCCTGTGTGCCCGACCCGGACGGCCCGATCGGGACCCTGCCCAACTACTTCGAGAACGACCTGGTCTCCAACGGCGACCCGGCCCTGGTCTTCGGCCCCCGGCCCGGCGCCAACGGGGGCTTTGCCTGGGCCAACGGGGCCCGGCTCTATTACGCCAACATCGCGACCAACTTCCCTGGCCGCCAGGGCTTCAACGGCCAGGGCGCCATCGCGGTGTCACGTACTGATGACATCGCCGGGGCGGTGGCTGGGGACAATGACGCCTGGATGGACCCGGTCATCGTCAGCCGCCAGAGCTCAGCGTTGTTCAGCGACAAAGAGCAGCTCTGGGCCGACCAGGCCGAGTCCAGCCCGCATTTCGGCAACGTCTATGTCTGCAACGTCGGCTTCCGCGGCCTCGGCACGGGGGCGCCGGAGCCGGTGCTGTTCGCCCGCTCCACCGACGGGGGAGCGACCTGGCGGCAGCGGCAGCTGAGCGCGGCCACCAACAACGCCCAGACCGGCGGCCGCCAGGGCTGCGGCATCCGCACCGACAGCGACGGCACCGTCTATGTGGTGTGGGTCGGCACCGACATCCACACCCGCCAAGGGGTGTTCTTCCAGGCCCGCTCCTTTGACGGCGGGCAGAGGTTCGAGCGGCCTCGGGTGATCGTGTCGCCGGTCACCAACGTCGGTCAGCTGGACCCGGTCCAGGGCCGCTTCACCATCGACGGGGTGGCCGGCGCCCGGGCCCCGGTGTTCCCCAGCCTCGACATCGCCGCCGGCGCCCCCACCGGGGCTGATGCCAGCGACGAGATCGTGATCACCTGGGCCGACGACAGCCTCAGCACCGGGGCGAACGACGAGCGGGCCTGGGTGGTGTGGTCGACCAACGGCGGTGACAGCTACAGCGCCAAGGTGGTCGCCTCCCAGGGAGGTGACCGGGCCAACTTCCCAGCGGTGGCGATCTCGCCCGACGGCCGGGACGTGTACCTGGTCTACAACGCCCACCTCGACCCGTGGCGGACCAACACCGCCGATCCGCGGCGGATGCTGGGGGTCGTCCGCCACGCCGATGTGGCGGCTAGCGGCGCCGTGGGGCCCTTCGCCACCCTGCACCGGGGGGCGGTCGGGGACGGCCGCGGCTCCAGCGCCAACGGCCTGACCAGCGAGTTCCTGGGCGACTACAACTACGCCGTCGCCACCCGGACCTTCGCCGTGGCGGTGTGGGTGGACAGCCGCAACGCCGCCGTCTGCCCGGCCATCAACGCCTACCGCCAGTCCCTGGTCGACGGCACGCCGATCCCACCGCCGGCGCCCAACCAGGACTGCCCCGACTCGCCAGCCACCGGCAGCTTCTTCGGCAACACCGACATCTTCGGCGGCTCCTACGCCGACCCCACCAACCCATAGGCAAGCTCCGTGACCATGGGGGGCGCCCAAGCGGGCGCCCCCTTGCTTGTGGGCAACATCCCGGCGCGTTCATACAGCTCAAGGGGCCATTCGGATACGCCGCTAATACGGCATAGAGCGCAGCACGATCAGCCTTCACATATGTGACCAGTTGAGCGATGATTCGTCAGTTGGCAACCAGAACCCTGAGACGAGTCCATATCGCTCTTGCCCCCGGTCCAGCTCGGTAGAGGGGTTGGCGGGGCAGCGGCACTGACCTTCAGGGGGTCACCATGCGGCTCGGACGCCGTGGTCTGCCCATCCTCGTCGCCGTTGTCATCGCCCTCACCGCCGTGCCGGCCCTGGCCGCCGTGGCTCTGACCCGGGTAAGCACCGACCCCTACACCAACACAGCCAGCCAGCACCAGACCGAGGTCGAGCCCGACACCTTCAGCTTCGGCTCCACGATCGTGTCGGCCTTCCAGGTGGGCCGGGTCTTCGGGGGCGGGTCGGCCAACATCGGCTGGGCCGCCTCGGTCGACGGCGGCCAGAACTGGACCAATGGGTTCCTGCCCGGCACCACCGGCGTCGCGAACCCGACCGGGCCGTTCAGCGCCATCAGCGACCCGGCGGTGGCCTATGACCGCCGCCACAACGTCTGGTTGATCTCCTCGCTCGGCATCCGTTCCAACGGGATCAACCAGGTCGTGACCAGCCGCTCCACCAACGGCGGCCTGACCTGGTCCAATCCGGTGGCCACCAGCACCACCGGCAACCCGGACAAGAACTGGATCGCCTGCGACAACACCACCACCAGCCCCTTCTACGGCAACTGCTACACCGAGTGGGACAACACCGCCGACGGCAACCGGATCAAGATGCAGACCTCCAGCAACGGCGGCCAGACCTGGGGACCGGCCCGCAACACCGGCGACAACGCCACCGGCCTCGGCGGCCAGCCGCTGGTCCGCCCCAACGGCACCGTCCTGGTCCCGACGGACAACGCCAACCAGTCCCAGATCCGCTCGTTCCGCTCCATCGACGGCGGCGCCTCCTGGCGGGCCACGGTGCTGGTGTCCAGCGTCAGCCGCCACACCGTGGCCGGCGGCCTGCGGACCAGCCCACTGCCCTCGGCCGAGATGGACGCGGCCGGCACCGCCTATGTCGTCTGGCAGGACTGCCGCTTCCGCTCCAGCTGCGCGTCTAACGACATCGTCATGAGCAAGTCGACCAGCGAGACCACCTGGGGCTCGGTGACCCGGGTACCGATCGATGCCACCTCCAGCACGGTGGACCACTTCATCCCCGGCATCGGGGTCGACCGCTCCACCTCGGGCGCCAGCGCCCGCATCGGCCTGACCTACTACTACTATCCGACCGCGGCCTGCACCTCGACCACCTGCCAGCTGAACGTCGGCTTCCTCTCCTCGACCAACGGCGGCGCCAGCTGGAGCGTAGCCACCAACGTGACCGGCCCGATGACCTTGTCCTGGTTGGCCAACACATCCCAGGGCCGCATGGTCGGCGACTACATCTCCACCTCAGTGCCATCAGGCGGACGGGCGTGGCCGACGTTCGCAGTCGCCACCGTGCCCAGCGGGGGGCTGTTCCACGAGGCAATGAATGTGCCCACCGGGGGGCTGCCGGTCAGTGGGGGGACGGCCAGGGCGTCGGCCGCTGGGGTGGTCGTCGCCGGCCCGACCGCGGCCGCCCAGCGAGCACCGGCCGTCACCCGCCACTAGCACCGGCGGACAAGCAGGGAAGCTCAGCGCTTCCCAGCCCCCGTCGCCGTGGCCTGCCAGGCCCGTCCGTCCCACTGCACCGTGACCAGGACCTGCTGGGGGTCAGGGACGCAGCTGAGCACCATGACCGTGCCCCGCTGGTCGCCCAACAGCGGCCGCGTGGCCACCAGCAGCAGCGACCCGGATGGCCGTTCACTGAGCCAGCCGACCGGGTCCTGGACGAAGCGGACCGTGCGGCCACCGAAGGCGGCCCGGATGGCGGCTCGCTCGGAGACGGTGAACCGCTGGGCCGGCGGCTGGGCGCACGGATTGGCCTGCCCGCCGCCAAGGGCGATCGGCTGCTCACCGCGCTGCACTTCGGGCGGCACGCTGGCATAGCCATCCACCACCCCGACCTCCGGGTCACTGTGGGAGGCAAAGGCCAGGGCAGCCGCCACCGCCTGAACGGCGGATGTAGCACTGGGAGGCGTCGGAGTGACACTGCGGGCATCGTGATCGGCGCCAGTGGAGGCGCAACCGGCCAGGGCAAGCAGTCCGACGACGACGGTGACCCTCCACATCAGCTGCCTCCCCCGCGCTTGCACCACACTGGCCCAGATGGGCCTCATATCCTTTGACGCCGTAGGCCCGCTTCCGGTTTCCATCCCAGCAATCCGTTCCTGCGCACTCTTGCCCCCGGCCCCCAGGTTCAGGAAGTTAGACGGGATCGGCGACGGCTACGGCCATGACGCAGAGCGGACCCCACACCCGCCAGCTCGACCAGGGCAAGCAGGTGCTCGTTGCCCAGTGAGCATTGTGGGGAGAGATTTCCTAGGACACGGCTCTTCCGTCGACCATCGCTGGACGGCGACTCCCCGGTAGCACACCTGCCGCCCGATCTCGAGGCAAGGCGGCCCGGTCCCTTCCCGTTGCCAGCGGCGCAGCGTCGACAGGGCACCTCGAGTACCCCCGCGACATCCTCCTCGGTCAACAGGTCCTCGTCGTCGCCCATCATCCCCGTCGTCATGGTGCACCCCGGTCCCGCACATCGCCTGGTCACGGTACCGGCCGCAGAAACCCGAATCTGCCGACTTGGCCCCTCGTAGGCTGTGGCGTCGGAGCACGCTGACGCCGTAGCCCGGCAACAACGTCCACTCCGGCGGAAGGAACCAGGCGGCCAGGAGCACAGACCCGTCCGAGTGCTCCGGGGTGTAATCCGACGCGCGGGCCGATCGTTCCTTCAGCGAGCCGGCACGTTCGGGTTCCCGGGAGGCCAGCGGCGCCGCGACGCCCATGGGGATGGAGTCGGCGCGGGGATCACCCGGTGGGCGCAGACCTCCGCTCTGGGGAGGGTGAAGGTCTGCTCGTTTGACAGTTCTGTAGGGCGACGTGCAGCTTGTTCCCCCTCTGGAACCGGTCCCTCGGGGGGATGGCGATGATCGGCGACGAGTTCCCGGCCGTGCTCGCCGCCGCCCGCGGCGACGAGGCGGCCTTCGGGAGGCTCTGGCACGACCTCCAGCCCCGCCTGCTTCGGTACTTCGCGGTGGCCGCGCCCGCCGCCGCTGAGGACCTGGCGTCCGAGACCTGGCTGGCGGTGGTCCGCAGCCTGGACCGCTTCCGGGGCAACGAGCCGGCGTTCCGGGCCTGGGTGTTCACCATCGCCCACCACAAGGCGCTGGACTGGCACCGCCGGGCCGCCCGCCGGGTGACCGAGGCCCAGCCCCTCGACGGCCTGGTTGAGCTGGCCGCGCCCGACGACCCGGCCGCCGCCGCCCTGGAGGGCCTCTCCACTCGGGCGGCGCTGGCGATGGTGGCGACCCTGCCTGGAGACCAGGCCGAGGCAATCGTGCTACGGGTTGTCGCCGGGTTGGGGGTCGACCAGGTCGCCGGCATCATGGACAAGCAGCCGGGCACGATCAGGGTGCTCACCCACCGTGGGCTGCGCCGGCTGGCCGAGCGGCTGGGCGGCGACGGCCGCATGCGGAGGGTGGTGTAACGCGATGGCCGCCGACGACGCTTCGTCTGCTGAGATGCGCCGACTACACCCCAACCGCGACGCCGACCCGCTGGCCCTGGACGAGGAGACCGTCGAGCGGCTGCTGGCCGGCGAGCTCCCCCCTGCTCAGGCCCCCCCCGAATATGCCGCCGTAGCTGCGCTGCTCGCGGCCGCGGCCGCCCCGCCGAGCCAGAAGGAGCTCGCCGGCCAGGCAGCCGCCCTCGCCGAGCTGCGGGCCGTGACCATGACCCGGGCCGCCGCCACTCAGCGGGCTTCCAAGCGGAAGCGGCGTCGCCGGGTCGGGCTGGCCGTCGTCGCCGTTGCCGGCGCCCTCGCCACCGGAGGCGTGGCCGCGGCGGCCACCGGCCACCTCCCGGAACCGGTGCGTAAGGCGACCCGGAGCATCCTGGTCACCGTCGGCGGCGCGGAGCCGGCCACGAGCCTTCCGCTGCCGGCGTCGAGCGCACGACCTCCCGGCGGCGACCACGCCGGCCAGCCTCCGCCGCCCACCGATGCGACCGTCCGCGCACCGGGCACGACCGGTCCGGCCGCGGCCGCCAGCCCGAACCTGAAGGGGCGCTGCCGTGCCTATATGGCCGGCAAGGAAGCCGAGAACGGCAAGAAGCTGGACGTGGCCGCGTTCCAGGCGCTGGCCCGAGCGGCCGGTGGCGAGGACAAGGTCCAGGCGTACTGTCAGCGCCTCCAGCCCCCGCGCCCCGAGCCAGGCAACACCAAGCCGAAGGATCCCAAGCCGAAGGACCCCAAGCCGAACGACCAGCAGCCCGGGGCCCCTGAAAATCCTGGACAGGGCCAGGGCAACCCCCACGCCACAAGGTCCCAGAGCCGCTGACGGCACTGGCGACCGGCTGCCGGGCGCGCGGTGGGTCGTAACGCAACCTGCGCGATCGGCGCTCCTTTCTCCTGGACGCCCGATTGACCCAGCTGGGCTGGTCGAGCTTCATCGCGGCCGCCGGTGGGACCGGGCCGTCGCGTGAGTACAGCGGGATCCATCTCCGCGACGCCGATGCCCATGGCCTCAATCTCGGACGTGCGGTGGGCATCAACAGCTGGACAAGGACCAGACCTACTTCCGAGGCCCGCCCCACGCTGAGAAAAGAAACGTCTTGGGCTGCGGCTGCGACACCGGGCAGGTCAGTCCAGGCCGACCATCGCCCGCCTGCATCGCAGGACCAGGCGTCGCTTTCCAGCACAACGGCTGGAGCCTTGCCAGAGATTTGCCAGAAACTGCGCTACGCGCAGCCTTACGTCGCCCCGCGACCCGATCCTCGGGGAGCGGCTCTCACCTGCGCGGTTGTGTGGGGGACGTGAGGTGCCATACGGCGGCGTGAACCACCCGCGCATCGATGGTAAGGATGGGTCGCCGATTCGATCCGCGGGGCTCCAAGCTGTTCGTGAGAGTGATCGTGCTACCGCTGTGGCGACCGAGTCTCCGTTTCTTGGGTTTACGTCTTGCCGCCCGTCGTTTCTGCGGCATCGACTCTGGGTCCTTCGTTGAACGGCGACGCGACGTCGCCAGATCGAGCGGTGCTTTCCCCCAGCACCACTCAGGTACCCTCGCGATCATCGCGATCCGGTCGAACTATCCAGGTGAGGTGCATCGGTTGCCTCGTTCTCTGCGCTGGCCAAGCATCGGCGTCCTCGTCGCCATCACCGTGTTGGCCACCTCCGTGGTGTTCGCCGGGTCGGCCACCGCTGCGGTCCCGGGCCCGCCAACCGACGTGACCGCCCGCGCCGGCGACCAGCTCGCCCAGGTGACCTGGAGCGCCCCCGCACCTGATGACCCGTCCATCACCGGCTACACGATCACCACCGCACCGGCCGACACCCCGGCCGTCATCGTCGACCCCACCGTCCGGACCGCGACGGTCACCGGGCTGACCAACGGCACCGCCTACAGCTTCACCGTCGCCGCCACCAATCCCGACGGCACCAGCTCGCCCTCGACGCCATCGGCACCCGTCACCCCCGCCCCGCCGGTTGCCACCACCCTCACCCTGGCCGCCGCCCCGACCAGCGTCCTGTACGGCGGCACCGTGACCCTCACCGGCCGGCTCCAGCAGGCCGATACCGCGGGTGTCGCCGGCGAAACGGTGACCGTCGAGCGGCGGCCCAAGAAAACGACCACCTGGAGCGCACTGACCACGGTCACCACCGCCAGCGACGGCACCCTTGACCCCAACCCGCAGCTCACCCTGCAGGCCCACACCGAGTACCGGCTGCGCCACCCAGCCACCCCGTTCTATGCCGCCAGCACCAGTTCGACGGCCACCGTGCTGGTCGGTGTGCGCCTGACCACCCGCCGCAATCGCACCAGTATGGCCCTGGGCCGGACCGCCACCATCACCGGCCAGGTCGCCCCGGCCCACCGTGGCCAGCGCATCCGGCTCCAACACAAGCAGGGCAGGGTCTGGCGTACCGTCCAAGCCAAGCCCCTGCCGGTCACCGGCCGCTACAGCTTCGCGCAGCGACCTCGGGCCACCGGGACCAGCTGGTGGCGGATCTACAAGGCCAGCGGCACCGACCACGTTGGCGCCATCAGCGCAACCTTGCGGCTGGTGGTCTACCGGGCCGCGATCACCGGCATCCACGCCGACGCGGTCGGCGACGACCGCCGCAACCGCAACGGCGAGTACGCCCTGGTCCGCAACACCGGCGCCGCCGCGGTCAACCTGGCCGGGTGGGAACTGGATGCCGGCGACCGAAGCCAGCGGTTCTCCCTGGCCAGCTACGTCCTCAAGAAGGGCGCTACGGTGCGGGTCCACACCGGTCGCGGCGCCACCAGGGCCGGCCACCTGTTCCTGGGCTCAGGCCGGCCGATCTGGAACAACGACGGCGACACCGCCACCCTCATCGATCCCCACAACATCGTGGTGAGCCGCTACCGCTACTGAATGACCCTGCCGCCCGTTAACGGCCAGCGGCCGGTGGGCGCTGAAGCTCACAAGCAGGCTTGCGGCCAGGGATGCTGTAGCTCCCACATGACGGGAACTAGCCGTTCTAGGATCGGGTCATGACGCGCCGGGGGGTGCCTGCGCAGTAGGGCTTGCTCTGGGTATGTGTTTACTCGCTGCCGGTTGCGGGCGCAGCCTCGGCGGCGCTGTAGGCGCCACAAGCACCACGGCCAGGTCGACGACGACGATTCTGCCGACGACGATCGGGCCGCAACTCCGGGGCGGCTACCTTGCCAGCGACTCCATTGGTGGGATCTTCGTCCAGATCACGATGACCACCGCGACCGAATTCGAGGGCTCCATAGCCGTGCACCTGGAGTTCCGTGACGGGACCGTCGATGAGCGAAATCACTTCACCGGCGTGCTGGGTCAGACCGAGCTGATCTTCCGTTTCGACGACAGCCCTGACTGGCGGTGGGGGTCGAGTTGGAGCGGCTCGCTCAACGGTGCTGGCTTCGCCATGAACCTGCCCACCGGAGGCGGCAGCTTGGCTGCCCTCGAGTTCCGGGAAGCTGATGTCGAGGATTACAACAGAGCTGTTAAGCAGGCCAAGCCGGCCAAGCCTTGACGTCACCGTCACACCAGCGGCCAGCTTCGCCTCAACGTCTCGGCGGGCCGCTGGCTGTTCAGGAGGTGCGCGAATCCCTTGCCGACAAGGAAGGAGGCGGGACGATAAGTCAGCCAATCGGATGGGCCCCGCCGCAGAGAAAGCATGGGCCGTGGGGAGGCCAGGACAACGCACGGACCCCGGAGGAACTTCAGGCGATCGTCTGGAGCTACCAGTCCCATGGCTGGGTTGTGGTGAAGGCCACGCCCGAGGCCCTCACCCTGACCCGGCCGGGCGAGCGGTCGAGCACGGCCGCCATCGTCGGTCACGTCGTCTTGACGCTGCTGACCGCGGGCGCCTGGTTGCTGGTCTGGTTGCTGCTGCTCGCGAGCAAGAACAAGCGGGTGGAGACCACCATCCGCCTCGTTCCGGGCAATGAGGGGAGGTCGGGACAGTAGCGGCCGGACTTCGAGAGCCCCTTCGGAGCAGGGGTTGGTCGCGTGCGTCCCAGGCTCACCACCATCGTTGCGGTCATCGTGATCTGCAGCAGCATCGCCGGCTGCTCGACCTCCAAGACGAGCTCGAGCCTGGCGTTACGGGAGGTGGCTGGCAGTCGGGCTAGCCGCCTTACGCTTCCTTCGTGCGCCAGTGGCCCCGAGAAGCCCGCCTCGGCGGCGGGTCAACACCACAACCGCAGCGGCGGGCCAGTGGACCCGACTCGACGGCCAGACCCATGTCGTCTGCTGACCCGCCGAGAGGTAGCGGCCGAGTTCAGACAACCGGTCGGCCAGCCACGACGCGTCCACGGGTGGCCTCCATCCTGCCAATTCGTCGCCGGTAATAGCGCCACCGCCTGCTGAAGGTGGCCGACCCTGCCCCTACAACTCAAGCCTCGGCAGCGCCTCTCACCAGCGTAGTTGTGCAGGTTCAAGCGGCGCTGCGCGATTCACTGCTGCATCCTGGGATCGTGCGTAGGGTCGGCGTACATGGGCGGGCAACCGTGATCGATGGCTTCGGGGCGCAGTTCGTAGTGCCAGGGTTCGTTGCTGTAGATCTGGCACAGCCGGTACTCGGCGCCGTGTTCGGACAGCCACGCCGTGGCATCGGAGGGCCCGATGTCGACCGCGTCCCCTGACACGTGAGCAGACGTGTCCGCGGTGGCCACCCAACGGGCAGCTTCCTCTTCTGAGCCGTACTTCGAGACCGCCTCACGGAGTAGTTGTTCCTGGTACTCCGGGGAACGCCAGCCACTATCGACGTAGAACTCGACCCCGTCGCCCGCAGCATCCGTTGCGGCCCGGCGGAGGGCACCGAGGAGATCTGGATCAAGGTTGGCCACGGCCGGAACTTCGTCATCAAAGACCGTCACGCCGTCAGGGACGACACCGTCAGCCTCGCCAAGTGCACCATGGCGGTCGCCGTGCAGACTGTCGTGCGGGCGGTGCGCGCGCGGCTCCGCGGCGATGGGTGATGTTGCCGACGAAGACGAGACCGCCAACGACTGGTAACCGAGGACACCGATAAGCGCCGCG
>Ga0307287_10000758_pt1 | contig 10974 bp, 11 predicted proteins | sample ER_DNA_141_FD_194485 | JGI IMG/M metagenome (GOLD analysis project Ga0307287, IMG submission 194485) | Bulk soil microbial communities from the East River watershed near Crested Butte, Colorado, United States - ER_DNA_141 | ecosystem: Environmental > Terrestrial > Soil > Floodplain | place...
GACCGAGCCGTCGCGGAGAAGGAGATCCAGCGGGCCATGCGGGAGCCCCCGCAGACCACGCGGGCCAAGCTCCGGGGGGACTTCATCCGTCACGCGAAGCAGAAGCGTCGCGACTACACGGTCGACTGGGTCCACCTCAAGCTGAACGATCAGGCCCAGCGAACGGTGCTCTGCAAGGACCCGTTCCGCAGCGTGGACGAGCGCGTCGAGCAGCTGATCTCCCACATGTGACGCGGACGCCGCGGGAGGGCTCTCAGCCGGCGCCCCGGCGCCAGCGGCGCGATCCCGCCGCCATCCTGCCCGCGAGGATGCCCGCGGCACCCGCCGCGAGGAAGAACGCCCGATCCTCCGACGCGGTGCGGCCCATCGACTCGATCTCGACCCCCGCGCGTTCGAGCTCGTCGAGCGCCGCTCGCCCGTCCACCTCGACCAGCTGGTGGCGCTCCTCGAGGCGTCGCTCACGCAGCGAGCTCCAGACGAGGTCGCGCTCGCGCGCCTCGAGGACCGGGACCGCGACGTCGGCCGCCACCCGGCACACGCGGTCCAGGATCGTGAGCGAGTGGTGCGAGACCCCGCGGTGGCGTTCGCGGGCGTCGGCGAACGAGACGCGGAGCGCCGCCACGGGGCGCCCGCCAAGCGCCTCCGCCGCGTTCAGGGCGTGGCCGCTCGCGAGCGCGCTCACGCCCCACGTCGTGTCGGTGCCGAGGTTCCCAGGCCCGTCCGCAACGATCACGACGTCCGCGCCGACGAGCTCGGCGGCGGCGAGCACACCGGTCCAGATCGTCACGGCCTCGAGCTCACCCCCGAAGGCCTGGCCGCTCGTGACGAACCCGTCCAGCAGCCCGGCGACCCGCAGGCGGGGAACCAGGTTCGAGAGCCCACCCGGGAGCGCGGCTCCATCGGACATCACGTAGGCGATCCGCTCGGCGCCGGCCGCCCGCGCCCCGGCGGCGATCGGACCGATCATCGAATGAAGCGGCGCGCACACGACCGGCCTGCCGTCCAGGCCCACGGATCGCTCGAGCGCCCCTTGATCGGTCTCCTCGACGCTCTCCACCGCCACCTGCAACGGCGTGTACCGAGCCTTCATCACCCGTCCCGGATGGCCCAGATCGGTCGGGGCCTGGTCGTCGACGGCCACGACGATGTGGTAACCGCCCGTCCCGAGACCGAGCGCGACCGCGGTCGTGTTCACCAGGACGCGATCGCCGACCTCCACGCGCCCGACGAGCTGCGTGAAGGCCAACGCCAGCCCGAGTTCGGCGACCGGCGGTTCGTCGGCCGGATCCTCCTCCACGAGCACGTCGAGCTCGAGCACACCCGGGCGCTCGCTCCGGATGCGCCGGACGGTAGCGTGACGCAGGCGCACGCTCGCCCGCCTCGGGGGGCCTGTCGACATGCCGGAAAGTATGATGCCGCGGCCATGCACCCGCTCGAACGCCTGGTGAACCTCGTCGCGCTGCTGCTCGAGTCCCGTACGCCGCTCACGTTCGAACAGATCCGCAGCAAGCTGGCGGAGGGGTACGGGCATCAGGACGCACCGTCCGCCAAGCGGATGTTCGAGCGCGACAAGGACGTCCTCCGCGACATCGGGGTGCCGATCGACGTGGTCTCGACCGACGCGTGGGACGTCGAGCACGGATACACGATCGACAAGGACCGCTACTACCTGCCCGAGATCGCCTTCACGCCCGAGGAGCTCTCGGCGCTGTTCGTCGCGGTGCGTTCGGCGGGCGACGTCTCGGCGGAGGAGGCAGTCCTCAAGCTGCTCTCGGGCGCCGACCGCGGGATCCTGGACGGGCTGGGGGCCCCGGCGCTCGCCGGCGAGGCCGACCAGAACCTGACCCGCGCGGCCGAGGCGGTCGCGGAGGGACGTCGCGTGCGCTTCGCGTACCGGACCTCACGAGGCGAGCGCTCGGACCGCACCGTGGATGCGTTCGGGCTGGCGGTCCGCGGGGGACACTGGTACCTCGTCGGCCTGGATCTGGACAGGGCGGAGATCCGTTCGTTCCGCCTCTCACGGATTTCCGACGATCTCGACATCGCGGGGGAGGGGACCGAGCCTCCGGACGGGTTCCGCGCGATCGAACACGTCCGGGCCGGGCCGTGGGGTCCGGGCGATGCCGAGGAGACGACCGCGACCGTCGCGTTCTCGCCCGACGTCGCGTGGTGGGCGACGAAGGGGATCGCGGGCGCGGACACGATCCGAACCAGGAAAGACGGTTGGGTCGAGGTCCGCCTCGCCTGGCCGCCAGGGGAGGGGTTGATCTCGTGGATCCTGTCGTTCGGACCCGACGCCGAGCTCGCCGAGCCCCCCGAACTGCGATCGGAGATCCTCGAACGGCTGGAGGAGATCCTTGCCTCCTGAGGGCGGTCGGCGCTCGGGAGCGACCCGCAGGGCCCCCGAGAAGGCGTCCGAACGGCTGCGGCGGCTGCTCACGGTGGTCCCGTACCTGGTTCGGAACCAGGGGACGAGGGTGGCCGAGGCCGCGGATCTGTTCGGGATGTCCGAACCCGAGCTGCTGGCCGATCTGGACCTGCTCTTCGTCTCGGGGCTGCCACCCTACGGGCCGGGAGACCTGATCGACGTCGACATCCAGGACGGTCGCATCTGGATCGGGATGGCCGACTACTTCGCCCGGCCGCTGCGGCTCACGCGGAGCGAGGCGCTCGCGATCTACCTGCGTGGGACGGCGCTGGCGGGAGCTCCGGGCCTGGAGGAGGCGCCGGCCCTGTCCTCGGCACTCGGGAAGCTGGCGGACGCGCTGGGCCCCGAGGCGCTCGGGGGCCTGCCCGAACGGGTGGACTCCGCGGGAGACGGGCGGACGCCCGACACGCTCGGCGAGCTGCGTCGCGCGGCCTCGGGGCGGGAGCGCCTGCGGATCGAGTACTACGCGGCCTCGGGGGCCGAGACCACCGAGCGCGAGATCGACCCAGAGGAGGTCTTCTTCGCGATCGGGAACTGGTACGTGGCCGCGTGGGACCACCGCTCGAACTCCGAGCGCCTGTTCCGTGCCGACCGGATCCACGCCGCCGCGGCCACCGGTGAACGGTTCGAGCCGCGAGGACTCCGGGGCGCCGGCCGACCTCTGTACACGCCCGCCGAAGACGACGTTCGCGTGACCATCCGCCTGCGGCCCGAGGTCCGATGGGTGGCCGAGTACTACGAGACCTCGCGAGAGGTGGAGCTCGGGGACGGACGTCTCGAGGTCGAGCTCCCCGCCGGCCGGCTCGAATGGCTCGAGCGGCTCTTGCTCCGACTGTGGCCGGACGTCGAGGTGGTCGATCCTCCCGGTCTGCACCGTCGCGTCCGCGAGCTCGCCGGCCGGACCCGCGAACGGTACGGATAGGGTCGTCCCCTTCCTCGGCCCGGGGGCTCAAGCGCCGAGCATCGCCGTCCGATATTGCGTGTGTTATGACGACCATCCGAACCACATGCCCCCGATGCGGAGAGGTTGACATGGGCCCCGAGTCGATCCTGCTGCAAGTCATGCGGGGTGGGCGCGAGGGCACCTATCGATTCGACTGCCCGACCTGCATGGAGCCCGTCGAGAAGCGCGCGGATCGCAAGATCGTTGCGCTGCTTGTGTCGGCCGGCGTCGACGTCTCAGGGCGGTCCCCCGGCGGGACCGCGGAGATGTTCGAGCCGGACGTCGAGCTCCCCGAGGACCCGCGAGGGCCGTTGCCCCCGGGACCCGCGTTCTCGATCGACGACGTGATCGACTTCCACTTCAAGCTCGAGAACGAGCACTACATCGAGCAGTTCCTCACCGCGCAGTAACACCGCTCGGCGGTTCACTCCGCTAGCATCGATGCCTCATGACCACGACCGCGCTCGTCTGGCTCGTCGTCGGGCTCCTGTCGCTCGTCGCCGTCCTCGCCGTGCTGATCTCGCTGATCCGGCACGTGTTCGTCCTCGGCCGCGCGGCGGGCCGATTCCAGGACGAGGTCGGGCCGCTGACGCGGGAGATCGGCGAGCTGGCGGACGCCGCCTCCGGCCGGTCCCGGCGGCTGCCTGGGGGAGCGAGGTCGGGCCCCTGAACCGGGGCGGCAGTACGATGTCGCCCACGATGGCCTCCCGGGTCGTCCGTCTGGAGCACACGACGAGATGCTGAACATCGGCCCACAGGAGCTCTTGATCATCCTCGTGATCGCCCTGATCGTGGTCGGGCCGCAGCGGCTGCCCGCGCTCGGACGGTCGATCGGGCGGGGTCTGCGCGAGCTCCGCAAGGCGCAGGACGAGGTCAAGCGGACGATCCAGGTCAACCTCGACGACGAGCCTCCGAACGGCCGCTCGAGTGCCCGTCCGACCGGTGGCGCGAGCCCCATGGCCCCCGCCGACGGGCACGCCGCCGATCCGATCGCCGCGGCGGGCGCGGCCTCCGACCCCACACCACCCACCCACGAACCGCTACCCGCGGACGAGATCCGGGAGATCTCCCGTTCGTTGGGGAGGAGCCTGGCCGAGCTCCGGCGAGCGAAGGATGAGGTCCAGCGCTCCTTCCGGGTCGATGTCGCCCACACGACGAGACCCCCGGAACCGAAGCCAGCGCGGCCCACACCTTCGGAACCCCCGACGGCGCCGGCCGACGCGGGCGGACTATCGGCGACGCCGGCCTCGAGCCCCGCGGCGTCGACCCCGGAACCTTCACGGGGTGGACCATCGGCCACGCCCGATCCCGCGACCGACTGACCACGGGTCGATGATGAAGCTGATCCCGGAACGCCTCCGGCGGCGCTCCGAGCCGGACCCCGATGGCACGATGACGCTCGTCGACCATCTGTCGGAGCTGCGGTACCGGCTGCTCGTCGCGATCGCGGCGATCGGGGTCGGGGCGATCGCCGGATGGTTCCTGTTCGATCGCGTGATCGACCTGCTGCTGAACCCGTACTGCGACTACTGGCGGACGGTGCCACGCGGAGTCCGGGCCACGCGCGACTGCGCCCTGTTCTTCTCCGGGGCGCTCGAGCCGTTGCTGATCAAGCTGAAGCTGGTCGTGTTCCTTGGACTGTTCATCGCGCTGCCGGTAGTGCTGTATCAGATCTGGGCTTTCGTCGTGCCGGGGCTCACCAAGCGCGAGCGGAAGATGGCGATCCCGTTCGTGCTCTCATCGGTCGTCTTGTTCGCGCTGGGCGCCCTGGTCGCGTACTGGACGCTCCCGAAGGCCCTGAACTTCCTCCTTGGCTTCGCCGGCGACCAGTTCGCGCCGCTGCTGAGCGCGGATCGGTTCCTGTCGTTCGTGATGCTCGTCGCGCTGTCGTTCGGGCTCGCGTTCGAATTCCCGATCGTGCTCGTGTTCCTGTTGCTCGCAGGCGCCGTGACGACGAGGCAGCTCCGCGATTGGCGGCGGGGGGCGATCCTGGGCATCGCGCTCTTCGCGGCGATCATCACGCCGAGCTCGGACCCGTACACGATGCTCGCGATGACGATCCCGATGGTGCTGTTCTACGAAGGCGCTATCATCGTGGGCCGTCTCATGAAGCGCTAGGTGGCTATCGCATGGCGATCAAGGGCAAGACCAAAGGACGGAGCGCAAAGGCCGTCACCCGCGGGCCCAAGCCCGTGTATCAGCCAGTCAAGAAGCGCCTGATCGCCAAGCGCGAGTTCTGGCTGGTGATCCTCAGCATCCTGGGTGTCGCGGTGGTCGTCGGGCTCGTCGCCGGCTTCATGGCGGAGCGCAACTCGAGTGCACAGGACGAGCTCGAGCGGCGGATGCGAGCCACCATGAGCTCGTTCCAGGGACAGATCGACCCCATCCTGTCGACGGTCGGTCAGGCGCAGCCTCCGGCCGGGTACCAGGTGTTCGCGGACCTCTCGACGGCCGTCGACAACCTCGTGGCCGAGGAGCCGGACGCGCCGGCCGACCCCAAGACGCTCTCGCAGACGGCGACCGACGCCGCGACCTCCGCCAAGACCGCCCTGGATGCCCTGCGGTCGATCGACGAGACGGAGCTGATCCGTGGCAAGGGGTTCTCCCAGGACTTCGTCCTGTACGTGATCAACGCGAAGGGCAACCTCGTCCGGGCGATGACCCTCTACGGCGAGTCCGCGAAGCTGCTCGAGCTCGCGGCCGACGCCCGGGGCGACGAACGCGCCGAGCTCGCGGCTCGGACCAAGGCGATCCTGAACGCCGCGACCGAGATCTTCGACCACGGCTACTCGGAGTACGTCGAGGCCCAGACCACGGCGGGCGTCTTCGCGCCGCCGCCGCCGGGGCTCCCGGCGCCGACCGGCGCTTCATGACCGACGGTCTCCTCCTGCTCCACGCCTGGCCCGTCGACGCCAGGATGTGGGAGCCGCAACTCGCCGCAATCCCCGACCGGCTGAGCGTGGCGGCGCCCAACCTTCCGGGGTTCGGGGGCTCGGAGCCGGCCGGCGACGTCATGTCGATGGGTGAGGCGGCCGACCGAGCACTCGGGGCCCTGGAAGAGCGAGGCATCGACCGGGCGGTCGTGTGCGGTCTCTCGATGGGCGGGTACGTGGCCTTCGAGCTCTGGAGGCGGGCCCGCGACCGCGTGATCGGGCTGGTGCTGGCCAACACCCGCGCTGTGGCCGATCCTCCCGAGGCCGCGGCCGCCCGGCGCGCGTTGGCCGAACGCCTGCGTTCGGAGGGCAACGTCCTCGCCGAGGAGCCGCCGGCGCTCCTGTCGGATCGCGCACCGGAGGATCTGCGGGTGCGGGTCCGGGGCTGGATCGGGGAGCAGCCGCCGGAGGCGATCGCGGCGGCGGCGCTCGGCATCGCCGAACGCCCGGACTCGTCCCCCGACCTCGCGACGATCGACGTGCCGACCCTCGTCCTGACCTCGACCGAAGATCGCCTGATCGCCCCCGAGATCTCGGCCGAGATGGCGGGTCTGATCCCACAGGGACGCCTCGAAACGATCGAGGGGGCCGGGCACCTGTCGAACCTCGAGGCGCCCGAGGCCTTCGACGCGGCGTTGCTCGAGCACCTCGCCACCAGCGGGCTCCGCTGACCTCGAACGGTCCTCGCCGGGCTCGGGGCGGGGCGCCCGTAGACTCGGTCGTGTGATCGACCCCGTGCGCTTCGCTGCCCGCTACCCGTTCGAGCTCGACGCGTTCCAGCTGCGCGCGATCGAGGCGCTCCACGGCGGCGAGTCCGTCCTGGTGGCCGCGCCGACCGGTTCGGGCAAGACGGTGGTGGCCGAGTTCGCGGTGGACCGCGCGCTCGCCGCCGACCGGAAGTGCTTCTACACGACCCCGCTCAAGGCGCTCTCGAACCAGAAATTCGGTGACCTGGTCGCGCGGTTGGGGGCGGCGAAGGTGGGCCTGCTCACGGGGGACAACGCGATCAACGGCGACGCGCCGATCGTCGTCATGACGACGGAGGTGCTGCGTAACATGCTGTACGAGCGCAGCGAGGCGCTCGACGGCCTCGTGACGGTCGTGATGGACGAGGTGCACTACCTCCAGGACCCGTACCGGGGCGGGGTGTGGGAGGAGGTGCTGATCCACCTGCCGCTGTCGATCTCGGTCGTCTGCCTGTCGGCCACGATCTCCAACGCGGAGGAGTTCGGCGAATGGATCGGCACGCTCCGCGGCGTGACGCGCGTGGTGATCGAGGAGAAGCGCCCGGTGCCGCTCGAGCACCATTACCTGGTCGGCCGCGAGCTGCATCCGATGCACGTCGAGCAGAACGGTCAGGCCGCACCCAACCCGTACGTCGTCTCGCTCGATCGCGAGGAGGTCCGGTACAAGACGTACTACCGCCGGGGTTCGGGCACGGCGCAACACCAGCGGATCCCGAGGCCGCGCGAGGGCCATCGCCGCGTCTACGTCCCCCGCCGCGAGGAGGTGGTCGAGGTCCTCGCCGAGCAGGGCCTGCTCCCGGCGATCTACTTCGTGTTCAGCCGAGCCGGCTGCGACCGGAGCGTCGAGTGGTTGATGGGTGCGGGGATCCGGCTCACGACGAGCGAGGAGGCGTCCCGGATCCGGACATTCGCCGAGATGCGCGTCGCCTGGATGGACGAGGAGGACCTCAAGACCCTCGGCTTCTACGACTTCCAGGAAGCCCTGGCGGCCGGGATCGCGGCGCACCACGCCGGGATGCTCCCGGTGTTCAAGGAGACCGTGGAGGAGCTGTTCGAGGCCGGGCTCGTGAAGATCGTGTTCGCCACCGAGACGCTGTCGCTCGGGATCAACATGCCGGCGAGGTCGGTGGTGATCGAGGACCTGTGGAAGTTCCAGGGCGAGCGGCACGAGCTGCTCACCCCGGGCGAGTACACGCAGCTGACCGGGCGCGCGGGGCGACGGGGCATCGACGAGCTCGGTCACGCCGTGGTCGTGGTCCAACGCAACGTCGCGTTCGAACGCGTGGCGTCGCTCGCGTCGACCCGGACGTACGAGCTCACGTCGTCGTTCCGACCCTCGTACAACATGGCCGTGAACCTGGTCCGCAACTACACGCGCGACGAGGCGCACCACCTGTTGAACTCCTCGTTCGCGCAGTTCCTCGCGGATCGCGGCGTGGTGACCCTCGAGCGCGAGCTCGAACGCGACCGGGCGCAGCTCGCCGGGTTCCGAGAGCAGATGCGCTGCGACCTCGGTGACTTCGCCGCGTACTGGACGCTGCGCGAGAAGGCCGCGGCCGTCCGCGACGAGTTCCGCAAGGGCCGCGAACGGGCGCGCACCGAGTCGATCCGGGAGGGCCTCGCCGCCCTCCGCCCGGGCGACGTGATCTTCGTCCCGCGCGCCCGGCGCCGGGGGCTCGCCGTGGTGTTGTCGAGCCGGGAGGGTAGGCCGACCGTCCTCGCGCAGGACCGCGCGTTCTTCCGGCTGGGGCTGCGGGACTTCCAGGAACCCCCCACGGTCCTGACCAAGGTCCCGCTGCCGCGGTCCGGCAGTGTCCGGAGCGCCAGGTACCGCCGAGACCTGGCGGCCCGCCTGGTCGCGCTGGACGTCCGGGCTCCACGGAAGCCCCGCGGCGGCGTCGACGCCCGGGTCGAACGCGAGGCGGCTCGATACGAGCGCCTGGCTGAGGCACACCCGTGCCACGACTGTCCGGATCGGCCCGACCACGAGCGATGGGCGAGCAGGGCCTCGCAGGTCGACCAGCAGATCCGAGGGCTCGATCGCCGCATCCGGACGCGGACCGAGACGCTCGCCCGCCAGTTCGATCGCGTCCTCGCGGTGCTCGAGGAGCTCGGGTACGTGCGCGCGTTCGCGATCGAGCCGAAGGGACGCACCCTGGCTCGCATCTACGGCGAGGGCGACATCCTGATGGCCGAGGCGCTCGCGGACGGGCTGCTCGACGGTCTGGAGCCTTCGGAGGTGGCCGCGGTGGTCTCGACGACCGTCTACGAGTCACGTGAGCGCAACCCTCGGCCCAGCGAGATGCCGACGCCCGCCTCGGTGGAACGCTACCGGCGGTTCCAGGGGATCTGGCGTCGCGTGCGCGAGGCCGAGGACCGCCACCAGGTCGAGCTCTGCCGGGAGCTCGAGGACGGGTTCGCCGCGCCGATCCATCGGTGGGCCCAGGGGGAGTCGCTCGAGGACGTCCTGCGCGAGACGGACATGTCGCCGGGCGACTTCGTACGCACCTGCAAGCAGGTGCTCGACCTGCTCCGTCAGATCGAGGACGTGGCGCCGGAGGGGGTCTCGAACGTGGTCCGCCGCGCCCGCGCGGCGGTCAACCGAGGGGTCGTTTCGTACACGGGGGTCTGATCGGAGGTCGCCACTCGCGCCTCGGCGCCTCGAAGTAGGATGCGCCCGATGCCGAGCCCCTACGGCGAGCTGACCGTCATCGTGAACCCGCACGCGGGACGTCGGCGCGTGGGTGAGGAGGTCCCCGAGCTCGAACGCACCCTCCGCTCGCGCGGGCTGCCGTACCGGTTGCTGAGGACGGAGGGTCCGGGCGACGCGACCCGGTTCGCCTCGGAGACCCTCGAGGCCGGCGGGCGGTTCGTCGTCGCGGTTGGCGGTGACGGCACGGTGCACGAGGTCGTGAACGGCATGTTCGACGACGAGGGGAAGCCGCTCGTCCCCGACGCGATCCTGGGGGTCGTGGCGGCCGGGAGCGGGTGCGACTTCGTGCGGACGTTCGGCCTCCCCGGCGACGCGACTCGGGCCTGCTACCACCTCGCCGGGGACAACACCTACCCGCTCGACGTCGGCAAGCTGACCTACACCACTGGGGAGGGTGGACGAGCAACGCGCTACTTCGTGAACGTCGCCGAGGCCGGTCTCGGCGCGGCGGTCGCCGCTCGCGCGGATCGCATGTCGCCGCGGCTCGGCCAGTCCAAGTACTTCTTCGGCTTCTGGCTCGAGCTGCCCCGGTTCAAGCTCGCGAACGTGCGCGTCCAGGCGGACCGGAAGACGTACGAGGGACCGGCCTTCCTCGTGGTGGTCGGCAACGGCCAGTACTACGGTGGCGGCATGAAGATCTCGCCCCGTTCGTACCCGGGCGACGCGGTGCTCGACGTCCTCGTGTTCAAGGGTCCGAAGTCGGACTCGTTCACGATGATCCCGAAGATCTACCGCGGCGAGCACATCCCGCACGATCACGTCGAGGAGTTCCGCGTCAAGCGCGAGCTCGTGATCGAGGCCGACCGCCCGCTCCCGATCGAGTCCGACGGCGAGGTGCTGGGGACGACCCCGGCCACCGTGGAGATCCTTGCCCAACCGATCCAGATGAAGCTGTGAAGGCTGACCGGTACGCGATACGCCGCGGCCGCGCCCTCGAGGCAGCCGAGGCCGAGGGACTCGCGGGGATCCTGGTCTCGCCCGGTCCCGACCTCGCCTACCTCACCGGCTACACGCCGTTGCCGCTCGAACGGCTCACGTTGCTCGTGCTGTCGGCGGGAACCGATCCAACCCTCGTGGTTCCGACGCTGGAGCGCCCCTCGGCCGAGCGGACGGCGGGGGTGGCCCTCCTGACCCTGCGCGACTGGCGCGACGGCCGGGACGACCCGTACGCGATCGTCGCCGGGATGCTCGCTCCGGGCCGCTACGCGATC